>Ga0265295_1000357_pt1 | contig 93305 bp, 73 predicted proteins | sample Munlansysbiofilm_FD_192503 | JGI IMG/M metagenome (GOLD analysis project Ga0265295, IMG submission 192503) | Leachate microbial communities from a municipal landfill in Southern Ontario, Canada - Methane capture system biofilm | ecosystem: Engineered > Solid waste > Landfill > Unclassified ... | reverse complement strand
TGATACCGTAATCCCGAATCCGGTTAAAGGTATTTCCTTCATATTCCAAAGCCCAATTTAGGGTATTACTATCTGTGCTATGTTTTCCGGAAAGGTTACAGAAAACGAAAACTCTTTTGAACTGCAACCCCTTGGATTTATGAATGGTTAGCAGTTGTAAACTGTCATCGGCATTTATAGAAACCTGTTTAAAATCCTCGGCGTTGGCATTATCCTTAAGATAAGTAAGTAAATCGGGAAAAGAAATTCCTTTATCGGGATCCGTTAATTGGCGTGTGGACAAAATATCCAGAAAGCGGTGTAGATTCAAATAATCTCGTTCACTTAGCTGTTTGGAAGGTAAACAGAGGTCTATTATTTCTCTACAAATTTCAGTTGCTTTCTTGTTTTCCTGCTCCCAAGAGAGCTGGTAGAATTCATTTACAACAGGTATAGTTGAAAAATCGGGTCTTACCGGTTTTTGTCTTTCTTTTTGTATTTCCAGAGTTCGGGAAAGAATATTAAGGGTTTGTTTCAACACTTTGGTATTGATTAGCACATAGTCCGAACGCAGAAAAGCAATAAAATCCATCCAATCACCCCAGGCTAAAAAACGTAGCCAGGAAAGCAAAGGAGCTACATAGTGATGTTCTATAATAGACCTGTTGGGTTGAAATAAACTAGCTCTGCCACTTATATCCAATGCTTGTTGAATTTTTGTAAGTTCTTCATTAGTTCTGCATAAAATAGCAATTGAACCGGAATCGTCTTTTTCCAAAGCAGGCAAAACCATTCTTTCTACAAAATCCGTGTAAATATCTTTTTCATTATCGGCATTGGTAACGCTGGTAGAAAAATTTTTTAAGCAGAATTCAATTTCGGTTCCCGGTTCTTTTGTAATTTCTACGCTTTCAATATGTGTATAATCCCATTGCATTTCTTTTTCTTGGAGTAAACTACACAATTCTGTATTCATAAAGACCTGATTGATAAATTCCATTAAAGTTGGACCACAGCGGTAGCTTTTATCCAGTGCTTCAACTGTAAGATCTCCCAAAGCCGGGAAAATATCTTTCAAATTCAGCAGTAAATCACGTTCACCTCCTCTCCAGCCAAAAATGGATTGTTTTTCATCACCTACAACTATCAAGCCCCCAAAAGGTTTGGAACCTTCTCCGGCAGTAATTTCTTCAATGATTGGCTTTAATATATTGAATTGAATCAGGGAAGTATCCTGAAATTCATCTATCAGTAAAAAACGGGTTCTATGGCTTAAAAATTGATAAAATTCCGTTGCTGAAACTGCATCTTCGGGATTTAGAAAAGGCGGTTCTGAACTGAAGAGTGTTTCAAAGGTAAACCAGGTTATGTCATCATAGGTCAAATTTTTATAGCGGTATATCAAATTATCGTATCTTTCCAATACACTTGACCAAAGTTCCTCAATTTCTCTTTGTTCGGGAAGATATAATTTCCAGATTAAATAATCAGCTAAATGGTGTTTGGCTTCATTTTGAGCATTTTCCAGTTCAATATTTTCGGCTTCAAACCTCTTGTTGCTTATTTTCTGTTTATTCCAGATATTGCCTTTATCTAATATATATAGCAGTTTTTCCGCTTCATCCGAATTAAGTTGTTTTAAGTTATTGAAAATAGCAACAGGAGTTAGGGCACCTTTCACAGCTAAATTTTTAAAGTCCTTATTAAAATAATCCTCCAGAGATGCTGTACCCAAATCAGAACAGATATTAGCTACTAATGCTATAACCTTTTGCATTTCTTTCAGGAATTTTTCGTAGAATTCAGCTGACTCGGATTCGGGATTTAAATTCATTAAAGTTCCGTTTAAAGAAGAATTATGATCGGCTTGGCGTTTAGTAATCATATAAAAAAGCCAGCGCTGTTCAATTAATGAGCAGAAAAATTTAGTATATTCATCTAATGAACGGCTAACTTTCCTACTTAATAAATTTTTAATTTTTTCCCTTAAATCCGGTTCCATTAAATGATCAAGCAAAAAGGGCATAATCTTTTTCACGGCTTCGGTATCTATTTCATAATGTTCAATATTTTTTAAGGGACGCACAATATTACGGAAAATCTGTCCTGTGTAGGAATCAATAGTCATCACTTGCAAATGGCTTTGATCACAGATTAATTCCTTGCGTGCACTAAGCAGTAAATTTTTTTCCTGTTCACTTAAGGGAATTTCTTTTGTTTTATTAAGTTTTCTAAGGTTGAGCAGTAATTCTTGTTGTTTCTTTTGTTCTTCTTCCGTTTCCGGTTCAGAAACCAATAGTTCCAAATGTTTAATAATTCTATCTCTAATTTCTGCAGTTGCCTTACGTGTAAAGGTTAAAACGAGGATATTATCCAAAGAAAATTCATTCTTACTGTAATATTTTAAGATTAGGGAAAGATATTCTACAGAAAGACGGTAGGTCTTTCCGGTTCCGGCACTGGCACAAATTATTCTGCAGTTATTTTCAGTCATTTTAAACCTCCTTTTCTGCTTATCAAATCAGCCCGGGTAATATTTTGCAAACGCTGTCTATCAGTGGCTTTGGTAATTGTGCTATAACCATTTGCAAGACAAAATTCCAGATTATCCAAAATCTGCTGTTTCAGTTTATTGCGTTTTTCTTCATTCACGCCTTCCACTTTATCTGTAGGGTCTAAAATATTCCAAAAGATGGAAGAAACATCATTTGGCGCCGAAACATCATCCAGAAGATAATAATACCATTCATAGATGCAGAGTTGACGATAGTCATGACTGCCTGTTTTGAAGTCCACAATGAGAGCTTTATTTTCCATTTCAATACGCAGGTCTGCTTTTCCTCTGATGCCAATAATATATTCTTTATTGCCCCAATTGACCTTTCCCAGTTGTTTATGTTTCATTTCCGCAGGGCTAATTTTATCCTCTTCGGGAATGAGAATAAATTTTCTTCCTTCAACCTGTTTTTTCAGCCAGTCCTGATAGAAAAAGAAGAGGGATTCAGATAATTTTTTTGCCAGGATTTCCCCTAAAAAAACGGCATTATAGTTCTTAGGGATTTGATATATCATTTTTTCGGAAGCAATTACATTTTTTAGTTGTTCCTCCAGTTTTTTACTATTGCCAAAGAGGGTTTCCAATATTGTGTGAGATTCATGAATTCCTTTCAATTCACCTAAGGTAGAAGAAAAATAGGTATGCATAATGTTACCGAAGAGTTTATAACTTATGGTTTCTTCGGCTTCCCAATTTTGTATTGAGAGTTTGCTTTTATTTTCTACAAACCAGAGGAAGGGATTTTTCAAAAATTGGATAAGAGCTGAGGCACTGAAATTAATCTGATTATTCATTGGGAAATCGGCAATAGGATCGGAAGGGATGATAAAGAAATCCTCCGGCAGGTCTTTATTAATATTGCAAACTTCTTGATCTTCAAGCTCGGGAATTGTCTTATTAAGTAGTTCCCAACTATAAACATCCGGCAGAGAAACAAGCACTTTTCTTTTTTTTAATAAATCCGGTTCTTCATTTTTCAGCAGTTCTTCCAATTCACCTAAAAAGGAACTGGGGCTGATATCGCGTTCCTGATTTACATAACTGAAACAAATTGCGCGCTCTGAACACAGTAAAAGACGACAGAAATAATAGCGTTCCCAGTTTCTGATATCGTTAAATGTTTTTAATCCTAATTTTGCTCGTTGTGATTCATTGAATAACCAAACAGGAGTTGGACTGGAAGGAATAATGCCCTCAATCATTTGAAAGAAGGCAACGGTGGAAAAACTTCTATTTCTTGCATCCAGCAAATTACTAATTTCCCATTCGGGAGTTAGGGCTTCATTTCTTTGGTAACTGATTTTGCCGGTTTTAAGAAAATTCAAAAGCAAATCAAGCAGATTTAAGCCAATGCTGTCTTCAGCAAAAATTTGTTTCCAGGAATTTACCAAGCCCAAATTTTCAATAGCCATAAAGTTTGCCATTCTCTCCCAAAAAACAGGTAAAATATCAGTATAGAGTTTTTCGTTATCTTCCAGCAAGTTATTTAGCTGTAAGCAATTGGGACTATCAATCAGGTTGCAGAGTTCTTTCAGATTTTGGACTTTGCTGAAGGCATTGATTAAATTGTAATATTCCCATACGAGGGATTTAAGGGTTGGCAAATCTGCAGTTAGAAACAAAGCATAGTCCACATAAAGATAATCCCAATTAATTAAAAAACCAAGCTCCAGACGCAGTTGACTGATATAGTCATCCAGTTTTAGGTTACCTTGTTCAGCGTAAAAGTAATGGCAGAACCAATCTTCCGAGATATAATTTGCCAATATTTTTATGGGAAGATAGCCATTTGTATCTTTTGTAGCTTTAAGTCCTGTGGCAATTGCAGAAAGCATTTTGTAAATAGTCCCTTCGCAGAAAGAATAGCTATCCGGTTTGGCAAAATGTTCTTCGGGAAAGTAATGACTATAGCTTTTCAAGTGAAAGGTGCTGTCAATAATAGCGCAATTATGACAATCTTGCTCCAAATTCCAGGAGAGAAAAGATAATGCCATTTGGGTTTCATTGTCCGTTTCTCTAATTTCAATGGAGGGCTTCTTTTTTAAGGAATTCCAGGATTCCTGCAAATTGAAATCTTTTATTTTCCAGTTTTCACCATTGCTTTCTGTTTCCAAACCGTGAGTAATAATTGTTACCCTGTTTCCTGAATCCTCCAGAGCTTTTATCTGTTGTTTTTCCAAGCCACTGTAATAATATTGATTGATATAATAAATATCACAGTTTTGCCAGGGAACGGAAATATTATCGGCATTCAAGTAAAAAATAGTATCACTGAAACCCAAAGCATTGATATATTTTTGATAGTTACTGCGGATATTTAAAATCTTCTGCAGATAAATCTCCTGCCATTCCTGCATCGGAAAAGCTCCGGAATTTGCCATTTCTTCAAGATCGGAAAGAGCTATACATTCTTCGCAGAACTCTTCAAAAAAATCAAAAAAGCGTTTTCCCCAGTCCACAATATCACCATAATTATAAATATGAAATGATTCTCTTTCGCTTTCTTCCATTACCATAAAGAGGCAAAGCAGTCGTTTTTCATCTGTCAGTAAAGGTTGCTTTGGCAAAATAAGAGCAGAACGCAATTCTTCCATACTGTAAAAACCGCGCCAGGAAAGGTCCCAATTGGTTAAATATTCTCTGGAAGCTCTTTTTGCTGCGCTTAAAGTTGGGAAAATTAGAATGGAATCTGGCTTAGCAAGTTCTTGGACAATTGTATCCAGATTCTCTGATAAAGGATAGTTGATAAACTTCATAACTTTTTCTCCTTTTTTTAAGTCAGAAGTCGTCACTGCCGAAATAACTTTTTCATTGCTCCCAAACTTATTTGGTAGTGAGGACTGATAACTGCTGACTTAAGACCTTAACCTCCCGTATCTTATAACAAAGGAGAAACCAGACGGCAGATGGATTCTTTTGTTTTTTGCAGCATACTGCGCTGTCTGAATTTCTCAGGAATAATTTTACTGCTGGATAACAGGTCTTCTTCAAATTGCTTAATTGCTTCGGCACAAACAGTTTTATCGTATATTGCGGCAGCCAGTTCAAAATTTTGTTTAAAACTGCGTAAATCCATATTGGCAGTTCCGATTAGCAGAAATTCGTCATCCACAATCAATATTTTGGAATGATTAAAACCCTTATGATAAGTCCAAATTTCTACTCCAACATCTAAAAGTTGTTGAAAATAACTGCGTGAAGCCCAATAAACCAAAAAATGATCGGGCTTATCGGGAACCAGTATCTGAACTTTTACACTGCTGATAGCGGCAGTTTTTAGAGCGGAAAGTAAACTTTCGTTTAAAATTAAGTAGGGAGTAGAAATCCGAATGCTATGTTTAGCGTAAGTTATTGCTGCAAAATATAATTGCATTATGCTGTCATAATCACTATCAGGACCATCAGCTACAATTTGCATCGGGAGAAATCTTTGTTTATCAGGAGAAATAACAGGAAGGTATTTATGCAGTAAGTCCTCTTGCATCAAATTTTTTCCGGTTACAAAATTCCAGTCCGCTAAAAAGATTGCTTGTAAAGCATTAACTGCTTTTCCTTCAATTTCTGCCAAGGAATCACGCCAGTAGCCATAATATCGTTTTTTGCCCAAATATTTATCTCCGATATTCATCCCGCCCAAATATGCCTTATTACCATCTACAATTACCAGTTTACGATGATTTCTGTAATTCAAACGACTGTTTAAAAAAGGTATCCAGACAGGCATAAAAGGAACAAATTCCACTCCTGCATCGCGTAATTCCTGTTTAAATGATTTTTTCAGCATCCAGCAACCTACATCATCATAAATAAAACGCACTTCAACACCTTCCAGTGCTTTTTGAATCAATAACTTTTGCAAAGTGTAACCTGTTTCATCGGCAAAAATAGAAAAATATTCCAGATGGACAAAATGTTGGGCAGAATTAATGCCTTCCAAAATTGCTTTAAATGCTTTTCCCGTATCGTTATATAGAGTTAAATTGTTATTTACCGTTAAAGTAGCTTTACTATTATTTTTCAATAAGTTATAAAGTCGTGCAGTCAAGTCGTTCTGCCAATTGTTTTCTCTATCAGAAGGATGATTGTGAACATAAGATAACAGCAATTTGGTATCGGCATATCCTTTTTTACTGAATAAGCGCTTTTTTCGCCAATTTCTGCCAAAAAAAAGATACAATATAAAGCCCACAACCGGTAAAAAAATGAGCACTAAAATCCAAGCCATAGTTGTTGCCGGAGAACCATTTTCCATTACCACGATGAGGATAATTAACACTATGGAAATTCCAAACAGAATGTTGATAATTCGTAAAGTTACTTTACTGAATGTATCAAGAACTGAACCACCAACTATGATCTGGGTGAGGGATGCAATTAATACCAAACTTATCAGCAGACCCATAATCAATGCTATGGAATCCCATAATTTACTGGAAGTTAAAATAATTCACCTCTATGTTAAGCTAAATCTTTTATATTTTCATCATTCCAATTACTATTATAAACACCTTCCTAAATTACAGGAAAAGATTGTCAAGGCAAAAAGCCGAAAAAATAGCAATACTTTCTTTCCTTATAGGTTAGCAATACGGATTTAGGAGCTTACTGCTTTTGCAGAAATAACAAATTGCTTATCCTTCAAATAATGAAATTATATATTCTTTACACTTAGGCATATCCCATCATCAACCCCTTTTAATACAATATAGGATTAATGAACAGGGGAAATAATATCAAGCATTATTTCAATATATCATTTGGATTAAATTATACCCAATTGGGAAGAGGCAATTCATTTTTCTTGACAGGAGGCGGTAAATTTAGTGTAAGGAAAAAAATGTTTCTTGGTTTTAGAAGAGTAAAAAAGAAATAAGAATAAGGAATTGTTTTGGGCAGGATAACTTACTAACAGATAAGCTGTTAAATAGAATTAGTAAGTTCGTTGCCCCAGGGAAAAGTGATTTTCTCGTTGCTTTATCTGTAAGACCTGCTGTTTAGGACTTAAATATAAATTAGGATAAAAGAAAAAAGGAATTTTCCAGTGAAGAAATCAGGAATTCTAACTGTAATTATTATTATTCTCTTTGCTTTTTCTTGTAAGCAAACAGGAAACAATCAAAAGAAAGGCATTGTAGTTCTTTCTCCGGAAGTGGCAGAAATTATTTGCGCTCTAAATGCCGAAAAGGAAATTACAGGTATTACTGCTGAATGTAATTATCCACCTTCTCTGCAGCAGAAAAAGATAGTTGGCTCTTTCAGCAGTATTGATAAAGAAGCCACCATTGCTCTTAATCCCCAGTTAATTTTTTGCAGTTCTTTAGAGCAGGAAAGCATAGCTTATGACTTGAAAAATTTGGGCTTTCAGGTGGAAGTTATTTATCCTAAAGGTATTAACGAAATGCTTTCAGACATAGAAAGAATCGGAACTCTTATCCAGAAAAAAGAGGAAGCCGTAAAACTTGTAAACTACTTAAAAGAGGAAATAGAAAAAATTAAGGCAAATGCACAAGGCAAACTCCGTCCTAAGGTTTATCTGGAAATATACAGAAATCCCTTAATGAGCGTATCTGATTCTTCTTTTATAGGTGAACTTATTGAACTTGCCGGAGGCGATAATATTTTTTCTACCCTGGAACGTGACTATGCCAGAATAAATCCTGAGGCAGTTATTGCTGCCAAACCGGATATTATGATTTGCTATTCACAGGAGACCCTAAAAAATATAATTAACCGAAAGGGCTGGCAAAATATACCGGCTATTCAAAAAAGAAGAATTTACTTTGAGAAGGACATCAATCCCGATTTGCTTCAACGCGCAACTCCTCGCTGTATTGAAGGAATGAAAGAACTGGCAAAAATATTTGCTGAATGGCGGGAAGAACAATGAAAAAAATATTGATTCTGATTCTATGGCTCTTAATCGGTGTAGGCATTATTATTGCATATCTTACATTAGGCAAACCGGATACGAATATTATTACTCAAGTTAGAATTCCTCGTTTGCTGTTAACTCTTTTCACTGGAATGGCATTAGCCGGAATTGGTTCTATCTATCAACTTATGCTTGCCAATCCATTAGCCGAACCGTATATTTTAGGAATTTCTTCTGGTTCCGCTTTTGGCAGTATACTTCTTGGCATATCCGGTTTGATTATTTTGATGCCTGTTGGTGGTTTTATAGGTGCAGGTTTTACAATGTTGCTGGTTTGGAAACTGGCACACCAAAAAGGAAGATTTGATAAAAGCCGTTTATTGATTGCCGGTGTGATTGCCGGAATGTTTTTTTCTGCCGGTATTTCGTTGATTATGTATCTTCATCAGCAAGATACGGCTCTAATTTTAGGAACCCTGATGGGCAATTTGGGGCATATATTTACTAAAGGTGAATGGACAAGTTTTTTAATTCTGATGGGGTTATCTCTTATTATCCTCATCTATCTTTTTTTCCAATCCACAGCTATTGATATTTTAAGTTGCGGAGATTTATATGCTGCCAGCTTGGGAATAAATGTTTTATCGCTAAGGCGTCAGATTTTTATCCTCACTTCCATAGTGATTGGAATTAGTGTATCTTATGCCGGAATAATTGGCTTTGTCGGATTAATTATTCCGCATATTGTGCGCTTTTTCATTCCCTCAGGACAGAAAAAAATATATCTGCTGTCATTATGGTCGGGAGGTATTTTTCTTCTTGCCTGTGATCTGCTCGCTAAACATATATTGTCTATGGAATTACCCGTTGGAATAATTACTGCCTTTATCGGCTGTCCTTTTTTTATGTGGCTGCTTTTAAAAAAACAAGGTTGACGAAGATAAATTAGCAATTAGGATTGAATGGATTATAGGGATTTACAAGGATTTTTTTGAACGACAGGATGTAATTCTTCCGGAAGGTTGACATCCTCGTCAACCTACTAAATTGTGTAGCCGGAGCTCACTGAAGTTCAGGAGCATTTTTTTACGATGGACACACCTTGTTTCACTTTTTCACCTTTTCACTTACTTGCGGAGGAACTGCGTCCTCCTACTACACAAAAAGCCCCGGCATAAAACCAGGGCTTTACTTTTTTCCATTTGAGGAAGGGTTTTCTTATTTCATCAACATCATTTTACGGGTTTCAACTTTGCCATCTGTGGTAAGGCGATAGAAATATAGTCCACTGGTAACTTTGTTACCATTATTGTCTGTTCCATTCCAGACCACATTATTTCTTCCAAAATTGGCAATACCATTATGAAGTGTTTTAACCAACTGACCTTTCACATTATAAACTGATAGATTGGCATTAGCAGTTTTGGGCATATCAAAACTGATGGTAGTTTCCGGATTGAAAGGATTGGGATAGTTTTGATTCAACATATTGGTAACAGGGCTAACAGTAGGATCATCTGAAGCATTGCTGGGAAAGACGATTTGCAGTTCTGTAAACATTACCCGTCCACCATCATTCATAGGACCGACTCCAGGACTAATAACAAAAGCACCCCAGGTAAAATCATCGTAGAAAAGAAGACCAAGCTTACCAACTTTCTCACCATTACTTTCACCAACATAAATAACTTTGTCGGCTGGATATACCCACATTGGCTTAATGCCTGCAAATTCAGGGGTCTCAATATTGTTCAGTTTAATGGGTTCACTCCAATGATTGCCATTATCTCCAGAAACAGAAATCCAAATTTCTGGGGTATTTGCCCAAGCAGAATAGTCGCTATCACCATCAGCATTATACCACTTTGCCCGTGCGCTATTTTGCCAGACCATAGCTAACATTCCATGACCATTATTTTCAGTAACTTTCATATTATTGCAATGGAAAAACATAGCACTATCATGAGCATTCTGATCCCAATAGGGGAATTCCCAGCTTAAATACATATCAACAAACCACTCATGTGTATCAGGGTCTTGAACAAAGTCCTCAACACCCCAAGGTGGTTGGCTATCCCATGGCTGATAATGTTCATCTACATCGTTAGTTGGATCCTTACGGGGCCAGATATCGTTAATTCTGAACTGAGAACCTTCTGGCTGAGAAGGATCAAAGATAATTTCTTTGGGTAATTGGAAATTAGGAAACCAATAACCATCATTGGTAACAAGTCTCCAAACAGCAGGGAAATGAATACGACCCAAATCGTCAACAGTAGCATTCAAATGACCTGAAGCTGAAGAAAATAATTCCCAGTAAATATCATTATCGCCATAAGGTAATTCGCTTTGATTTTTAAAAAAACCAGTTGTATCAGTAGGACTGGTATTAGGATTCCATGTTGGCAGGTTACCCCAACTACTGGTCCGCGACCAAGTTCCTTCTCCATAATTTCCACATTGGAAAACATCTACATCCTGCTCAACAATATTGGTTGATCCATCTGCTTCCGTTGCAAAATGAAAACCTGCATAATAAATGTTTCCTGCATTATCCGCCGTTAAAGAATTGAAGGGTCTACGCCACTCGTCATCAACATTCCATTCATCCATTTCCGGAATTGAGGTATATTGCCAAGTAAGAGGAACATTTTGTTCAATTTGATTAGCATCAAAATCGGCATAAGCAATTTTGGGATTTTCGGAAGGACCGTAAGTGTGAGTAATTGAGTTTCTCGCTATCACATAGATTCTTCTCTTATCGGGATAAGGAGAGGGACCAATTACAGCCGTGGGCCAAATGAATTCATTATTGTCAGTAAAATTACCATCGGAAGTATAAACAGTTGAAGGATTATCAATAACATCTACAAGAGGGGTAAATAAGCCATAAATGCCCTCATAAAATTGGTCCACGGTAAACTGCACTTCCATTTCCGTATCCGTATCGGAATTTGCATGCCAGGCATAAAATGGCTTTCCAGAAACTGGATCAACAGCCACAGTGCCATATCCTTCATTATTTGCTTCTGTTGTAATCTCATTATTAACGATAACATCACCGTTAGCATCAAGATAAGCGTAAAATATACGACGGGTTCCCGTAGAAGTTCTACGTCCATGATAGGTTAAGAAATATCCGCCTCCTAAAATATTAGACGGAATTACACGTAAAGGCAAACCGTTATAACTTCCTATCATATAATCATAATAAGAAGTTAAAAGAGAATGCGGAGTTTTGGTAAAAGTATATACCGGAGCTGTTCGTTCGCTCGGTATTATTTTTTTAGGGACAGGGGTTTCCATTGCCTTCTTGTTATCGGGAGTAGGAATCATTTCCTGGGCAAAAATTATGCCCACAAGCAAAGACAATGTTAAGCTGACTAATAGGATTTTTTTCATTATTTCCTCCTGAATCTTTATTGATTCTTTTAATATTTAATTTTTAAAGAAACACGATGAGCACCCTTAATAAAGGACTCAGCCAAATCACCCATATCGGTATAGGCATAGTCAATGTTAAAAATGCCAAAAGAAGTAGGAACTTGCCAGCCCACTCCTGCAGCAAAGCCATTTGTATCATAATTGAATTGATATCCGCATCGGAAAAATATGTTTCCCAGCTTATATTCAGTTCCCAAATTCCAGGTCTCTAAACGGTCTATTACATTATCCAACTGCAGAGATGCGATCCAATAGTTATTTCCTTTCCGCATCAGGTCGCCACTAACTCCTAAAGAGAAGCTGAGAGGGATTTTACTATCCAATTCAATACCATCTTCATCAACAAGACCATCTCCATCATTATCAAACAAATCAAAAGGGTCTTCATCATCTCTGCCGTCTTCATCATCATCAACCCGAAAACGAATATCAGGACCAAAATTACGCATTGCCATCCCGATTTTAATATTTCTCCAACCTGTGTTATACATTGAACCAACATCAACTGCATAGCTGTTTACATTAAATTCATACAGATTTTCACGGAGATATTTTATTCCCAGTCCGGCTGAGAATTTATTGGTAAATTGTTGAGCAAAAGCTGCTCCTATGGCAATGTCACTGCAAGTGAATTTTTCTCCGGTAGGTCCAAATGGCTCTTCTTCTGTTATATCCATATCATCCATATGTAATATGCTGCCATATAGTGCAATAGTAGATACCCCATTGGTATATGTGGCAGCTCCGAATTCATGCATAATACTGGCAGGCCAATTAGTATGCGAAACAAAAACCTGATTTTCAAAGGCAGGAGCCAAACCAGCAGGATTCCAGTAAACAGAAGAAATATCATCAGTTACGGCTGTATACGCTTCTGCCATACCTACGGCACGAGCATCCACACCAAGCTTGAGAAACTGCAAAGCTACCGTTCCCGTTTTACCAAATGGCTTGGCTGTAATTATCAGCGGTAAACCGGCTATTGTAATAATCAGGACAAGTGTTAATACTTTCTTCACAGCTCCTCCCTCATTTAATTATGACAAATTTGCCGACTTTGTTTTTGCCGTCGGCTTTGTTCTCTACGGAGTATAGATAAACACCAGGGGCTATTATCTGTTTGTTTTTTGAAAGTAAATCCCATGCTTCCATACCATCCGCTGCAAGACCTGTAGAACTTGCTTTAGAAATAGTGATGATATCGGTAACCGGGGCACCATCATGTTTCAAGGTCTGAACAAGATCACCTGCTAAAGTATAAATGCGGATATCACAACGTTTAGGTAGATTAATAAACCATATACGACGGCTTTTATCTCCCTTTTCATCATTTTCTCTGCGTCCGTCAAAACTGCTTCTGCCAATATAGGGATTGGGAATAACCATTATATTATCCATATTTTCCTTAGCCAAAGTACCGGGGAAAAATACTTTCATATTAGCATCAGCATCTCTTCCGCTTTCCAAATAATTCAGATCATTTGCAGGAATACCTCTATCAAAAGCGGTTAAAGCAACATAATATTCAACGCCTTTTCGGGGATACATAATATATGATTTGTAGTAGCGTCTGGCTAATCTTTCTTTCCGGAGGTTACTCAAGTCCAAAGTATCAGGGGCTTCTGCTCCTTCGCCTCCAGGAAAAGCAAATCCTTGTAAAGGAATTAGTTTAGGGTCATATAGTGCATAAAATATATGATCAGGGATGTCTTGATGTTTGAAAATGAGTGCTTGCAAAAGTTCGGTGGTTTCAAGATCGGGTCCTGTTATACTGTTAGCATAGTTTTGAAGGGATTGCCAGTCGGTTACTTCATTATATGTTGTCCCATTTATTACAATATCTGGCGTATAAATAGGCCAACCATAAAATGTATCACCATTGGGAACAAGTTGATAATTTTCGTCAAAGTGGTAGAATTTATGATACTCACTTACATCTACATTCCATTCATTTTTATTGGGAAGACCAGTATCAATACCTAAATAACCTCCAAAATCCCTGAATAAATTAGGAAAAGCACTATTTACAGTGTAATCAGAATGATCACGAGGTGTATCAACCTTATCCCAACGCTTAATCATTTCCCAGTCCTCCTGGCTTCCGCTTCCGCTTCTTCCCCATAAGGTGTAACCCTGAAAATCCTTGCGTAAACGTGAAGCTGTATAAGGATTAACCAGAGCATTCATATTCCAGCGTTTATCTTCCATTCCAGGCTCAGGAGGTGGTCCCGGTCTATATTCTTCAGGTATATCAACCCAGTTATTTGCAATATAAGGAGTAGGATCACTATCAAGACCTGAAATCAATAAACTACTTTCAGGATTTTGCCAGCCAATAATTGCAGTACTTACTGTTTTAACATCATAAGAAAATTCACTGCGATTATCCCAATAAACATCTAGACGATTACCATCATCTTGTAATTGAGCATATAAATTTGGAATATCTGGCGGCTCAGGAGGTGTATAATGAGGAAATGTATCTGGTTGAGTTACCGTAATCAGGTCTTGTGCCTGGCCGTATATTTCTTTAGCCCAACCTGCTGATTTTTTCAGGTCTTCCTTATTATCTCCGGGGAAAACTGCAACTACGATTTTCATTGTCTTTTTGGGTGGCAAGTTCCACCGTTTTGCCGGATCGCTATATTCTGAAGGATTTTCTGGTTGAGCGCCATAGAAAGAAAATAGAAAACGGGTATCATTTGGAGTAGGTTGTTCCCATTCAGTTAAATCTTCCTGTTCAGGGCGCAGGGCAGTATACATATTGGAAGATGGTTTTGGGTTGCGTCCGGTTAATAACCAATATTTTTCATTTGAGGTCTCACCAGGTTTGGGAATTTTAATTGGATTACTGTCACTAGGTCCATCGCCAACTTTCCAATACCAGCAGTGGAACTTTAACTTTTCCGGATCAGGGGTACAGACACGAGCTCCTACCAATCCGGGAGTAATACCGTTATCAAAGTCAGCATCATAAGTATAGGCAAATTCATATCCGGTTCCCTTTACATAACCGGACTTATCATCAGATGCCTTTTCGACACCCCAAGTTTGAGGACCTACATCACAATCCATATAAATTCCCATTGCGCAGTCATACAAAGTATCGGCTTCGTTCATATTGGTTATATCAAATTCTACATAAACCAGATTTTTAATATATTCAAAACTCCATTGATAACTCATCTGGCGCACTCGTATATTTAACGGATAATGTCTGTTTGCCCCACTTGATTTACCGTAATCCCGCTCTCCGGATGTTCCAAAAGGGCAGTAATCGTAATAAAAAGAGATAAAATCCTGTTCCGAAACGGGAGCACCATCTTCATCTATCCTGCCATCCTGATCATCGTCATAAGGGGATGCAAAAGCATAATTTGAATTATTATATGATAAATCCATAAAACCCAGAGGAAACCAAATTTCGGCATTTATAGGATCATCTAAAATAGTAAAATCCCTAATGGGAACCTCTGCTAGGAAATGACTCCCAAAATTCTCACTGAATTGAGCTGGCAATTCTGAACCGCTTCTGAAGGGAAAGGTAAAACCAGCGCCATCTTCATCTATTTTCCCGTCACCATCATCATCCACACCACGCTTTTGTTTCCTTGTAGTGGCATAAATAATTCCATCAAGATTGTTATATGCAGAATAGTTCTCCGTTTGATCAGGATTATTTACCAGCAAAGGATTGTAAGCAGGTAAAAATTCATATAAATCATCATCACCATCAAAACCCACACTTACCAAAGTATCTATCACTGCTTTTTTAGTAGGATTCCAGCGAGGATCTGCGTCAGTAATAATAGTGTCGTTAGTTTCCGAAGGAGGATAAACTAACCAGTACAATTTTTTTCCGAAAGAATCTCGGCGCTGTTTTTTGGCTCCGAACCACAAAGCCCCTTGATATAAATAATCAATTCCACTTCCTCCAGGATATTCCAAGGAAGGATATTGAGGAACAATATCATCTCCGGAACCGAAGAAACCATAATTACTAACTCTTAACCAGATGTTTCCTACATTATGATATTTAGTTAAATCCAGTTTTTTTGTTCCTGTAGCAGGAACTGCCATAGCTGCATAAGCTGCGCTTGCTGTAAAAAACAGCAATAGGCAAAGGCAGATTCCAATCTTATAAAACTTCATTAAACACTCCCAATTATTGAATTTTAAATTCTACCGGAATAATTACCATACAGTCCACGGGTTGACCACTACTTTTTCCCGGTTGAAATTTTACCTTACGAACTGCTTCAATAGCTGCCTCATCCAAGCCACCACCAACTCCACGCCGAACTCTAATTTCACGAATACTGCCATCTTTTAGAACTTCCACTTCCAGAATTACGGTTCCTTGCAATTTGTTCCTTTTAGCAAATTCAGGGTAAACAGGTTCAATTTTTCCTATAACTACAGGTGCATCATCATAAGGAACAAAATTAACAGGTGTATCATCTTCACCTTGTTGTTGAGTTGGAGCAGTAGTACTATAAATATTGCCAATTTGGGATAACGCTTCCTGGAAAGCAGCCATATCAACTTCTTCAGTCCCTAAAACATCACTTATCTGAAAAGTGACATTAACATCAACTTCTGTTTGAGGTGCCTCAATCCGTTCCCGCTCCTCCGGTGGAATATCAACTAATTCCATTTGCTGTGATTGGAAAACCTGTTTTCTAACTTCAACTTTCGGAGTTACCATAATACCAAAGATAAGTAGTGTAAGGGATAATGCAAGCGCTTTGCTGAATTGGGCGTTAGCAATGTCTTTCCAGTCCTGATTTTTTGTATTCATTTTTCTCCCTTTATTTCTTTAGTATAGGTTGTGTCTCAAAAGCAACTACAAGAGCATTGGCATCTTGTAGTTGTCGCATTATATCCGACATTACTCCATATTTTGTTTCTCTATCTGTCCGAAAACAGACAATCAATTCAGGGTCCTCCTCTTTCTTACGGATAAGAGTTTGTGAAACGAAAACATCCTCAGAACTTTCTATGCGGGTTGGTATATCATCCAACAGGATTGTCTCATCCCGCATTACATAAATAGTACTTGTATGATTACGAGGAATACGTTCAATACTTTCTGCAAAGGGCCATCGTTCTCGTTCCACCCAGAACTTTTTTTCCTGAACAAAAACGGTAGTTACCATAAAGAACAGCAATAAGAGGAAGGCAATATCGGAAGTAGATGCCTGAGGAATGACAACATCGCGTCTTTTTTTCCCACTAAATTTAGCCATTTTTGCTCCTAACTTGTAGATAAGGATATTTTTTCTATTTTAGCAGCTTTCAAGCGATCAATCACTCTGATCATATCATTATATTTTGCCTCTCTATCCGTTATAACTTTGAAGATCATATCCGGATTTATCTGCACTTTTTGTTGAATTATTACATCCAATTCTTCGCTATCAATGTATCGGGGTGCTTCTCTATTCACTGCTATTTGTCCATCAGGAAAAATTTGAAGACGGGTCATCTCTTTCTCAGTTAAGGTAAGGGTTTTAGTTTTATTTTCTTGTGACTCTGCTGCTTGAGGCAAAACCAATTTTATACCTTCTTTCACATCAAACTTGGTAGTGGACATAAAGAAGATGATCAACAGAAATGCAATATCACCCGTGGAAGCAGTTGGTATTGTTGCTCTGTATTTCCTCTTCCGTACGATTTTCATCTTGCCAAACCCAATTCTTCTGTTAAAACTTCCGTAAATTTATCGGAAGCTCTTTGCATATCTAAAACAATGCCATCCACCATCGTCATAAAGACATTATTAAAAAATTGAACAGGGATAGCTACAATCAATCCAGCTTCGGTTGTAATCAGAGCAATTCGGATACCGGTAGCTACAATTGTTGCATCCACAGCTCGGGCAGCTGCAATAGCATCAAAGGCAGTAATCATACCGGCAACCGTTCCTAAAAATCCTAACATAGGAGCAAGAGTTATGGAAGATGACAGTTCAATAAATCCCTTTTCCAGATAGCTCATTTCAATTATTGAAGCATTTTCAATTGCCTCATCTACCGCAGTCAATCCTTTATCCACTTTCTCCAGTCCGGCATAAATGATTGCTGCTACGGGACCTCTGGTATTCTTGGCAATTTCTTTTGCTTCTTCAAACTTCTTTTCCTTGATCAAGGGAATAACCTTATTCAGAAAATTATTCAGATTTATTTTTCCATTGAGCAAGGCAATAAACTTCCAAATTATGTATGCTAAGCCATATATTGCCAGAAATAGGATGGCCCACATTGCCCATCCGCCATTTTTAAACCATTTTACCAGTCCGCTGCCAAATACCAGTTCTGCAAAGTTCTGTAAACCACCACCCGCTGTCTCAGCTGCAGGTTTTTCCTGTGCGTAAGCAAAACTTGCGAAGACAAAGGTCATCATCATAATCAGCAGCATTGTTCCGATGAATTTTCTCATTTTTATTGATTCCTCCTTGGAATAATTTAGAAGTTAAAGGAAAAGCCCAGGGTAAGTCCCCGGAAGTCATTATAATAAAGCGGATTTTTACTTGCTAAGGAATTTACATAATAAACCTCAGGATAAACGAAACCGGGAATGTTGGTTTCTTCTATCTGAGCGCCATTCCAGTAATAGTTTCCTGTTTTGGGATAGACATTTAAAATGTTCCTGTTTTTAAATAGATTTTCCACTTCCGCAAAAACTTTAATATTGATTTTATTAGACAAGAGAAAGCCCTTGGTTATTCTTAAATTTGTTTGTTGAGTACTTGGCATTCTCTTACTATTCGTGTCAAGTTCTTGACCTGATTCGTAACTTTGTGGAGTATAAGGCGCACCTGAAGCATAAGCCCAATTGATATTAGCGCTAAAATCATCCAGAGGCAATATAAAGTTAGTAAAAGGTATAAAGAATTCTTCTCCTCGGGCAATGCGGAATGTAAAATTGGCACTTATATTATGGCGTATATCCCAATCCAGAGGAAACTCTCGTAGATTGGTAGTTTCATCTTGAATAACAGTATAGGAACTGTTTCCTTGTGCCCAAGCTAAAGAGTAGGCAAGAGACCAGGTGTTAAAATTGGATAACATTTTTTCAATTTGCATATCAATTCCCCGGGCAGAACCATAATCATTAGAGTAGTATTTATACCAGTATACCGTCTGCTCTATTTCACTGCGCTCTTTTCTGGTGTTCACATAATTATATATATTTTTATAATAGGCAGTTAAATCTAAAACATAATCATCGCTAAGTTGGTGAGAAAGACCTGCTTCGTAAGTAATAGTTATTTGTGGTTCCAAACTGGGATTTCCTACCCTGATTGTTGTTTCCGAAGCATAAGCATCTTCAGGAGTTTTACTCGTAAAAATATACTGCATTTGAGGTAATTGATTCTGATAGTTATAAGCAAAACGCAGAACATCTTTGTCTGTAATCGGATGAGAAACACCCAACCGCGGAGAAATCATTAACTGCATCAGATCACTATTATCAAATTCGCGTAAAGCATAACTACCATCATCCTGTGCCACATAATATTTTTTACCCAAATACCACAAATCAAACCGCAATCCGGCATTAACAATCATTCCTTCCCATTCCATTTTATCCTGCAAGTAATATGCCATTTGCCAGGGTTCTGCTTTATAACCATCACGCTTTCCGGATGCCGCTTTAGCTGCAGCAAAGTAATCCTCCGGCTTATAAATAGGAACCAAATCAGCAATAGATGCTGGATTTTCTTTAGTTGCAACAATCGCATAAATGCCCTCGGGGATATATTCATCATCTAACAACATATTGCCATCGGCATCAACAAAATTGTCAATATTATATTTTCTAATATCAAATATGCTGTTTAAATAGGCAACGCGTCGTTTTTCATCAATATTCAGATAGTCCTCTAATTGATTTTTATTGATGTTATGCTTTATAATTTCTAAACCGGTCTTTGCCATATGAGTTTCATTTATTTGCCATTCAAAATCTGCTCGTCCACTTAGTATTTTAGTGGTATCATCTATGAAGGCACTATAAATATAACCGGGAGGAAGATAGCCAGGAATTGATCTTGGCTCTTCCACGCTTTCCAGACGGAATTTCCAATAATCATAGGGTAAAAACCCATAATCATAAATACCATCTCTATCCGCATCAATTGTGGAATATCCATAGTCCCCTAAAGCTACCCTTTGGATATAATCACTGGGAATATTATTAGGGTCTACAGTCATAAATATATAGGAATCCCGATCAATGCCTTTGGGACCCTCATAACTATCTTTCTGATAATAACTGGCTTTCACTTTAATATTCATTTTATCATTAATTACATAATCGTAAGTGCCAATATATTGTCGCTGAATTATTTCATCTTCAGCATAGTGCTGAAGTGCATAGCGCCAGTTATTACTATATGGATAGTTTAAACTTCTATCGCCCCGAACGGCAAATGTAGCTACCTGACCGGGCTTAAAAGCATACTTGGTTTTTAAATTTATATTATAGGAATTGTAATTGCGGTTGCCAATATCAATACCGAGAATTTTATCCCTACCCGTATAAGGATTATAGATAGGATAATCAGCATCAATTAGCGATCTTCCATTTAAAGTATAATCACCATTGGGATCACTTATATAATAATCTTTCAAACGACCATCCAACCATTCACCGGCACCATTGAGATAAAATGTGAATTTTTCCTTCATTTCCTGAGAAGCAAAGGGTAATACAGGACCCCCAATAGCTAATTTCACAACATCAGTATTGCGCCCATCCCCAATAAGATGATCGGTATTATATTCAACCTTGCCGGAGAAAAAAGGATCTCCATCTTTAGTAACAATATTGATCACTCCCGATTGAGCATTGCCATATTCTGCTGGAAAACCTCCTGTCATCACTTTCATATCTTTAATAGCATCGGTATCAACTTGTAAAGTCGCTCCTCCGTCAACAGGATCGGTAACACTCATACCATCTATAGTATAATTAATTTCATTTGAACGGCCACCACGAATATGTAATTCGCCTCCAACATTAGTTACTCCTGCTTGCAAAGCAACAATATCAGCAACATCTGAAACGGCAGCATCTGTTACAATACTCATTTCTATATTTCTGGCACTTCCTACACGGTTTTTATCTACCTTATCTTCAGTAGCTGTAACGGTTACTGCCTTCATTTCAAAACCGCTTTTATTCATAGTAGGAGCAAGATTTGTAGTTTGATCTACAATTATACGTACATCATTATACACCACAGTATCATAACCGATAAGAGAAAACTTAACTGTATAAAGACCTGGGGGAATATTTATGATAATTGCTGTTCCTTTAGCATTCGTTTGACCACCTGTTATTCGTTGATTTCCTTGCATAACAACAATATTAACAAATTCCAAGGGGCGACCGGCATTATCGCGCACTCTAACTGCAAGTTTTCCAGTAGTAGCAGCTTCTAAAAATACTGTTCCTGCAAGCATAATTATTAGTAGGATCAATGCATATTTACGCATCGAAAACCTCCCTATCTTCTGGGTTTTATACCTTTATTTTACTTATAGTTCCAAGCTCAAATAAGCTTTTCCCTCTATCTTAATTTCTTACTCAAAAACTCTTCTTTGTAATCTTAAGAAAAAAGTCAAGAGGTTTTTTTATAATATAATCAAAATTCCTCTTCTAACAAAGTGAAAACTATCTAAATTTCTTAACTTTAACATTCCTGAATAAATTCCACTTTTTCTTTTATCTGATTTTGTTTCACAAGTTCGCCTATACATCTTGCTTCCGGTATAGTTAAGTATTTATCAAATGCCTCATTATCAATTATACAGATCATCCCTGTTCCCAAATTAAAGGTCTCTCTCATTGTTTCCTCGGATAGTTTTCCTGCCTCTTGCAACCAATGAAAGAAAGGAGGTATTTCTGTTTTCCTGAGTTTAATTTGAGCACTAATACCTGCTGGTAAAATCCGTTTTAAATTTCCGATAATACCACCTCCAGTAATATGAGCTAATCCCTTAAGATTAGGGTCGGTAAGATAATCTTTCAGTAAAGGCAGATAACTTCTATGAACACTTAAAAGTAATTCACCCAAGGTAGTTTGACATTCAGGAATATAGCTATCCAGAGATAATTTTAGTTTCTCAAACACGATTTTCCTTACCAAGGAATAACCATTAGTATGTAATCCACTGCTTGGCAAAGAAATAAGTTGGTCACCAGGTTTTATTTTAGGTCTGGGCAATATTTGTTCTTGTTCTACAATACCTATTATTGTGCCCACCAGATCAAATTCTTCATCTTCATACAAATCTGGCATTTCTGCCATTTCTCCTCCGATTAAAGCACAGGAATTTTGCTGACATGCAATGATGATTCCTTCAATCATTTTTTCCACTTTTGCCGGCTCCAGTTTTCCGATACCAATGTAATCCAGAAAAAATTGCGGGATTGCACCCTGAACTAAAATATCATTTACACAGTGATTTACCAGGTCTTGACCAATTGTTTCGTATTTATCAGCCATAATAGCAATTAAAAGTTTGGTTCCCACTCCATCTGTGCTGGAAACAAGAATCGGCTGATGCCATAAATTTTTATCTATTTTATAAAGTCCGCCAAATCCGCCTAATTCACTAAGAACATTGCTGTTGTAGGTGCTACGAACTTTCTGTTTTATTGCTAAAACTGTTGCTTCTCCAGCTTGTATATCAACTCCCGCTTTGCGATAATCCAGTCCATTTTTCAAGTTGTCCATTTTACCAGTTGTTCCTTATTCACATCAATTTCCGCTTTGGTTTTATCAATTAAACCTTTCACGCTGAAATCAGCTACATTTAACGCTGATACAACTGTTCCATATAAAATTGCTTCCTTAATTACTGCCCGGTTTAAGATATTATGATTTGCCAAATATCCCATAAAAGCACCGGCAAAACTATCTCCTGCTCCTGTTGGGTCTTTAACTTCTTCTAAGGGATAAGCAGGCGCAAAATACATATCGTCATTTGAAATGGCTACCGATCCGTATTCACCGCGTTTTACAATTATCCACTGCGGTCCCAAAGAGAGTATATCTCTGGCTGCAGAATAAATATTCTCCTTATTTGTATACTCTCTAACTTCGTCCTCATTCATAAAAACAATATTTACTCGCCTGAGCACTTGTTCTATTTCTTTGGGACACAAATAAATCCAATAATTCATAGTATCACAGGCAAGATGTGAATAACCGGATACCTGATTTAAAACCTGCATTTGCAAGGAAGGATTGATGTTAGCTAATAATAAACTACGACAGCTTTTACAGGACTCGGGCAATTGAGGAGAAAAATCAGCAAAAACATTTAACTCTGTAGAAAGCGTTTCCACTTTATTCCAGTTACTATATTTTCCGCTCCAGCGAAATGTTTTGCCCTCTTTAAGCTCCAGTCCGTCCAGATTTATTCCTTTTTTCTGCAGTAAGTTAAGTCCATCTATCGGAAAATCTGTTCCGACTACTCCTACAATATAAGCATCTGTAAAAAAGGAACCCGCTAAAGCACCATAAATAGCAGAGCCACCTAAAGCATTTTGTATTTCTCCAGCAGGTGTGGAAATACTATCCAAACCTATTGAACCAACTATTACTAAACTCAAGGTGTGATCTCCTTCTGCAATGTATCTGCTTGTAAAGTGTCGGTAACACTTGCAGAAGGATTTTGAACTACATTTTTTGTATTCCCGAGGTGGTTCATAAGATATAGAATGATTATTAAGGCAAGCACCATAATTATCAGCCTAGGCCAATTATATGCTTTTTTACGTTTCTCCTTCCAGCGTTCTTTCATCTTATCGTTAAAATCGTTCATCTTTACCTCCCGGAAGCTAACTCTGCCAGAAAAGAAGCAAAGCGATTTAGTCCTTCTTTTATGTTTTCTATGCTATTAGCATAAGAAAAGCGCACTGTTCCTTCCATTCCGAATGAATTACCCGATACCAGAGCAACATAATACTTGTCAAGTAATTTAGCACAAAAATCATCGGAGGTCTTAATATTCTGGTTATTGTTCTCCAGATACCATTTTATTCCCGGCATAATGTAAAAAGCTCCTTGGGGTTTAAAACAGGTAATATGCGGAAGTTTTTTCAGCTCTTCATATAAAAAATCCCGGCGACGGGAAAATTCCACTCGCATTTTTTCTATGGAATCGTCTTCTTCCTTTAAAGCTGTTACACAGGCATATTGTGTAATAGAATTTACACAGGAAGTTGTATGTTCCTGAACCATACCTCCTGCTGAAATAATATCACCGGGTCCTGCTGCATAACCAAGACGCCAGCCAGTCATTGCATAAGCTTTAGAAACACCGTTTATTACAATAGTCCTTTGTTTCATTTCTTCACTGATGCTTGCTATTGATATATGTTTTGCCTCATCATAAACCAAGCGTTCATAAATCTCATCGGATATAACCAATATATTATATTTGATACATATCTCAGCGATAGCGGAAAGTTCAGCTTGGGTATAAACTGTGCCTGTTGGATTGCTGGGTGAATTCATTATCAGCACTTTGGAGCAGGGATTCTCTTTTATTGCTTTTTCCAGGTCTGCAGGTTGAATTTTATACCCATTTTCTTCACAGGTAGGAATATAAACCGGTTCTGCATTAGCTAATGCAACCTGATAAGGATAGCTTACCCAATAAGGAGTTGCCATCAAAACCTGGTCTTTATCATCACACACAGCAATCAGGGAATTTACAATTGCTGCCTTGGCTCCAGGTGAAACCAGAATTTCTTTGGGGCTATACTTTAACCCGTTATCCCGTAATAATTTCTCGCAAATTGCCTGTCTCAATTCCGGTATTCCGGCATTATTAGTATAACGCGTAAAATTGGCATCTATAGCTTTATGTGCTGATGCCTTAATATATTGCGGGGTATTAAAATCTGGCTCTCCTACGCTAAAACTGATTACATCAATTCCGGCATCCTTCATTTCTTTTGCTTTCGCCGATAAACTTAATGTTGGCGAGGGCTTAATTAAACGGCAGCGGTTGGATAGCTTGATAGCCATCTTCACCTCCAATCTATCTTTTTTTTATTTCTTTTTTTTGTTGATCCGCCAAAAGCAGAACAATAGCGACTGTATTAACAATATCTTCAGCAGAACAACCCCGGGATAAATCACTTACCGGAGCTGCTAAACCTTGTATGATAGGTCCGATTGCTTCTACTTTTCCTATGTATTGAGCCAGTTTATAACCAATATTTCCTGCCTGTAAATCAGGGAAAATAAGGATATTGGCATTTCCTGCCACAGAACTTTGGGGTGCTTTCCTTTTTGCTACTTCGGGAATTATAGCTGCATCAACCTGTAATTCTCCATCAAAATCAAAATCCACCTTTCTTTCTGTTAAAATATCTTTAGCCATAGTTACTTTATCTACAAGTTCGTGTTTAGCACTTCCTAAAGTGGAAAATGAAAGTAAAGCTACTTTTGGCTCATCTCCGATTATAGCTTTTCGGGTTAAGGCAGTGCTCATAGCAATGTCCGCAAGCTGTTCTGAACTGGGATTGGGAACTACAGCACAATCAGCAAATAAAAAAATTCTTTTTTCCCCCCGAAAATCAGGAACCGGTATTATAAATGCGCTGGAAACAGTTTTAAGCCCCGGCATAACACCGATAACTTGTAATGCAGCCCTTAAAACATCTGCTGTAATATTAGCCGCTCCAGCAACCATTCCTTCAACTTTTCCCTCTTTAACCATAGAAGCACCGAAATATAAAGGATTTTTAACTGTCTCTATTGCCTGGGCCATTGTAACACCTTTCTCTTTTCGTCTTTGATAATATGCTTCTGCAAAAGCGGGAATATCTTCTGAGGTCTCAGGATTTATTATGGTCACATTGTTTAATTCTATATTAAGTGCTTTGGCTTCTTGATTTATCATTTCACTTTCACCCAACAGGGTAACTTTTGCCAAGTCCATTGCTACAATTTTGGCAACCGCAGTTAAAACGCGTGGATCAGTGGATTCCGGCAAAACAATACTTCCGGAGTTTCCTTTTGCTTTGTTTATTAACTCATCTATTATGAACATATTCCTGCTTCCTTTTGTTCCGTTTCCAGAACTATTAACGATAGGTCTGCAACTCTTAAAAATTCTTTTTTTACTTCTTTCAGCAAGGAGTGTCTATTATTGCGTAATTCATCATCTTCGCAGTTTACCAAAACGGCGTCAAAAAAAGTGTCTATAACTTTTCCAAACTTGATCAAATACTGTAAAGCCAAAGGATAATCCTTGTTTTGTAAAGCGGAATCAATATCCTGATGTAATGTCTGCAGAGCTTCATAAAGGTTAATTTCTTCCGGCTCAACAAGTTTATCTTTATTAAAGGGAACAAAATCCTGTGTTTCGGCAATAATATTTGCTACCCTCTTAAAACCAATCACCAGATGAATAAAGTCCTCTTTACCTTTTAATGCATTCAATGCTTTAGCCCGGTTTTCCAAATCGTGCAAATGGCTTTTATCAATATGCATCACGCTTTCTATCACATCGTAAGCGATACCGTTTGTTTTCAGCAATCCAGTAATTCTTTGTTCCAGAAAACTGTGCAAATTCTTTTTTGCCTTTTTGTCTAATTCTGTCTGTTTACCAATTAATTCCAAAGCTCTATCGGCAAAAGCGAACAAATCCAAATCCCATTTTCGGGAGCTGATAATTTGCACAATACCATTAGCAGCGCGTCGGAGGGCAAAAGGATCTCCACTTCCCGTTGGCATCATTCCAATTCCAATAATTCCGGCAACCGTATCCATTTTATCTCCAATAGCAACTATTGCTCCACACAATGTTGAAGGAAGTTCATCACCCGAACCTCTTGGTAAATAATGTTCAAATATACCTTCTGCAACTTCCAGATCTTCTCCCGAAGCAATAGCATATTGTTTGCCGATATATCCCTGAAGTTTTGTAAATTCTTTTTCTCCAAGCATATTAGTAACCAAATCTGCTTTACAAAGTTCTGTGCAACGAATTGCCTTTTTCTTTTGTTCTTCTGTTATCTTCAATTCATCGGCTAAGGCACTTACCAATTGCATTATGCGTTTGGTTTTATCAGCCATTGTTCCTAATTTCGCTTGAAATATAACCTTGTCCAAATGCCTCGTCCAATATTCCAGCGGATATTTTGTGTCTTCATTCCAATACCATAAAGCATCTGCCAAGCGTGCTTTTACTACTTTCTCATTGCCTTTTCTGATAATCATACTTGCAGATGGATTACCATTGGAAATAAATACAAATTTATTACTTAATTTACCTTGGTTGTCCTGCACCGCAAAATACTTTTGTGCTTGATTTATTGTGCTGATAATAATTTTATCTGGTAGGGAAAGATACTTTTCTTCAAATTCTCCAATAACCGCAGTAGGATATTCTACCAAATTAACTACCGTTTCTACTAACTCACGGTCTTCTATAACTTTAAAATTGCCTTCCGGAAAAATAGCTGCCAGTTGGGTAATTATTTCTTTTCTGCGCTCTTCAATATCAGCTATTACTTTATGTTCAAGCAGTTTGGGAAGATAGTCCTCAGCTTTATTAATAGTAATGGACTTATCCAACCCCAAAAACCGATTTCCGTAAGTAATATTCCCGCAAGGTATTCCCCCAAAATCCAACTCTAAGGGCTTATGATTCCATAGAATTAAAAACCAGCGCAGAGGGCGGGAAAAAATTAATCCTAATTGGCTCCAAGCCATTTTTTTCTCAAATGGTATCTGCACAATCATTTCCGGAATCCAGTTTTTCAGCAGTTCAACTGTCGCTAATCCCTTTTTTATATATTTTACTGCCAGAAACTTACCTTTCTCTGTTTCCTGAATAAATATTGTTGCTTCTTTTGCTTGGCTTCTGTTTAAAAAACCCTTACCTGCAGGTGTTAGATTGCCCTCTTCATCGTAAGCAATGCTGACTAAAGGTCCTGTCTTTAAAATTTCCTCATCCTCCTGATGAGTATCCAGTTCCAGAGCATCCAAATATATCCTGCGAGGAGTTCCACTTACTTTATATGAACTGCAATATAGTTTATTACTTTTCAAAAAAGTCGCAAAAGATGAGCTGACACCGTTGCAGGCAATTTCTATCTGTCTTTCCGGGAGTTCTTCACATCCCAATTCAAGTAAAAACCGGCTTCGTTCCAAATTCTATCCTATCATTAATTATTATTGTATAGAGTTATTCAATATTATATCTTATACTTACCTGATTGGTTAATCCTAAGTCCCCGTAAGAAGCAACAGCATAGTCCAGGGCAATTTTTTTCCAAACCCAGCCCACTCCTAAACTTATTCCGGAAGTCCATTCCATATTTCCTCCGAGATAATAGTCCCCGGCATTAGTTTTAAATCCACCTCTTAGAACTAAGGAAGGATGAACTTGTTGTTCAACTCCAAATTTACCGATAAAGTTTTCTCCGTTAGCTTTAGTAATATCTATGTTCAGCAGAGTATTTTTCCCCACATCTATTCCAAAACCTGCACCATAAGTAAATGGTATTCCTTCATCATATTTTTTATCGCTGTAGTGGCTAATTTGAAAACCCAAATTTTTCGCCGATAGACCTACTTTTATTCTTTCGTTGGCAGTATGATGCAAAATACCAATATCAATTAAGACAGCAGAAGCGGATTTATCATCTATTTGGTCTAAAACAAATTTTATACCACCGCCCGCATCCAAAGCAGGGCTTACGAATTTTGCCAAAGTAAAGCCAGCTAATATATCTTGGGCATTAAAAGTATCATTCAGTTCAATAAATTCGCCATTTGTCCCTACATCCGTCCTGTCTATAGAACCCGAATTCCAATAGTTTAAATAAAATCCATAAGAAGTGTATATATTTTTGGGAACTACATAACTTACCGAACCACCTCCGGAACCAACAAAATGGTCTGCAAAGGTAGTAAAAACACCCTGATTGGGAACTCTAATTATGGATGCAGGATTAAACTGCATACCATCAAAATTTTTTGCTCTTCCCAGCATTGCTTGTCCCATTCCATTTGCTCTGGCAGAATAAATTATCTTTAATGTAGAAAAACCGGTAGTTCCGGCATCTTGATGCTGTGCCAGCAATGGCATTAGAAAAAGAATACTAAACGCCAAGCTGAGGAAGTAGTTCTTCTTCCAAAAATTGAACTTTTTCATACAAATCCCTTTCATCTTTGGCTTGTAACAATGTTTCCCTGTTTTCTTCCCGCCTCAAAAATTCCGATAATGACCGTAAAATCTTCATATAATCCTGATTGGAACTTTGGGGAACGGCTATCATAAAAACCAAATGCACAGGTAAATTATCCACACTGGAGAAATCCAAATCCTGTTTCACTAAACAGACAGCTATCCTTAAACAGCTAACTGTTAAGTCCCTGGCATGGGGAATAGCAATTCCTTTCCCTATACCCGTGCTCATTATTTCTTCTCTTCCTTTAACTGCTGCCAGAAAACGGTCTGGAAAACTTAAACAGCCGCTTTCCGATAGCAAATTTGCCATATATTGCAGGCAGGCATTTTTGTTCTCGAACTTCTCTACAATCTTTACCAGTTCGGGCATAAAAAGCTTGTTCATTGTCCCACCATAAATATTCGTAAAATACCTTATTTTTTATAGCAAGGTATAAGTCAACCAAAATTCTTATTGTCTTATATATCGTCTTTCCCAGATTATTCAAATTTAAACAGAGAGCACAGATTTATTTTACACTGAAAACCCCAAGACGCCAAGTCCACCCTAAAAAATATTTTCTCCAGACCTCTTGACCTCCAGACCTCCAGACCTTTTTTAAGTTGACACAATCTCTGCTATTTCAACCTTTGTCTTATATTATCAGATACTATAAAAGAAGAGGTATTATGCGTAAGAAATGGTGGAAAATTATAGTTATAGTGCTTCTGATTCTGCTGGTTTTGTTTTTGGGAAAAAGCTGCGGTAAGAAAAAGCAAACTGAAACAGTAAAACCTACAGAGACAGAAACCTATACTGTTAAACGGGGAGATATTTCTTCCCGCATAGAAATTACAGGTGAAGTTCAACCGGAAGTTGTGGTTTCCCTAAAATCCAAAGTAAGCGGGAAAATTGTTAAGTTTTATGCTGGGGAAAATGATTATGTTACTTCCGGACAGATAATTGCCGATATTGAACCAGATTATAATCAGGCAAATACTCTTTTCAATACTAAAGCAATGCTACAAAAAGCAGAAATGAACTTGAAAAATGCGCGTAAAGATTTGGCTGATAAAACAATTCTTCTGCAAAAACAATTTATTTCACAGGAAGAATATGATAAAGCATCGGATGCTTTAAAAGAGGCAGAAATTGAATATACTCAAGCCAGCAGTCAATATGAAATGATTCGTGATCTGGATGTTCCCGGAAAAGTAACTCATGTTTATGCTACCGCCAGTGGAGTTGTTATTGAGCGTAATATTAACGAAGGTGAAATGGTTCAATCCAGTTTAACCAGTTTTGGTGAAGGTACTGTGATTATGAAAATTGCCGATTTAAACAAGATGATTGTAAAAAGCAACATCAACGAAGTAGATATTTCCAAATTCAAACTGAATCAAAGCGCAGAAATAACTTTGGATGCTCTTCCTTATGAACAATACAATGGCAAGGTGATAAAAATTGCACCGCAGGCAATTATAGAAAATAATGCTAAGGTCTTTCCCATTGAAATTAATCTTAATGCCAGCGGTAAAGTTGTTAAACCGGGAATGACAGCAAATGTTACTATTTTGGCTGATTCGCGTCAAAATGTTTTGGTAATTCCTATCCGAGCCGTCTTCAGCAACGATTTAAATCAGGATATTGTTTATCTGGTTACAGACACTAAAAGTCCGTCTAAAGAAATCAAAAGCAAGGAGAAAACATCTTCAGCTCCCAATTCGGTTGCCACACCTGTAAAGCTTGGTACCAATGATTTGTTGCAAGTGGAAGTGATAGAAGGTCTTAAGGAAGGAGACATAATTTTGCTGAACGAACCGGTTACCAATAATAATAAAATGTTTATGTAATAATGATAAAAATAGATAAGCTGAGCCGATATTTCGGAGAAATCAAAGCTGTTGATGAAATCAGTTTCTGCATTCAGGATAAAGAAATTGTCGGTTTTTTAGGTCCTAATGGAGCTGGTAAAACTACAACTCTTAGAATGATTGTTGGTTATTTGCAACCCAGTTCCGGAAATATTGAAATTGATGGCGAAAGCATTTTTACAGATCCCTTAAAAGCCAGCAGACAAATTGGCTATTTACCGGAGCAAAATCCTTTATACGACGAAATGACAGTAGTGGAATTATTAGCATATTTTGCTGCTTTACGGAAATTGAAACGGGATTATTTTCGGGAACGCCTGAATTTTGTAGTTAAAAACTGTGGGCTTAAAGATGTCTTGTATCAAAGAATAGGAACCCTTTCCAAGGGCTATCGTCAAAGAACCGGTTTAGCACAGGCAATTTTACATGATCCCAGAATTTTGATTTTAGATGAACCTACTTCCGGTCTTGACCCCAATCAAATAATTGAAATTCGTGAACTTATACGGGAATTAGGCAAAGAAAAAATGGTTTTGCTTTCCAGTCATATTATGCAGGAAGTTCAGGCACTTTGTGATCGGGTTGTAATAATTAATAAAGGCAAAATTATTGTTGATGATAATATAGAAAACTTGCCCAATTATCTGAAAAGAAGCACTATGTTAATTCTGGAAGTGCAGGGAGAAAATGTAGATTTTTCTGATTTTCTAAAAGAGTATCCTTTTGTGGAACTGGATATTCTTTCCCGTAATGAAACCACCTGCAAAGTTTGTGTTTATGAAACCTCCGGAAGGTTGATCTCCTCATCAATCACTAATAATGAAAGCGATAAGAATAGTATTGATGAAACCTCCGAATTTGATTTACGCCAAGAACTTTCCCGTTTTATCAGAGATAGGGGCTGGTTGATTTTAGAATTTTCCACCAGCAAAATGAGTTTGGAATCTATTTTCCATGAGCTTACCATAGAAAACTATTATGAGCCCGAAATTGAAGAAAAGTTATCTGCAGAACAAGAAGTTATGGAAGAAGAACAAATAAAACCCGCTGAAACAGAAGATAATAGGGAAGAGCAATGAAAACAGTTTTCACCATTGCTAAAAAAGAATATGAACTTGCTTTGCATTCAATTTCCACTTATATTGTCTACATCCTGTTTTTGGTGATTATTGGCATTATTTTTTCCAATATGGTGTTTAAAATAGCCAGAGCGGAATTGCGGTTTTTGTTTGAAGTTATCCATATTGTCTTTTTGTTTTATATTCCGGCTATCACAATGGGGAGCATTGCGAAAGAAAGGCAAACCGGAACTTTAGAATTGCTTTCCACTTTACCGATAAAGCTTTCTTCTATTGTTTGGGGGAAAATTTTATCGGCTGTATTTCAGATTATTACGATTATTATTCTTTCCCTTGTTTTCTTCGGGATTATTGTTATTTTCGGAGAGGGAATTGATTACGGAGCCATAATTTGCGGCTATATAGGTCTTATTTTAGCGGGATTAGCTTATGCTTCCATCGGGGTTTTTGCCTCCAGTTTTCCCAGCAATCAAATTCTCGCTTTTGTTTTGGCATTACTTATTTCAACCGTTTTTTATTTACTGAAGTTTCTTTTACCGTTATTACCTTTTGGTCTGGTGCCAATTGTTCAATACTTCAGTTTTGATTATCATTTAAGCAGTTTTCTGAAAGGGGTTATAGACACTCGTGATATTCTCTTTTTCCTTGCTGTAACGGTTATTTTTGCGTTGTTGGCTCAATTTAATCTCCAAAGCAAAAACCTGATGCAGGAAAAATAAAATGAAAAAAGAAAAAAAGACCAGTTCCATTTTATCCAACCTGCTTATTAAGATTGCTATTGTTTTAATGGTTTTGCTAATCGGTTCTTATGCCAGAGTGCGTTGGGATTTTTCTAAGAATAAAGCATATTCACTTTCTCAGGTAAGCAAGGATGCAGTAAGTAATTTGCAAGATAATATGGTAGTTAAGCTTTACTCCAGTAAAGAATTACCCGCGGCTATGCTGATTTTAGACCGCTATGTTAAAGACCTTTTAGAAGAATATAAACAAGCGGGAAAAGGCAAATTTCATTATGAAGTTATAAATGGACCAAGTCCTGAAGACCTCAAAAACAAAGCTCTGCAATATGGAGTCGGGGCTATGTATTTCCGCATTTTTGAAAATGATAAGACCACTACAAAAGAAGTTGTTTACGGATTGGTTTTTGAATATCAGGGCAATTTTGAATCTATGAATGTGTTACCTAAAATGCAAAATCAGCTGGAATATCAAATGACCCTGAAAATTCAGAAAATTACGCGTTATACTTTGCCCGATATTACTGCTTTTGTGGATACTCTCTATACTTTGATGCCCAGGCAGAAATATGAAAATGAACTTTACTCCAATTATAATGTTCATTTTACCAATCTGCTGGAACCACCACCCAAAACATCTGTTATGATAGTTCATTCCGGTTATGATTCTTTATCTATTACCCAGCTCTACAATTTAGACCAGTTTTTAATGCAGGGAGGAAAACTGGTAGTTCTGGCTGATAAAATCTTTTCTGATGGCGAAACAGTAATGGAAATACATTCCAATCTTTTTGATTTTCTGGAAAATAACGGCATAAAATTAAGCAGGGACATAGCTATGGATATTTTTTGCGATTCCAGACAAATGGGTGTGGATACTAATATCTCTTTTCCTATTTATCCTGTTTTACGCGGTTCACAACATCCTATTACTCGCAATATATCCAACATTGTCATTTATATGGGAAATGGAATTATTTTTAACAGAAAGCCGGGATTAAAATTTCAAACCATTCTTGCCACTTCCACACGCAGTGCTCTTTTAGAAGGACCCGATTATCAATTGGATTCCCGTTTGTTTTTCAATCCCGATCCGGATGTTTTTGTAAATCCTCCAATTCCTTTAGGGGCAATTGTTGAAGGCAGAATGGAAAGCTATTTTAAAGAGAAACCGCAGTTTCAAAGGTCGGATTTTGTTTCTGAAGTGAAAGATGGTAAAATTGTTATTTTCGGAGATCGGGAACTTTATGTTGATCCCGATAAACCCATCTATGAAAAACGTTATCAGATAATCTTAAATGCTGTGGATTGGCTTATGGGGCGTGAGGATATGATCAATATCCGTTCCCGCCATTTACAGGAAAGCATTTTGGATATTGCTTATTATATGCATAAAAATAATCTCCTTTGGGGTGATCCGGCAAAAAGGGAACGCAGAATCAAAATGGAAGTAAAAATTATTGCTACTTTATTACCTTCTTTAATTCTTATTGCCGTAGGAGGCATAATATCATTACATCGTAAACGCACCAAGGAATTTAAAAATGAAGAAATCTAACTTAATATTACTGCTTGTTTTGCTTATTCTAATAGGTTTATATTTCGTTTTAAGAACGAACAGACCTCAGGAAAAACTCGCCCGGGTTTTTGATTTGGATACTTTATCTATCAACCGAATTGAGATTTACGATGCCCAAGATACTCTAAAAATGGTTAAGCAAAATAATATCTGGAAATTAATTTATCCTGTTAACTGGGAAGCCGATAGCTTAAAAATTCGCGATTTGTTCCGGGAAGTGATTACAGCAAAATATGCTAAAACTCCTATGGGAACAGGTAAAGAAGCGATTGAAAAGTTTCATCAGAAAGACGAAGAAGCATTGCATATAATTGTAAGTGACGGTAAAAAAAGCATTCATACTCTCTTCAGCAATTTGGATAATCCTTATGATTATTTTCGTTATGCCGGTTCCGATAAAATCTATCAATTGAAAGCTAAAGTTACCAATAATTATAATACAGACCTTTCCAACTGGCGTTCTCCTCATATCGTTAGTCATAAAGAAGAAGAATTGCTAAAAATTGAAGTTACTCATCCCAAAAATAAATATACCCTTACCAGAAATGGTCTTCAATGGACTTTTCAGGATGCCCACAATGAATTTAAAATCCATCCAGCAAACAGGGCAATGCTAAAAATTCTGAATATCCTGGAAAGTTTGAATACCTATATCTTTATAGATAATGCCCAAGCGGAATATGCAGAAAAATTTAAAAATCCCTATTGCACCGTAAAACTTTATTTAACCGGTAACCGCACTCAGGAACTCAAATTTATTGAACACACTCAAGGATATTATTTAATGATGGTGGATAATGATCCAAGTGTATTATTTGTCGTTGTCTGGGATACCGTATTTCGTTTTACCCGTCATCCCGATATCTTCAGAATGCAGGAATTCGGTTAAAATGCTTTCTATTAAGCGCATCAAAGAGCTAAACAAAAAAATCTATGAAGAGGTATCTACTCTTTGGGAAAAAACAGGAATCAATAAACCGGAACGCAAGGATTCCTTTGAATCCCTGCAAGAAAATCTGCAACAAACGGGAATATTGATTATTGCAGAGGAAAATGAAAAAGTAGTTGGCGTTGTGTGGGTAACTAATGATTTCCGACGACTTTATATCCATCATATGGCAGTTGTGCCAAATAAACAAAATCAAGGTATCGGAACCAAACTTATGGAAGAATGTATTTCGCTGGCAAAGGAATATGGTTATCAACTGAAATTGGAAGTGAATGTAGATAATCCTGCTGCTTGGCATCTATATGAAAAATTTGGCTTTAAAGAACTTTCCGGTTATCGTGTTCTTATTAAGAGAGATATTTAATCAGCCAAAATTCGGGGGCTTTATTTATTAACCTAAAAAAGGCGGAATTATGAAAAAAAGATTACTTATTGCTACCGGCGGAGGTGATTGCCCTGGTCTCAATGCAGTTATTAGAGCTATCGTAAAAAGAGCTTCTTTTGAACATAACTGGGAGGTTTTAGGCAGCATTGATGCTTTTAATGGTATTTTAAAAGACCCTATGCATATCATAGAACTCACTCCCGAAAAGGTTGCAGGAATTCATATTCAGGGGGGAACTATTATCGGAACTACCAATAAAGGGGGTCCTTTCAACTGGCCCATTAAAAATCCGGATGGAACATGGACTACTGTAGATCGCTCCCAGGATTTTTTAGACCGCCTCCGTTATCAAAATATTGAGGCATTAATTAATGTTGGAGGGGACGGTTCTCAACGCATTTCACAGCAACTTTTTGAGCTGGGTTGTCCGGTTATTGGTGTTCCCAAAACCATAGATAATGATCTTTCTGCAACAGATTTTACTTTTGGCTTTCAAACTGCAGTGGATATTGCTACCGATGCAGTAGATAAACTTGTTACTACTGCAGCCAGTCATCATCGTATTTTAATTTTAGAAGTTATGGGTCGTTTTGCCGGATGGATAGCGCTTCATTCTGCAATTGCAGGTGGGGCAGAGGTTTGCCTCATTCCGGAAATTCCGTATAATATCAAAAACATTATGCAAGCTATCAATGAACGGATTGATAGAGGACACGATTTTGCCAATATTGTAATTGCCGAAGGAGCCAGACCTGTAGATGGAGATATGACTTTTGTAGAATGTGATGAACCAGGAGCTATGAAAATTAAACTGGGAGGAGCAGGTTTGCGTTTAGCTCAAGAACTTAAAAATGCTGGCTGCACAATTGATATTCGGGTAACCATTTTAGGACATTTACAACGGGGTGGAACTCCCAATGCCTTTGATAGAATCCTTGCCTCTCAGTTTGGAGTGAAGGCATTTGAACTGGTTTTACAGGAAAAATGGGGTTCTATGGTGGCTTATCGTCATCCCAATATTGTTGCTGTTCCCATCACTGAAGCTATTGAAAAATATAATTATATAGACCTTGATTCCGATCTTGTGTCAACTGCCCGGGGATTGGGAATCTCTTTAGGGGACTAATAATTTTACCTTGCATAGATTACAAAAATTACACAATTATTAATAATACGGATTTTACGGATAAAAAAGGAGTTACACGGATTTAATAAGCCAGGGAGGAACAAGATTAAAGAGTTTTTAGGGATTATTTTATCTATTTTCATTGTTTTTATACTAATACCAATTAATATAGTAGATCTGAAAGCCCCTGAGGGCGACACAATAATAGCGATGGGTGCGTAAGCCCCTCGGAAAATAAGGTTTAGAGGGTTGAGAAGGTTTAGATGGTTTAGATACATTAAAGCCCTTGAGGGCGATACAATGATAGCGATGGGTGCGTAAGTCCCTCGGAAAATAAAAGCCCTTTCTTCTTTTCCTTTTTCTCTTTTCCTCTAAAAAAAAGCCCCAAAGAGCGACACAATAATAGCGATGGTGGCGTAAGCCCCTCGTAAGAAGATAGGGCATAAGTTTTTTTCTATTTTTTCCCTGCCATTTTTTTCATCTGCATTATGTGGATAAAATAAAGTCCACCATTTTCAGGGTATAGCAGCTTTTTCTATATTGCATTGTTGCAGCATTGCTTACCCATTGCTAATGCCATTAGCAATGGGTAAGCAATGGGTAAGCAATGCTATTAAGGAAGAAAATGGAATTATATTTATTTAGATGTAGTTAGAGAATTTTTGGGGAAGAAAAAAAGATTAGATTGATAAGTTCATATTTTATTAGAGGGCAACGATGATTTCAACCTTCCGATGATTTTGGTAAACGAGGATTTCAACCTTCCGGTGGTCTAAAACTTCTCAACTAATTTTCAGTTATTTACGATGTTCATTTTAAGTTTCACTTTTCCACTTTTCCTCCTTTTCGCTTCATCTGTTAACTGGTTAACCCTTTCACTTGTTTACCCTTTTCACCTTGACAAATATCCGCTTTTTCTTTCTTGTCCTTTATAATTACTTTATTGAAAATAGGATGGTTAAATGGCATTTGAACAAGAACTGAAATTAATCAGCAGAGGTGTGGAAGAAATAATCACTCTGGAAGAACTGAAAGCCAAATTTGCCAAAGCGGAAAAAACCGGAAAACCGCTGAGAATAAAATATGGTATTGATCCTACGGGTTATGATGTGCATTTGGGACATTTGGTTCCTATTCGGAAAATGCGGCAATTTCAGGATTTAGGTCATATCGGAGTAATCATAATTGGTGATTTTACAGCTCAAATAGGTGATCCTACAGGTCGTGATGAAAGCCGTCCCCCTTTATCTGCTGAACAAGTAAAAAGAAACAGTGAAAAATTTATGGAACAACTATATACCGTTCTGAAGAAGGAACAAACGGAAGTTCGCTACCAAAGTGAATGGTTTGGCAAAATGGGAATGAGTGATGTAATTAAACTATTAGGGAAATTTACTTTAGCTCAATTTATGGCACATCAAACCTTTCGTCAGCGCTATGAACAGGGTTTAGCTTTAGGAATGCATGAAATTTTGTATCCTGTTTTGCAGGGTTATGATTCCGTTGCTGTTAATAGCGATGTAGAATTGGGAGCAACAGAACAAAAATTCAATATTCTTTGTGGTAGAGATATGCAAAGTCATTTTGGGATGGAAGAACAAGTGGCTATTTTATCCCCCATTTTGATTGGCACGGATGGCGTAAATAAAATGGGCAAATCTCTTAATAACTATATTGCCGTATTTGATCCACCCAAAGAAAAATACGGTAAAGTGATGTCCATTCCGGATAATATTATTTTGAACTATTTCTATTATGCCACCACCTTGCCGGAAGAAGAAATTGAAAAAATAAAAAAAGAACTGGAATCCGGAACTAACCCAATGCTAATTAAAAAACGCTTAGCCAGGGAAATTGTTACTTTATATCATAGCGCAGAAGAAGCAAAAGAAGCGGAATATGCCTTTGAAAAACAATTTTCCCTGAGAGAAGTACCGAATGATATTCCGGAATTTGTGGTAAGCAAAAACAGCTGTAAACTGTCTAATTTATTGGTGGATAGCGGAATATGCTCTACAAACGGTGAAGCAAAACGTCTCATTCAAGGCGGAGCTGTCTCCCTAAACGGAGAGAAAATTACTGCTTTTGATGCTGTAGTTAATCTTAAAGATGGAGATATTATTCGTGCGGGAAAGCGTAATTACATAAAGATAAAGAAGATATGATTAGTCCTAATGTTATTAATCTGCTGGTAAATGCTGTTATAATTTTTCTGGTTTTTTACAGCATTATTATTCATGAATGTAGCCACTCTTTTATGGCATATTGGCTGGGTGATGATTCTGCTAAAAGAGCAGGACGCTTAACTCTGAATCCGTTAAAACATATTGATTGGTTTGGAACTGTAATTCTGCCGTTGTTTTTATATTTAACCAGCGGTTTTATATATGGTTATGCTAAACCGGTGCCTTTCAATCCCTATAATTTTAAGAACTTCAAAAGGGATTCCGGTTTAACAGGATTAGCGGGACCTCTATCCAATTTTCTGGTGGCAATTTTCTTTGCCTTGATCTTTCATTTGTGCGGCTTTTCGGTTGTAATCCAATATATTTGTTTTTTTGTGATCTATCTCAATCTCTTGCTTGCCTTTTTTAACCTGATTCCGGTGCCCCCTTTAGATGGTTCCAAAGTAATAGGAATGTTTTTAACCGATCAGGCATATTATAAATGGACAATGCAAGAACGCAAAGGAATGATGTATTTGTTTGCGTTTATTATCATTACAACTTTGTTGGGTTGGAATATTATAGGGAAAATTATTATTCCGCCGGTAAAATTTGTAATGCAAATTATGGGGGTTCAGCTATAAAAATTGTCTCTCACTGACTACACAGATTACGCAGATAAAAGATTATAATTTAGGGAAAGGTAAGTTAGGAGTTATTTAAACCTTGATAACTTTTACTGGTGCAATAACTTTTATGGTCAATATAACTTATAACGAGCTTATATATTTCAGATTAAAAATGCAGAAATATATTTTTATCTGATGTTGATTTCTACTTTCGTAGGAATGATAAGTGGCTTATCATTCAAAAAATGATATTAGTTGATCAAGTTTTCTGTGTTTTATCTTTTTAAGTCGTTACGAGTCCTTAACTGCCAAATGAGTTTGGGGTAAGAGTAAAACTTGTTTCGGTAGTGACGAATCCTGACTTTACATAAATTAAAAATATAAAATTAAAATAATAAGGAGAACAAAATGGAATTAAAGGAATTACAACACCTTATTCTGGCAAATGAAGTAAAAGCCGTAGACCTGAAATATTGCGGTCTGGACGGTAAATGGTATCATATTACATTTCCGGCTCGTAATATTGCTGAAGTTATGGAAGTTGGAATACCTTTTGATGGTTCATCCATTCCTGGGATGAGAAGTGTGGAAAGTGGAGATATGGTTTTAATGCCAGATTCCAAAACAGCTCATCTGGAGTCCTTTTATGAGATCCCCACCCTGAGAATGATTTGTTCCATTTGCGATGCAGAAACCCGTTTAGGGGTGAAAAAAGACCCTCGCAGTGTTGCTCTTAGAGCGCATAACTATTTACTTTCAACAGGAATTGCAGATATGTCTACCTGGATTCCGGAACTGGAATTTCATCTTTTTGATTCAGTTCAGTATTGTTCCGATTCCTTTTCTGCTGGTTATAATATTACCTCCAGTGAATGTAAAGAAGCGCTTCCGGATGATAATGAAGACCCTGGTTCATTAAGTTTACAAGGTGTTAAAGGGTATCATATAGATACACCTTTTGATCAATTTTACGAAATTCGGCAAAAAATTGTGGAATTGATTGAAGAACAGGATATTAAAGTTCGCTATCATCATCATGAAGTTGGTATTTCCGCTCAGGAAGAAATTGAAACAGAACTGCTTGCCTTTCCTAAAATTTGTGATGATGTAATGATTATGAAGGATATCATTCGTAAAACTGCTTTGCAATATGGACTTACAGCTACCTTTATGCCCAAACCGGTTTTTGGACATGCAGGAAATGGAATGCATTTTCATATTATGTTGCATAAAAACGGGAAAAATTTGTTTTATAAAAAGGGTGGTTATGCAGATCTCTCCGAAGAAGCAATTTGGTTTATAGGGGGAATTTTAATTCACGGTCGTGCTTTAGTTGCTTTCACTAATCCTTCAACCAATAGTTTTAAACGCCTGCTTCCAGGTTTTGAAGCACCCGTAAAACTTTTTTATGGTCTTGCCAACCGTAGTGCTGCTATCCGAATTCCCAAATATGCTAATACTCCTGAAACAAAACGCTTTGAATTTAGAACCGGTGATGGAACCTGCAATCCTTATTTGGCAATGAGCGCAATTTTATTGGCTGGCTTGGATGGAATTAAAAAACAGATTGATCCAGCCAAATATAATCTGGGTCCTTTTGATGATAATGTTTTTGCCTGGAGTGAAGATAAAAAAGCACAGTTGCTCTCTATTCCAACTGATCTTAAAGAAGCAATGCAAGCTCTGAAAGAAGATCATCAATTTTTACTGGAAGGTGATGTTTTTAATGAGGAACTTATAGAAAGTCATATAGAGTTAAAACTCAAAGAAAATGAAGCAGTTTCTGCTCGTCCGCACCCTCACGAAATGCTGCTTTACTATAATCTTTGATCTTCTTTGGAATAATATTTGCTTTAATATATTGAAAATCATCCTACACATTATAAGGAAGTCCAATGAAGAGAAGTATTACCTTAATACTCATATTATTAGCGGGTTGCATCGTTTTTGCTAATATTAATGATAATCTGCCGGCTAATCTAAATTCAGCTTTTACTTTGGGAGCTAAAAATAGCTCCTCTCTGCAAGTAAATTTTACTCTGCCAGAATATTCTATGCAGGAAGAAACTTACGGAGGAGCAGTTTATCATAAAATAATGCTACCTCTTTCCGGAACTCTTATGGAAACAGGTATGCCTGAATTACCTGTGGTTTGCACATCTATAGCCATTCCTCATACCGGAGGCGTAAATATTGAAGTGCTTTCTACCCAACAGACAGTTATTCCCAATTTTCTGCCCTATCCTGTGCAACAAGGTAATAGTTCGGAAAGTCCCAAGGGATTTATTATTAACAATGAATATTACGATAGCGGTAATAACTATCCGGAAATGCTGATTGAATATAGTGAACCAAGTATTTTAAGGGACTTTCGGATTATTACTATCCAGATAAATCCCTTTTCTTACAATGCTCAAACGGGTGGACTGACTGTTAATTATAATATTGAATTCCGCTTAAATTTTACTCAGGAACAGGGTATAAATGAATTGCCAAATGAACCTGCTAATATTTCTGCCAGCTTTGATAAAATATATGATTCAATGATCTTGAATTATGGTGATTATCGTGATGCTGTAGTAACCAATACTCCTCCCCGTTATTTAATAATTTATGGCACCAACAGTGATACTAATTTTACCAGTGCTTTGAATGAATATGTACTCTGGAAAAAACAGAAAGGTGCAGATGTAATGGTTGCCAGCACGGCTGCTAATGAAGCGGGAAATACAACTACCTCAATTAAAAATTACATTCAAACTAAATATAATAATCTTGAAACTCGTCCCGATTTTGTTGTTTTAATTGGTGATACATCAGGAAGTTATCCTATCCCTGCTTATTCTGCTGCTAATAGCGGAGTAACTGATTATAATTTTACTTTTTTAGCGGGAAACGATCAACTGGGCGATTGTTTTATCGGGCGTATTTCTGTTGAGAACTTATCGCAATTTTTGGTAGTTCTGAACAAAATTTATCTTTATGAACGCGATATTAATTTAGCTACTGCCAGCTGGCTGAATAAAATGATGCTTTCGGGAGATAATGCTCCTTCCGGAATTTCCACAATGTATATTCATAAATATATCAAAGAAATGAGCCTACTAACTAATCCCGATTATACTTTTACGGAGGACTATGGTGCTTCTCCCAACTACACAATTATTAATCAAGCACTTAATCAAGGAGTTGGTTTTTACAGTTTCAGGGGTTATATTGACTGGGTGCCTCCTTCCGAATCAGAATTATTCAATGCATATAAACTATTTCATACCGTAAATATAACCTGTGGAACTAATAACTACAATGGTGCAGGAGAAGTTGAAACTTTTGTAAGATACGGCACAACAGCAGCTCCTAAAGGTGCCGTAACCGGAATAGGAATGTGTACTTCCAGCACCCATACTACTTTTAATAACGCTATTCATGGAGGAATTTTTGCCGGAATATTTGCTTCTAATATGCGAACTATGGGTGAAGCATTATTAAATGGACGCCTCTATCTACATCAGCTCTTTGGGGTTTCTTCTCCGACGAATGCAACTAATTTTGCTGCTTGGTGTAATTTGATGGGCGATCCCACGATGGAGGTATTTACAGGTATTCCCAATCACTTTGATGTTACTTCTGATGTTTCAATTCCTTTGGGATTAAAATTATATGATGTTGCTGTTCAGGATAATACGGGAAATCCTGTAGAAGGTGCTGCTGTAGTTATGAATATGGGAGGGCTTATTTTAGCTCGTAATTACACGGGAGCTGATGGAACAGCTATTTTAGTGCTTCCTTCCGATATGCTTGCCGGAAATGCAACTTTAACGGTAAGCAAACACAATTTTAAACCTATTCAGACAACAATTTCTGTTTTAAATATGGCAACTCTGGTTCCTGGAACGATGGTGATTGATGATGATAATATAGCACCTTCGCAAGGCAATGAAAATGGACTTGCCGGTAGCGGAGAAACAATTGAACTTTTTTTTGGCTTAACCAATACGGGAACAGATATCATTACCGGAATTAGCGGCAGTGTGATTTCAAACAGCCCTTATATTACTATAACGAATTCTTCAGTTATCTATCCTGACATTTTAGGTGGAGAAACAGGAAATAATTCAGTTCCTATCATAATTCAAATTGCTCCAGATACTCCTCACCAAACAATGTTAAGGTTATATCTGAATCTTACGGATTCTAATTCCGTTTCCTACCATATTTCAGAATTTATTCCTGTGGAAGCACCTAATATAGAATTTGTTTCCTATTTGGTAATGGATAGTAATAATCAGCATCTTGATCCGGGAGAAGTGGCAGAATTCAGTATTACGGTTAAAAATACAGGAACTGTTGAAGCAGACAATGTTTTGGGTATTTTATATACTCAGAATGACTTAGTTGGCGTAAGTGATCCAAATGCTGAATTCGGCTCTTTGCCAACAGGAATTCTGGTAACCTGTGGAACTAATCGTTTTACCCTTTCTGCTAGAACTGAAGTTTTGCCCGGAATGCTAATTCCTATGCGATTAAAGCTTTATAATAGTGATGGTTTTGAGCAATTTGTGGATTTTACTTTTACCGTGGGTGTGGTAACTCAACAGGATCCTCTTGGTCCTGACACTTACGGTTATGTAATTTATGATTGGTCAGATACCAATTATGCCGAAGCCGCAGTTTATGAGTGGATTGAGATTTCGCCTTTGGAAGGTGGTTTGGGAACTACCTTAGCTATTTCAGACGGTTATGCAAGTGGCAATGAAGGAGACCAAGTTGGTTCGGATGCCTTGGAAGTTGTGTCCTTACCTTTCCCTTTTCAGTTTTACGGCATCCTCTACAATCAAATAACCGTTTGTTCTAATGGTTTTATTGCGATGGGGGTTACTGCCAATGCGGAATTTAGAAATTACCGTCTTCCCGGACCTATGGGTCCCAATCCTATGATTGCTCCCTTCTGGGATGATTTGGCAACTGGAACAGGGAGTGGAATTTATACTTGGTTTGACCGAAATCATCATTCCTTTATAATAGAATGGTATAAACTGAAAAATGGCAATGGGGGAACCGCTTTAGAAACTTTCCAGTGTATTTTATATGACCAGGCAGCTTATCCTACAAGTTTTGGTGACGGACCTATTAAATTCCAGTATCAGACATTTAACAATATTGATTCTCAATCAGGAAACAAACACGGTAACTATTGCACTATTGGTATTGAAGATCATACAGGAAAAGTGGGCTTGGAATATACTTTCAATAATATCTATCCTACAGCCGCAGCCCCCTTAAGTAACGGTAAGGCATTATTTATTACCAATGTTCCCATCTATCATTCTATGGCTCATCTGCTTCTGGAAGCAACTTATGTAACTGATACAAATATGAATGGAATATGCGAGCCAGGTGAAATAGTGGAATTAGGAGCTAAAATTCAAAATACAGGGAATCTTACAGCAGAAAATGTTATCGGACAGATTAGTACTACAAGTGAGTATGTAACAATCAATAATGCCACTGCTGAATATTATCCTATTGAACCTGGAATGAACGGTGTAAATAAAGAACCCTTTACTTTTACGATTGCTAATAACTGTCCTGATGAGGAAGTGCTGTATTTTGATCTGTTGATTACTTCCGGGGAATTGCAGTGGACAAGAAATTTCAGTTTGCAGGTATCTGCATCTTGTTTGCTCTATCATTCATTTTTTGTAGATGATCATCTAAATGATTTTGACGGTATGGTTGGCAGTGGTGAATTCTTTAATCTGATTGTTAATTTGGAAAATTTCTCCGCTGTTGACGCGACCGGTATTCAAGCAACTTTAAGCAGTTCATTGCAACAGCTGATTATTGAAGAACCGCTTCTCTATTTTGATAAAATTGGTCCAAACGATATTTATCAAATTAAATTCCCGATCAATACCTCTATGCTTGATGTTTCTGTTACTCAAATTCCCTTATTGTTTACTGCTACTGCTTCCAATGGTAGTTCAACAAATGCATCATTTAGTATCCCTTACAATAATCCTGTTGTCTTTCAGGATTTTGAATTAAATAACGGTTCTTTTGTTTCCGAAACCGGTTGGGTTTGGGGAAATCCTTCTCAGGTAACACCTTTCTCCGGAGCCAAGGTTTGGGCAACTAACTTAAGTGGAAACTATCCTTCTTTTGTAAATTATAATCTCTATACCCCCAAGTATTTATTGGAAGCAAGCAGTCAGCTTCAATTTAGGCATTATTATAGCTGTGAATATGGATATGATGGCGGCAATGTTTCTATTTCTACTAATAATGGAGTTGTTTGGAATTTAATTTATCCTGTTAACGGTTACAATGGATATTCCCTAAACGGTTTGAACGGAGATCCGGGCTGGACGGGAAATTCAGATGGCTGGCAATTAGCCATTTTTGATCTATCGCAATATGCAGGACAGTCGGTTATGTTTCGTTTCCGTTTTGGCTCGGATGGAGAAATATCTGGTCCGGGATGGTTTATTGATGATTTTACCGTTAGTGGGGTAAATTTAAAAACCGGATATTTGTATGGAGTTGTTTATCCAAGTTCGGGTCTTGATCCTTCAATGGCAACTCTCAGGTCTAATCAGCGTTTTACCAGTCATCCTGATTCCGAGGGTAATTTTATTATTTTCTTACCTAACGGGATTCATACTGTAACTGCTACTATGCCATATCATCAGTCATCAACCTTAACTTCCATTATTATCAATCCGAGTAATCCTGTTCATTATACTGAATTTACCTTAATTGATTTGCCTCAACCACAAAGCGTTAGTTATATTGGTAATAATTATACCGGAGATTTGTATGTCTTTTGGCAGCCACCGGAAGATACTGTTTTGCCTATTGTGGGTTTTAAGGTATATCGGAAATTCAATACAGACCAGTTTTATTTGGTTCAGGATTCTCCAGATATATCCTATCACGAAGTGCTCACTCTACCAGGACATTATAAATATTATATTATAGTTAAATATTTAAACACTGATGGAACTCCAAGCCAGATACTTAATATTCCCTTTCCTTTTGTGCCGAACTCTGATTACGAAATTCCTGCTTTGGTAACTAAATTGAATAATAACTACCCCAATCCTTTTAATCCTACTACAACAATATCTTTTACTTTGGCTAAACCGGGAAAAACCACTTTAACAATTTATAACCTTAAAGGACAGCAGATAAAACGCTTAGTGAATGAAGAACTTCCTTCAGGAATGCATAATGTTGTCTGGAATGGAAAAGATGAAAAGGGACGTAATGTTGCCTCCGGAGTATATTTCTACCGTCTGCAAAGTGGAAACTATCAGGCAACCCAAAAAATGCTGCTGATGAAATAAAGTTGAGAAGGTTGAGAGGGTTGAGAGGGTTGAGAGGGTTGAGAAAGTTTAGAGGGTTTTGAAGGTTGAGATTTTATAAAAGGGGCTTTCCCGAAACTAAAAGTTAGTTTTGAGACAGCCCCGGCGAGTAAGAGGAGAATGAAAAAAAGGGCTCACGCAGATTTCGCAGATGACGCAGATTAAAAATGAGAATAGGTATAGGATGAACAGGATGATTTGGGCAGAGGGCAGAGAGAAAATAAGTAGGGGATGAACAGGATAAAAGGGATTTACAAGATTCCGAATATTAGTTCCGTAGGAATGATAGTTAGATAAGGACGGATTTTAACCCGGCGCATAAATGTAGCTATGAAAGAAAAAAGTTCCGTAGGAACGACAGATATTAACAACGGGTTTTAACCCGGTGAAAAGAACTCTAAAGAGTCATTATCTCTTTTTCCGAGAAAAAGTTCCGTAGGAACGACAGATATTAACAACGGGTTTTAACCCGGTGAAAAGAACTCAGAAGAGTCATTATTTTCCGAGAAAAAGTTCCGTAGGAACGACAGATATTAGAGAAGAGTTTTAACCCTGGGAAGAAAAGATAAATTTAGAATTTGGTTTGCTGAATTCAGATTAGCTATAAATTGAGGACAGTTATTTTTCATAGTTCTACGAATTCTTTGGCAAAGAAAGAATTTGACAACCCATTTTCCTGCAGCTGCATTTTTTAGGTTAAATTCAATTTTTCATTCTACATTTTGCATTCACAATTATCCATTTATCATCTTTTTCTCTTTGTAAAAAAAATCCGGGACTATTCTGTTGTTAGGAAAGCGGACATTATTTTTACACCGATTTCCAGGCATTCATCCCGGGGTAAAAATTTATCCGAATGCAAAGGATAGGAACATCCGCTACCCAACCAAAAAAGCAATCCTGGATATAAAGTAGTGAAAAAACCAAAGTCCTCACCTGTCATAGAGGTCTGAGCAGGTATGTATTCAATATTTTGTTGACGGCAGATTTCCTGCAGGCGTTTAACTAATTCAGGATTATTGATTACGGGTTCGTAGGAAGCAAGAAATTTAACTTCACTTCGGGTATTGGTATCCCTGGCAATTAGCTCAGCTGTATCTTTAAGAAGGATATTTATTTTTTGGCTGATTTTTGGGGAGAGAGAACGGTGAGTTCCTTCCAAAATACATTTATCAGCAATAACATTACGAATAGTTCCGGCACTCATTTTTCCGATGTGGAAGATGATTTTTTCCGTTTTTTTCAGTTCTGCCAATTTATCCTCAATAGTATTCATAAACTTAATTCCTGCAGAGAGAGCGTCAATTCCTTTTTCTGGAAAGGCAATATGGCTGGTTTTGCCATAAAAAAGAACATCAAATTCCTGGGAAATAGAAAAAAATATTCCTTCTTTAGCAGAAACAGAACCTACAGGAAGTTCACTGGCAATATGCAAAGCACAAACAGAAGCAATTTCAAACTTTTGAATAATTCCTTCAGCAAGAATACTTTTTGCTCCTCCTTCACCTTCTTCGGCTGGCTGAAAAAGAAACAAAATGTTTCGTTGGGGTAAGGTATTTGCTACATATTGAATCAACCCCATTAAAATACTTAGATGTACATCATGTCCACAACTATGCATCAAATTAGGATGTTCCGAAGCAAAAGGAACTCCTGTTTTTTCTGTTATAGGTAAGCCATCCATATCAGCTCTAAATAACAGATAATTTCCCTTTGCAGGAGAATATTCCAATAGCAAACCGGGACTGTTTTGAAAATAGTGAAGATGCCACAAATTTTCCGGTTGGTTTTGTAAAAGTTGCAAAATGTTTTCTTCCAGCAGGGCTTTGGTCTTAAATTCCTGAAAAGCAAGTTCCGGAATACGATGTAAACTATGACGCAGTTCAATAATATCAATCATTAGAGCCGACCCGAATATTTTGAATGGGTAATTAAAATATTAACTGCATTAGCTGCAGCTCCTAAACGCACATTATGTCCTACATTCCAAAAGGTTAGGGACTTTTCATCAGTTCCCAAACGCAATCTGCAGATATGGGTCTCATTGGAAGAACCTAAATCCAGCGGAGTTATATAAGTATTGGGATAGTAGACAATACGAGGTGAATTTTGTAATGTTTTTTCCGACTTGGGGATATCTACCTCATTTTCAAATTCTGCATAAACAGAAACGCTGTGACCATAAATAACAGGAACGCGAACAGTTGTAGCACTAACAAGTAAATCCCACTTATTAAGTATCTTACGACATTCAAAGTGCATTTTTTCTTCTTCCTGACAATATCCGCTATCCAAAAAACCTCCAATCTGAGGAATAACATTCAAATCAATTATATGCGGATAAACACCTTTATCATTTTTACCCTGGCGTTGATTTAATAAAGTTACAATTCCCTGATGACCGCTTCCGGAAACGGATTGATAGGTGGAAACAATCAGTTTTTTGAGGTTGAAAAGTTTATCCAAAACTGCTAAAGGCAAAATAATCTGAATGGTAGAACAATTAGGGTTGGCAACTATGCCACTGTAACCCGTTAACAAGTCACCATTCACTTCCGGAACTACAAGTGGAATATTGGGTTCTTTTCTAAATCCGGAAGAGTTATCAATTACTACTTCAGATGTTTGAATAGCAATTGGAGCGAAAGTTTTGGCTACTCCGGCTCCGGCAGAAAACAAAACATAATCGTAATGTTTTAAAAGAGAATCCTGTTTCAATTCCTGAACTTTAATTGGTTGATCTGTATAATAGAGAACTGTGCCTGCAGACCTTGAGGAAGCAAACAAATCCAATTCGGAAATTTCCAAATTACTTTCTTCCAGGCAGGTGATCATCATCCTGCCAACTTCACCCGTGGCACCAACAATAGCTACTTTCATTTTTACCTGTTTTCCTTTATCAATTTGGCATAACATAATAGCTGCCAATTATTTTTCACACTTTTCCAGCAAGCATAGCTTGTCAATGTAAACTTGACAAAAAAGCTCTCTTTTCAGATTGGTAAATAAAAATGCGCCCCAGTAGCTCAGTGGATAGAGCAGCGGTTTCCTAAACCGTTGGTCGGATGTTCAAGTCATCTCTGGGGCGCCAAAAATAAATAATTAAGAAGGATTGGTGAATATACCCTTAAATGTTTATGTTGCCTATTTTGAGAAGGGGATTCTTAATTTTGGCTATGTAATTGCTCAAAATAATAATCGTCTTGAAGTTATTAATGAAACAGGAAATTATGTAGTTTTACCCGAATCCCGTATTATTCTGCAAAGCAAAGAAAGATACTTGGAAATTGAACCATATCAGGCATTGCCAAATTTCATAAACCAGGTTAATTTATTTGAGGAGCAATTTCAGGAATCCGATTTCCACTTTCTAAAAGAGAAAGAATGCACTCTTCAGGAAATTGCAACTGAACTAAATTTGCAAACAGATGTGCAGATTTTTGCACTTTTTAAATATTTACATAATCACCCCAAAGAGATACACCGTAAAAAAAATAAATATCGTCTGAAAACACCGGAAGAAATTACTCAATATCAACTCCAGCTTCAACAAGAAGAAGAAGAAAGGCAATTTTTACAAGATGTTAATGCTTTTTTTTCCGGTGCAGAATTAAGCAGAGAAAGTCAGCATAAGCTTTATAATGCTTTGCCCGAATTGCAGACGGCTAAAAAGCACAAAAAATTAAAAGAGCTTATTCTTTCCAAATATCCATTGCTTAAACCCGAAGAGGCAATTCTTGAATTTCGTAAATTTTGCGGTGAAACACCTGAATATATTGATCCTGTTATTGCCAATGCTGGAATTCCCATTGGTTTTTCTTCTTTATTGATTGAGGAAAAACTTCTGCCTTGGAAAGCAACAAAACCTCAAGCAATTGCTTTTTCCATTGATGATGAAAGCACAAAGGATTTTGATGATGCCATAAGTATTACCAAAGATGGTTCTTTTTGGCATCTAACTCTTTATGTTAGTTCCGTTTCGGAACGATTGAATTTAGAAGGTGCCTTATTTGCTGAAGCTAAAAAAAGGGTTAGTTCTCTTTATACAGCAAATGCAGTAATTCCCTTATTTCCTTTTAATCATTCCGAACAGGAACTTAGTTTAAAAAAAGATAGTGTGCGTCCGGTTCTTGCCTTAAATCTATGGTTGGATGAAAATCTGGCAATTCAGCATTATGAACTAAGCAGAATGAATATTACCATTTCTGAGAATTACAGTTTTAACGAAATTGATCAGCAAATAGAGCAGGAACCCTTTTCAACTTTATATCGGCTTAGTAAGTTACTGGCTGAAAAAAGAGGAGCCAATTCTTTTTCGGAAAAAGAACATTATTATTATTACATTTCTGCTTCGGAACAGGGTTTGGAAGTGAAATGTGTGGATACTCAAAGTCCGGCTAGGAAAATTGTTGAGGAATTGATGATTCTTTATAATTCTTACCTGGCTGATTATGCTGTAAAAAAAAATATACCTGTTATTTATCGCAATATCAATCAATTTGAAGACCCCAAGGATAATTTTTTATCCCTTCAAGCATATCTTTCCACGGAACCGGAATTTCATCCGGGAATTGGAGCAAATGCTTATTTACATTCTACTTCACCTATCCGACGCTATGTAGATTTACTTAATCAATTACAAATTTCCGCAATCTTGCAAGGGAAAAATCCCCCTTTTAGCAAAGAAGAACTGGAAAAAGATATTCCCCTTTTGGAAAAACGAATATATGATATAAGAGAAATTGCTCATAAGAGCGAACGCTATTGGGTGCTGAAATTTTTGCAACAGAACTGCCAAAATATTCCTCTGGAAACATATTTTAGAACAAGTATTGATGACTTTCTCAGTTTTGAACTCATACCCTGGGGATTTATTATAACTGCTAAAAGCGAAAGCTATCCGAAAACAGAAAGATGTAAGATTGTTATTTACAAAGTAGATCCGGAACAAGGTATTGTGTGGGTGGATATAATTTAAACCTTACGCCGATAAAAGAACTCTCACAGATAACACAGATAAAAAAACAGGAAGGGTAGTGTCTCAAAGGTTGGTGTAAATTCCAACGCTTTGTTTCTCAGTTCTTTGTTTTGTTTTAGCTCACAATTTTTGAATTCTAAACCTGTGAAAGTTCGGTTGTAAGTGTAATAATTAGAGGGTTGTGTATTCATTGAAGGCAGGTGAAAATTGTAAGCCAAAACATCCCAGGGAAACTTCGCAAATTTTACGAGGGGCTTACGCACCCTTCTACATCATTGTGTCGCCCTCCGGGCTTTTTGGAAAATGGGAAGAAGAAAAGAAAAAAGAAGTCGGGGCTTACATTTTTCGAGGGGCTTACACCACCATCGCTATCATTGTGTCGCCCTGCGGGCTTTGAAAAAATCTCAACCTTCTCAACCTTCTCAACCTTCTCAACCCTCTCAACCTTCTCAACCTTCTAAACCCAATCAACCCTCTCAACCTTTTTCAACGAGGGGCTTACACCACCATCGCTATCATTGTGTCGCCCTGCGGGCTTTTAGGCAGATAAATATGAATATTATAAAATCCTGGAAATCCCTTTTATCCTGTTCATCCCTTACCTATTCTCATTTTTAATCTGCGTCATCTGCGAAATCTGCGTGAACTCATTTTCTATCTTTAAAATCCTTATCATCCTGTTCATCCCCTACCTATTTTCATTTTTAATCTGCGTCATCTGCGAAATCTGCGTGTTTATTTTTTATTTAATCGTTGATAATAGCCAGTTTTCCCTTTTTAATATTTCCAGCATCATCTGCTACCACAAAAAAGTAAATTCCGCTGCTGCATTGTTTACCTGCGGCATTTTTTCCGTCCCACTGAAAACGGCAAAGGGCATTTTCTTCCAGTTTAATTACTAAGGCACCCGAACTATCATAAATTCTACATTCTGCTTTTCCCGCAGGCATATTATCCACAGGCATATTTACAATCTGCAAATAGGGCTGAACAGAAGGTCTGAAAGGATTGGGAAAGGCCTTTAAATTCTGTAAAGTTGTAGGAATTTTAACCGTTCTTCCGATTTTTAAGGTATTATAACCATCCGGAGTTCCGATAATTAAATCCCCAGCAACAGGATCAAAACCCAGACAAGTTATGTAATTGGAAATTAAAGGATAATTGGGATAAAAATAATTGGTAAACCTTTCTGTATAAGGATCATACAGAGAAAGTCCGTTTTCCATACTTCCCAGCCAGATACGATTTTGGGCATCCAGAAAAATACAGGTAGGAGTAGTTCTTACTGAGCCAAAAAGACGTTCCTCATTCACATAATAGAGAAGATCGTTTTCCCATAAGTTGGAAATAATGTTATATTTATATCGTTTTATCATAGTGTCATAGCGATACCAGTTAACTTCATTCCACATAAAAACACCTGTGCTGGCTGCAATCCAATGCTGTTTTCCTTCATAAGGTGTATCAATTGTAACTACTCCATAGACCACACAACTACTTAAATCTGCAGGGGGAGGAATTAGCCAATGCTCTCCTCCTGTAACAGGAAGAGAATTATGATTCCAGATAGTAAGTCCGCGATCATCATTAGTTCCAATAAAATATTTTTCTCCGTTATAATAACCATAAAGGAGATGATTAAAAACAGTATTGGGAGGCGAAAAACGAGCCACAATTTGGAAATTCATATCCAAAACATTTACTGCGCCATCATAACACATCACCATCATTAATGAATCTCCGGCAGGATAAATACCTCCAATTGTGCTGGTGGTTAAACGATAGGAAGGATTAGGATTATAAGCACCCCAGGATTGTGTTTCATTATTATAATAGCGGATACCATCTTTCGTGATATGCACCCAGATATTATTATCCTCATCAAAAACACTGAGACCTTTTTCCCAACCTTCAGGACTATTGGTATTATCCCAGGTGGCAAACCATTTTCTGTTCAAAGGATCAACTGCAACACCTAAAATATTATCCGTATGGATAGGACTGTTATGAATGTTCAAAGTAGACCAGTTGCCATCGGCTAATTTACTTACACCCATTGAACCCTTACGCACCGGAAGGTTAGAAATATAACCACTGGCAAACCACAAGTTATAGTCATTATCAGTAATAACTTGAGCAATTCTGGGAAAGCCAATTCCGGTTGGATCATAATTACTCCAATAGTTTTCTTCCTTATGATAGATACCTTCTCCCCAGCTGCAAAGATAAATTTCACCGTTCAATTCTACTATTCTACTGATTGGACTATAACCAAGTCCATTTGTTTCTTTTAAAATATGGGTATAGGTATTATTTTCTATTAAGGTTAAAAGTGAATCGCTTATATTTGTGTAACTTAAGATTGCTTCATCCCAATCGGCATAAGAAATCCATAATCGCGATTGTGAATCCAACAGAACTGAAGAGACATTTTTTCCGGTTAGCATATTAGACACATTATAAGTTGTCCAGGGACCGCTATCCATATCCAAAGGATGCACATAGACCTCTTTATATAAGCCAATTGCAATGTTTTCAGAATTGGCAGAAAGTTTTGGATTTCCACCACTTAGAAGAGGACTACCAGGTCCACTAATTGTTTTCCAGGCAGAATCATTATCCAATTGCTCCAGTGGAATATAGCTAACTCCATTAGTTGTAGCCACAAAAAGAGTTCCTGTCTCGGTTAATAACATATCTACAATATTATCTCCAACCAGTCCTCCGGAAGTATTGGCAACAGTATATTGATGAAGCATCAAAGGAAAAGCAACACCTGGAAGATAATAGAAAACGGCAAGTCCAGATGAAGTTGCCACAAGAATTGTTGATTCGTGTTCAATGATCCTGGTTACCTTTAGTGAAGGCAATCCCAATGCACTTCCCAGGTCCTGAAAGCCAAGCTGACTTAAAATTGAAATTCCATTATCCGAAGAGCCCATCCATAAACTTTCGGAAAAATCAATATAGGAAAGAGTTCTAATATCATTAGAAACCAATCCGTTACCTTTATGGTAAATTTCTTTTTCGGTATAAACACTTAAATTATTAGAATTATCTATGGGACTAATTTTTAACACACCACCCCAAGTAGCAACATAAAGATTATTATCCTTCATACATAAATCGTAAATATGATTTGTATTGGTAAATGTTTTCCAGTTCTGTGCAGGTAAAAAAACACTTATCAGTAAGGTTACAAGCAGAAAAAACCTTTTCATTTTTTTCGCTCCTGTCGCATAATTAAATAGGCAATTACTACCATCAACGCAAAAAGCCCTAAAAGTAAGGAAAAAACAATCTTTTTGGAGGAAAAAGAAAAGCCAATGGCAATAAGTCCAAAAAGCAAGGTTACTAAATATATTATAATCGCAATTGCTCTTTGAGAAAAACCAATATCCAACATCGTATGATGAATATGCTCTTTATCGGAATGAAACATATCCCTATAATGCAGACGCCGAAAAACAGCCAAAACAAAATCAATTAGAGGCACAGCCATAACTGCTAAAGGAACCATCAGGGTGATAGAAGTTATTCCCTTATATTGGGAAGTTCCGGCAGTGGAAATTGCAGCTATATTCAACCCGATAAATAAAGCACCGGTTTCACCCATAAATATCTTTGCTGGATAAAAATTATAGCGCAAGAAAGCTAAATTTCCTGCCAGCAAAAAAGAAGAAATGGTGATTACCAGTTCATTCTGTTCCTTGATACCGATTACGATCAAAACGGCACTTACAATAATCGTTATGCCACAAGCCAAACCATCCAAGCCGTCTATAAAATTGATCGCATTGATTACTATTAAATACCACAAAACAGTTACAGGAAAAGATAACCAACCCAAAATAAAATGTTCCCCGAAAGGATTGGTCAGATACAAAACCCGGTAACCAAACAAATACATAATAATGCCTAAACAAATCTGCCACACGAGCTTATAAGGAGGAGGACTTTCAAAACGATCGTCCCAAACCCCGAAACATAATGCCAGAAATCCTACTCCGGAAAGTTCTAAAAGCATTTTACCCATCTCTGTATTTCCACTAAACAAACCAAAAGTTGCCTGGGCTAAAATAATTGGCAAAGCAAAACATAAGCCCCCTGCTTCTGGAATCGGTATTTTATGAATTTTGCGCTCACTTGGATAGGCAATGAGCTTCAGTTTTTTAGAAATTTTCCAATTCAGCGGAAAAAGCAAATGGGTGCAAAGGTGAATCAACACCGCTTCAATTATTATCAGTAAGTATATATTTATCATTATGCTGCTCTGTTATTTTGCTGATAGATAAAGTTCTCTGTAAGCATTAACCATCCTCTCATAAGAACAAATTGCGGCTATCTTTTTTGCCGCTTTTTTGCCTTTCTGATAAGGCATTTCAAAATCACTTGCTATTTCCCTGAAGGTCTGAATCAAATTAGCACTATCATCTAAAGGAACAATATAACCTGTTTCACTATCTACCAATTCTGAAAGAGAAGGCAGGTCTGAAACAATTACTGCCAGCCCTGAATGCATTGTTTCAATGATACTAAAAGGCATCGCTTCCCAACGGGAATATAAAATAAAGACATTGAAAACTTTCAACCAAGGCAAAACATCTTTATCCCAACCCGGAAGTATAATGCGTTCTTCCAAACCGTAACTGTGAACGATTGCCTTACAAAGGTCAAAATATTCACCCTCACCCAGATAGATGAATTTTAATTTTGGCTCCTGCAAACAGGCATTACACGAAGCAGTTATTAAATTGATCACATTTTTTTGGAGACAAAAACGCAAAGTAGAACCAATAATAATTTCTTTCTGCGGTTTTTTGCGGTTTTGGGCAATTTCCTGTAAAGCAGAAACTAATGTTGGAGGAAGTGCATTGTAAATAGTGATTGCTTTTTCCGGCTTGATTAAACTCATCCTTAAGGATTTTAGCCGATCGGAATTATTCACAAAAACATTGTAATCACCCAATCGGTTGCCTATCTTTTCCAAAGTGGTATAAAACTTGTAAATAATCGGCTTTTGATGCTCCAGAAAAGGAAAAGTATGTGTGGTATGAATAATTAAAGGAACTTTACCTAAACGAGCAGCTAAACGACCTAATAATCCAGGTTTGGAAGCATTGGTATGCACAATATCAAAATGGTGCTTTTTAATTAAGTAAAGCAAGTGGAAAAAGGTAAAGATGTCCCAAACACATATCTGATGACGAAAAGTGGGTAAGGGTAAATAACGATAACCCCTAACTTTTATTTCGTCCACAAATTCACCCTTGGGCTTGCAGGCAACCCAAACATCAAATTCATTTCTATCCAAACCAGCCAAAAGATGCAATGAAAATCTCTGCACCCCGGATAGTATTGGTAGTAACTGTATATGTAACACCTTTTTCATCTTTTAATCCTCGGAAGAACGATTTCCCCCATCGTTATTATCTGTCTCAATCCTGGAAATCCCTTTTATCCTGTTCATCCCCTACCTATTATCTCTCTGCCCTAAGCTCTCTGCCCTCTGCCCAAATCATCCTGTTCATCCCCTACCTATTCTCTTTTTAATCTGCGCCATCTGCGAAATCTGCGTGAACCCTTCATTTTCCTTCCAACACTATCACCGCTATAGAATCTGCTTTAATATTAGAGAACTGTATCTGATTCCCTTTCACTTTTGCCGGCATTTCAGCCACCTCTTTAATTTTTGGATTTCCCAATAAAAACAGCGTAAAATTATCCAAATCATCCGGGAAAATCAGTCCAATCTGATCTTCGCTTTCATTAATCGTTACCCGATTTCGTTTTTCCCACCAGTCAACTAATTCCCCTGCCGTAGTCAGATAAGTATTACTACTTTTAATCAGTGCCAGTAAATAAGGATAAAGTTTATTCATATAGCTGATATTGCTGAAGCTGGCAATCGTGAAATCAGTGCTGAAGATACTATGAGTGCGCAAAGCATTTTGGAAGAACTTTTTTAGTTGGTGTTTAGCATCTTCCAGTTGCAGATAGTTATGTTTATTAATCTTCAAATATTCATCACGATAAATTGTAGGCAATTCCCAATAATCCATTTTAGTTCCATTTACCCAAGGTTGCCAAGGTAAAGACATTCCGTTTTTGTATCCGGGAAGTGACTGAAAGGCAGTGCTTTGACTAAATGCCGGAGATATTTTGTTCTGCAATTCACGGATAGTATTATTGCTTTTATAGTTCAGTTGACGAATTCCCAGTTTTTCTTTACCCAACAGATGCAGGAGAATTTGTTTGCGGGTTAAATAATCGTCCTGCGTAAGTTTATCTGCAGTTGCCAATAGACCTATATCATTTCCGTTATGCAAAATTTTCTGAATTTCTTCCTGCAGATCAGGGTCCTCCAAAGAATAATCAATTTCCTCATTTGCTTCAGTAGCCAGAAAATAAGTGCTGCGGCAATTGGAATCTTTTTCATATTTCAGAAATTCGTCAAAGTTCCAGTTAAGTTCATAGTTGGTAAATAGATACTGAATTTTTCCAGTTAAAGTATGTGCCAGTTGTTTCCAGCGAAAAGTAAAAAACATTGCCAAATCATCAGGAATGGAAAGAATTAGAGATGAAGCATCCCACTTTTGCAAATCGTCAATACTATGTGAAAGAAGAACGGCTGCCTGCTGAGCAAGAGGCCAATATAGCTTTTGCACAATGCAGTTATTTTTGGCTCGGCAGTGTTCTTTAATCAATGAATCCATCAGCCACAGCAAATTATCCACAATAGGGGTTTCCCGATAATTATAAAAGGCACTTGCACTATCAGGATAAAAGCCCTTTTCCATTGAACCGGCATCACTACTTTCTTCCAGATTGCTTAAGTGCAAAAAGAGGTTGCCAACCAAATCAAAATTGATCTTTCCACCACTGATGTCACTTTCGGTATAATTTTCCGCAGGATATTCAAATTTGCGGTTGGACATAACAGGCGTAATGTTCAGCAATTTTATTTCCCGCATACATCTTCTTAAACGGTCTGCACTATATGCTTTAGCATCAAAGAAATCCGGATCACAAGGAATGAAAAAAGTGATATAATGCTTTGCCAAACTTTTTAGCTCTTCAGGAGTTGGCTCTGTATAACCATATACCAGCAAAATATCATTTGCTTTCAAATCTTCCAGTTCTTCCAGAAAACGAAAGTTATAACCCAGGGTCTGGAAGATAAAGCCAAACACATATTTTATTTCCCTTGTCCACCGACTTACTTTACTGTCTATTACTATTGAAATCATCTTCTCTATTTACCATTATTACTTTTTATACCTTTTTCTTACTACCCTAATCTGCGTCAAGCTAAATCCTTTTTTGCCCTCAGCCCTCAGCTCTCTGCCTTCAGCCCTCATCCCTCACCCCTCATTTTTTTTTAATCTGTGTAAATCCGCTTAATCCAGTTATCTGTGTTCCATTATTTTTTATCCCCAAAATCCCTTTCCTCCTGTTCATCCCCTACCTATTATCTTTTTTCTCTGCGTAATCTGCGTGAGGTATAGATTTTTTTTCCACAACCCTAACCCCCTCTCTTTTCATCTGTTACATCTTTTCTCTCTTTATCCATCTTGCCTCTATCTACTTTTACCTGCAAAAAAATGATTGACAACCCAAACCTGATTTTCAACAGTGTGCTCAATTATGAAAATTATAAACGAGAGTATTATAAAACTATGGCTTTCATACCGATAAAATACTGGACAGTAAAGAAATTTAACCCTAAACTCATTGACTTCTCAGTCACCCTTTTAACGGGTGATTTGGAAGTCAATTTTTATATTTGTCCTGTTTTTTGTCCTTCCAAACTTCCTGCGGAATCCATTCCTTATTAAAATATAATACTCTAACAGCCATATTACCAATGTCTTATGTAACACACAATGCATAAGCCACGGGGCGAAGCTGTAAAATGAGCTTAGAGCGGAGAGCAAAGGGCAGAGAGATGATGGAGAAAGAGATGTTTAGATTTGAAAAACTGGATGTGTGGCAGAAAAGTATTGAATTATCAGATAAATTGTTTGGAATTGCAGATAGAACTGATATGAAACATTGCTATAGATTTTCAGAACAACTTAGAGCTGCAGCTATGAGCATAACTAATAATATTGCCGAAGGTTCTGCGTCAAATTCGGATAAGGATTTTGCTCAATTTTTGAATATTGCTCGTCGTTCTGTATTTGAATGCGTTAATATTTTAATCCTCTTTGAAAGAAGAAAGTATATTACTATAGAAGAATTGGACTCTATGAAATTAGAATTATCCTCCATAAGTAAAATGCTAACTAACTTACGAAAATCTCTATTAACCCCTAAGCCCTAAACCCTATGCTCTATGCTCTACGCTTTTTTCCCTAAGCCCTTTGCTCTCTGCCCTCAGCCATTATGAAAGGCATCATTCTTGCCGGTGGATCCGGTACTCGTTTATATCCTTTAACCCTTGCTGTCAGTAAACAGTTACTTCCGGTTTACGATAAGCCAATGATCTATTACCCGCTCTCTATTTTAATGCTGGCAGGGATCAGAGAGATCTTGATTATTACTACTCCTGAAGATAATTCCAACTTTCAAAAGCTCTTGGGAGATGGTTCTCAACTGGGTATGCGCTTTGAATACAAAGTTCAGGTAGTTCCTAATGGACTAGCTCAAGCATTTGTAATTGGAGCTGATTTTGTTAGTTCGGATAGTGTTTGTTTAATTTTAGGTGATAATATCTTTTATGGAGCTGATCTGCAAGGACGATTGAAAACTTGCACAAAACCCAATGGAGCCATAATTACTGCCTATCCTGTTCTTGATCCTGAGCGTTATGGTGTAGTAGAATTTGATGAAAATATGAAGGCAATCAGCTTGGAAGAAAAACCTAAAGAGCCGAAATCCAACTACGCTGTTCCCGGACTTTATTTTTATGATAACAGCGTAATCAAGATAGCCAGTGAAATAAAACCCTCCGCCCGTGGTGAATATGAAATTACTGATGTGAACAATGTCTATCTGGAACAGGGAAAATTACAAGTAATGGTTTTTGGTAGAGGAACTGCTTGGCTTGATACCGGAACTTTTGAGTCCCTTATTCAAGCATCTCAATTTGTGGAAGTAATCCAAAACCGCCAAGGACTAAAAATCAGTTGTATAGAAGAAATTGCCTATCGTAAGGGCTTTATTGATAAAGAGCAACTTATTAAGTTAGCAGAGCCCATCCGGAAAAGCGGATATGGGGAATATTTAATCAAGCTTATTCAAGAAAATTATTGAATGTAAAATTTAAAATGTATAATGTATAATGGGATGTAAAATAGAAAAGCAAAATGTAATTGTTGATAAGTCCTTTTATTTTACATTGAGTATTATTGAGTTGTATAAATATCCTGTTAAAGTGAAGAAGGAATATGTTCTTTCTAAACAATTACTAAGAACTGGAACATCTGTTGGAGCTAATATTAGAGATGCAGTAGTAACACAATCTAAGAAAGAATTTATCGCAAAAATGAATATATCCCTAAAAGAAATACACGAATGTCAATATTGGCTTCAATTACTTAGTAAAAGTGGATTTATTATCAATGAACAGTGCTTAGAAAATGAAGAAAATGAGCTAATTAAAATTATAACCGCAATCATTAAAACTTCAAATGAAAATTAGAGGTAAATATGTTTCATTCTTCATCTAACATTCTACATTCTACATTCTACATTTTACTTTCTACATTTAAACCTAAAAATTACTTACTAAATATCATATTACGTATATTCATATTTCTAACTCTGTTCAGTTGTTCTTCTTCCACCAAGCCCGAAACCGGTTCTCTTTCCGGAACAGTTATCCTTGTAAATGATACAGGTGATCCAGCTCTTGATCTTATTGATTATTCAGGAATTACTGTTGCACTATATAAGTTGGCAGTTCTGGATACAACCATAGTTCGTATCAATAGTGAATATCCACAAATAGGAGTTCAGATAAATCAGGAAACAGAATTTGATCATAGGTATCAAAACCCAGTTATTAAAACTTTTACTAATGCCGATGGGTCATTTAAATTAACTGGAATTCCAATTGGGGTATATAATTTAGTTTATTTCAAAGCAGGATGGGGGGTTAGATATGTTTATGATATTGTTATAAATAAAGGAGATAATTTTATTACTGATATAAAATTACAGGTTGATGATGATTGGAAGAATTCTAATATTATTGATAACTCAAAGGCAAAAAACGCTGAACTTATTCTATATCCAATGAAATATTTGTCTTCTACAATCCAAAATTCTTATATTTTTCAAGAAGATCATAGCTATTTAATCACTCAGGATACTTCATTTTTATCGTCTGTTGTTTTTCAAAATTCAGCTTTCGTTTTTATAAATCCTGGGTGTAGAGTTGACTTTTGGGATTCAGTTTCAATGCCTGAATCTGGTAAAAGATGGTGGATAACATCCTCTGAAGGGATCTTCACGAATGAGATGAATATACCGAGCGATGATGATAACATATTAAAAATCCGATTGGCAAATTATAATGGAAATACTATACAGAATGGGAAAATAAGTCATCTTATGGACGGATTAGAAATTAATTCAAATGGGGCTACTTTAAATGATATGCTATTTTTTAATGGATTTACTGCTTTAGTATTATATGGAAATGATTTTAATCTAAATCACACTCTAATAAAAGGTTTTAAAAGTAGAACCAATGTCTTATATGGTAATTCTAATATATCTCAAAACATTTTCTATAATAACTATGATAATTTAATCATAGATAGTAGTGACTTCAATGTAAATGATAATTATTTTGATTCTAATTGGGTAGGGATTAGACCTATTTATGGCAATACAATAATTAGAAATAATTGTTTTTGGCATAATGATTATGGAATTTCATTATTAGGATCATCCCCACTAATAGAATACAATGAATTTTATGGAAGTAAAAGATATTGCATACAGACACAACCAAATTATGTGCAAGCTTCTTTAGATTATTGTAACCCAATAATTAATCATAATAATATCTATACAACAGATCAAATAGCTATTAGTATAAAGCCAGATGCTCATGATGGTTATTTTGCTTCTGGTAATATAGGAGTAGAAAATGATATTGATGCAAAACATAATTATTGGAGAGCTACAGATATAGATGATGTCATATATGATGAAGAGGATTCAGAAGAAGTCCACTATAAAATATTATTTAATCCAAGAATTAATTCCAAAATAATATCTGCAGGTATTCATTAATAAAAAATATATAAACTAAATTGTTATATTGCAATATATAGAATTATTGAAAGGAAAACATTATGGAACATTTTATCCAATTACTGTCGGATGCTTTAGAAAAGGATTCTGAGCAAATTAACAAAGATGATAAGTTTAGAGATTATAAAGAATGGGATTCATTAGCTGTCTTATCTTTGATTGCGATGATTAAACAGAATTATAATATCACTATTCCTCGTAAAGATTTTGATGATTTAAAGACAGTTTCGGAACTATTTGAATATATCCAAGCTCAAAGGCAATGATAATGGGTGCAAGAATAAAACAGGTTGAATATTATCTTCCCGAAGGAATTCTCACTAACGAAGAATTGGAAAAAGCATATCCGGAATGGAGTGCAGCTAAATTAGAGAAAAAAGTTGGTATAAAACAAAGACATATAGCCGGTTCTGAAGAAACATCTCTTGATTTAGCTAATAATGCAGCTAAAAAGATTTTTGAAAAGGAAGATAAGGACTTAATTGACTTTGTTTTATTTTGCACACAAAGTCCGGATTATCTGTTACCTACTTCAGCTTGCCTTCTTCAGGCAAGATTAGGGTTAAAAAAAGAAATTGGTGCCTTAGATTTTAACTTGGGCTGTTCCGGTTATGTATATGGATTAGCAATTGCTAAAGGTCTGATTAATTCAGGAATATGTAAAAATGTGCTTTTGCTTACTGGAGAAACATATAGCAAGTTTATTGCAGAAGATGATATATCTAATCGCAGTATTTTTGGAGATGCGGGAACTGCAACTATAATAACATATTCAGATGAAAATATGCTGGGGGAATTTGTTTTTGGCACTGATGGAAATGGAGCAGAAAATTTAATTGTAAAAGGGTTTTCTGCTCGCAATTCTTATATACTCAAAGATCAAGAAAAGCCAACATTGTATATGAATGGTCCTGAGATATTTAATTTCACAATAGAAACTATTCCGCCTTTGTTACAAAATGTAATAGTCAAAAATAATCTCCAACTTACTGATATAGATTATTTTATTTTACATCAAGCCAATAAGTATATCCTGGAATTCTTGATCAGCGAAATAGGACTTGAGAACAGTAAATGCCATATAGATATGCTTAATTATGGAAATACTGTCTCTAATACAATACCTATTGCCTTGAAGGATTCTCTTGATCAAAGCAAAATAAATAATGGAGATAAAGTTCTTTTAGCTGGTTTCGGAGTTGGCTATTCATGGGGATCAACTATTATAACTATATAGTGAATTATGATTAAGATAGAAGGAATAAAATTATCTTGCATTTCCTGTTGCGTACCCGATAGGTATGAATTCAATAAAGATTTACCAAAGTTTGATGAAGAGAGAAAACAAAAAATTATTGAAAGCATTGGAGTTGTTAGTCGTCCTGTAGTTGATGCCACACAATGTACATCTGATTTAGTTTATCAAGCTGCAGTTAATCTTATTAAACAGACCGGAATAGATCCGAACCAAATTGGAGTTATGATATTGGTAACTCAGACGCCTGATTACATTCTTCCAGCAACAAGCTGTATACTCCATAACCGGTTAAATTTATACAACGATACAATTGTTTTTGATATTAATCTGGGTTGTAGCGGATATATTTATGGCTTATATGTTGCCTCTACTTTGTTAAAAACTTCCGATAAATCTTATGCTCTTCTACTTGCTGGTGACACAATATCCAAATATGTAGGGAGTGAAGATGCCTCCACAAAATTTATTTTTGGAGATGCAGGATCTGCTACTTTGCTCGAAAAAGATGAGAGCACCAATACATTGTTTTTTTCATTGGGAACTGATGGTACGGGATGGCAAAATCTGATTATACCTGCAGGGGGTTCCCGAAAAAAAGGAAATAATGAAAATAATAAGATTATTATAGATCAAGATGGAAATAAAAGAACCTCAGAAAATTTATATATGGATGGAATGGAAATATTCAATTTTACCATATCTACAGTAGTTCCCCATATTCAGGAGATAATTGAAAAATGTGGTTTTCCTGATATAGTTATATTCCATCAAGCGAATCGTTATATGCTTGAATTTATGAGAAAGAGTTTAAAAATTCCTAAGGATAAATTTCTTTATTCTCTGGGGAAATACGGAAATACAAGCTCTGCATCTATTCCTCTTACCCTTTGTTCTGAATTAAACAAATTTGATGAGTCAAATAACACTTTATTAAGTGGTTTTGGAGTTGGTTATTCTTGGGGTTCTGTAATGCTTAATTTAAAAGATACACTTTTACTTAATATTAATGAAATTTGACAGGAATACATGAAAAGATTACAAGATAAAAATATTTTAATAACCGGAGCATCTTCAGGGATAGGAAAAGAATGTGCATTTCGCTGTTACGAAGAGGGTGCAAAAGTTCATTTACTGGGTAGAAATGAAAGGTCGTTAAAAGAAATATACGCTCATCTTAATGATAACAATAATTCTATTGGTGTTCTTGATCTCAAGGATTTTGAACGATACCAAAGTGTAATAGAAAACATTGTAACAAAACAAGGTAAAATAGATGGCTTTATTCATTCGGCAGGGTATCAAATAACTTTACCAATCTCTGCTATGGATCATCAAATGTATCTTGATATCTTTGCTGTAAACACAATTTCTGCTTTTGAATTCATTCGCTTATTATCTAAAAAGAATTATGGTAATCTATCGGGTATGAGTATAGTGTTAATTGCCTCAGTAATGAGTATTATAGCTAATCCTGCTCTTACTGCTTATTGTGCTTCCAAAGCAGCTTTAGTGGGTGGAGCAAGATCCTTGGCTCTTGAATTAGCTACTAAAAATATAAGAGTAAATTGTGTTTCACCAGGTTATCTTAAAGATACAAAAATGATGACAGAGCTTAGTAATGTACTTAATTATAAAGAAATGGATAATTTAAAAAAGGGTTATCCATTAGGTCTGGGTTCAGTTAAAGATATATCTGCTTTGTGTATATTTCTATTATCTGATGAATCAAAATGGATTACAGGGCAAAATATAATAATTGATGGTGGGTATTCAATTTAATGAGTATTAAAATTATTAGAGCAACCTGGGATGAACCAATATTAAAAATACCAACCTTTGAAATATTGTGTGATGATGATAATATAAAAGAAATAGATTCATCAATTAAATCTATAATTAACAGATTTAATACATATTACATTACTGTAAAAGCACCAATTAGATGTATTAATATCTATTATTATCTTATGGAAAACAAATTGTGTTTTATTGAATCACAATTTTCGATCAACGTGAAATTAACTGAATATCAACATAATATATCAAGAATAATCCCAGCATTTAGTCAATTAAAATTATATAAAGTTGAAGATGAAAATATGCTCAATTATATTGTCCAAGAAGTAAATAAAGGTATTTTTAAAACAGACAGAATAGCCTTAGAACCTAAATTTGGGATTGAAATAAGTAATAAAAGATATGCAAATTGGATTAAGGAATCCTTTAATGATTCATTTAGTGATTTATTTATTGCTCTAAATATTTCACAACCTGTTGGTTTTTCTTTGCTCCAACGCAAAGATAAAGTTGTTTATGGACTGCTTGGTGGTATATTTAAATCTTATGAGAGAGATGGGTACTTTCCTGAAATTCTATTTAACATATTATTATACTATTCTAATATAGAATTTAATAATTTGAAAACTGATATTTCATCTAATAACCCTGAGATATTTAGGATATATCAAGAATATGGTGGTAAATTAGTATCAATCCGGTATGTATTTTCTAAATTGGTTTTATAATGGATATTTCAATAATTATTCCTTGTTATAATAATGCTAAATGTATTGAATCTTTATATTATGATATTATATCTCATATACAAACCCTTGGCTCTGATTATGAAATTATTTTCATAGATGATGGAAGTCCACAGGAAGATTATAAGATAATTAATGAAATAGCATCTAAGCATAAGCAGTGTAAATTAATAAAGCTTATTAGGAACTTCGGTCAGCATAATGCAATATCTGCTGGTTTAAGAGTTTGTAAAGGAGATTGGGTTGTTGTTATGGATGCTGACTTTGAGGATGATCCAACGTATATTCCTGAATTGTACAAAAAAGCACAGGAAGGGAATGATATTGTCTTTGCAAGAAGGATAAGTAGGACACACTCATTAATTAAAAGAGCTGAATCCAAAGTATTTCATATATTATTCTATCTGCTAACGGGTATGAAAACTGACTCTACAGTGGGTAATTATGGAATATTTAGCAGAACAGTTGTTAATGCTTTAAATCAAATGAATGAGCAATTTAGGGGCTTTGGGCTATTAATAAAATGGTTAGGATTCAAATGTGTGTATTTAAATGTTGAGCATGGGAAAAGATATGAAGGTAAAACATCGTATAATTTTCATAAGGGTCTAATTCTTGCTTTTAATTCTATAATTGCCTTTTCCCAACGGCCATTAAAAATATCAGTTATATTTGGATTTATTATTACTATTATTTCATTTATAATTGCTTGTATTTTTGTTTTAAGATGGTTGTTAGGTAAAGTAGCTATAGTTGGTTGGACAAGTACTGTTTTATCTATTTGGCTAATAGGGGGTCTTAATATTTTTATCTTAGGGATAGTTGGTTTATATATAGGTAAGATATTTGAAGAGACAAAACAAAGACCCCATTATATTATAGATTATACGGTAAATATAGATGAAACTTAAAAACTTACTTTTTTTACTATTTGGATATTTGCTATATAGCTTGATAGGGGTGATCTCAAAAAGTTCTCATTTACATCCCCTCATTAGTTTTAGGACATTATTTTCCTATAGCATTGTTTTGATTTTTTTAGGGTTATATGCTCTAATATGGCAGATAAGTATAAAAAAAATTCCTTTATATATAGCTTATATGGGGAAAAGTATATGTTTCGTACTTACTCTTTTTTGGTCTAATATCTTTTTTAATGAAGTGATAAAAATAAATAATATCGTAGGAGCAATACTGGTAATTCTTGGAATATTACTTATGTTTAGTCCTAAGGAGAATACTTGTTCTATATAGTAATGATACTAGGGGTTTTTTTAGGAAGTATCGCTCAAATTCCTTTAAAAAGTTCAGCTTTAGAAAAAGAAACGGGAACAATATCTTACTTTTTGAATAAAAAAACTATAATAGGATATGGCTTAATGATCATAGCTTCTCTTTTGAGTTTTTTGGCAATAAGAAATATTGAATTAAAAAGGGGAGCAATTATTGAAACATCGGGTTATTTATTTATTTTAGCGATTAGTAGATTTGTTTTTAATGAAAGTATTACAAGAAGGCAGTATATAGCAGCACTTCTGATAATAATAGGAATTCTCATTTTCAATGTCTAACATATCGTCAATTCCCTTTAATAAACCTTTTGCTACAGGAAAAGAGCTGGAATATATTCAGGATGCTATAAACCTTGGGCATATTTCAGGAAATGGATATTATACCAAGAAATGCCAGAACTTTTTTCAGGAACGCTATAGTTTTAAAAAATGCCTTTTAACAACTTCTTGCACAGATGCTTTGGAGATGGCTGCTATTTTAATCAATACTCAACCCGGAGACGAGATTATTTTACCATCCTTCACTTTTGTCTCTACAGCCAATGCTTTTGCTTTAAGAGGTGCAAAACTTATCTTTTGTGATAGCAGAACTGATCATCCAGGAATTGATGAAGATAAAATAGAAGAATTAATTACAGAAAAAACCAAAGCAATAGTTCCGGTTCACTATGCAGGTGTAGCTTGTGATATGGATAAAATTATGGCTTTAGCCGAAAAATATAATTTGTTTGTTGTTGAAGACGCTGCTCAGGCAATAGACAGTTATTATAAAGGTAAACCTTTAGGAGGAATAGGCCATCTGGGATGCTTTTCCTTTCATGAAACCAAAAATATTTCTTCCGGTGAGGGAGGAATGTTAGTTGTTAATGATGATAGGTTTATTGAAAGAAGCGAAATAATTTGGGAAAAAGGAACAAACAGACAGGCATTTTTCCGAGGTGAAATTGATAAATACGGTTGGGTAGATATTGGTTCTTCTTTTTTACCTTCGGATATTATAGCTGCTTTTTTATGGGCTCAACTGGAACATATTGATGAAATTCAAGCCAAGCGCTTACAGATTTGGAATCAATACAATGAAACCCTTAAACCAATTGCAGATAAAGCTGAAATCCGTCTTCCTTTTATACCTGATTATGCAACAAATAATGCACATATGTATTATATTATAGCAGAGGGCAAAGAGCAGAGGGCAGAGAGTGAAAAGCTAAGAGCAGAGAGCAAAGAGCAGAGGGCAGAGAGTGAAAAGATAAGGGCAGAGAGCAAAGAGCAGAGAGATAAAATTATTAAGAAGTTAAAAGATAAAGGTATACAAGCTGTTTTTCATTATCAGAGCTTGCATCAGTCCAAATTTTATTCATCTCAATCAATGCAAAGAGAATGTCCCCAATCCGATTATTATTCCCTGAACCTGTTAAGATTACCTTTATTTGTAGGGATAGATACTACGATAACTCAAAAAATGTTTAAAATATTAATGGAGTATAACGATGACTAAAAATCGGATAGAATACTTTATCAAATTCTCAAATTATATCTTAATACTTCTTTTTTTCTTCATATTCATATTTAAAACTATTCAATGTTTTATCACTACAAATTCCATAGGAGACGAAGCATTTTATTTAAATGAATTAAATAGATTTAGGGAAGTAGGATTATGGAATTCTTTTTCTGCGTATTAATTCTATTATCTATAAGTATTATAGCTGAATACCTGCTGAGGGTCTTTGATGAGGTAAAGAATAGACCGGGATTTATTATTAAAAAGGGTAAAACATCTATCCCTGATAAATGAAACAATATTAAAGAGGAATGGAGATGCATAAAAACAGTAAAGCACTATCATATATAGAGATTATTTTCTATCTTGTTATTATCTTTATATATCCTTTTCTGTTTATATCCCATAGCGGGGATTAAAAAGATAGTACTAAGTTTTATATAGTTTAGTTTGATATATTATTTATGGATTTACATATTTAATATTTATATTATTATATACACAAAGGAGGATTTTTATGAAATATATAACTAATACATTAAGTAATATATCCGAGATTACTTTCATATCTCTTTTATTTTTAATCGGTTTTGTTGTTGGTAGCATAGCAATTAATACAAGAAGTCCTTATTATATTTCACCCGATGGAACGGGATATCATAATTATGCCGTAAATATATCTTTAAGAGGGGTATACTCTCCAGCATATCAATATCCTTATACGGTTAATTTTGCAAGAGAACCGGGATATCCAATGTTTTTAGCCGCAATTTATAAAATTTATGACATATTTGGCGAGCCCACTCTACTAAAATGGGATGAATATAATGTCTCTACAAAAACAATGAAAACAAAAAAAGGTGAAATTCAATGTGCTAAATATGTTCAACTAATTCTGTTAATCATATCCGTATATTTTATATATAGGATACTAATAAATCTACATTCAATCCGTAATGCAAGATTTATTTCGTTACTTATAATTCTCTATTATCCTTTTATTTCCTATTGTACCTATATTTTGAGAGAATCTTGGATAACTTTCTTATTGGCTTTATTTTCTTTCTGTATGGTTGAATTTTACTTGAGCAAAAAACAGCTTTATTTGCTTTTAGCTACTATATCTATAGCATTAGCATCGTTATCTTGGCAAGTTATGGTAGTGTTTACTCCCCTCATTCTGATAATTATGCTTTTATCCAAAATTAAATTTTGGCAATCTATAAAATACATAATTCTCTATGCAATAATATTTATTGTTCTCCTTTTTCCCTGGTTTGCCTATGTTTATAGTTATTATCCCAATCTTAAAATTGTAACTTCTATGGGAACCTCACTTACACCCGAAGTAATTAATTGGAAAAGTGCTTTAAGTGAAGCGAAATATTTCGGAGAAATATCTCAGGATGAATTTGATCAAATTTATAGAAGCGGTAGAACTGAATTACCAGAAGCAGAAATCTTTCAAAGATCTTTTTCAGGATGGTATTCTGCTTCTGCTGATTCTATAATAGGAAAGTTAAATATATCTTTTCCGCAACAGCTCCGATTTAAGTGTTATGCAGCATTTAAGAATTTAAAAGGTTTATTTTTTCAAAATGATTGGACACCTTTCGTTGGAAAGTTCAGAGATTCTATTTTTTTCCTAACAAAAGGGTTTAATAAAACTCAGAATAAATATGATATAATTATTAGCATACAGACATTAGCTTTAAATGTTATAAGCATATTAATCGGGGTATTTTCCATTCTCGGTTTTATCGTATATAAAAAGAGAAACTTAATTTATTGGATATCGTATCTATTTTATTGCGCACTTTTTTATATTATTGGGAGTGAATCCAGAAGATTTATTCCGGTATTGCCTTGGATATTATATTTAAATTATTATTTTGTCTTTTATACCTATAAAAAGCTAACAATGCATAAAGCTAAAGCAATAAAAGAGAGTGGAATCCAAATGATAAGTTCATAATTTCCTCAATGTTTATAATTATTTGATATATTTTATGTTAGGTTATATTGCAAAAACTATATATCACCGAAACTCTTGGTTTAAAGGAATCACTTCTTTAATTTATAAAATGTTTGCATCGTTCTGTATTTGAAGTTGAATCTCTTTTATTTGTTGCCTTAGATATTCACTACATAGATGTAAATCAACATAATGAACTTATGTCACAGTTAAATAGTATCAAGAAACTAATTGTGGGTTTCATCCGCTATCTCAAAAACTCTCAACATCCCAACTAAGAACTTTGAACTTTGAACTCCTGCACTTTGCACTTTGAACTCCCGCACTTTGAACTTTGAACTCCCGCACTTTGAACTTTGAACTCCTGCACTTTGAACTCCCGCACTTTGAACTTTGAACTCCCACACTTTGAACTTTGAACTCCTGCACTTTGAACTTTGAACTCCTGCACTTTGAACTCCCGCACTTTGAACTTTTTAACTCCCACACTAAGAACATAAAAACAAAGGAACTATTATGAAAGTTATAATATTAGCTGGAGGGATGGGAACAAGATTAGGTTCTCTTGGTGAATTAATGCCAAAACCAATGATTGAAATTGGAGGTAAACCAATTATTTGGCATATTATGAAGATTTTTAGTCATTATGGTTATAATGATTTTATCGTATGTTTAGGTTATAAAGGAAATGTGATTAAGGATTACTTTTATCATTATTATACTTATAATAGTGATCTCACAATAAATTTAGCTTCCGATGAGATAATATTTCATAACTCAAATGATGATAATTTTAATGTTACTTTAGTTGATACTGGCTTAAAGAATCTAAAAGGATCCCGTTTAAAACAGGTGGAAAGATATCTGGAAGATAATTTAAATTTTATAACTTATGGAGATGGAGTGGCAGATATTAACATTTCTTCTTTAGTAGAATTTCATAAATCTCATAATAAGCTTTTAACAATAACTGGTGTAAAACCTCCTTCTATGTTTGGTGAAATGATTGAAAAAGATGGTCTTGTTTTATCTTTTGAAGAAAAACCGCAAACCAGCAAGGGGCTTATAAATGGTGGTTTTATGGTTTTTCATCGGGATCTTATGAATTATCTTTCAGAAGATCCTCAATGTGATTTTGAATTTGGTCCTTTAGAGGATTTAGCAAAGAAGGAGGAAATTATGACTTATAAACATAAAGGTTTTTGGGAATGTGCAGATACTGTGAGAGATCTGGAGCATTTAAACAAATTATGGAATGAAAATAAAGCATTTTGGAAAATATGGTAGCAGTATGTTTTTATTAGATAAATATAACGACAAAAGGGTATTAATTACAGGTCATACAGGTTTTAAGGGCTCTTGGCTATCGCTGATGCTTTTTGAGCTTGGTGCTAAGGTTACCGGTTACGCATTAGACCCTGTTAATAGTGAAGATCATTTTAATTTAATAAAGCTGAATGAAAAAATTGAAGATATTAGAGGAGATATACTTGATTTTAATAAGCTTACCAAAGTATTTGAAGATTTTAAACCCGAAATAGTTTTTCACTTAGCAGCTCAAACGATAGTTTTAGAAAGTTATCAGAATCCCAAGGATACATTTGATATTAATGTTCAAGGGACGGTAAATATCTTGGAATGTTGCAGGAATAGCAATTCCGTAAAGGCCTGCATTATTGTAACAAGTGATAAGTGTTATGAAAACAAAGAATGGCTTTGGGGATATAGAGAAATTGATAGATTGGGCGGTAAGGATCCTTATAGCGCAAGTAAAGCATGTGCTGAATTTGTTACATATTCTTATTTGACATCATTCAGGCAATTAAATTTGGCAAGTGTTAGAGCCGGTAATGTTATAGGTGGTGGGGATTGGGCTAATAATAGAATTGTACCGGATTGTATGAGAGCATTGATAGCCAATGAACCTATTATTATTAGAAATCCTTTATCAATTAGACCTTGGCAACATGTTTTAGATGCTCTATATGCTTATTTGTTATTAGCTATAAAACTTTCTGAAGATAAAAACACTTATCAAGGCGTATGGAATGTGGGACCTAATCTGGATTCAATGAAAACAGTAGAAAAATTGGTAGAAAAAGTAATTTTTTACTGGGGGAAAGGTAAAATGAAAATTGAGCAGAAAACAAATGCAAATCCCGAAGCAAAATATCTTTTTCTGGATACGACAAAAATAAAAGAAATCCTTCATTGGAAACCTTCCTGGAATTTTGATGAATCTGTCTTTTATACCGTAGAATGGTATAAGAATTATCAGGCAGGTGAAAATATGGCAGAAATTTCAAGAGATCAAATTAGAAAATTTCTTAAAGGCAATGGATATGAAAATTGAAGAAACCCCATTAGAAGGTGTATTAATTATTCATCTTGATCCAAAAACGGATAAGAGAGGGTATTTCTTAAGGTTTTGGGATGAAACTATACTATCTGCATATAATCTTCCCCAAAGATGGTGTGAAGAAAGTATCTCATATTCCAAATATAAAAATACCCTTCGTGGTTTACATTTTCAATATCAGCCATTTGCCCAATCAAAATTCATTTTTCTAATTAAAGGTTATATAAGCGATGTTGTTGTAAACATAGATCTTGATTCGCCTAATTATGGAAAATGGCAGCTGTTTGAGCTATCAGATAAAGAGCCATTAGTGTTATTTATTCCGGCAAATTATGCCCATGGTTTTGTAACAAGAACGGAAGATTGCTATCTTGTTTATAAAATGGATAAACCTTATAATCCTCAATTTGAAGATGGAATTATTTGGAATGATAAGGACTTAGGGATAAATTGGAAGGTATCTGCTCCTATTTTATCGCAAAGAGATAGTGGATTTAAAACTTTAAATGAAATTACAACCAAATTACGGATGATAAATGATAAATAATAGTGAAATTCTTAAAGAACAGATATTAGATTTATGTAAACAATATTATGAATTGAAACATAAACCCGACGATTTTAATATAAATAAAGATAAAGTGTATTATGCGGGTAGGGTGTTTGACTATTCAGAAATTCAAAATCTTGTTTCCGCTAGTTTGGATTTTTGGCTTACTGCAGGTCAATATACAGAAGAGTTTGAATTCAATCTTGCAGAATTTCTTGGCTTATCAAATGCTATAACGGTAAATTCAGGATCATCAGCAAATCTTGTGGCTATTACAGCTCTTACTTCTTCAAAGCTTAAAGATAGAAGGTTAAAATCGGGAGATGAAGTTATTACAGTTGCTGCGGGTTTTCCATCTACAGTTGCTCCTATAGTCCAAAACCGGTTAATTCCTGTTTTTGTAGATATTGAATTAGGTACCTATAATGTAAATACCGAACTGGTTGAAAAAGCTATATCACCTGAAACAAAGGCAATTTTTTTAGCGCATACTCTGGGTAATCCCTTTAATTTGGATATTATTATGCATCTTGCTAAAAAATATAATTTATGGTTAATTGAAGATAATTGTGACGCTTTAGGAAGCAGATATAAAGAAAAGTTGACAGGAACATTTGGAGATTTGGCTACCTGTTCTTTTTATCCGGCTCATCATATAACTACCGGTGAAGGAGGAGCAGTTGTATGTGAAGATGAAGAATTGGCAAAAATTTGCAAATCTGTTAGGGACTGGGGTAGAGATTGCTATTGTGTCGGAGGAGAAAGTAATACTTGCGGAAAAAGATTTAGCCAGCAATATGGAACTCTACCTTATGGTTACGACCATAAATATGTATATTCAGAAATTGGTTATAATCTTAAAATGACAGACCTTCAATCCGCAATTGGTTGTGCTCAAATTAAAAAGTTAAATAGCTTTATTAATAAAAGAATAAATAATTTCAGTTATCTACTATCAAGGTTGAAACAGTTTGAAGATTTCTTGATTTTACCCCAAGCTACAGAATTTAGTGATCCGGCTTGGTTTGCATTTCCCATAACGATAAAAAATAATAAGGGTATTACTCGTAATCAAATTACTAGTTATTTGGAAGAGAATAGAGTTGAAACCAGAAATTTATTCAGTGGTAACTTACTCAGACATCCCGGTTTTCTAAATATAGAACATAGAGTAAGTGGAATGCTTACGAATTCTGATATTATAACCAACGATACTTTCTTTATAGGTTGTTATCCTGGTTTAGATGAAATCAGATTAAATTATATTTGCGATGTTTTTTCTTCCTTTTTCAATAGTTTATAGATAAAAATATTATAATGTCGGTGGTAGTAAAATCTCCTTGTGTTGTAATCTATTTAAAAAGGATTACTGAAACCTTAACGATAATTGAATTACAACCACTTAAGCGTCTTCCTAAATATAAACCGGGTCAGTTTTTACACTTAACCCTTGATTATTATGATCCTGCCAAAAACTGGCCTGAATCCAGAGTATTTTCCATTGCTAATTATGATCCTGAGGTAAAAACACTAAGGATAATTTACAGCGTAAAAGGGAAATATACGAAACTTATGAATGATAATTTACAAGAAAATCAACAGGTTTGGGTGAAGATGCCATACGGTGATTTTACTTTTAATTCAATAACCGATATTATGATATTTATTGCAGGTGGAACTGGAATTACACCTTTTTTATCATATCTTGAAAGTATCAAATACAATATTCCGGATAAGAACATTTGGCTCTTTTATGGTGCTAAAGAGAAAAATTGTATGGTAGGTGAAGAATTGATTGATGATATTGTTTTAGTTAATCCCCGATTTAAAGTAAAAAAGTATCTGGAATATAAAAGTGGAAATGAGAGCTATGAAATGGGTAAATTAGAAGCTGACAAAATCTTAGAAGAATTACAATCTATTGGGGAAGCTGATTTTTATATTAGTGGTCCACCGGAAATGATACGATATTTCAAACAATCTATAATAGATGCTGGAATAAAACAGGAATTTATTCATATAGATGCCTGGGAATAAGGAGAAACTTATGAATATTAGATTATTTAAACCCTATGTCGGTCAAGAAGAACTGGACAGTATCAAAGATACATTTGAAAGAGGATGGATTGGTTTGGGTGCTAAAGTATCTGAATTAGAACAAAAATGGAGCACTTATATCGGAGGTTCTTTTTCATTAGCTGTAAATTCTGCCACTGCCGCTTTACATCTTGCTGTAACAGCTTTTAATTTTCCCAGGGGGAAAAAAGTTCTTGTTCCTGCTATTACTTTTGTATCAACAGCAAACGCTGCACTTTATAATGGATTGATACCTGTGTTTGTAGATGTTGATCCAATTACTTTGCAAATGGACTTATGCGATTTGAAAAAAAAGTATGATAATGATTGTGTAGCAATTATTCCTGTACATTTAGGAGGTTATCCTGTAGATATTGAAAACATCTTAGATTTTGCTGAGGATAAAGGTCTAAAAGTTATAGAAGATTGTGCTCATTGCGCCGGAGGTGAATATAAGGGTAAAAAACTTGGAACCTGGGGTGATATTGGTTGTTTCAGTTTTGAGGAAAAGAAATTAATGACTACCGGTGATGGAGGTATGATCTGCTCTAATGATGAAGAAATTATTGAAAAGTTGAAACCATATAGATGGGTAGGAATTGATAAAGACACCTGGAGACGGGCAATTGAATTCCGTGATGAAGCTAATAATGATGCATATCATTGGCATTATGTTATTTCAGTTTTGGGTTATAAATATAATATGAATGACTTGGCAGCATCAATTGGTCTGGTGCAGTTAAAGAAATTAGATTATATGAATATGACCAGATCACAACATATAAATTTATATTTAAATAAAATTAAAGGTTTGAAAGAAATTAAACCATTGTTACCGTATAATACGGAAAGAGATGTATATTGGATGTTCGGTGTGAGAACAAAAAGGCGTGATGAACTCATTATTTACTTAAAAGAAAAAGGAATATCTACAGGGGTTCATTTTTATCCTCTAACTTTGCATCCTTTATTTAAGAATTTCTATGTTCCCTGTAAAATAGCAGAAACCGTTTGGAAGGAATTTATTACTCTTCCTCTCTTTGTGGAGTTAACAAACGAGGAAATAGATTATATTGCAAAAGTACTCTATGATTTTGAGGGCTAAACCACTAAAATGCATCCATCTGTATTAGTATTGATACTAAGCTATAACGGTAAAGAATTTTTAATAGATGCAGTGCAATCTTATCTTGATTGTGAATACCCGAATTTTGCTGTGGCAGTTATTGATAACGGATCAACTGACGGAACGGAGGAATTTATCAGGAATAATTATCCCAATGTTGTTTTTATGCGTTCTGAAAAGAATCTTGGTTATTCCGGAGGTATGAATATTGGTTTGGCTTATGCTTTTGAACAAAATAATTACGACTATGTTCTAATTACAAATAATGATGTTATTGCCGATAAACAAATTATTGCTGCTCTGGTGGAAACTGCGGAAGCAAACCCGGGAACAGCATTTACTACTGGAAAGGTCTATTATTATGAAAGACCGGATGTTTTCCAAACTGTAGGTAAAAGTTCTCACCCTACTCTTGTGAGGGGTAAGCATTTGGGAAGAGGGGAGAAAGATTTAGGACAATTTGATAGGGATACAGAATTAGCATTTTGTGATGACATATTTTGGTTGGTCTCCAGAGAAGTATATTTAAAAACAGGGGGATATGACACTGAGTTTTTTCTTCAAGCAGAGGATTTTGATTGGCAATTGCGAGCTAAAAAAGCCGGGTTTAAGATAATGTATTCTTATAAAGCCAAATTATGGCATAAGGAAAGTATGACAATAGGTAAGTCATCACCGTTAAAAGCTTATTATGACGCCAGGAATCCAATGATTGCAATTATGAAAAATTGTAATAGCAAACAAATTAACAAATATGTAATTGATAAATCTTATAAATTATTATTTAAGTCAATTCCTAAAACATTTATAAAGGGACATATATCCAAGGCATTTGCAAGTATGTTTGGCTTGCTTAGTGCTTATAAATATTATATTATATCAAAAATAAATAAATATATATAACAATATGTTAGGTTTAGGTATATTTAAAAAACTCAGATATATATTTAATATATATTGTCTTTTTAAATATAAACTTTTAAGATTCTTATATGGTATAAATACAGCTAATTCATATTTAACAACAGTAGATAAATTTGCATTGGTAAAAATAATCAAATATTATGGAGCTCACATAGGTTCCAATTGTGATATAGAATCCCCACTTTATTTTCATAATTGCAAAAAATTCTCAAATCTTACTGTTGGGAATGATTGCCATATTGGAAAATGTGTTTTTCTTGATTTGAGGAATCATATTAAAATTCAAAATAAGGTAACAATTTCTATGAATACAATTATTATAACTCATCAAGATATGGGTCGTTCTCCTTTAAGTAAAATTTACCATCCACTATCTAAACCGGTTTTAATAAAGGAGGGGGCATATATTGGAGCTAATGCAACTATTTTAATGGGCGTAACAATTGGTAAATGTTCAATAATTGGAGCAGATGCCTTAGTGAATCAAAATGTAGATGATTTTACAATGGTAGCTGGTGTTCCCGCTAGGTTTATCAAATCAACTTATAAAATGATTGAAAATTAATGAATAATCATATTGATAATAAAATAAAAGCATATCCCATCTGGTCAAGAGATAATACTAAACTCCTATTAGCATTTATTTTTACTGTTATAATTGTTTATATTTTTCCGAAATTAGGAGTTCCTCAAATTCTGATTAAATTATCGTTCTTGCTTCTCCTATTTATTATATTCAATTCTAAAAATGATGTCTTTTGGCTTAGTTGGTATATTTTAATTGTCAATGCAATAAGTAGGATGTTTATGATTGGCACGGCAGATAATATATATAGAATACCTATGTATAGTATTATGTCTGGAGTATCCTTAGGTTTTCATGAATTATTCCTTGCTATGTATATTATAAAATATCTATTAATGAATAATAAAAGACATTCATTATTTAACAAATATACAATATTTATATTAATATATGGTGCGTTTACGATTTTCTACTCATTTTTTTGGGGAATAAGCCAATCTACTCTTATAAGGTCAATCAGGACAGTTTTACCCTGGTTTTGGCTCATAATTTTACCGGCATTTTTTTCTAATCCGGAAAAGGTGGAGCATTCATTTCAATTAATAGCACCTTTTGTATTTGTTTGTTTTATATTATCTATTTATTCACAAATTACAGGTAGATACTTGCATGATATTCTTTCAGGAGAATCCAGGATAGGATATCTTGGAGAGGCAGAGATTGAACTTGTCAGATCTGTGCATTCAACATTTCTAATTTTTCCCATAGTTTTTCTGGCATTATTCTACCTTGGAATGGGTAAGATAAAATTTAACTATATCTATTTAAATTTAATAATAATAACTGGGACATTAATCATCATTCTTTCGGCTACAAGAGGATGGATTATCGCCTTCCTTATTCTATTATCTTCATTTTTCTTTATGAAAGGATCTGATTTGATAAAACAATTAATAAGAGTATTCGTTATATTAAGCTTAATAATATTTATAGTACAATTATTTTATCCTTTATTCCTTTTTCAATTATCAAAGGCTTATGAACGATTTATGACTCTTGAACAATTAGTAGAAGGCGATCCTACTGCAGGTGGTTCTCTACTAAGAATAACAGAACGAGGTCCTAGAGTTATGAAGGAATTTCGCAAAAGCCCTATAATAGGATGGGGTTTTTCCGATCATTATTTTAGATTTAGAGATATTCATGTGGGAAATCAAACAATGCTGCTACAAGGAGGGATATTAGGATATTTATTTTGGATGATTATATATTTTATGATATTATATAAAATCTATTCTTATGGACAATATAATTACAATAAATTATATCTTGGGAATAATGTGAATATCATACTTTTAGCAATGGTTGCAAGTTTTGTTATTCATTGCAGCTCAACTCATATATGGGGGTTCTATGGATCGGGACAAGAAGTTATTCTTCAATGGGCATTTATATTAACCACCGCTAATGCCTATTTAACTACTACAAGGTAAAATTTATTTAATAATAAATATGCTTAAACAGCGTTTTCTTGTTCACTTCGGAACTCAAATTATTATTCAATTATTAGCCATTGCGGCAGGAATAATAGTAGCCAGGATTGCCGGACCCTCATTAGTTGGCGTTTTATCGTATGGCACTGCATACACCTCTATCCTTGCTTTTATTACAGGTATTTTCGGATCTGCACACATCAAGCTTGTTTCTGAAGGTCGCGAACATAGTAATTGTTTAGCTGTATATGGGCGCTTAAGAAACGTTAGTGCTATAGTTTATTTTATAGCTACAGCTTCTATGTTCCTTATACAAAAATACTTACTGAATTATAAATTTGAAAGCAAAGAGGTTCAAATTGTAATAATATTCTCGCTTATTGCTCATTTTCTTAGTTTATATGAAGGTTACTCTAATATAGTTTATACAGCTAATTTAAAGCAGGCAAAAGCTAATTTACCTGGTTTTTATAGAGATATAGCTTGGCATATTGGTAGAGTTGTAATAGTAATTTTGGGTTTGAGAGCAATAACATTAGCCACATATAAAATGATTCTTTCAGGTTTGGTCGCTCTATATTGTGCATTTTTGCTTAAAGAATTTCCCAAGGGGAAATATGATAAAAATTTAGCAAAGGATTATTTCCGTATAAGCATACCTGCTCTAATAATTGTAATAGTAAACAGTATTACTGGTTATGCTGATAAATTACTTCTTGCTCATTATACTAATACAACTCAATTAGGTTATTATTCAACCGCCCATTCTTTGGGTGGAATGTTTATGCTTATAGCTATGCCCGTTAGCAATATTTTCTTTCCTCTTTTTTCCAAAATGATTAGTATGAATAATTGGGAAGGAGTGAATATCAATATTTTCAAATATCAGGAATTTATCATCCTTTTTATTTTTCCCTTAATGTGTATTCTTGCCATAACCGTTAAAGACCCTTTACTATTAGTATTGGGGAACCGTTATAAACCCAGTGTAACTCCTTTAATCATCCTTCTTTTTTCCACTTATGTAGTTTTGCTCGGGTTACCTTATGCTAATGTTATTACGGGAATGGGAAAATTCTATATTTATGCTTGGACAAATGTAATAAAATTAATAATATTCATTATATCAATTACACTTTTTGTGTCTCCCAGGTTTTTAAATTTGGGAGCTACCGGCTTAGCTTGTAATCAACTTGTTTTAAATCTTAGCGGAAATCTAGTTTATCTCTTTTATGTAATGAACTACGGAAAAGTAAGGTTATTTATGAAAAATAATATCCGACATTTGGTAATTATTTTGATATCATTTATTGCCTTCTTAGGATCAAGATATGTTAAAAACATTTATGAATATTGGTGGTTATTTTATATTCCTCTATATTTAATAGTTTGCTATGGAATTCTGATCACATTTAAACTGATTGGAAAGGAACATTGGCTACTTTTAGCAGAGGCATTAAACTTTAAAAAGACCCTTAATTATGCAAAAGACGAGATGAGTAATAGAGATGTTTGAGCTAATTAATTTATAAATGTAAAAGGTATAATAGGATAGTTTGCTAATATGATAAAAATAATATTTATAATTCCATTTGCTCCTAAATATGCTGAATATGCCGATAAACCACGACCCAAATATAATTGGGACACAAAAGATGGTCAGTGGGTTGGTATTTGGGGATATGATTGGGGAGATCTTCATTTAAAATCTCTTGTGGAGTATTATAATAATTATGATTGTGAAGTTTGGCAACCAGACCTTAGAGCTGATAAAATATACTCGGTTGAGCTATGTAATAAATTAGTTCATAGAAATTTTCCTGCTAAAATGATCAAAAGATTTAGTCGCTTTAAACTCAGAAAAGAGATGTATTCCCAAAGTATTATTGATGAATTAAAAAAATATGATGATTATAATACTGTTATTATGTTGCCTGCTACAGTTCGGACAAAATGGATGAAGCATGTTATTAACTTTACATATAAAGGAAAACATATATATTATATATATATAAATGATTCAAAATTACTGCCCTATAAAATTAATACCTTAAACCCATTTAAAGCATTTAGTACATATCTTGTAAATAAACAAAAGCTAAAATGGTTGAAAAAGATGAATGTATTACTAACCAGTTATTCCAATCCAGATGCGCTAAGTAAAGTTGAAAAAATTAATCCTAATCTTAAAATGATTAAATTTGTATGGGGTTTTGATTATGATTTTTGGTATTCTATAATTGATAAAGCAACAGCAAGAAGAAATCTAAATATTCCCAATGAGGCATTTGTAATCCTTTTATCTCAACGCTTAGTTCCAGAGTATCAAGTTGATCGTTTTATTGAAGTCATTGCCAAAATCAAACCAAATAAGCAATTTATATGTTATATAACCGGCTTTGGAATACCTGACTATAAAAGATACTTACAAGGTCTTGTAGATCATTATAAATTAAATGATAAGATATATTTTGTTGGTTATATTAGTGATGAAGAATTAAGGAATTATATGATTGCCTCAGATCTTTTTGTAACTGTACCAACAATTTCTGCAGGTTCTGGAGGAGCTTTAAAAGAAATGACAATCGGAAGGCCAATATTTACCACAAGTTATGGTTCAATTTATAATTTCCTGAAAGAACATAATGCAGGTATTTTCGTTAATCCAACTGACTATGATGAATGGGCGCAAAAATTAGAATCCATAATCAATGGAGAGATAATTGTGAAAACCGTTAATAGAGAAATAGTTACCGATTATTATTCCTGGAAAAATACTGCTAAACCGACAAAAAAAGCTATTGATTTAATATTTGAAAAAAAATAATGAAAGCAGTAATTTTATCTGGTGGTCTCGGTACTCGGTTAAAACCTTTTACCGAAGTAATTCCTAAACCACTTTTACCTATTGGGGAAAAGGCAATACTGGAAGTGCAAATTGAACGGCTTAGAGATAATGGTTTTTCTACTATTTATCTTGCTACAAATTATAAATCTGACTATATTGAAAGTTTTTTTGGGAATGGTTCCAGATATGGTGTAGAATTAATAATCAGCAAGGAAACAATTCCATTAGGAACTGCAGGTCCATTAACTTTAATTCAGGAAGATCTTACAGAGCCATTTCTGGTAATGAATGGGGATATATTAACACTTTTAAATTATAAGGCATTTTATGATTATGGGGTATCAAAAGGGTTTCCCTTAACTTTGGGTATTAAAAAAGAAATCCTTCCCTTTGCTTTTGGAAATATTTATTTTGATGGTGATTTTGTTACTGATATCCAAGAGAAACCTAATTTTGAACTTTATATACTTGCCGGTATATATATTATGACTCCCGATATCTTTAATTTTATACCTAAAGGGCAGCATTATAATATGGATGCATTAATTAAAAAATTGCTTGAATTAAAGATACCTGTTCCAAAGTATGAAATTAAAGAATATTGGTTGGACATTGGCAGAATAAATGATTATGAAAAAGCGCAGAATGAATTTAAGGAACATTTTCAGTAGAGTCCAGTCCACAAATTTACACGAATTGACACGAACAAAAATGGTTGAGAGGTTGAGAGGGTTGAGAAGGTTGAGAGGGTTGAATTATTTTAATAGCGAATTATATAATAAACTTGGTAATTATAAAATAAATAATTCGTGATAATTTGTGTAAATTTGTGGACTAAATTCGTGGACAGAAAAAGGAAATTATGAAAGTTCTTGTTACCGGTGCTGATGGTTTTATCGGCTCTCATCTTACAGAAGCATTATTGAAAGAGGGATACAAGGTAAGAGCTTTGTCTCAATACAATTCTTTTAATTATTGGGGTTGGCTGGAAGATATTAACCCAAGCTCAAATTTGGAAATTGTATGTGGAGATGTCCGAGATCCTGATTTTTGTAGAGAGATAAGCAAAGACATAGATGTTATTTTTCATTTGGCAGCTTTAATAGCTATTCCTTATTCTTATATTGCTCCAGAAAGTTATATTGAAACAAATGTAAAAGGGACTTTAAATATTTGCCAGGCAGCCAAAGATAATGGAGTGAAAAGAATTTTAGTTACTTCCACTAGTGAGGTTTATGGCACAGCAAAATATGTCCCTATTGATGAAAAACATCCTTTGCAACCTCAATCACCTTATAGTGCCAGTAAAATTGGGGCTGATGCTATTGCCATCAGTTTTTATAATGCCTTTAAACTTCTGTTAACTATTGTGCGTCCTTTTAATACTTATGGTCCCAGACAATCTGCCAGAGCCGTAATTCCTACAATAATAACTCAAATTGCAAGTGGTGTAAAAGAAATTAAATTGGGAGATACATCTCCAACTCGTGACTTCAACTATGTAGAAGATATTTGTCGGGGTTTTATTTTATTAGCCCAATGTGATAAAGCAATTGGCGAAACAGTGAATATTGGTTCCAACTATGAAATTTCTATTAAAGAGACCTTTGAATTGATTAAGAATATAATGCATAGTGATGTTAAACTTATTACTGATGAACAGCGTATAAGACCTGAAAAATCAGAGGTCTTTCGTCTGTGGTGTGATAATAGAAAAATGAAAGCATTAACTGGTTATGAGCCCAAATATAGCATTAAAGAAGGACTGGAGAAAACGGTGGAGTGGTTTATAAATACACAGAATTTGGCAAAATACAAACCGGGAATCTATAATCTTTAGTCCACGAATAAGTCCACAAATTTACACAAGTTAACACGAATTAACACGAAAAAGTCCACAAATTTACACAAATTAACGCGAACCACGAATTTTCACGAATTAACACGAAATTGATGAATAATGATATTTTGTATAGAGATGAATGCTACAAGATAATTGGGGCATGTATGAATGTTCATAAGGAATTGGGTCCCGGATTTTTGGAAGCTGTATATCAAGAATCATTAGCCCTTGAGTTTTTGGAACAGGGAATTCCTTTTGAAAAAGAGAAAGATATTCGCATCTATTATAAAAATCAGTTATTAGATAAATGCTATAAAGCTGATATCTTATGCTTTGAGAAAATCATAGTGGAATTAAAAGCTCTATCAGAACTTTCAAACGAACACATATCCCAATTAATAAATTACCTGAAAGCTACCAAGCTTAGAGTTGGCTTATTAGTCAACTTTGGCTCTTCAAGCTTAATATATAAACGCCTAATCTTATAACTTCGTGTTAATTTGTGTAAATTTGTGGACTAATTTGTGTAAATTCGTGGATTTGTGTTAATTTGTGTAAATTTGTGGACTAATTCGTGGACTATCAATCTGTAATTGACTTCATCCGTTCCCTCTATCCCAATAGAGAAACCGTTCCTTTACACGAACCCTATTTTGGGGGTAATGAAAAGAAATATGTTCTGGATTGCATAGAAAGTACTTTTGTTTCTTCTGTGGGTAAATATGTGGATCGTTTTGAAGAGATGATCAGGGATTTTACCGGTGTTAAATATGCCATCGCTACAGTGAATGGAACTTCTGGTTTGCATATTGCTTTAAAACTTGCAGGTGTTCAAGAAGGTGACATGGTAATAACTCAACCGCTTACTTTTATAGCAACTTGTAATGCTATATCCTATTGTGGAGCAGAGCCAATTTTTGTAGATATTGATCCTGATACCTTAGGAATGTCTCCTGATTCATTAGCAAGCTGGCTATCAGCAAATACTATTGTTCAAAATGATGCCTGCTATCTAAAAGATGTCCACGAGTCCACGAATTATCACAAATTATCACAAATTAACAATAATATAAAAGAATTAAGAAAAGATAATTCGAGTAAATTTGTGGAAATTCGTGGACAGAAAAAGATTGCTGCCTGCGTGCCAATGCACACTTTTGGTCATTCCTGTAAAATTGATCAAATCATAGACATTTGCAATCGCTATCATATTCCTGTGGTTGAAGATGCTGCAGAATCAATTGGCAGTTACTATAAGGGTAAGCATACAGGAACTTTGGGAAAATTGGGGATATTGAGTTTCAACGGAAATAAAACCATAACTACAGGTGGGGGAGGGATGATTTTAACCAATGATGATGAACTTGGTCCCCTGGCAAAACATCTTACCACAACTGCGAAAAAACCACATCCTTGGAAATTTGAACATGATATGATTGGTTATAATTATCGTCTGCCGAATATTAATGCTGCTTTGGGTTGTGCGCAAATGGAAATGCTTCCGGAACTTTTGAAAAACAAAAGAGAGACAGCCCAAATTTATCAGGAATTTTTTAATTCTATACCTGATATTGATTTTATTACAGAACCCATTGATTGCATTTCTAACTATTGGCTAAATGCTATTCTCCTAAAAAATATGAAAGAAAGAGATATTTTTTTGGAACATGCAAATGCCCAAAAAGCTATGTGTCGGCCTGCCTGGATTTTGATGAACAAACTGGAAATGTTTAGTTATTGCCTTAAAACTGATATTCCAGTATCATCTAAGATTGAGGAACAATTAATTAATATTCCAAGTTCTATGAGGTTTTAAATGAAAAACATTAGATTAAGAGCTTTAACAATCACAGATCTGCCATTAACCCTAAAATGGCATAATCAACCGGATATTATAGAAATGTACGCAGGTCATCCTTTTCCTGTTAACGAAGAAATGGAGCGTAAGTGGTATGAGAAGATACTTACATCCAATTTTCCAGTTACGGTTTTCGGAATAGAACTAATTGAGAATAATAAACTTATAGGATTGACTACGCTTAGAGATATAAATTTAATTATTAGATCGGCAGAAACGGCAATATATATTGGTGATCAAAATGAAAGATCAAAGGGATATTCCAAAGAAGCATTAAAATTAACTTTAAATTTTGCATTCAATAATTTAGGATTGCATAGAGTTTTTTTATCTGTTAGAGAAGATAATGTCGCTGCTATAGGACTATACGAAAAAATGGGTTTTATAAGAGAAGGAATATTAAGGGATTCTATCTACAAAGATGGTAAATATATTTCACTCATTATTATGTCTATCTTAGAAGGAGAATTCTATGGCTGATTACGAAATCCTGACTATTTCAGATATAGAAAAATGGAATCAATATCTTTCAATGCTTCCTGTAGAGCAACAAGATGTTTATTTTACTCCGGAATACTATAAGCTATATGAAAATAATGGAGATGGGATTGCTTATTGTTTTGTATTCAAAGATCATAATAATTTAGCTCTTTATCCATTTTTAATGAATAGGATAAATGATTTGGGCTATGATCTTGACGATGAATATTATGACATTCAGGGAGCTTATGGTTATAATGGAGTAGCATATTCATCAAATAATAAAGAATTTGTCAAAGATTTTTATGAAAATTATTATGAATTTATAAAAACAAATAAGGTAGTATGTGAATTTATAAGATTTCACCCTCTTCTTAAGAATGAAGAATTTTCTCTTGCATATTATAATATTATTTTTGATAGGAAAACTGTTTTTTTGGCATTAGACAGCAATGATGTTTATAATGGTTATAATAAACAAACCAAAAAGAAGATTAGAAGATCGGAGAGAGAAGGTATAAAGATAAGAATAGGAGATACTCAACAAGATATAATTGATTTTATGCACATTTATTATCATACAATGAATTATCTTCAGGCAAAGGATTATTATTATTTTCCTGAGTCTTATTTCTTTAATTTCCATAATTATATGGACAATATGTCAAAACTAATAGTTGCTGAACTTAATGGAAAAGTAATTGGAGGAATGATGTATATGATAAAGGGACTATATGCACATAATCATTTATCAGCTGCGGATGTTTCCTTAAGAAATATGGGGGTGAATATTAAAATTCAACATTTTGTCATATTAGATGCGATTAAAGAAAAATGTAGATTTATACATTTGGGTGGTGGAAGAACTAATAATCCAGATGACTCGCTGCTTCGCTTTAAAGAAAATTTTTCTTCCTACAAGGCTGATTTTAAAATAGCGAAGAAAATATACATACAGAACATATATGAAAAAATTTTAGTGCAATGGAAAGAAAAATATCCCCTTGCCGCTTCAAACTATCCTTATAAACTCCAGGGTTACCGACATCAATTTTAGGGTTTTCATATTAAATTATTTGCGGTATATATACCATAACCCTACTCGGCAATTTGTCGAGAGAGGTTAGCGTATAGCTACCGCAAACAATAATCCAACCCACGAATTCAGTCCACAAATTAACACGGATTTACACGAAAAAGTCCACGAATTTACACGAATTAGCACGAGTCCACGAATTAACACAAATTGTCACAAATGAAAGAAGAAAGGTTGAGAGGGTTTAGAGGGTTGAGAGAGTTGAGGGGGTTGAGATTTTTTCCGTATTTTGCATAGAAGTAATCTCTTGATAGATAATACATTATAATAATTAGTGAAAATTCGTGTAAATTAGTGGACAATATTCGTGTTAATTCGTGGATAAAAAACTATAGATTTGTCACACTTTTTCATTTTTGTCACCACCTATATAATTAGAGAGCAGAAAAAAATCTATCTGTTCTCAAAGAAATATATAAGGAGACAAAAATGAAAGCGTATGTAAAACTAATGCTTCCCGGTTTCACGGGAAATATGGATGATGTAGTGATATACTACAATTCACATTTGAATAAGTATATTGCCCGCCAGAAAGTGATACCCAAATATACACCTTCCAATGATATTATTAAAGACATCTTTGCCTTTGCCAAACGCATAGAATTGAGTGAGGGCTATTTAAATGACTGCCGTGAATATATCTTTCAGTTCAATCGTAAAAATCGCAGACAGGGAAGAGCTATGAGCACCTGGCCCAATGTTTTTATGAAAGTTATGCGTGCCACTATAAAAGCATACCCCGATCTTGATCTAAAAACCCTTACCAGAGAAGAAATAATAGCAATGAATTTACCCTGCAGGTCTATTTATGAGTCCATAAATGCAGGATATCTGGAAAAGGTTCGCGGATATGATAAACTAGATAATGTCCTATAATTCAATATACTATAAATGTCTGCTTAAAGAAAAACTGCTTTTTAATCAATTAAAATTATAAGTAATATAATTATCATATTGAAAATGCAGTTATTTTGTTAAAATATATTTAGATTCCTGCTTTCTCAAAAATGGCAAAGGATAATTCATTCAAGGAATGATTTAACCTTATTGTTAACAAGATGAAAAAGGAAAGATTTTTGTTGGAGCGGATAAGTAAACAGATTTTGAATACTTTTAACCTTACCGCTGGATTTATAATATATATTATTAACAGGAAAAAAATAAATAAAGGAGAAAGGTGATGAAAATATCTATATTTGGTCTTGGATATGTTGGTTGTGTCAGTTTAGGATGTTTAGCTCAGAACGGATTTGAAGTAATTGGAATAGATGTTAATAAGGTTAAAGTAGATTTAATCAATAGAGGGCTTCCTACAATTATTGAAAAAGACATTGATATAATCTTAAAAGAACAGCATAAAGCAGGTAGAATTAGAGCAACTACAGATTATATGGAAGCCGTATCTAATAGCGGGGTATCCATAATTTGTGTAGGGACACCTTCTACGGAAAAGGGGCATCTGAATTTGGATTATATTTATGAAACTGCGCAACAAATAGGCGAGGCATTAAAGCAAAAAAAATCATACCATACAATAGTGATTCGGAGTACTGTTCTTCCCGGAACAAATTGCCAAGTGGGAGAAATTATAGCTCAAATATCAAATAAAATTCGCAACAGGGATTTTTCAGTGGTTTCTAATCCTGAATTTCTCAGAGAGGGTTCCGCTGTTCAGGATTATTATAATCCGCCCTACACTTTAATTGGTTCTGATGATAATAAAGCTATTGATATTATGAGGGAATTGTATTCAAAGGTCAATGGAGAATTTATTACAGTTGATATACAGACAGCAGAAATTATAAAATATGTAAACAATAGCTATCATGCCCTTAAAGTTACATTTGCCAATGAAATTGGTAGAATATGCAAGACATTAAATATTGATTCATCTAAAGTAATGCAGTTATTTTGTCTGGATACTCGCCTAAATATTTCCTCTTATTATTTTAAACCCGGTTTTTCCTATGGTGGGTCTTGTTTACCTAAAGATTTAAAAGCGTTAACTACCATAGGACTTGCTAATGGCTTAAAATTACCGGTTTTGGAATCAATAGAAGAAAGTAATCAAAATCATACAGATTCAGTAATTAACCTTGTAACCAACAAAAATGGTAAAAAAGTAGGTATATTGGGAATAGCGTTTAAAGAAGGAACCGATGATTTGAGGTATAGTCCCATATTAAAAGTTATTGAAGGATTGATGGATAAAGGATATGCTATCAAAGTTTATGATCCTTATGTTAATCAAGCATATCTTATTGGTTCCAATATGGAATATATGCAAACAGTTCTTCCTTACTTACAAGACCTTATGCAAGATTCAGAAGATGAAGTTATAAATTGGGCAGAAATTGTTGTTTTTAATAGAAAATCCATAAACTATGAGAAGTTAGTCAAGGACAATCCGGGGAAATCTTTTATTGATTTAGTAAGGATATCAGAAGAAATAAAGAATTCAAATTATGAAGGTATTTGCTGGTAAATGAATCTATACATTATATTTCCAGGCGCATTATATCCAATAGAAGGTATGAGTCAGGTGCGTGTGCGCTGCCAATTAGAAAGGTTAAGTATTGATCATAAGATTGTTTTCTCCGATATGCATTCCCAGAAAACAAATCATAATATTACCTCTAAAGAACTTTCACAATTAAATATAATATATAACCCGATATACCTTTCTGGTTATAAATCTGGAACTATATTTAGAAAGTTATATTTTATTGTTAAACTACTAAAATACCATTTATTTACTATTACTTTTGAAGAATGCAGAGTAAAGACCCGTGGAGTAAGAAAACAGATTTTTTCAATAGTAGAACAAACCAATCCGGATGTATTTATGATTCACTATTGGTATCTTGGTTATATCTTCAAATACCTAAATCCAAGAATATTAAAATTGATAGATACTCATCATCTTTTGGAAGAAAAAATTGCTTTAATTGATTCCTATGATTTAAATATTATTCAAAGAAGAAGACAAAAGCTTAAATTAAATTATAGTTTACATAGGCAGAGGGAATATTTTAAATTATGTAATCTTATAATTGTCAATTCCAAAGCTCAAGAGACACTTATTCACAATTGGAATAAAAATATTCCGGTGATTGTTGCATTTAACGGTCAAAACTTAGATAGTTTTTTAAAATATGGTAATCATTCCGACTCTTCGGCAATCTGTTTTTACGGTTCTCTATCCAATCAATTTAACAGAAAAGCGTTAAAACGACTTTTGGAGCAAATATTTCCAATTATTAAAAATATTATTCCTGAAACAAAACTCTATATAATAGGTATAAGTCCCCCTATGGACATTATTAACAAATTCAAGGATGACTCAATTATCGTTACTGGATATGTTACAGATATTAAACCCTATCTCTCAAGATGTAAGGTTATGGTTCTTCCCCTTGAAACTGGAGTGGGATTTCGCGGACGCGTGGTAGAAGCAATGGCATTAGGTATTCCAGTGGTTGGGACAAGTAATGCCCTACAAAGTATTGAATTAGAAAACGGGAAACAAGGTTTTATTGAAGAAGATAATAATAAAATAGCCGAAAAAGTATGTCTTATTCTAAATAATAATGAGTTGTTTACAGAAATGTCCATTAATTGCAGAAAATTTGCTGAAGCTAACTTTTCTCTGGAAAGCACATTTGGAAATCTTTCTAAAACCATAAAGTCATTAGTGGCAAAAGTTAGTAATTAATGTTAATTACTTTAAGAATAAATAAGAGTAACTCTTGTTTACGCTTATTTATTTAATAATAATAAAGAATCGGTTTATATGGCAAAAATGACTAATTATCCAAAGATTTTTATGTAAAGAAGAAGTGCTGGTTCTCAGAATGTTTCAGGCATTCCCACAAAAAAGTGATGTGGACAAGTTATAACACACTGTTGTTTAGATATATAGGTTGTGTAAATGTCCAAGGTATTCATTTTGTAATTTAGTGAGAAAGTGGATTTTCCTTCAAATTATTTCGTAACCAAAATTAGCAATCGAGAATTTTATGCCCTTTAAAGCCCATAATACTTTAATAGAAGCATTTTCTCGGGGGTGAGACGAACTTTGTGTCTAAATTTTAAAAATAGTTCAACTAACGCTGAATTAACCCTGTGGATAAGTCAAAATCTGGACATATAACTATTGTTATAAACTGATATTAAAAGCTTTACAAAAATGGCGGTCTCACAATTATGGAATCAATTAAAAATAAGGAGACCACCATGTTATTAATACAGAATGAAACCACCGAATTCGTGAAAGAAAAATTGTCAAGCTTCTGTAAAAAAACATCAGAAGGACTTTCTAAACCCAAACAAAAATTCATAAAAGATAT
>Ga0265295_1000356_pt1 | contig 93499 bp, 96 predicted proteins | sample Munlansysbiofilm_FD_192503 | JGI IMG/M metagenome (GOLD analysis project Ga0265295, IMG submission 192503) | Leachate microbial communities from a municipal landfill in Southern Ontario, Canada - Methane capture system biofilm | ecosystem: Engineered > Solid waste > Landfill > Unclassified ... | reverse complement strand
AGTCCGGAAAGGCGGTGGCCTTGAAAGCCTCTGGTAGTAATACCTCGGGAGTTCAAATCTCCCTCTCGGCGCCATTTTGAATCAGTCTCTTTTCGCTTTCTTTATCTCTGTTATCGACTAATATAATTACATATGTGTATTGCAGTTCCCGCAGAAATTCTTGAAATCCGCGACGGAAATGTCGCACTCGTTGATTACGGCGAACTCCAGCAGGAGGTTCGCATCGATCTTGTTGACGTAAAAGTCGGCGAGTTCGTTCTTGTACATGTAGGGTTTGCCATACAGCGGCTCTCGCGTGAGGATGGATTGGAGACGCGGGAACTGTTTAAAGAAGTATATAAAGCAATGGAAGAATCGGACCATGCATGAATCCGGGATCGCCTACGATGTATACGTGACCTCAAAACGTGCGGCCGAAGAGAATCACGCAAAACTGGTGAAGACCATTTATGTGGATATAGGATCCATGGCTATGGTAAACCCTGAACAGGTGGAGTTCATGTTCCATACATTTATCACTGACGACCCGATGTTCGTCGAAACAAAACTCGTTTTTAATACCATCCTTCCTATTGCCGAGTGTACATGCGGATACAAGGGGTCTGAGATCTTTGTCTGTCCCAACTGCGGTAAACTTCCCCATATGATTCAGGGAAGAGAGATCTTGGTAAAAAATCTTGAAATCGAAACAGGTGAATCTGAATGAAAAAGGATACTGAAGTAAATATGATGCACGGTGCCGGCGGAGAGGTTATGGGAGAACTTCTCCAGACGCTCACAGCATTCAAAAACAATAATGCCGGCGGAATAGGACTTGAATCACTCGATGACGGATCAACATTCACCGTCGGGGGGAAAACCATCGTTTTGACAACCGATTCGCACGTGGTTAAGCCGATCTTTTTCCCCGGCGGGGACATCGGCAGGGTCGCGGTCTCGGGAACGGTCAATGATCTTGCCGTGATGGGTGCACGGCCGATCGCCCTGACCTGCGCAATGGTCATTGAAGAGGGTTTTCCGATCACTGATCTTGAAAAGATCGTTGCTTCGATGGATGAAGCTTTAGGCGAAGTAGGAGCTTCGATCATCACCGGCGACACAAAAGTCGTAGAAAAGGGAAGTCTGGATGGAATCGTGATCAACACTGCGGGGGTCGGTGTGATCGAGGACAAAGGATTCCTGATTCGTGACAAAAATCTCTCTGTAGGAGACAAGATCATCGTATCAGGTACGCTCGGCGATCACGGACTCGCCATCGTTTCCTTTAGAGAAGGTTTCGATCTTGGCGATCAGCTGAAGTCCGACGTTGCTCCGCTCTGGAAGATGATCGATGCGGCGATGAAGGCGGCCGGAACAGATAACATTCACGCAATGAAGGATCCGACCCGTGGAGGTTTTGCGGCATGTATCAACGAGATGGCGCGCAAAGCCGGCGTAAAAGTCGTCGTCAGCGAAGAAACCGTCCCCATCAGGGAAAACGTTGCATCCGCCGGATCACTGCTCGGGATCGATCCTCTGCAGGTCGCAAACGAAGGAAAATGTGTCATGGGTGTCGCTCCCGAGGCGGCAGAACGTGTTCTGGCAGCCTTGAAAACCCACCCCTACGGGAAAAATGCCGCGATCATTGGAGAAGTGGTCGAAGGATCCGGCGTCGTCATGCAGACACGGATCGGCGGCGAACGGTTCATTGAACCGCCTCTCGGAGATCCTGTTCCAAGAGTCTGCTGAATATGACCGAGCTGGTTCTTTCAAATGCCCGAATGCCTGACGGAAGGATCGCAGATATCTCGATAGATCACGGAATCATCACCCATATAGGTAGTTCCGGCGTCGCGGATAGGGTGATCGACTGCAAAAACCGGCTCTGCATACCTGCCGCTACTGATATGCATGTTCATATGCGTGACGGGCCTCAAGCGGCAAAAGAGACCTGGAAAACAGGCACACAGGCGGCGGCGGCAGGAGGAGTGTCTACAGTCGTCGACCAGCCAAACACCATTCCTCCGATAGAAACCATAGAAAATTATCAGAAGAGAGCCGATCTGGCCATCAAGGAATCCCTCTGTCACTTCGGCATCAACGGATCGGTTACCGAACATGCGGATATCGCAGGCCTCACAAAAGCTGGAGTCCTTGCATTTGGCGAGATGTTTGCAGCTCCATCAAGTTACGGGAATGCCCTTACCGTTGAGGTGATCCGGAATTCACTGAAAACCATCGCTGATCAGAACATGCTGGTGACCGTACATGCGGAAGAAGTTATTCCCGGAGAGATTCATTCCCTTGCCGAGCATTCCCGTTCACGTCCGATATCCGGAGAGAGAGAAACCATCCGGCTTGTGCAGGATCTCACTCCGGCGCATGCAAGACTGCACATCTGTCATGTCAGCGGTGCCGAAGCATTCGAAACAATCAAAGGCAGTTTCGAAGTCGCTCCTCATCATCTTTTTTTGTCCTATGAGGATACAGAGCCGGATAATACCTTCTGGAAAATGAATCCGCCGCTCCGTTCAAAAAAGGAGCGACTGCATCTCATCCAAAACTTCGCGAAAATTCCCGTGATTGCCTCCGACCATGCTCCGCATACAATTCAGGAGAAGTCACAGCCGTTCTCCGCCGCAGTACCGTCGGGAGTTCCTGGCGTTGAAACGATGCTTCCTCTCCTGATGAATGCCGTAACAGAGCGAACAGTCACACTGGATGATGTAATTACGAAGACCGTAACAAATCCGTGTCAAATACTCGGCATCCCTGCCCCTTCGCTTACTCCCGGCAGCCGAGCTGATCTTGCCGTGTATCCCGACACCCCAGTGAAAATATCAAGCGAGTCACTTCACAGCAGATGCGGGTGGACCCCGTATGAAAGTATGCCCGGACTTTTTCCGGTGACAACCGTGATCGGTGGGATCCCTGCCTGGCATGACGGTGAGTTCGCCCGCGGCGGGGGAAAGATGTGGACAAACACCCAAGCCAGTCAACTTCGCCGAAAAGAGTAATAACCTTCAGGACAAACAGAGTATTCGTGCCGAAAATACCAGACATGTTTTAGGCCCCCGTACGATCTATACGCGATCGCGTGAAATGAGTTCCGGGACAACATAACATGCCACAGGCGCCTCCTGTCAGGTCAAAGATCCGCGAGTAAATGCAACAGCATACGATGAACGGGCTCGGTTAATGACAGGGGACACTCATCTTTTCAGTCATGAAGCGAAGGTTGTCTGAACAAGGTGATGACGGTGTATCACCTGTTATTGCCACCCTACTCCTTATTGCCCTAACACTAATTCTTTGTGCTATTATTGCCGCCTGCCTAATGGGCTACGGCTACACGTCATCAGGACTATCGCCTTCATCCCCACCTGAGATTCTTGCGATCGAATCAGTCGATCACTATAATGATGGAAAACTGACCTTTGCCGGCAAAGTAAAACTGCGTAACATTGGGGTAGAGCCCCTCGTCAATGATAATTACTCTGCTGAAGTGTATATAGACGATGTAAAACAGCAGATTATCATTGAATCATTGCAAGCACATGAATTTATTGATACACATCATTACGGAATCAAGACCATCTCTGGAAGCGGTCCAACCGGGTATGAATGGGAACCCGGAAACTCCGGCGTCTTTGATCTGCTGGATGGAATGGTCCAGCCGGGTTGCATGCTTCGGATCGACATCATCAGAAAAGAGGATGGAGAGGTTATCTCGCGCTCAATATTCCTTGTTGAATAATAGATATTTTCAACATGTTGCTTAAGTAGTACAAGAATAAATATATCCCGTACCTATGGATTTTCATTACATTCATTCACACATCCATGGAGGCTTTACATGTATTCAATCGACAGTATCAAATATCTCATTCATATGCATATCGAAGCGGAGGGGGTGGTCGAAAAAACCGACGTAGTCGGAGCCATCTTCGGTCAGACCGAGGGGCTCCTTGGCGAAGAACTGGATCTCCGTGACCTTCAGCGAAGCGGGCGGATCGGCAGGATCGATGTCCAGATCATCAGTAAGCACGGCAAAACCTCCGGCGAATGCTACATCGCATCCTCCCTCGACCGGGCGGAAACAGCGATATTAGCTGCGGCTCTGGAAACGATCGACCGCATAGGTCCCTGTATGGCCGCGGTCCGTATCCAGAACATTGAGGATCTCCGGGCGATCAAACGCCGGCAGATCGTCGAGCGGGCAAAGGAACTTCTCCTCGAATCCTTTGACGAAGTTGGTATCTCCACCTATGACATCCTTGCCGAGGTCAGACAGGCAAGCAGAGTCGAGAAGATCACGACGGTCGGAGCGGAGCGACTTCCTGCCGGACCTGCAGTTCTGGATTCCGACAGCATCATTATTGTTGAAGGGCGGGCTGATGTGCTGAATCTTTTGAAGTGCGGCATCAACAATACCGTAGCGGTCGAAGGAACAAAGGTTCCGGATACAGTTATCGATCTGTCATATAAGAAAAACACCACCGTGTTCGTTGACGGCGACCGGGGAGGAGATCTTATTTTACGTGAACTACTCCAGGTTGCCGACATCGACTTCGTGGCATTCTCCCCGCGTAGAAGAAGTGTCGAAGATATGAGTCGTAAGGAAATCGTTAAATCTCTTAGAAACAAGGTTCCTGCGTCAGTTCTGAAAAACCACATCGAAAAAGATGAGCCAATCTCCGATCTGGTCTTCGAGATCGAAGCAGGTCGAGAAGAAGTGCAAAACACTTCCATTCCGGGAGATGATGCAAAAAATACTGTTTTGGTTGAGCCGGAGCGGATCTCCGCAGAACCAACCCTGATAAATAAAGAGGAGCCGGCAATAACGCTGCCCGCGGAGCTGGAACCAGTTCCAATCAAAAAACCGGAAAATCCTGTTACGATCAGGGAACATACTGAGTATATGAAAAATACCGGGCGCAGCAGAGTTCTTACGGAAGATGCGGGCCTTATCGGTGATTACTCGCTTCAGGAACTTAAGACGGCCCTCCCGAAACTTCATGATGATGCTGCGGGAATCATCGTGGATGCAACCGTTGATCAGAAATTCATTGACCAGGCATTTGCAAAAGGGCTGAAGTATGTCGCGGCACACAAATTCGAAGGGATCGTCCGGAGACCTACGGGTCTCAAACTGATCCCATTCTAATTCAAAAACGTTTTTTGTCAGCACAGAATTGGCCGATAATATCCATATACTCCTCAGGCCGGTTCATCACGTCCAGGGTATCATTCGTGCCGACCATGCCATAGAGACCCCGTCCCTGAACAAGCCCAAGCTCAGGTAGGGGAAGCGGGAGGATCACATGCATCGGGATCTTTTCGCCGTAATGCGGATTAGGAACCCAGCCCTCTTTTTTCATGTAGTAGTAGGCGGCGCCATGCATCTCATTGATCTCGCCGTATTCACTGGAGAAGTCCGTAGAGACCAGGTTTGCCATGATCAGCTCTTCACGGCCTGGATTAATGGTTACATGACCATATCCGGGAGGAATAAGGACTGTGTCACCCGTATGGGCCGGGACGAGTAGGACATCCGTGTGGTCGCGTTTCTGTAAAAGATAGTAGGCGAATCCGGAAAGGACCTCATATACCTCAGGATACGGGACTCCGGCGGCGTTTGAGGGGTGGTAATGCCCTTTTGTTTTGGTGTATTCTCCATTGATAACCCCGGCAGGGATCCGGGTGATATCGTATCTGAGATGGTGACGTTCCAGCCAGGTATGATCCCCATGCGTCTGATAGAGGTCCCGGTACATATAATACAGCGGAGTCTCAGGATCACGATTTGACGGGCGGACAGCAAACACATTCTCCATATCCTCCACGGTCCGAACAGAAGGGGTCGGAAGGGAACCGGGCCAGAACATTTTCATGGAATATTGATATGCGGTTCCTGCTATAAGGACATGATTATTTCCCTGACCAAACGGAGATACTTTTTACCGAGAGAGGACAATGGTATATCTATGCAGATCGCAATAACCCGTCTCGCGGAAAAAGGTACGAAAGACCAGGCATTATGCGAAAAATACGGCCATTCAGCCAGGATCGTCTCACCGCTGCAAGCCGAACTGCGGGCAAATCTTGTTCAGACATTTGTTCTTGCAGCAAATGACGGAGATTTTGACGCGATCTTCTTCACGAGCGCATATCCGGCAAAACATATCGGCATGCTTCTCGACCGAGAGATCACAAAACGGTGTCGGGTGATTGCAATAGGACCGCAGACAGCAAAGATCCTGCATAACCAGGGTATTGCAGCAGAGACCCTGCCAACTTTTTACTCGCGGGACTTTGTGCCGTACCTGGGGGAGTGGATCGAGGGAAAACGGATCGGGATCCCGCGAGCGGATGTCCCGAATCCGGATCTGATCGGAGCAATCGAACAAGCAGGAGGAATGGCATTTGAGTACCGGTGCTATGGGCTTGTTCCGACCGGTGAATTACTTGATCTGGGGGGCGCGGACATCGTGCTTTTCACCAGCGCAAACTCCTTTTCACAAGCACATCTACCTGATCTTACCGGGATCATACCCGCAGCGATCGGGGAAATCACGGCAAAACGGATGCAGGATGGCGGCGTCACGCCGGTTGTGGTTGGAGACGGATCACTTGAAGGGACACTGAACGCCCTGAACGAATATCTGAAAACACAATAACAGAATATCCCTCTTTTTTCCTGTCTTTGACAGGCGCAGATAAAATAAGTCATACGATGAACTGACAGATAAAAACTCAAAAAGAAAAGATGCATCGACCGGGACTCGAACCCGAGTTTAGGCGTTGGCAACGCCTAGTGATAACCACTACACTATCGATGCTAGTGTGCCCTATTCTATTACATAAATTCGTATAAAAAGATTTCTACCAGATAAGCCAGGCCCATGAGCCAGTTATCAGACAGCAGAGGAAGAAACCGATGATCGCACACCCGTTGATCAGAGGCAGACCAGGTTGAGGTTTCCCAGTGTTTACCGGCACCAGAAGGATCAAAAGACCGATAATCCCACCAATAAGAGCCCCTAATGCCGGCAAATACAGACCAAAAACCGAGATGACACCCTCGCCTCCGGCAAACACCTGTGCTGAGACCACAAGGATTGCCGGCATGATAACATCCCCCATACCAACCATATACGCGCCGCGTTCCCCTTTTGAATCACGGATGGAAAATCCGCTCTTCCGATATGAGTAACCTTTCGTCTTCGGAACAAGAAACATGATCGGCATCTTCTGACGAAGCACGCCGTCTGCGAGGGTCAGCATATGCTTCGACCTCTTCACCGCAATAAAATCATAGATCATCAAAAGAACAAGAAGGATCAGGACCGGAAATAGAGAAAGCGACACCCCAAAAATGGCTGCACATCCTGCCGCCACTACGATTCCGGCGAGATTGATCACATACCACTCAGGATAGAACCAAAGAAGAGCGATGATCAAAATCCCGCAAATCACACCTCCTACATCGGCCCAGATACCCAGTCCGAACTGAAGCAGAAGAGCCATCACCACATAATAGATCACTGCTGCCAGAGAAAAACCGATTATGAGACTAATCACCTGCTGTGCCTTCCATTTGATAAGGATCAGAAGGACCGCAGTGACCACCAGCATCGCGAAGATGAATAGAAACGCATTCAGGACCGAGTCAGGATCCTCAAATGCACCTAAACCCGCCTCCATCACCGGGCCTATAAGAAGGACCGCAAGAAGGCTGGTAACCGCCATCATCAGAATCAAACCGACATATGACGCCGCAGAACGCAGATTATATTCACTCATATATAGTTAAGTTAATATTAACCCTCACCTTAGTTAAACTATGAATGTTCGCGACATCGTTCCAGAGATACTGCTCATCCTTCTGATGGCGGTATCCGCTATTGTGGTTGTCAGCAGATTATGGCAGGATGCCATAATTTCCATTGGGATTCTGCTGCTTATTCTTGCATTTGGCGGACTAATTCTGCAGGTACTGATCCGTCTCCGCCGGCTGGAGGAGCAGGCAATTCAGCGTGAGCGCATGTTGAGAAGCAATCTGGAGGATCTGGGCAGACAACTGATCGCCAAGCAGGACCTCACCTCACAGACGGTCATCGAGGCGGTCGAAAGTATCAAGATGCGGATGTACCGTTAGATGGGTGTTGCCCTCCGGCCGCTTCTTGCGGAATATAAAGAATCACCCGGGTGGGAAGGGCTCGGCGGGATTGCGGCAATCGACGGATTCAATGCTCTTTATCAATTCCTTTCAGGAATAAGGCAGGCGGACGGCGCTCCCCTTATGGACAGCGAAGGACGGACAACTTCACATCTGAGCGGGCTGCTCTTTCGGAATGCGAACCTGATCGAGAAAAATATCACCCCCATATATGTTTTTGACGGGAAGCCCCCCGTGTTCAAAGCATCGACGCTGGCAAAGCGTCGTGAAGTTCGGGAAAATGCCGCGGACTCATGGGAGAAGGCCCTGAAAGAGGGAGATGAAGAGAGTGCCAGAAAGTTTGCGATGGCCTCATCGAAGGTCGACGCCTATATCATCGATTCAGCAAAGGAACTTCTGTCGGCTCTTGGAATTGCCTGGATACAAGCGCCAGAAGAGGGAGAAGCTCAATCCTCATATATGGCATCAAATGGGGATGTGACGTATGCAGTATCTCAGGATTATGACTCGCTCCTGTTCGGAGCTCCGGACCTGGTTCGAAATATTACGATATCAGGAAAGAAAAGGATCCGCGGGAAGGTGTTTTCTGTATATCCTGAGCGGCTCAGACTGGAAGCGGTCCTCTCAGGAATGAGGGTGACGCAGGAGGAGCTGATCCAGATAGCGTTGCTGATCGGAACGGATTATAACAGCGGAGTGCCAGGTGTTGGGCCAAAGACCGCAGTGAAAATCGTTGCAGAGGATAAATTCTATGACAGGATCGACGAGTCGGAGAATGCAGCGGATCCGAATCAACTGATAAGATACTTTCTGGATCCTCCGGTTGAACGGTCCTATAAAATTGAAAGCGGGTCACCTGATCCAGATCGGGTTATCGATCTATTGTGTGGGCAGCATGGATTCACCCTGGAAAGAGTAGAGGCAGGGCTGGAACGACTCGGTGCGAAGAAAGGGCAGGCCACGCTGGATGCGTGGTTCTAATCATGTTTTTGGCGAAGAGAGACCTCGTTTTGACAGATGCGTTCCCTAGGCAAATAAAAAAATATTAGAGAAGTATCAGGCTCTTTTGCCAACGATCACGATCGTCTTTTCGGTCATCTTTGCAAAGATACCATTCTCCAGAACACCTGGGATCGCATTGATCGCGGATTCGAGCAGAGCAGGGTCATCCACTTTGCCAAAAGCACAGTCAAAGATATAATTCCCGTTGTCCGAAATCACCGGACCATCCTTTTTGACCCCGTTACGCATCACAGGTTCGCCGCCAAGTTGTCCAAGTTTCCTGCAGACACTCCCGTAAGCAAACGGCAGGATCTCGATCGGCACGGCAGCATCCAAAACCGATACCTCTTTTGCCGAATCGATCACCACAACAAACTGCTTTGCCGCATCGGCCACGATCTTTTCTCTGAGGTGTGCAGCTCCACGTCCTTTGATCATCTGTTTTGAAGGAGTCACCTGGTCCGCCCCGTCAATGGCAATGTCCAGAACCGGGTGCAAAGACAGGGTCGTCAGCGGAATGCCGTACTCTTCAGCACGCATCGCCGTCTGATGCGATGTCGGGACACCAAAAATTCGGAGGCCCTCTGAAGTAATACGTTCTCCCAGACGTTCCATCGCGAAAAACACCGTCGAACCAGTTCCAAGCCCCACGATCATCCCATCTTTCACCATATCAGCCGCACGACATCCGGCATTTCTTTTTGCTTCAACCACAGCATCCATTATGCACACAAATATGCGTGACATCCTAATAATGACTTTGGATAAGCATCTACCCGATTGATTTATTATAAAGAAAAACCTTTTTTTAACACCTATGAATGATTCTCTCCCATCTGGAAAAAACCTGATTTTCATCCTCATCGTGGCATCCATCGCATCGTTTATGTCAGCCCTCGACGGAACAATCGTCAATATCGCTCTCCCAAGCATCGCGAAAGCATTCGATCTCCCTACTTCCTCCGTTGCCTGGGTCAGTACCATATATCTCCTCGTCATAGCCGGTCTGCTCCTGATTATCGGGAAAATTACCGACACCATCGGCCTCAAAAAAATATTTCTGGGAGGATTTGCCATATTTGTAATCGGTTCATTTTCCTGCGGATTTTTCCCCGAGCTCATGCACTCGTTCAATATTCTCCTGATCTCTCGTATCGTTCAGGCAATAGGCGGGGGGATGATGATAGTAGTGGCGCCGGCCATGCTTTCCCTGTTCATGCCTGGGGACAGACGGGCAAAAGGCCTCTCACTCGTTATGCTTTTTTCCGCCGTTGGGATGGCAATTGGTCCGACTCTTGGAGGGTATCTTACCGAGTATCTTTCCTGGCACTGGATCTTTTTCATCAACGTCCCGGTTGGTATTTTTGCCATCATCCTTGGACTTATCGTCATCCCGGAAAACAAACCCGATTCGTCCTCACGCAAGAAATTTGACGCCCCTGGAGCAGTTCTGATTTTTATCGGCCTTGCGGCGCTGCTCTTCGCCTTCTCGGAAGGGTTCGTACTTGGATGGACCTCACCACAGATCATTGTCTCGGCCCTCCTTGCGGTGATCTTTATCGGCGGTTTCATCCGACGTGAACTGCACTACGACAACCCGCTGATCGACCTCGGCATGTTCAAAAGCAGATCGTTTGTTGTCCTGAACATCGTCTATGGACTGCTCTATTTCACCTTTGCCGGAGCGAACTATATCCTCCCGTTCTACCTTGAATATGTACATGGTTACTCAACCTCAAACGCGGGACTCATCCTTACAAGCCTCTCGGTCGGGATGATGATCACCGGTATTCTATCCGGTCTGATCTATGCAAAACTGGTCGGAAAAATAAAATATATGGTCATGACAGGTGTTATTCTGATTGGAGTGGGATATTTCCTTCTCTCTCATTTGAGCCCGATCACGGGACTAGGGGTCATAATCACCGCACTTTCAATGATTGGGCTCGGCCTTGGTGTAACAATCACGCCGCTTACCACGCTGATCATGGGAACAGCACCTCCATCCAAACAGGGCATGGTATCAAGTCTGACAGGTCTGGAGCGGTATGCCCCCATGACGATCGGTGTGGCAATCTACAACCTCATTGTGATCGTAGGCATCGTCACACTCATCAAGGACTCGGGAATAACCTATAAAACACCCGCAGATATCAGTCCATCCATCCTCTCACTCGGATTCGATCTGGCATTTGTGATCTCGGTGATCCTGGCCGTGGTAATTCTGGCTCTCTGCTTCTTCATCAAAGAAGAAAAAGCAGCAGAGGAATAAACCTTTTTTTTCAAACACACATAAATAGTTGCAAATGCAACTAAATTGCACTGATGCAGCAAAACCCGATACAGAGAGGTTTCGGCCATAACATCATGGCATTTGACAAGTATTTCAGAATCTATCTGAAAAATAACCTCAAAGTCTACAATCTCAATACCGCTGAAGGAATGGTTCTCCTTTCACTTTTTGAAGAGGGAAAAAGAACTGAGGGACATATTTTCAACAGCATACATACCATTGAGCCGGAAACGACCCAGGACCGGCTGGTTCATGAACTGCATTATGATAAAAGTGTAATGACGCGAACAATGCAGTCCCTCGAAAGCAAGGGGTATGTTGCCCGGTTCGTGAACTCAAAAGACAACAGATCATTTGTGTTTTGTCTAACTGAAACGGGATCAGCATTCAAAATAGTGTTGATGAGCATCATGACGAAGTGGAACGACGCGGTTCTGGAGGGATTCACCCCAGAAGAAATCGGGTTGATGAAGGATATGCTTGTAAGACTTGCACAAAATGCTCAGGCAGCAGGTATCCGGGAGAAACAATGAACAAACCCGCTATCTTCGCAAAAAAAACGGCAAAGGTCTTGCGACCTATCTGACCGACTAGAAAAATCTTCTGGCACATGCCCTCTTGGGGTGTCTTCTGCTTTTGATCGCAATTATTGCGCCGGTCCCAATCTGGGCAAAACTTATTCTGATCATCTGTCTGATGATGCTGAACATTCGTCGCATGAGATGGTCAAAGGCACGAAATGCGAAAAAAACGGGGGAAAGATGAGCTCAAAAAACTTCTTTGGCAATTACCTTTAAATGCACGTGGCGTTATGTAGTTAGTAACGATACCGGAGACAGAATCATGACATACGCAGTAATTTACTTTTCACGAACTGGAACCAGCAGGAGGATTGCTGAAAAAATCGCGAAAAAACTCTCCGTCGAACCGGTAGAGGTGACCGATAACATGGACTGGGACGGCACTCTTGGCTACATGCGTGCAGCACGTTACGCAATGCAGAACAAGGATGTGGCCGTACAGAGCCGTGGTCAAATCGGAACGGTAGACGAGTATATCGTGATAACACCGATGTGGTGCGGAAAAATCACCCCGGCGATTCGGATACTTCTGCAGGATCTTCCTAAAGACAAAGTCCACCTGATCGTTTCATCGGGAGGCATGAACTTAAAAGAACGAGACGGATATCTTTCCGTTCTTGACATCATGAAGAAGGATAAGGACGAAGATCAGCTGATCGACGCCTTCGTCGGCGGCTTATCCGCGTAATCAATCATCTCTCTTTTTATCCGGAAATCAGCATCTGGACCGCGATTACCAGCATCAGGATAAAAAATATCCGACGAAGCCATACATCCGGGACATGCCCCGATATTTTTACGGCAAAAAGTACCATTGGTATCGCCGTGATAACGAGGATCGCCCACATCATGACATCTATGTAGCCGACCAAATTAAATCCGTATGCAGACAGATCAACGCCGGCAGAAAAACCGTTCACCAGATATGAGAGAATCCCGCCGATTGTGATGAAGAGAATAGCTGCAGAGGAAGTAGCTGCCGCTTTTTTCATGGTGAATTTACCCAGAATTACCATGAGCGGCACCAGAATAGTACCGCCTCCAACACCCAGAAGACCGGACATGAAACCGGCAGTCCCACCAATACCCCCGGCGAGGGGAGCAGCCATTCTTTCACCCGTTCCAGACGGAAGACAGGTCACCAGACGGACCGCGCCGAGGATCAGCATCACGCCAAAGAGGATCGTAAGAATCTGTACCGGAAGATACGTGGCGACCGTGCCGCCGATAAATCCGGTCACCGTGCCGCAAAGCCCCATGATCACGGCATCACGCCAGACCACATTTCTTTTTTTTGTATGGCTGACTGCTCCAGTAAGGACGGTCGGGAACGCCGCTGCAAGACTGGTGCCGAACGCCACGAGAATCGCGATATCATCAGGGACACCCGACTGGCGGAGAACAAAAAACATCACCGGCGCATACAAAAATCCGCCGCCGACACCCAGAAGGCCGGACATGAAACCGGCAAGAAGGCCGGTCCCAATCAGAATACAGATGAAGATGGGTTCCATGATATCAGGGTATTATCTCGCAGCCGTTGTATCGCGTGTGGGCAAACGCATCCATTGTAAGTCTGCCATCATCCAGCATCCTCTGGATACGGGGCAGGTTTTCAATAAGTGCATCATGCAGATTTCTGATTGTGCCGCAGACGAGTTTGTATTCATCACACCATGGTCTGACGATGTTTGAGTACAGACACCGACCTCCGCAGAATTCATATATGTCGCAGGAGAGACACGGTTCACGAACCGGGATCTCGGGAAGGGAGAGAGGATCAGCGGTACGGATCTCACCAGCATAATAATCCGCCATCCCAACCATGATCGGACAGGGAGCGATTTTGCCGTTGGTCATCACACTGTAGTTCACATACCCCGAGCCGCATCTGAGTTTTGAAGAGCGGTCAAGCAAAAGATCCTCGGTCGTCGAAAGAAACGGATACCATTTTGGAACAACACCCGTTGTCTCGATTCGCGAAACCCACTCTGAAACAAGCCGGCGGATATCGGCATTGTACCCCTCACTCCACACGGCAAACCTCCGACGGGAGAAGTCCCCGGTGAAATCCGCGTCCATCTGCCAATGGATAGAACTGAAAAACTGTGCAAGATGGATAACCGCAGAAAAAATATCCGTGTCCTCGGCAACAGTCATTCTGGCGATAAGTTCACCCGTGAATCCGTTAGAACGGATCAGATTAACTGTGCCAAGCACCAGATCATACATCCCCTCCCCACGATGCCCGTCAGTAAGTTCCTTGTCCCCGTCGATGGATATAAGGATCGTCTCGAACCGATTTGTATACTCCGTCGGAAGTTTTCCAAGAAGTATACCATTTGTTTGGAGCATAAACCGTTTCACCGGCGCATGGTCCATGATTTCCATAACCAGATCGGACCGGATGAGCGGTTCGCCGCCGATGAACGTGAGAACGGCGTCTGGATCCTTTGCGAGAAATGCATAGAGCTCCGTCAACGGAAAAGCCAGATCTTCGCAAATCGTTTCATCGATCGTGCCGGGGGAGTTTCCGCAAAGGTCTTCCTCCTCGAACATCTTTCCTCTGCAGTACGAACAACAGAGGTTACAGTCATCGGTCACGATCAGATGAAAAAACATGATCAGTTGATGGTCAGACCGTTCGTTTCAGCGATTTCAAGATATGCATCTGCTACATACTCGGCCTGCTTTCTGGTCATGCCGTAGGTATTGAACTTCCAGACTTTGGTGGCTCCGGGAATGATTCCTGTGATTCCCTTCTTTCCAAGGGCGCTGGAGAGGAAAAAACCCCGCTTCTTGTGGGTTTGTGCGACCTGATCGAAGGAACCTGTGGTGTCCAACCGGGTAAGCGTGTGTTTTCTCGGATACTCGGACATGATTTTTGTTCCCTCGATAGAACGAAGTGCCTCGACAACAATCTTACTGTTGGCAAGTTCCTCGTCAAAGTGTTCGACGCGTGCCTTCACGGTCGGGAATGAAGCAAGGAGTCCAACGATCGGGGCACCCATCAGGGAACAGCCGAGAATGCCAACCTCTTTGATACCGAATTTCCGTCCGGTGATATCTCCTTCCATTTGTGTCGTACGGAAGACCTCATCCGCACGCTCCTCGGTCGCGGCAAGAATTCCCGATGGGGCCGGAGCTGCCATGCTTTTGTGGCCTGATCCGACGATGAAGTCGACACCGAGTTCTTTGCCGTTCACCGGCATGATACCCACGGTGTAGACCCCGTTGTAGAGGACAGGAACATCATACTGGTGAGCGACTTTAACAATGCCTTTCACATCATGCATGTTGCCGAACTGATAATCCACATGGTCAATGAAGAGTAATTTTGGAGCAGTCCCAAACTCACGAACAACATCCTCGATCCGATTCGCGGTATCCTCTGCGGTGATATGATTGTCGGCAGTTTGGGGGATCTCGCGAACGACCCCTTTCTGAAGCTCGACGGATAGATATGACGTATAGTGAGCAAGAGCACCGATCAGGACCGGATCACCTTTTTCCACATAGGTGCCGGCGACCTGCTGGAACCCCCGGCGTGCTCCGGGGATCGTGCGTGCCTGAGCCATCCCGAGCCACTCGGCGACATCCACATGGAAATCCTTCAGCGGCGGTTTCTCGATATAATCCAGACGGAACGGTTTTCTGCAGTTGTCACAGACCGAGTAACCATCACCCCAGGATATCATCGCTTTCATCGCCTCGGGCGTCAGACGGCCTCCCACCTGGATTGGATCAAGATTAATGGAGGTTTCATCGACCATCCGCGCCTCAATGTTATCACAGCATTTCATAAGAGTTCCTCTCTAAGTATGGACATCTGTTTTTCCACCGATGCAAGGACCTTTGCGGTTTTTGCCTTCTGGTCCTCGTCAAGGGAATGATCCGGGGCAGTAGTCCGGAGAATGGCTCTGATGTCCGTTAGGGAGAACAAAGCCTGAAATACTGCATCTGCGGCTCGCTGTGACATTATGGTATGTACGTCTACTCCTAGACAAAAGAAAATATCGTTACAGGCTAACGAGACCGAAGAGGAAGAGAACGCCGATGATCACCGGAACATGAAGAAGATAGATGATCAGCGTGTGGCGGCCGATGAAACAGAGCGGGGCAAATCCCCGCGGCATCTCACCAAGCCGAGTGAGGACCCCATGCCGGACGCCGTCTTTGTAGATTATCAAGCCAAGAGTCACACCGAGAAGAACGATCCCGAACCAGGGAATGAGGGGCTCGTAGTCCAGAGTCGCAAAGCCATTGTAAGTAATACCAAACGGAATCAAAAACGCAGGGCCCCGAAGCATTGAGACGATCGGCGAAAGGGCGATACATATTATGCCAACGACGAGGGGGATATACGGTTTGACTTTCATCACGACAAACGGGATGGAAATGATCGTGGAGATGCCGATCAGATGAAGAATGCCGAAGACGACCACCTCTTCAGGATAAACAAGCCAAGTTACTATCGTAATGATGGCGGCAAAGCAGAGGAGGTAGAGACCACGGAAAAAGAGTTTCTTTGCCGACCGGACAGGGTTGGTCTCGCGGCCGGTAGAGAGAACGAGAGAGACGCCGGCGATCACCACGAAAAGGAATGCGATCGGCGCACCCGACATGGTATATGGATCGAACCAGGGGGCAAGTCCGGTGCCAAAGAAGTATAGACAGAAAATGATGTGATATATGATCATCAGGATGAGAGCTACCCCGCGTGCCGCATCCAGTTCAAAGTAGCGTGACCCTCTCATTGGATTTATGTTGATGCGGATATCATATCTATGCATCGGAAAAATGACGGACGAGCATATTATTGAAGCAATAGGAATGACGCGGGTCGTCATCAGGGACGGAGATATCGTGGAAGTTGGAGAGCCAAAGGTCAGGTTCTGTCCGCTTGCAAAGCGGTTTGCAACACCGGTCGACCCGATCACGAAGGAGTCTGTGCAGAAAAACATCGAGTCGCGAATCAAAAACTATGGGATGTGTACAAAAGAGAGGCAGGTGCTTGACAGGGAGACCTTCGTTCTCTTCGGGGCATCCGAGCTGATGAGCACCGGTCTGAGAACGAAGACCCTGGACGCGGCAGTCATCTGTTCAGACGGAGCCGGCACGGTGGTCGTGCGAACACCAGACCTTGTCCAAGGACTCGGCGGAAGGATGTCCGGTCTCGTCTCGACGATCCCTCACCTCGAAGTTATTAAAAAAATAGAGGAGGCAGGAGGCATCGTGATCGATAAAGAGACCGCGAAACTTGACGTCCTCGCCGGACTGGCCCGGGCAAAATCTGAAGGATGGACCAAAACGGCAGTGACGATCGCAGGATTCCAGCATGAACTTGCAGAAGAGATCCGCAGGATCTATCCGGATGCGTTGATCATAGCAGTTCACACATCAGGCGTAAAAAATGCAGATAATGCAGAGAGATTAGTCGCCGCATCCGATTTGGTCTTTGCCTGTGCCTCAAAGTATGTCCGTGCAGCCGTGTCCAAAGCATTGGTCCAAGGGGGAGTGGGTGTCCCGGTATATGCAATGAGTTGTGCAGGGAAACGCCTGATCATGGAAAGGTTGATCGAAACAGATCAACAGATCCTGGTGAAAAACACCAAGCTTCCGGTTGAGGATATGGGAAAACAACCGGAACCTTTAGTCTAATATTTTGCCCGGAAAATACCCGATCCAGCTGATGGATAACAGTGACAAAAGAGCCTGATAAATACTGTTTTGTTATAATTCAGGACGCAATTTCAAACTATTTTTACATTCCCGTTAATTATATGCGAATTGGGGCAAAAGGTTTATAGCGTGAGCCCAAAGTTAAAGTGTTCACCGGACTGTGCAGCCGTACGCCGATGATTTTTGGTATTATTAATACGATTCTGGTTTTGCACAGGCCGGTTTCTACCCCGTTGGGGAGATTAACGAACAATATTTGAGGAGATTAAAAAAATGCATCCAATGTACATTACATCATTTTTTGGGCTAGGGAATAAGCCTGAACCTACTTTGCATGAGAACGAGCTGAGAATATATCCGGTCAACGTGGGAATTATTGATCATCATTATGAATTAAGTGACACCGGACCATCAGGGACAGGAGGGCTGAAAATATGACACTGTCGCCGGAATCCCCGGAGAAACGCGCCTGTGGTAGTGCGACGACGAATGAGGCAGGTTCCTTTCCTGGGGGGGGGTATGCCGGAATAGATACCAGTGAATACTGGAAAAACTGGAAATGGCAGGTCCGGCATGCAATCAGAAACATTGACACGGTCCAGCAGGTACTGGGGATCAAGTTTGACCCTGAAGAACGCGAGCAACTCCAAAAAACAGTTGAGAAGTTTCCCCTTTGTATCACGCCATATTATCTCTCGCTAATTGATACGGATGATTACCGGAACGATCCAATCTTCCGACAGGCATTTCCCTCTCCTGCAGAACTCATCGTGGAGGATTATGAACTCAACGATCCTCTCTCGGAGGATAAAGACAGTCCGTGTGAGTGTATTACTCACAGATACCCGGACCGTGTTCTGTTTCTTATCAGTAATACCTGTGCAATGTACTGCAGACACTGCACGCGGAAACGAAAAGTAGGCGACAAAGATTCCATTCCCGACCGGGACAAAATTCTGGAAGGGATCGCCTACATACGTCAAAATCCTCAGATTCGCGATGTGCTCCTTTCCGGTGGAGACCCGTTTATGCTGAGTGATGAGGTCTTGGACTGGATACTGACCGAACTCAACGCCATACCTCATGTAGAGGTGATACGTATCGGGACACGGGTCCCGGTGGTCCTGCCATTCAGAATCACCGATGATCTTGTGAATATGCTGAAAAAACACCACCCGATCTGGATCAACACGCAGTTCAATCATCCAAAAGAGATGACGATCTCGGCACAATCGGCCATTGCGAAACTTGCCGATGCCGGTATCCCGCTTGGAAACCAGTCGGTCCTGCTTGCACGGATCAACGACTGCCCAATCATCATGAAAGAACTCGTCCAGCAGCTGGTGAAAAACCGTATCCGTCCATATTATCTTTATCAGTGTGATCTCTCTGAAGGAATCAGTCATTTCCGAACACCCATAGCCAAAGGGATCGAGATCATGGAGAGTCTGATCGGGCATACCAGCGGATTTGCCGTTCCTCGATATGTGGTCGATGCACCGGGAGGTGGAGGGAAGATCCCGGTCTCTCCGAATTATCTACTCACCTGGTCAGTGAACAAAGTTGTGCTCCGAAATTATGAGGGAATAATCTGCACGTATCAGGAACCTGCGCACTATAATCGGATTCTTTGCGATGAAAACTGTGATGCCTGCAAACTCCAGCTGGATATCGAACATGCCGATGAATCTAAGGTGGTCGGGGTCGCGAGACTTCTCGCCGATTATGATGAGACGACGACCTTGATTCCTGCGAATAATGAACGAATTGAGAGAAGAGATGATGAAACCATCTGATTCTGTAATAAAGTATGGAAAAAGCATACTCCAGCACGGTCACTTCAATAACCGGGTATATATCATAAAACTCGCACAAGATGACCTCCCGGGAATTATGGAATTTGCCACCGATCTGGCTGCAAATGAGGGATACACCAAGATATTCGGAAAAATACCTGCATCATCTGCAGATCTATTTGCCCGTGCCGGTTACGTCATTGAGGCGTCCATCCCCTCATATTTTCAGGGTAAGGAGGAGGCTGTATTTATGGCAAAGTACTTAGATCCTACCCGAAGCAAGGCAGTCAATGCAACGGAACTTGCCGGAATATGCACAGCAGCCGGAAAACATACGGGAAAGAAACAGGACCTAGAACTGCCTGAAGGGTTCACCCTTCGGCCAGCACATACCGGGGATGCCGAGGAACTCGCAGATCTATTCCGTAGAGTCTTCCCGACCTATCCTTTTCCCATCTCCGATCCGGATTACATCAGAACCACCATGCAGGATAACGTACGCTATTTTGTGATAACTGAGGGGAACAAACCTGCAGCTGTATCATCATGTGAGGTTGATAATGAAAGCCTTACGGCGGAGATGACAGATTTTGCAGTGGACCCTCACTACAGGGGCCGCGGTTTTGCACGGATCCTGCTTACTGAGATGGAAGAGGCAATGCGAAGAGAGGGAATCATCACAGCATATACTATTGCCAGATCAGCCTCACTCCCCATGAACGCCGTTTTTGCGGGTGCAGGATATCGATTCAGCGGGATGCTCCCAAATAACACCAACATCAGTGGATCGATTGAGAGCATGAACGTCTGGCACAGAAAAATATAAGCAGAAAATTTGGATGGAAATCCAATTTTCCCAAAAATATTATTAGATATTTGATGAAAACATACATATTTTCGGCAACACCCACCATGACTTCATAAAAAGACAGAAAGGGTTTATACGATAGTGACAATGTTAAGTGCGTTAAAGAATTGTGCATCAAGTCACTAAGATCTTCTGTTAACGGCAATGTGACCGATTTTTTTGCACATATTGAATTTGCCCCTTTTAGGCAGATTACCCCAGTAAACGAGGTAAAAAATGCATCCAAAGTACATTACATCTATTTCTGCGCTTGACAATCTTGTCGGGCTTGCTCCTAAAGAACGGGAGATGATGGAGAGAGTGACCGACGTGTTTCCATTTCGGGCCAACGACTATTATCTTTCCCTGATAGACTGGGAAGATCGGAGGGATCCGATTAGAGCTATTATCATCCCTGACTCACGTGAACTAGAAGTCGGAGGATGTGCTGACCCCTCCTGTGAAAAGGATTATACCAAAAAACCCGGTCTGCAGCACAAATACGATCAGACAGGTCTTCTGCTCCTGACTGATGTTTGCGGTGGGATCTGCCGTTTCTGTTTTCGAAAACGCCTTTTTATGTCGTGTGAACGCGAGACCGTGAGGGACGTATCCGAGAATATTGCGTATATCCGGGAGCACACGGAGATTACCAACGTTCTTCTGACCGGCGGAGATCCCCTGACACTAAATTCCCGGCATCTTGAATCAGTGATCCGTGAACTCCGCGAGATCCCGCATGTGAACATCATCCGGATCGGGAGCAAGATGCTCGCGTACAATCCATACCGTATCATCAACGATTCTGAACTTCTTTCCGTCCTCTCGCGGTACAGCACCCCGGAGAAACGGATATATTTGATGGCGCACTTCAACCACCCGAACGAGATCACCGAAGTTTCTCTACAAGCGGCGGAGCTACTGCAAAAATCAGGCGTCATCGTTGTCAACCAGACACCGATCCTGAACGGGATCAACAGTGATCCGGAGACCCTCACGACACTGTTTCGAAAACTGTCCTTTGCAGGGATATCTCCCTATTATGTCTTCCAGTGCCGGCCGGCAACCGGCAACGGGTTGTTCCAGGTCCCGGTCGAGACGTCCTACGATATCCTCCAGGAGTCATGGAAAAATTGCTCTGGTCTCGCAAAACGGGCACGGTTCATCATGTCCCATTCGACCGGAAAGGTCGAGGTGGTTGGGAAGGATGCCGAAAACGTCTTCATGCGGTATCATCAGGCTGCCGAGGATGATGATATCGGCAAGTTCATGACTTTCCCAACAAATCCGAAGGCAGAGTGGTTCGATGATTATCTTGCGGGTCAAGTCTCTGCTAAGAACTAACCAAACCCATTTTTTGAAAAGGATCCAGCCCCTTATCAGGCATCGAACGGTATCCAAAACTATCAGACACGAAGTGTCCGGCTTATGTAAAAGTTAAATGAAATAATCTTAAAAAAAGGGGAGTATTATCCCTGGCGGCAACCCCGTCCGCCGCCGAATCTCCGTCCATTCCCACATCCGCACGGCATCCCGCCGCGGCCTGCACCATAGAACGGTGCCTGTGAAATAAACTGATCCTGGTATTCTCCTGGCTGTACTGCACCCACAGGTGCTTGTACCGTTGACGGTACAACTTCAGTGCGCCCAGGTCCAACCTGGCATTTCCCAAAGCCCCGTCCGGTCATTGACCCCATTCCACGGGGTCCTGTCCCATCTAATCTTGGCATTTTTATAAATTCCCTGGCACTGTTCAAAGCACCATATATACTCATATGCGTATAAATATATAAAGGTATTTTTTGTGGCAATTTACCCAGGATACAGCCAAACAGCCTATTTATCAACCGTATTGCCGGATATCACAGAGTTTCGAGGACATAATCCCCCATTGGTCTTAGGAAACAGTGTCTCATCCTGTTTCGGGCAGGCCCCATTCATCCGAGTCGCACACTCTTTCATCAGAATCACTTTTCCATTTAATATAGCATCAGCGACCTTACGGCGGGCTTCATGGACATCACGCCATACAGTCTTTCGGGAAACTCCAAGAAGGATTGACGCCTCTTCCTGTCCAAACTGCTGGATGTCAATCAAATCTAGTGCAGCGATTTCTTCAGGATAGAGATAGATCACCTCCTGCTGTTCATCGATGTTACATTGAGGGGCATAACACCGTCCTCGTAAGGGACCACGTAAGGGACCTTTAGGACCTTGGTTCATTCGCGGTCTCCCTCTGCGGCGCCAACACTCCCCGTTTTCCTCACCGGCTGTCAAGGTGTATCAACTCCTTTTTCAGATCATCGGCAAGTATCCGGATTGCCTGTGATGCAGGGGATACATCAAGGTCCGTGACCGGGACCCCCGCGCGCACGGCATCTATGACCGCCGGATCGAAGGGAATCTTAGAGATAAGAGATAGATCTTCCTCACGGCAGTATGTTTCGATCTCTTTCGTGTGTACAGGGTTCAGATCATATCGGTTAACAACAACAAAAATTTTCGGACGGAACTGACGGCAGACCGTGATGACCCGTTTAAGATCATGGAGACCGGAGACACTTGGTTCAGTAATCACCAGAACGGCATTCATGCCGCTGACTGAAGAGATTAGAGGGCAACCGGTTCCGGGCGGACCATCAACCAGAAACATATCAGCATCCCCGTCACGCTCAAGTGCTGTTTTTTTCACTGCGTGGACAAGCAGTCCGGAGTTTCCTGCACCAGGTACGAGCCTGGCATGGACCAAATGGCCGCATGCGACCTCTGAATACAGAATCACGCCGGTTTGCCTTGGCTGCATACTCACGGCATCGGCCGGACAGACCACCGTACAGACCGCACACCCCTCACAGCGGGAAGCATTGATCCGGTAAGTCCCATCTTCCATATCAACAGCATTAAAACGGCAGTGTTCCTGGCACGCACCACACGCTGTACACAGATTTGGATCAATGACCGCCGCCTTCATTCCCATGAACGGATCGGTCTGGAGCAAACGGGGATTCTGTACAAGGGCAAGATTCGCAGCATCCACATCACAATCTGCAAGCACGAGAGAGCCTTTGAGCAGACGAGAGAGCGCGGCGGTGACCATGGTTTTTCCCGTACCGCCCTTTCCGCTGACCACAGCAATCCGGATCATAAGTCCTCCTTCGCAAGTAATTTAGACTTGATAAAGAGAGAACGAAACTCCTTCTGCCATTCCGGTTGTACCCGGCATAAAAGATCACCCCTACTTTGAATGGAAGCGATTTCACGGCTGAACGGGATCGTTAGCATGACATCAAGACCATGCTCTGCACAGAACCGGAGGGTCTCCTCATCCTTTCCGTCACTCCGGTTGATGATGACCCCTGCCGGAATTCCGAGCCGTTCTGTAACATCAGCGGCGAGGCCTAGATCGTGCAGACCGAAAGGAGTAGACTCCGTTACGAGAATACAGGCGTCACATCCTTCAAGAGCCTCAACAACTGGACATGATGTCCCGGGGGCCGTATCCAAAATCACGATGGGGTCGTCCGAGGTCTCTTTTTTTACCTCATGAATAATAGGGACGGCGAGAGGGCTCCCGGTATCCAGCATCCCTGTAACGAGCTTCAAACCTGGGAGTGGTGTTGAAACAGAGAGCGTTCCGATTCGTTTTGGCTCTTCGTGGATCGCTTTTTCTGGACAGACCAGGACACATCCTCCGCAGGAGTGACACAGATCAGCAAAGAAGAGAAGCTTCTTCGGCAGTACGGAGATAGCTCCGTATCGGCAGAACTCTCCACACTTTCCACAGTAGGTACAAATGAGCTCATCAATCACAGGTATCGGCAGTGTTACGTCACGCGTCATGGGATCTGATGGAAAGAATAGATGAAGATTGGGTTCCTCCACATCACAGTCAACGAGACTTACCTGACTATCCATCGCAAGAGTGAATGCAAGATTTGCGGCCACCATACTCTTACCGGTACCACCTTTTCCACTGGCAATTGCTAATTTCATAATCTTATTCTCTGATATTTATTGAAACACTTATTGAATCCTCTTAATAAAAGGATTTAGTTCACCTTATTGAGAGCGTTCTTCCTGAATGCATCCAAGGCGGCACTCACCGTGCCCCCGTCGTGGTAAACATACTGGACAATACCTGCGGAATCAAGAACAGACTGTGCATTTCCGCCCAAAAGACCGCTGATAAGAACATCTGCCTGGCGATCAATGATCAACTTGGCCGCTTTTGGACCTACACCGCCGGAACCATTTATAAATGGATTTGCGATAGCTTCAAACGATCCAGTTTCACTGTCCACGATAATGAAATACGGAGCTCTGCCAAATCGCTCCTCGACTTTGGCTTCAAGATCTGCACCTTGTGCAGTAATACATACTTTCATAATAGATATAACCTCATTAACATTTTACTCATATGCGCACAAGTAATTTAAACTATCTTATCGTACACATACTATCCTTTGCAGAAGATTCCGCGGATCCTCGAAATGATCGACGAGTTATGCGAATCAGCTCTGCATCAGGTGGTGAAAAATCCCATGAGTAAAACCAATATCATTGATGACTTACTTGCAAATCTGCCGAGCAAGTCTGTACCAGTTCGATCTGTGCTAATCGGAGCACATTGGACCGCCGTATGTAGCACCCACTGTGGTCTCGCCACAACGATAATTGGGGATAATTGTCATGATCACAAAACCGTTGTACGTGATGCCGGGTCTCTGCACCTGAAAAGTGCGCAGGAACTTGCCGAGTATGCAAAATCAGATTATTCGTTAGAAGCCAGTATTGGTATAGCTGCAATCAACTCGCTTCTGGATATGAACGAACAAAATGCAGTAGAGATGAATGCATCTCAAGTACTTATGGAAAAGGGCGCCGGGAAAAATGTGGCGCTTGTTGGACATTTCCCTTTTATTCCGAAACTTCGAAAAAGTGTCAAAAACCTATGGGTCATTGAACTCCACCCCACCGAAGATGACTACCCGGCAAACTCTGCTGCTGAGTTGATCCCCGAGGCAGATATCGTAGCACTCACGGCGAGTTCCCTGATAAATCATACCATGGATGATCTACTGAACCTCTGCGACCCGGATGCACTCGTCATGATCCTTGGACCAAGCACACCCCTCTCACCAGTATTGTTCGATCACGGAGCAAACATCATCGCAGGGTCGCGTGTCCGTGATGAAAACGCCGTTCTTCATGCCATTGGACAGGGTGCAACGTTCCAGCAGGTAAGCGGCGTCAAGCTGCTGACCTTCACGAATCCATAACGATTTCCAACGCAGTAAGAGATATGAGCGAAGTATGATACAGAAACCAGATCAACCAATTATTCCTGATAGTGAAGAGAAAACGTTCATGCAATCACCCGAGGGCACGCCGGATTCGTTCACCTATACGCCGATCGGCATCGTGCGGTCTCCCTATACGGAAACCGCCGGTATGCCGATTCAGCCAACAGGAGCGGAAGGCGTGCGTGGTACCATTATTCTACGCCCGGAGTTCTCTCCAGGTCTCAACGACCTCCAGGAGTTCTCCCACATTATCCTCATCTATGCATTTCACCGATCCAAAGGATACTCCCTGCAGGTCACCCCGTTTTTGGATACAGTCCAGCGCGGAGTCTTTGCCACCAGGGCACCAAAACGACCGAATTCAATCGGACTGTCGATCGTCAAACTGATCGACATCCAGGAGAATACTTTAACGATAGAAAATGTGGATCTTCTTGACGGAACACCCCTGCTGGATATCAAACCCTATGTGCCGGCGTTCGATGCATTTTGCTTGGCAAAAGCAGGATGGCTCGATCGAAGTTCACGGGATGCAGGATCGGCAAAATCCGACGAACGGTTCAGCGAGTAACTGATCCCTGCAGTAAAAAAGAAAAGCTCAGGAAAAATCGTATTATTATCCATAAGGACAAAAATAGATACACATGATACGAGTCGCGTCTGAAAAAAGACCCGGGAGGAGGGAAGAATGACAGAGAACCATATCTTCGGCCCGGTCAATTCCAGGAGACTCGGACGGTCACTGGGTATCGATCTTTTGCCCTTCAAGACCTGTTCATATAACTGTGTTTACTGTGAATGCGGAGCTACAACCTGTCTGACGACAAAAAGGGCCGAGTTTTTTCCAACAGAAGAGGTGATTGCCCAGTTGGATAAGGTCCTCAGAAAAGGGCCGAGTTTGGATTACATAACATTTGCCGGATCCGGCGAGCCGACTCTCTCCCTATCGATCGGGCGGATCATCAGACATCTGAAAACAACCTATCCCCAGTATAAAGTCGCCGTCCTCACGAACGGAAGCCTGCTGGGCAATAAGGAAGTCAGAGATGATCTTGCCTGTGCAGATCTGGTTATTCCCACCCTGACCAGTACCAATCAGGAAACTTTTGAACGAATCCATCGACCGTGCCCCAACCTCGCGATAAAAACGATCATCACTGATATACTGGAGTTCAGAAAAGAGTTCCGGGGAGAGATCTGGCTGGAACTTTTCCTGATACCTGATCAGAACACCGGCACGGAAGAGTTGGCTACGCTCCGGAAGGTCATGCAAATAATTCAGCCCGAACGCATTCAACTGAACACGCTTGATCGGCCGGCAGCGGAGGACTGGGTCACTGCTCCAGATCCAGAAGAGCTGGAAACTATCAGGAAATACTTTGCCGAGCTCCGGATACCGATCGATGTGGCAGGAGTATGCTGCGAACAGCCCGATACCTGCATCGCCGGAGAAAGCACGCATGCACAAATTCTGAAAACACTGCAAATCCGTCCCTGCACAGTTGAGGACCTCGCCTCCATGACTGGATTACACCATCATGAGGTGGCAAAATACCTCTCCGGACTTCTTGATAATGGGACCGTTCATGTTGCGAGAGGAAAAAGAGGCGTGTTCTACTTTGCCGGAACGAAGACGGAACGAAAATAAAAATAACACTCTCACCTTTTTTACACATTTTTCATAAAAATCAGACGGATACGCTGAGACGAAGATGATAAATCATACATCAAACCTAAGAAAACAAAAGAATGCGAGGTAATAGTTACCCCAAATCAAATAAATTATAAATATCTTTGGACAGATAAACAGATTATGACCGAAAACCAAGGTGGGACACTCACACTGGATGATTTGCGAGGCAGGGAATTAGGCATTCCAACAAAACTACCCGCCTTTAATCCGGATACGGATGTACCGGCAGCTCCGGATTATACAAATCCCGACAGCTGGCTATCTATGCCTGCATACTTCAGCACGGAAAAACAGCAGGTGGATGTGTTCTGGGTGTATCCGACCATCCTCTCCGACAATGTTACCTATCTGATGGACATCAGCGATGCGAAGTTACGGGAGAAAGCGCACTGGACGCTCGTGGAACAGGCCAGTATATTCGACGGGCAGGCAAACATTTACGCACCGTTTTATCGGCAGAATAATGTGAAAATAAATCCTTTGATGCTGACTGGTGCAAAACCCATCTTTGATCTGGGGCAGCAGGATCTCATCCGTGCTTTTGCCTATTTCCTAAAGCATTTCAACAAAGGAGAACGGCCCATTATTCTCGCGGCCCACAGTCAGGGGTCGGTCAGGGTCGTTGAACTCTCGAAAGCAGGAGAACTCATGACCCGCGATGCTGAATCGCTGAAAAAACTGGTAGCGGCGTATGTTATCGGGTATTCGATTACACCCGCAGATCTCGAACAAAATCCCCTGATGAAAATCAGTCAAAATGCAACGGACACGGGATGTTTTATCACGTATAATACGATATCCGATGCGGAAGGCAAAGAAAAGGAGGGACCGACAATCATTCCCGGAACGTTTGTGGTAAATCCTTTGAATTGGAAAACCGATACCACGTTTGCACCTGCTTCGGAAAATATCGAAGCAGTGTTCTTCAAACATGAGCATCCCAAAAATCCAGACAGGTACCCGAACTTTGCAGCAGCAAGGATCGTCAACAACGCGCTGGTGATAACAAACATATCAAACCCCGAAGAATTACCGGCGACCAGTGTCACCTTCCCGGAAGGTGTCTACCACATGTATGATTATGCGATTTTTTACGGGAACCTCAGAAAGAACGTCGGCGATCGAATCCGTTCGTATCTGGAGAAGGAGAGCGTCACGCGAAAATAAAATAACCCGGGTATTCTCTTCACAGATTCATTTCATCTCACGGCAGCAAACGAATGCGGCATTACATCTCGCCGATGCGTTATTAGATCAATAAAAAAATAGGGGGTCGCCCGTCATTCGGTGAATTCCCTTTCCCAATCAAAGGAAGAGCTATCCTCATACCACTGGGGCCAATGGCTGCACCACGCGGGCAGAACCACGTCACGAACCCTCTCTCCCGACGGGTGATAGGGCTTGATATCAATAACCGGCGTCCCGTTCTCTGCATCAATGTAAGAAAGTCTGATAATACCATGTTCCTGATCAACAGAGAGAACATCAGCCGTTGTGACCCCAATTGGATTGGGCCGCTGCGGCGAACGAGTGGCAAAGATCCCAATCATATCAGGACCATGGGTATACGGTTTCCTGCATGTCGTAAAATTCCGCTGTTCCGGCGTATCGGAACGATCGGCCCACCAAAGAACATCAATATGCCCAAACCCATTCAGCCCGAGAAGGGCCGGGCGGTATTGTTCAGCGACCTCTATCATGAATTTTCCCTTTTCCGCCCTGACTCTGCCGATCGGTCTGAGAATCATTTCCTGCAATGTCATTTTCCCGCCTCCATTCCGCCAATGACTGACGGCGACTTCTCAAGAGATACAGGAATCTGGAGTTCGGTTAGGAGTTCCTCATCCGGCACTTTTCCCGGCTCGTTATAATAAAGCTCCCGTCCGTTTCCCGTGATGGAATATTCCCGTTCTTCGGCATAGGCAAAGATGCGGGTCCAGGCTTCGTGGATTTCGGGATAAGGACCTTTGTAGATAAGGGAGAGCATCTCTCCGCCCTCAAGCATCCTGATTTCAATGCTTTCATCAGACACAACAACCCTTCCGGAAACCGGGATGGCACATTCGATATCGGCATCCTTCTCTTCATACTCACTGTCATGACAAATGAACATAAAGGGACCGGTTACTTTGACGACCGGAGTCTGATTCTCGGGCAGGTTCATTTGGGAACATAGATCGTTTGCGAGTCTGCCAATGACGTCCGCATAGCTACCCCTGCCCCGCTTGCAGATCACCCGCAAGGGGGGGACCTGTTTGATAATTGGTTCAGCATACGACATATACAACACCTCGAACGAGACGCCCGGCTCTTCAAGAATCGCCTCGATCTTCTGTAATCGGCTGACCTCCGAACGGATTTCATTTTTCCGGCGGGAAAAAATTCCATGGATCGTCCCATTGTCCTGCAAGTCCCGTGCATTCAGGATCTTTTCGACATCAGCAAGGGAAAAACCAAGTGAACAGAGCGACTTGATGGAGACACCACGCGGAATCTGGTCGCCGGTATAATAGCGGTATCCAGTGATGATATCACGCACATTTGGAACGAGCAGACCACGTTCGTCATAGATACGAAGAGCCCGCGGTGACAACCGCGTGATTAAGGAAAATTTCCCGATTGGGATCCGATCATCTGCCATGATTACAATCTTATATGCGTTCGAAAAGGTTATAGGGTCCTGCAGTCTTCCCCGCGTGAAGGTTAACGGATTCTATCTTTCTGGCACTCACACCCTGAAGATAAGATTCACGTATCACATTTTTGAGGAATTTGTCTCACGGGAGTAATTATTGAAAACCTTCGATTCAAACGGTTTTTCGCAAAACTGCGGCTTCTTCAGAACCAAATCTCCAGGTGAAGATTTTAATATACGGGGTTTGAACCCATTTCGGTGAGTAGTTCTGGCATCACTTCGTTCGTAGGGTTCACTGCATGATTGCAGGGCAGCTTCCTTGAGCATGACAGAGTTCAGAAACCAAACGAGAAGGCTGCGAAAGCCTTCCTGAGTATCGTAAAGATAATCGTCTATGAAGTCTAATTGAATCATTATCCTAGTCCTTTTTTGCCAATTAATACAAGGAATTAGGACATCTTCAATTTTACAGAAAACAAATTACACTATCGAATCCGTTCGTATCTGGAGAGGGAGAGCGTCACGCAAAAATAAAATAACCCCTCGCCTTTTTTCTGACAGCGGAAGGACAGCAGTATTTTTGAGTACAGTCATTCTCAGATAGGACGTGATAACGACTTTTGTGAAATGTTTATGACAATAGATCAAAAATTCAAATTATTCCGCAACTTCATCCAGCAAATGACTCACGACCCCCTGCGGGGGAACAAAAGACGGCGGTCGGATCCCTGCTTTTCTGAACTCCGACCACGCACGCCGGGTTACTTCCGATTTGAACTCAAACTCAAGCCGGAGATCATTGACATATCCCTTTGCCCGAACACGCATATAGAACGGGAAATCCTCAAGAAGCACGGTATGGGTATATTTTTTTGAGATAATCACATATTTTGATGTGACAAGGGCCTCCGTGATGATTTTCATAGCCATCTCTGCATCAGAATCCAGATGGATATATAGATCAATGACAATCATCATGGCAAGGTCCCCCGCATTGCCGCTGGATACTTGCTGAGTGAATATCGCACCATTCGGAACCGATACCTGTTCATCGGCAGGAGTCTGTAATCGGGTAGAGCGGATCCCGATATTTTTTACCTCCCCATACTTTTCTCCGATGGACACCTTATCACCGATCTGATACGGTTTTTCAAAGATGATAATGATACCCGCGATGATATCAGCAAAAAGGTCTTTCAAGCCGAGTCCGATGGCGGCGCCAAACAGCCCCGAGAATGCGAGTAATAGGGTCAGCGAAGGTTCGACAATAGCAATAATTACGTAATAGAGGGCGACCACATACACGAGAAGCTTCAGCAAGGGAATCAGCATGGTGATCGTGGTCCGATACCGGCCCATCCGTTCCGAGATATGTGTCAGGATAAAACCGAGCAGCCGATTGAGGACATACGCGAAGATAATGATGAAAAGAACATACAGGATAAGATTCGCATCTATGGTTTTGAGCGGGAGGTCAACCAAAACGTCTGTCGTAACATTGGAGAGCAGAGAATCAGCCGAAACACTTGTCGTGACATTGGAGAGCAGAGGATCAGTCATGATTACCACAGCCTCCTGGTCTTTTTCAGATACTCGGCAACAGGCTCAAGTGCAAACGCCGGAATACTGTAATGCCCGTCGTCATTCCCCACAAGCCCCTCTTGGACAAGGCGGTAGAGAACGCGCCGGATATCCATCTCTGATCCAACGATCTCGATCAGATCTTCCTCCCGCAGGGATTTCATGGACAGGATGATTGTGAGGATGAATGATTCGCTGATATCGAGATTCATGGAATAAGTAGTCTCGGTTATCGCATTTAGAGAGATGGTATTATCTTTCAGACTCGACTCCCAGAGAATGAGGGAAATACCGGGATTTCCCCGGGAGATCCTGTTGATTTTTTCAAAGATCAAATCCTCGATGGATATCTGGATGCGTTTTTTCCGGGGGAGCCGGTGGAACATGAGAGTAAAGTTCAGTTTTATCCAGGGTAGTGATACTTCGGCACCCTTGAGCGGCAAACGAACCTGTTTATGGACCAGAGAGAAAAAAAATGAGCGCTCGGCAACCCCGTCGTTGATAAACTTGATCTCCCCGGGCTTATGTCGGGACATGATCAACTGCTTGAGATCCGGGGTGTCCATTTTCTTGAGAACGACAATGGTCGGAAAATATGCCTCAATGTTCATGACGGCCGAAAGATACTGCCAGCTGTACAAATTCCATGTCGTGATTAAGAGTTTCTTTGAAGAGATCAATGCAAGCAAAAACGCATCAAGGACATCAAATCCACCGATTCTCCGCGTTGCAAGGAGCCGGCAGTTATCTAGCAGGATAATATCCCCGGGACAGTCAGAAAAATCCGGGAAGGAGGAGGGCGACATCCCCAACTTCAGCGGAAAATAGTGTACCCTTTCACCGTAAAGGCGCTGGATCTCATTGGCGATGGTGGTCCGGCCGCCCAGTGGTTCGGCAACAATGGCGATGTGCGCCGGCACACCGTCGTCATACCGTTCAATGGTCTGTGCGATTTCCTGTAACTCTTTCTCAAGACCGATAATGGGTCTTTCGGAAACCGCCTTCGGGTTTTCTGCCATGAATTTTTGTACCTGATAATAAGATATCCGGGGAACTATTAAAGGATATGCAGAAACATGACAGACTCCTGCGGTTTCTTTTATGAAAATTTCAAGAAAAAAAAATATTCATAGAAAGCGATCGAAAAGGGGACTCGGACTGGAAAAAGAGCTCATCGTAAACAACTGAACGAAAGCTTACATAAGAAATGCAAAAGAAGACTGGATGCGCAGAACACCAAATGAATATGCGAGGGATGGGATTCGAACCCAAGAACTACTACTAGACTAGCCCCTCAAGCTAGCGCCGTTGACCTGGCTTGGCTACCCTCGCACTGTGCGACCTATACATGTGGGTCAGTCTAGTAAATAAATCTACTGAATTCACACAGACTAACACGACCTGACTGTACAAAAATTAAGGCAAGCGTATATATGTATTCCGTGATAGACACAAAGATACAATGTGGCGGAGAATACTCGAACAATTTCAGGACTCACCCTCGCAGCAGCGTGTCGTCCGTTTTCTCCTTGAAAATGGATTCGGCGTATCTTCAGAGGGAAAAACCGTAGTAAACGGCATAGAAATATCTGCATCCGCGCTCGCACGCTTCATAAAAGTTGACAGACGGGTCGTGGACTCCACCCTGCGCCGGATATGCGAAATCGATGAACTTCAATCCCTCTTTTCCCGTCTCCGCGTCACCCCGGATCTAACAGACGTCGCTAAAAATCTTGGTCTCTCGGTTATTACCATCATCCCGAAAAATGCAGGCGACAAAAACATCGTCTCCTCGGCGGTAGATGTCCTCGCATCCTACGATCTGCCGCTAAGACAGATATTCGTCACCGACCCCTATGTGGTCGAGACACCGCGCCTTGTTATCATAATCGACGGGGTGATCCCGGCAGAGGCCATACAGAAACTCCGCAGCCTCCCTTCGGTCCAATCACTAATCCTGTAACAATGTGATTTTGTCTGGTTCGTAAACTTCGACATATGCCCCCTCCAACCCACTTTTTTCTCTCGATTATTTGTTAAAAAGGATGTATTACTGACAGAGTCGTTCGCGTAAATCTGAATCCAGCCCTCTCAAAACGAATACGGGCCTATTCTCAAAAACGGAATTGATTTAAGAACACCTATCTCTCCCCGCTTTTCAGAAACAATGACACACCCATTGTAACCTATACTTTACATTTTGTTATTTGAAAATAATAATTAATAATTAATTACAGCAATAAAAATAATAAGATTATTAATTTAGTAACACTAATTATTCGTAAATTATATTTAATGATTACAAATGATTATTGAGAAGGCACCCCAAACCCCGCAATCTCCACACACCGCATAGCACGAAAACCAACAAAAACATATCTAATATGATCGCTAAAATCAAAAAAATAGAGATATTTCTCATACTATTATGTATAACCGCATTCTGCTTTAGTGCAGGTTGCATTGATTCAGAAAACGGACAATCAGACACCGGAACAATCACCATCACTGATGCACTGGGACGAACCGTCACGATTCCCGATAACCCGGAAAAAATCGCAGTCAGCGGATCTGGAGCACTCAGATATTTTGTTTATCTTGATGTTGATCTGGACCGCGTAGCAATAGTCGATTCTGGAGACTGCAATGCAACTACGACCGTTGGGGACTCAAGACCCTACAGAATTGCCAACCCTGAAATGTTGGAGATTCCGTCACTTGGCCCTGCGTGCAGCAAAGTAGATGCTGAAAGCCTGATGGCATCGGGAGCTGAAGTACTCTTCCTCTCAACATTCACGGCAAACTTAGAAAATGCCAATGAAATCCAGGAGAAAACCGGCATTCCGGTGGTTATGTTCTACACCGGAGACTATGTGACCGACGCAGATAAAATTCAGGACACCTTCCGCATGATTGGCACAATTTTCCACAAACAGGAAAGAACGGAATCCCTGATAAACTACTTCGATGCCATCGAAAAAGATCTTCAGTCACGTATACCCAACCTCACGAATGAGCAGAAACCAACAGTCTACATCGCCGGCGTTTCCTATAGAGGAGGACACGGAATAGATGGAACAAATCCCTACTACTATCCCTTTGCAGTACTTGAAGCAAACAATGTTGCCGGAAATGTCAATGGGTCTGAAAGCATCGGATATGTTCAGGTAGCAAAAGAACAGATTCTGGACTGGGATCCAGACATTATCTTTGTCGACCTCTCAACACTCAACGCTGCCAACGGCGGAGCGATAGCTGAACTGAAAAACGACCCATCATACAAGGAACTCACAGCAGTAAAAACAGGCCAGGTGTATGCAGTCAATCCGCACACATTCTATGTAGTGAATTATGAAACCACTCTCGCAAATGCGTATTACATCGGAACAATCCTGTACCCCGAAACATTTGCAGACATTGACCCTGCAGCAAAAGCTGATGAAATATACACATTTGTCGACGGAGCACCAGTCTATGAAAAACTAAAGGCAAATCGCGAAGGACTCTCCTATCAGAAACTGGAGATATGACTGACTATCTTGAGGTAACACTATGAACGATGCAAACACTGAATGGAATGAAAATTACCGAAATCAGGAAGTTAAACCACGATTCAAATCAAGTGCCCAGCATTTCCAAGAAAAAGAAAATGCTGAAAACATGGTCAAAAAACTGATTGAACATCCCAGTCCGCACATTCAGGACCAACTGAAATCTCTGGAATTCCCCCCGGGAAGTACCATACTGGATATTGGCGCAGGACCCGGAACATTGGCCGTACCTCTCACAAAAGAAGGTAACAACGTCACGGTTGTAGAACCTTCCAACGCCATGAAAGACGCTATGGAGAAATACAAACTGCACTACGGTGTCACAACAAATATTCCCCGTATTGAAAAACTTTGGGAAAACGTAGACCCCGCTGAAATTGGTACATACGATTACGTCATCTCCTCATTTGCTTTGGGGGTTCCTGACCTGAAAAAAGCACTAATGAAAATGCATGCCGTCGCAAACAAGGAGGTCCACATCTTCTGGTTCCTAAATCCACAATCATGGAGTCAAATCAAGAAAGATCTCTACGCGTTATTGTATCACGAAGACTATCCTGACTGGATGTCCTATGCAAATGTCGTATGGCAGGCACTTTATCAGGAAAACATTTATGCCAATCTCACCGTACACGCAAGAACAGAAGGAGACAGATACAAAAACATAGATGAAGCTGTTTCCATGTATGTCCGGCAGTTTTCAGTAACTGATGACAACCAGAAAAAGATCATAGAAAACTATCTCAACGAACATTTGATTTTACAAAATGATGGATGGTATGCTCTGCCCAACAATGGAAAATATGCCCACATATGGTGGGAAAAACAATAAAACAGTCGCTCGCAGGAAGATGAAGATTATTTACTGAATGGTGAGTAAGGAAACAGCACCTTATTTACCCAAAATACACCCGTCTCTCTTTTTTCATTTGCCCGGGCCCAAAAGAGAGAGTATCAACATCATCAGAGGTATTTTTCTGGAAAAACTGAGATCAGAAAATGAGATAATACCTGAATGAAATGATTGAGCAAAAGTTGACTGGAGAACGATACGATCACTGAACTTCTCAGCATGAAAACAGATCATGCCCTGTCTCAAAAGAACAGATTAATTACGTCATATAACTAACACTTAGAGATATGGTATCCAGCATTGTCCTTCCGATAAAAAAAGTCAACTCACTCGTTGACTCAAAAATTTCTGTGGAGATAAAAGATGAGGGATGTAAATTCGAGGGAAAACTTGTCGCAATGGACGAGTATCTTAATCTTCATCTCGAAGAAACCGTTGAGATCACCGCAAACAGTCGAAGAAACATCGGCACAGTCGTAATCCGCGGAAACAACATCCTCACCATCTCTCCGCTGAACTAAATATGTCCAGAGAAGCTGAACTAAACGAAGCGGATGAAAAAACATTTGCCTACCTCAAAGAGCACCCCAAAGGTGTTCTGCAGAGTGATCTCTGGAAAGCTATTGAGGTGGACAGCCGTACGTGTTCACGTATCCTCAAAAAACTTGAGGATGCAGGCCTCATCGCCCGAGAAGAAACCAAAAAAGATGGGACACGGACCTATCTCATCACTGTCGTCCACACCTCCCAGGCGGTCGACCCCAACCTTCTGATGGCAGGGGAATCCATCGTTCCGTGTGTAGCCTGCGATGAGGAATGCACTGTTGAACACTGTAAAATGCTCGAAGACTGGGTCTATGAACTGGTCTTCGACGAACTTGAATAACCCTCTTTTTTCATCTGTCAATCAATAACGAAACCTATTTCTCCATTGCCTACAGATTCAGTGTAATATGTCGGCAGGTTTTTTTGACCGGTTCTCTGCAAAGAAACCCTGGATCGTCGAGAGTGTTCCGCCGCCCTCGACAGGTCACGGGGCGGGAATGCAGGTACCCGAATACAAGTCCAATCCTTATTTCATCGTCGCATCCGTCGAAATGGGAAATACTACAACCAAATGCATTCTGACAGGGACAAACCTTGATACCGGAAAATCTTATATCATCCACAAGACCGTGTCCATGAGCAGGGACGCCAGAAAACCAAGAAACGAAGAGGAGGTCTTTGGAACCACCCTTGACGGAACGGAACTCACACGGGAATCCGTCACCGAACTTGTCAGAGACACGCTGATCAAATGCCACAAAGATGCAGATCTAAGCATCACAGATGAACTCGACTTCGTTGTGAGAAGTACTGGCGTCGTTGCCGCAATGGACTCGCCCGATCAGGTCGGGGAGTTCGTCAAGGCACTCGCTAACGGATGCCTGCTCGCCGGCGTCCCGCCAAAAAAGATGACACCCCCAATGGGGATCAACAGCCTCCCCAAAAAACTCAGAGACTTTTCCTATGCCGACCGGCTCGTTTTCACCGGAGCAATCGCCGGCGTAATGCCACCAATCGGATCCACCGGTGTTGAGATGGTAGCAAACGAGATGGAAGGGGAGCTCGCAATGGCCGGAATCAAGGAAGGTGCCAAATGGACCGGTGTCGACTTCAGAAATCCCTGTATCTCCATGGACTTCGGCACCACGCTTGACGGCCGTATCACCAGTGACGTGGATGATAAAGCGGAGAACCCATTCGCAAAAACGATTGGAAACTTCTGCGGCCTCGCCGGGGCAATACCCGATGCAATAATCCGCGGAACAGGCCTCGTCGATAAAAAGAAAGGAACGGCGCTCGATCTTTTCGGAGAAAAATGCAAGCCAACCTCGAACCGTTCAACCAAAAACGCAATGCCCTATGTTGAACGATGCATGGAGATCATTGACGTCGCCGAGGTCCCGCGTGACCGTACACATTTCGGCAAGGTCCCGGTATGCGCCGACGTTGCCGAAGACTCGGGCATTGTCCTGATCGGGGTCGATATCGGTGTGAACGGAGACAGAACAACAGATCTTGAAGCGATCGGAGCCGACATTGCGAAAAACGAAAATAAGGAAGTCCTCCGGGAGGTTATCGACAGGGTGTGTGCAAACGTCGCGCTCAAAATCATCGACCTCTGTATCAAGAGAAACTTCCTCCCGAAGAACAGCTCGATCGGGTTCACCGGCCGTGCGATCATCTCCGGAAACAAACCCCAGTACATCCTCGAAGGGGTGATGGAACGCGGGATCTATGACGACCCCGTCGATCACCTGGTCTTCGTAGATGACGGACTTGCCCGCGGGGCGGCACTGATGGGGCGGTGTATGAATAGTATCGGCCATCCAAAGTGCCCGATCGGCGGTGTCCGAGGCGGACATTGTATTATGGCAAAACGCCAAAAGATAGGTAAGTAATATGGCAGACGAAGAATTTGATTTAGTCATACCTCCTGGAACCCCCAGAACGATCATCCGTGATGCTGCGCTGAAGTTCAACGTCGAGATCGTAAGCGTCACCCGTCCGCTGAATTATGCGAATATGGTGAACGACGAACGCGAACTTCTGGCATTCAGAGGAAATAAAGAAGAAATCGAGAAAGTAAATGAATTCCTTTATCAAAAGATAAAGGAGTTTATTGAAAGCTAATTTTTTTATCTGATTAACAGGTTGATCCTCTAAAGTGAGGAGAGACTGAAAAAAATATGTTTATGTTAATTGATATTTTCGAGACTGTAACCACGTGACGAAAGAAGAATTTTTACTCTGTCACGGTGATTTCCCTGAAGCTCAATAGAATTTTCCTTCACGGTGCCTCCGCATGCAAGCCGGCCTTTGAGGAATTTGGACAGATCCTCTAAATCGATCTCATACGGATCGAGGCCGTCAACAACGGTCACTTCTTTACCGTACCGTCTCCTGCTTACTTTAACACTAATACGTTGCTGTTCTTTTGCGACTTCTTCGCAAATACAGAGTTCCTTTGGTAAACCACATTTCGGGCAGATGCCACTGTTCATTGCAGTAGTTAATTGGTGCCGGCGAGTTAAAATATATATGGTTGGCTCATGAAGAATGAACCTTGGATAGTTATCCTTTAAAATTATAAAAATAATTATTAAGTTTCTCTTTTTTTGTCACGAGATTCCGTTCGTTTTTCGACAAAAGAAGATCCCGTTCCCTGCTTTGGACAGCCGGACAGTATTTGCAGAAGGCGTCATCGATATCATTCCATACTGCGCGAACCGGGCAGTAATATTCACCGTCATACTGTTCCACAGAAAAGCCGCCGGGAAACGGCATGCCGACAGGGTGGACCGGCTCTTCCTTGATGTACACCGTATAGGCGGCTATCAAATATTTCAGGGGACGCAGACGGTCTCCCGGCGTTCCTTTCAAAGTAGCTCTCTGTGCGTCGGCCGTAAATGCTTTCCACGAATGAGAAAGCAAAACTGCAGAACGAATCGGCGTAAGCTCGTCGGTCATCATCCGGTGATATCCGTCGACGATCTGGATGCGGGCATACTGCATGAGAGAATCCCCGTACTCTTTGGGAACATTTTTCAGCTTTTTTGCATACCGGTTAAGCATCAGCTCCAGATCCTCGGGAGAATACAGCTGACCTTTCTCTTTGAGGAGAGCGAGAAGAGCACCTTTGCGGGACACGCGGGTAAACTCATCCCATGAAAAAAGAGTTCCCGAAAGGGGCGTCCCCTCACGGTTCCAGAATCCCATCAGGCCACCTTATTCAGACAGAGGTTTGGCGCCTTTCTTCCAGACCTCTTCCCGATAAGTCGGACCGCTGTTATACGTACAGAACGGGATGAGTCTGCCGTCCGGGGTCGCATAATGGATACAGCATCTTGAGACACGTTCGGTGTCGTAGTTGAAGGCGTCCATGAAATGCATCGAGCCGATGAAGAGAGCATTTTCGTGGAATTTTCCAAGCGAGTCGTAGTCATGTTTGACGAGAGCATCGTAGATGAGTTTCTTTAAATCGATCCGGATACCTTCGACTTCTTCTTTAGAGACGGCCTTGTTGATCTTGCCAAGACCGGTGGCCATTGCCAGATATTTACCGGTCTTGCCGGTCGTCTTGAATTTTTCTGCGAGGGCGTTTGCCTCGGCGAAGAACTTGTCAACATCAACGAACCGGGTGATCGGGACGAGATCACCCTCGTCATTCACGAATCCATAGGTCGCGGCTCCGCAGTGAGGGTGAGCGCAGAACATGATCTGAGGTTTCCCGGTGTATGCCTCGATCAGATCGCAGATCGTCATGACGGACGGAATCGGATAGAAATCGGATGATTTGAGCTTGCCGCCCATCTGTTCCTCCACGCAGCGGGTGATGTCGGGAATGGTCACGCGTTCGCGCAGAACATCATCTTCTTTTGCCGCGCCGGTAAAGGCAACGGGCTGGAAGTTGATACCCCGGATGATATCGACATTCTTGCTTGCAAACTTAATGATGCCGCCGATTTCATGATCATTCTTCCCGTGGATGATGGTTGGAACAAGCACAACCCCAAGACCAACTTTCCGGCAGTTTTCGATCGCCGGAAGCGAAGTTTTTTCCAGAAGCGGATTCGTCTCTTTCGTCACGCCGTCAAAATGGAGATAGACGGTAGAGAGTCCGGCTTCGCGCAGATTCTTTGCAAGTTCGGGGTTCTGGGCAAGTTTGACGCCGTTCGATGCCATCTGAACCTGGCTGAAACCAAGCTCTCTGGCTTTTTTGATGATGTCAACGAGATCGTCGCGCATGGTCGGTTCGCCGCCGGAAAACTGAACCGCCGGACAGGGAACCGGCTTTTCGTTTCTGAGAATCGTAAGCATCGAGGTGATTTCATCAAAAGTCGGTTCATAGATATAGCCGCAGGCTCGGGCGTTGGCAAAACAGAACTCGCACTTCAGATTGCAGCGGTTCGTAACATCGATGTTGGCAAGAAGGGTTCCCGACTTATGATTTGCGCAAAGACCGCAGCGGGTCGTACATTCTCCCGGAAGATCAACATTCGGATTTTCCACACCCCTTCCCACACGGTCATAGGTGTCAAAGCGCCGGTACATCTCGGCATCCGACCAGTACAGATTCTTTGCATAACCGTGTTCCGGACAGGTCCGGCATATCCATATTGCACCGTCCTCTTCAGTAATTTCCGCGTCGAGCAATTTACCACAGACGGGGCATAGGCTTTTCGTTCTTTTTATTGGCGTCATGGTTAACTCCCTTGAAATATAATTATTATAGTAATTCGCGTGTAACTATAAAAGAATGAGAGTGAGAGTTTGATAACAGATATTTTGATGACAGTTGGTATGGCCTGTCTATGGGCAGTATGGATCATGATCCCTGCATATATTCCCAATCCTGCCGCAGCGCTCGTTGGCGGAGGGACACCAGTCGATTTCGGCAGATGCGCAAAAGACGGACGGCGGATACTTGGAGACGGAAAAACATGGCGCGGACTGATCGGCGGCATCATTGTCGGTATCATCTTCGGCCTTCTGCAGATCTTTCTGGTTGACTACTTCCATCTGGATTTCCTGCCGAAACAGACGATTATCACCGTATGTGCCCTCGCGACGGGAGCTCTTCTCGGCGACATGGTCAAAAGCTACTTCAAGCGCAGAATGGGAAAAGACCGGGGAGCCAAATGGCCGATCGCGGATATGTATGATATGGTTGTCGGATCCCTTGTCCTGATGACCCTCGCATTACTCGTAACAGGGAATCTCAATTGGTTCACTGAAAATTTCCACTCGGTCGGATTCTTTATCGCGACCTTTATTGCCATCCTCATACTATCACCTCTATTACATAGAGGAACAAATATTATCGGATACTTACTCGGGTTAAAGGACGTACCATGGTAAACAGGATATTAGATCTTCTGGTTCAGTATAAAGCAGTGGAGTTCGGGGATTTCACCTTGGCGTCCGGTGCTCAAAGCAGGTATTACATTGATGTGAAAACGGCGATCATGCAGCCCGAACTGCTCTCTGAAATCGCATCTGAAGTCGCAGCACGATTTGATTTCGAATGTATCGCAGGGGTTGCCGTAGGCGGGATCCCGCTCGCCGTTGCCGTATCACTTGCAGCAAATAAACCGTGCGCCGTCATCCGGGCAGCAGCAAAAGACCATGGAAAAAACCAGATGGTCATTGGAAACGTCCAGGGAAAACGGGTCCTCTTGATTGAGGATGTCACGACATCCGGCGGTTCATCGAAGTACGGTGTCGAAGAACTGCGTAAAGCCGGAGCACTGATCGATTCCGTCGTCACCGTCGTTGACCGGGAAGGCGGGGCAAAGGAACTTCTTGCCGCAGAAGGAATCACCCTAAATCCGCTGGTGCGAGCAAGCGAACTCCTCGCATAATTTTTTTTCTCATTTCCAAATAGACAACCACATCAGAAACTCGTGTGATATATTTATAACATATTGTGACAAATATATCACATATGAATATGATTTCATTGATGGGACTTATCGGGTTCCTTGGCTTTCTCGGATTCTATACCGGGAATTATGGATTCTTCGGCTTTTTTGGATTCTTTGTATTTTTCACCTACGCTCTGAAAAAATATGATGAACTCTTTGACGCATATGTAAAGAAATCCGCAACCCTGGCATTCTTTACCTCGGTTGTATTATTCTACGTAGCACTCTGTGCAGTTGTCATACTCAACATTCAGGAATATATCCCGATCCTCTTCACATTGGTGTTCGTTGTTTCGATCATTGTATTTATTCTGCGTCTGACCATCTACGAAATAGCGGAAAACATCCGTGCCCGTGAGAAATAATGCAGACCCGCATTCGCGAATGCCGACAAAAACTCGGCATGACCCAGGGGGAACTGGCAGAACTCGCAGGCGTCCGGCGGGAAACGATCGTTCATCTGGAAAAGGGCAAATACAACCCCTCACTCAAACTCGGATTCGATCTGGCAAAGATCCTTCAGATACCGGTGGAGGAACTGTTTTCATTTGAGGACGAGTGAAGGAGTTTCCTGCCCATGCAGTGACACAGGGCCGTAAATCCCAAGTTATTGGAAACATTATTTGACTGTTGACGCGCCATAGATAAGGATATGAAAATATTAGTGGCCGGAGGTGGCGGAAGGGAACACGCCATCTGCTTAGCACTCACCAAAAATACGAACGTTGAACTCTACTCCGTCATGGGGAAAAAGAATCCGGGAATCGCAAAAATAGCCCGCGAATCCTTCATCCACGCGGAAACGGATGTCCCCGCGGTTCTTGCCTTCGCAAAAGAACACAATATTCAATACGCCGTCATCGGACCCGAAGCCCCGCTTGAAGCAGGCCTCGTCGATGCCCTTACAAAAGAAGGAATCGGGTGTGTGGGCCCGGTAAAAGCTGCAGCACGCATTGAAACCGACAAGGGATTCTGCCGCGGCCTCATGAATAAATACGGAATCGACGGCTGCCCGGCATACAAACTCTGCAGCACCCCAAAAGAAGCCGCCGAGTTCATTCGCGAATATCCCGGCGACTTTGCAGTCAAACCGACCGGCCTTACCGGCGGAAAAGGGGTCAAAGTCATGGGAGAACAGGTCGACCGCGAAGGAGCCGTCGAATACGCCATGACCCTGAAAGATCAGGTCATCATCCTCGAAGAACGTCTTCTCGGCGAAGAGTTCACGTTAATGGCATTCGTCGACGGCAAACATCTCGTTCCCATGCCGCTCGTTCAGGATCACAAACGCGCCTTTGAGGGAGATATCGGCCCCAACACCGGCGGAATGGGATCCTACTCGCTCGAAGATCACAAGTTCCCCTTCGTCACCGACGAAGACTACGCTCAGGCGATCTCCATCATGCAGGCGACGATCGACGCCCTCGCAAAAGAGGGAAGCCCCTACAAAGGCATCCTCTACGGCCAGTTCATGAACACAAAGACCGGGCCGAAAGTAATTGAGTTCAATGCACGGTTCGGCGACCCCGAGGCAATGAACGTCTTATCGATCCTCACCTCCGACTTCCTGACCATCGCAGAACACATCATCAACGGAACGCTTTCGGCAAAGGACGTCTCCTTTGATAAGAAAGCTACGGTCTGCAAATACATCGTACCGATGGACTACCCCGATAAACCCCATGCAGGCGATGTCATCACCGTAGATCCGGCAGAAAACACCGTTCTCTACTATGCAAATATCTCTCAGGAAAACGGTGTCCTGACGACCCTGACCTCCCGCACGATGGCATATGTCGGGATCGGGGACTCGCTTTCCGAAGCAGAAAAGTATGCAGAATCGGCATGCAGGAATGTATCCGGAAACGTCAGATACCGCAGCGATATCGGAACAGATGCCCTGTTTGCAAAACGCATCGTCCACATGAAGGAATTACGATCATGAAAAAAGATTTCATTTCGATCACTGACCTTTCAGCAGAAGAGTATGAAGACATACTCACTCTCGCCGCCCGGCTCAAACGCCAGCGGTATGCAGGTGTCCCCCACCCGCTCCTCGCCGGAAAAACCCTCGCAATGATCTTCGAAAAGGCATCCACCAGAACACGGATGTCATTTGACGTCGGCATGTATGATCTCGGCGGATATGCGCTCTACCTGAACGCCAAAGACACCCAGCTCGGCCGCGGGGAAACCGTCGCCGATACGGCACGGGTGATGTCCCGATACGTCCACGGGGCGATCATGCGGACCTACAAACACGAAACGATCACCGAGTTCGCGAAATACGCATCCATCCCGGTGATCAACGCCCTTTCCGACAAGGAGCACCCCTGCCAGATCATGGCCGACTCACTCACCCTCAAAGAAAAGTTCGGCGAACTGGACGGGCTGAAGATCGCCTGGATCGGGGATGGAAACAATGTATGTAATTCACTCATCATGTCATCCGTCCAGACGGGCATGGAAATCGCGGTCGGAACCCCGAAAGGATACGAACCCGATCCCGAAGCGGTGAAATTCGCCAAAGAAAACGGCGGCAAAGTTACCATCTACGATGATCCGGTCAAGGCAGTGACCGATGCCCACGCGATCTATACGGACACTTGGATCTCAATGGGAGAAGAGGATGTCAAAGAGAGCAAGCTCAAAGACTTCGTCGGCTACCAGCTCGACACCGCCCTCTTAAACAAAGCGGCGGACGACGCTCTCGTTCTGCACTGTCTTCCGGCCCACCGAGGCGAAGAGATCACCGACGATGTTCTCGATTCCGTGCAGAGCGGAGTCTGGGACCAGGCTGAGAACCGGCTGCATGCCCAGAAAGCTATTCTCGTTCGGCTGATGACACAAGGGTACTGATATGCAGCCCGACTTTCCGCGGATCGGTAAACGGCTCTTCTCTGAGCATCTGGTCGGAGGAAACTTCGGCAACATAAGTGTGAAGACCGATAATGGATACTTCATCACGAAAACTGGCTCTTATCTGGACGCTGACCCTGAACAGATAGTCCTGATGCCCTTAAACGGGCGGGTCACCCCGGGTGCATCCAGCGAATGGCGGGTTCACACCGCCGTCTACAATGCCTCGGAACACAACGCGATCGTCCACGCTCACCCGCCGTATGCCGTGGCCCTCTCCCTCCTCACCGATTCCGAGATCGATACAATCGACAGCGAAGGAAAACTGCTTGCCCCGACGATCCAGATTGTTGACGGCCCATGCGGATCACAGCTGCTTGCAGATGTCGTGGCAGAAGGCCTCACATCTGCAAACGTCGTCATCGCCAAAGGGCACGGAACCTTTGCAGCTGGCAAAGACCTCGACCAGGCATATCTGTACACCTCGCTCGCCGAACACTGCTGTAAAGTTCTGTATCTGACGAAAACCTACAGATAATTTCGTATTTTTTTATTTCCATATTGTTTTCTTGAGTTATGAGATGAAGATAATAATATGTAGATATAATCAAACAAAAAGGATACTAATAGAGAAATAATTAAAAATATTTCTCAAATACCATATGAGATAATTATTTATTTACCGATAAACAAACATAAAACAATGGATTTCATCTCACATCCCAAAATATTTATTAAAAGGGTTTTGTTTTTTATAGGTGGATTCATCATTGGATTTCCGATCGCAGGATTTATGATGTCACTTGGGATATACCCAGAACTTTACACCACACCGGATATTCTGCAAATTCCAGCCGTCATTTTCGGGTTGGCGTTATTTCTCGGAGGAATGGTAGCTATTTTCCATGCATTTATGCTAAAAGAATAAGCTGAACCGTCAATTTCACTAATCCTGCCAAACATATCGACATAGCGATTGGACAAATACCATAATAATAACTCAACAAATAAAAAAGAAAAATCAGAGTGCCGCATCGATATACTCTGATATCCTCGGTACCGAAATTGCACCCACCGGCACAACTTTACCGTTGACCAAAATGATCGGCAGCGGCGGGTGATCGATCCTCACAATCTCGACGACACGTTCAGGGATCCCGGCGTCCAGCGACGTAAGAGTCACCGACACCCGGTCGCCGTACTTCTCTTTTAGGGCTTTTTCCAGTGCCGGAAACGCAAACACCATAGTTTCCTTCTCAAAACATTCCACAAGCCCGCAGGAACGATCCTGATCACAGGGAAACGGACCGCAGGGACGGTAAGTATAGCCAATAACTTCTACAGAAATCGGAGTCATGTCTAAAGTATTAGTGCTGACGTGTAAAAAAAAGAATGGTGAAACGCTTGGACGCTTCAGTTCAGATAAGTGCCATAAGAAGGCTCTCAAGCGTTGCGGCATCAGTAACTCCCTCAAGTCGCTGGATGACCTTACCGTCCTTCTCGATGATAAGAGTCGGAACTACGCTGATGGAATACTTGTTTGCAAGATCCCCGTGCTCATCCACATCGACCATTTGGACGTCAACCTTATCACCAAGTTTTTTGGCAAGATCATGGACAATCGGGCTCTGAATTCTGCAGGGTCCGCACCAGGTGGCGAAGAAGTCGTATAATACCGGTTTTGTCATAATTAAAAGTGGGAGAAGAACACTAATATAGCTTCCCATCAGGGAATAAAAAAATGAGGGAAAGGAATCCCGGAATATTTATTTGATAAGTGCCCGAATCAGATCACGGTCGAAAAGCATGCCGGAAAGCCGCTGATCGTTGTCGATGATCGGCATCTGGTCAACACGTCCGCGTTTCATCCGCAGAGCACAGTCGCTGACCTCTGCATTGTTTGGAACAGAGAGAACCTTTCTGACCATGCATACCTTGACAGGACGATCCGGGAGCTCGACTTTGGAGACACCATAGGAGATCGTATGATTATCACGAATACTCTCCCAAGTCCACTCATCATCATCCGTTCCGGTCGAGAAGTCACTCGTCTGGACATCATCCTCGATGCTTGAACATCTGATAAGATCACGCTCGGAAATAATACCAGTGAGCTGGTTCTCCGAGTTCAAGATCGGCATGGCATCTGTGTGGGCAAGTTCCATGATCCGGCCGACGACCGGCAGAGGAGTCTCTTCCCAAAGGGCATATGTCTTTTCGCTGACATATCCGTTTCTGATCTCGCAGACATCCCGAAGTTTTGCAACCGCTCCGATAAGATCGGAAACACTTAAAATACCAATGAGATTCTCGCCTTCGACGACCGGCAGACGGCGGACATTCATCTTCGTCATGATCTCTGCAGCTTCAGAGAGCGTTACATCAGGGCGGATCGTCAGCGGCTCAGACGACATCAGAAGAGCGACCTGAACCTCTTCGGGTTTACGCAGAATATCTTTTCTGGTAACGATACCAAGGAGCTTTTTCTGTGGACCATTTACCACCGGAACACCACTGATTCCGGTCCGCTTGAGAATACGTAAAACATCATCGCGGCCTGAGGGAATCTCGACCGTGACAACATCTTTTGTCATGTAATCTTTTGCTAACATTTCCGTCATGATATTCACCTCAGAATTCAGGTCGTTCACACAGATCGACCTAATTGGTTTTCCCGTTACAGAAAATCCGTGTGTATTTCTAGGAGTGCAGGAGATAAATAACGCTTACATTCATTATGAGGATTTTGGTGCGAAAATGCCGGCGAATTCCCTATTCGCGCGGAAAAAAGTTAAGGGGGGTTAGTTTTTGATAATCAGCGTATTGGTTTTCGCATAGTTGACGATATGCATTGATACGCTGCCAATCAGAAGACGGTCGAGTTTGCTCTTACCGCGGGATCCGACAACAATAAGATCACATTCAAGCTCAAGTGCTTTATTGATGATCGTATCACCGGCATGTCCTGCCTCAAGATGGGGAGTGACCTTCACGCCTTTCTTGGATGCTTCCTCAACCAGTTCCGCCATGACATCCCGGCCTTCTTTTTCAAACCGTTGATAAATCAGTTCCCAGGATGTATCCACCGGTCCGGGCGAGATCATACCTGACTCGATAACGTAGATTGCATGCAGTTCGGCTTTGGACATTTTTGCCAGTTCGATCGATTTATTGAACGCACTTTTGCTGATGTCGGATCCGTCAATTGCAACAAGTATCTTGGTAAACATTTTTTAGAACCTCCTACTTTATGAGTAAATTACTCTTCCAAGGTTATAAAGAGATGGTATTACCACCGGAAATGACCCTGATGATACCCCGGGATCCTACCCGGTTAATCAAAGATGTGCGGGGATCCTGCGTCCAGCGGCCGGGATATCCGCCGTCAAGGAGGAGAAGGTCGGCTGACCCGCCCACCTCGATCCTGCCCCTTCGGCCCAGAAGAGAGAAGCCGCCCGTCATCATCTGGAGAATCTCGAGGGAATCTATTGTGTATACCGTCTGCAGGAATGCTGCTTCGGCGAACATATCCGGCGGGACAAACATCACATTGTCCGTCCCGAGAAAAACCCGGCAGCCGGCATCCAGCATTTCATGAACAGGCGGCCTGCGGGCATCGGTGGTCGCTCCAAGCAGCCAGTTTGATCGCGGACAGATGACGATCGGGATATCACGGTCGGCCGCCTCACGAATGTGGGCTCCCGTGAAATGCGTCGCGTGGATAATCAGATCCGGATCAAGAGCAAAAGCCGCCTCAATGTCCTTGGCCCCCGCTTCGCCTGCATGCACGGCGAAAAGTTTTCCGGCCTGTTTTGCAAGGCGGACCGCCTCTTCCTCCGCCACCGTTCCCTTTGCACTGGAAAGACCAAAACCCTGAGCGGCAAATTCGCCGCCGTCTCTCCCGAAGACGAACATGTCCACTGAAGGATCTGCTGCTTGACTGAGAAGATCGACGCCGGCGGTTCCCCCTTCCCGGAAATCCGCAAAACCCAGAGTCCCCGTCGCTTTCATGAATCGAATCGTATCCTGCATCGCAGAGACCAAACGATCATCCGGCGTTTCCCGCAAAAGCCGGTGTTTCAACCCGTTCGGCGGGGCAACGAGTTCCGCAAGCGGCCGGTCGATCTTTGTGTCCATGCCAATGGTATCGGCGATGTGGGTATGCGCGTTGAAAAATGCCGGAACGATCCACTGCGTGGAAGCGGTTTTACTCTCGGTCATCTCAGAGATATGCCCATTTTCGATGACGATTCTGACATTACGCGGGGTAAACTCATCCCCGGTGAATGCCAGCCCTTCCAGTGTTTCCTCCTGCATCTATCCCGTGTTCTCCTGTTCTTTTATATGGGTAGAGGATGAATATAATAGGATATGGCAGCAAAGAACTCGGGCAGAGGACTAAGTTCATCAGCAGGTCTGGTTACCTACTACGATGCGGATGACAAGAAAGCATTTCACATTAAACCAATGGTGGTTTTAGTGGTCGCCGGTATCATCGGTCTCATCGTTTACCTGCTGAACCTTTTCATCTAAGTCCCTAATATCATACTTGAGATCTATTCTCACCTTTTTTCATATCCCCGGATCGCTTAAGTATTTCAGAAGAGAGGTATCTGTATGCAATTTCGGATGATCCACAACAACATCAACGTGCTCGATCTTGACCGATCGATGAAGTTCTACGCAGAGGCTTTGGGACTGTTTGAAGTAAAACGGATCGTGCCAGAATCAGGGGACCTGACGATAGTTTTTCTGGGAGACGGTCATTCGGGCCATAAACTGGAACTCACCCAGATCACCGGCAGAACAAAACCGTATGATCCGGGCGATAACGGGATGCATCTGGCGTTCTCGACCGACGATTTTCAGGGATCCCTCGAAAAACACCAGAAAATGGGCTGCGTGAAGTCGGTCAACGAGGCAAGTATTGTCTATTACCTTGAGGATCCGGACGGATATCGAATCGAGATCCTGCCGCTCGGCAGAGGATGAACCACCGATATTTTCATCGGATAGAGGTCCAGCCGCCAGGAAAAACACGGTCCTCTTCCAAATCATTAATACCTTCACCTCTTCTATAGATTGTCAGAACAACAATATCATGTCCCGCACGACCCGCCTTCTTCTCCTCGCACTTCTGCTGAGCGTTCTCTGTATCCTCCCGGCCGCCGCAGACCTCCCGTCCTCCTACGATATGCGGGACCTGAATCTCACCCCCGTGATAACCGACCAGGGATACTTCGGTGTCTGCTGGGCGTTCGCTTCGATCAGTTCGCTCGAATCCAGTATGATCAAACAGGATCCGGAAAAATACACCGGAATCGACCTCTCCCCCTTCCAGATCGCCTACTTCACGTACAACCGGGACGAACTGATCGACCCGGCATCCCCCTATCCCGGACTCGAAGGGATAGCAGGTGACTACACGCACGTTGAAGAAACCGATCCCCAGGACAACATCTACGGGCTTACTCTTGGAGGTTACCCTTCCCAGGCGGTTTACAGCCTTGCCGCCGGATTCGGTGCAGTAAATGAATCCGCAGCACCCTTCGATTCCTACGGGAACAATACTGCCCCGTCCCTGGACACAGCAATATCCATGGATGAGATCGTGCTGGATTCTGCAGTCTCCATTCCCTCCTCTGAACAGGACAACATAAAGACCATGATCCTCGAAAATGGATCGCCCGCGATATCATTCATCATTACCGCGGATGAACCGTATCTGGAAGAGCTGGAAAACGGGGAGTGGGTATATTCCCTTGGAGATACGGACCAAGGAAGTCTCGAGTCTGCCGGCGGACATGTCGTTATCATCATCGGATGGGATGATGCGTTTGCCAAAGAGCAGTTCAATGTGACGCCGGACCATGACGGGGCATGGCTGATCCAGAATTCGTGGGGAAGCAATCTGTCGAATGTCACCTACATCTGGATGCCGTATGATGAAGTGACCGATCCGGTCACGTTTTTCCTCGGGACAGAACCCTGGTTCGATCATAATTATCAGTATGACGGCGGGACCTTGCCGGCGGATAAGCCCGTGAACCAGACCTCGGCGACGGTCGGAAATGTTTTCACGGCAGGCGGGGACGAACGGATCATGGCAGTCTCGCTTGACACGGACCAGTCCGTGAACTACACGGTCTCTCTGTACACCGATCCTGTGCCAGGAAACCCGGACTCGGGTCTGCTGCTTTCTGAGCAGGAGGAAACGATCGAATTCCCTGGATACTATACGATCCGGCTGGATGAACCTGTCCCGATTGAGAAGGGACAGAACTTTTCGGTCGTGTATGATTTCGAAGGGGAGGAAACCCTGAACATCTCTATTGATACCTCCACGATCGCCGATGAGGATATCTCGACAACGACGTTTGCCCGTGCCGGAGAGAGTTATCTTCGAACAGAAACGGGAGAGTGGGAGGATCTGAGTGCGGACGGTGAGACGAATCTCCGGATAAAAGCATTCACGAACGACACGGTGTTTTCGATCTCGATCGATCCGGTCTCAGTTTCAATAAAAGAGCGGGGTGTTTCGGTTACCGGAACGACGAACTTCGCGGTCGGAAAAGAGATCACGGTGACGCTTGTGTGCCCGAATGGAGATGTCCAGACGGAGACGGCTGAGGTGAGGAAAGGTTCGCAGGCGAATTTCTGGAAGGTTACCTTCTCCCCGGTGAAGCTGACGGAGGAGGAGTTTTTTGTGTCGGCGGAGCGAAACGGGGTCCTGGCAGAAAGCGGATTTGTCCCGAGCGGATTTAAGGAGATGCTGGTTTTTGGAGCGAAAGGGACGAGTATGCCGGGCGAGGGATAACTATTTGGGAAGTACAGCAGGATGTGGACATAAGGGATATTTAACCGCGAAGATTGGCGGAGGCGTGCAAGCCAAAGGCTTGTGTGCCGCCTCAAATGGGCAAAGCCCATTTGGGCTTATTCGCGGTTGGTTTTTCTCATGTTTCCACACCCTCTCACCTCCTTCCCGAATTGGATTAACACCAACCCCGCGTAAGATTAACGTCCCTTCCTGCCAATAGATAAGCTAGGTAAACCCCATGGGTGAACTCGCAGCATTACCCAATATCGGTAAAGACACCGAAGAAAAACTGAACAAAGTCGGGATCACCACAGTCGCACAACTGCGTGAAATCGGCAGCAGACAAGCCTGGCTGATGATCAGATCGATCGATGAGACCGCATGCCTTCACCGGCTCTACGGACTCGAGGGAGCGGTTTTGGGCGTAAAAAAATCGGCACTCTCAGCCGAAACGAAAAAAGAACTGAAAGAGTTTTTCTCTTCGTTTTCCTAAAAACGCTAGTTCTCTTCTTTTTTGAATTTGGAATACTTGCCGCCGATGATGATAATGATAATCCCGACAAAAATACCGGCAAGCATCAGGATAAAGTTGTACCCCGATAATAACACGGCTGATGCAATTATAACGACAACACCGAGCAGGACCAGTGCTGTTGAAAGAACCGAACCTTCTTTGGTAAGATACTCAAAAAATGAGGACATACTAGAACAGTAAAAGCCGAATCCATATTAAAGTATTGATCGACGAACACCATAACGGGAACAGTTAATTTGCATGCATAGCCTACATATAAGCATAGGATCGTCCGGGTAAAGGAAAGGGATACTGATATGGTTTACAGGATATTTGTTGAGAAAAAACCCGCACTGGCAAACGAAGCACGCTCACTCCAGAATGAACTGCAGAGTCTGCTCGGCATTAAGGAACTGACATCAATCAGAATAATCAATCGGTACGATGTCGAAAATATAGAAAAACCGCTGTTCGATTACGCAAAGGCGACGGTCTTCTCCGAACCCCAGCTGGATATAACATACGATACGCTGGAGCCGGCAAAGGACGAAACCATGTTTGCCGTCGAGTATCTGCCGGGTCAGTTCGACCAGAGGGCAGACAGCGCCGCCCAGTGCATCCAGCTGATTTCGCAAGGGGAACGGCCGCTCGTAAACACCGCACGCGTGTATATTCTCAAAGGAAACATCTCCAAAAAACAGCTGCTTGCGATCAAAAAATATGTGATCAACCCGGTCGAGAGCAGAGAAGCATCGCTTGAAAAGCCGGCGACCCTTTCCGTATCCTACCATATCCCGACAACCGTCGAAACACTTACCGGATTCACCAAACTGGATGAAAAAGGTCTTGCCGACCTCATCCGCGATCTGGGACTCGCGATGGATGAAGACGATATCAGATTCAGCCAGCAGTATTTTATTCAGGAAAACCGGGACCCGACGATCACCGAGATCCGGATGATCGATACCTACTGGTCGGATCACTGCCGCCACACGACGTTTTTAACGACGATCGACAAGGTAACGACGAAAAGCCCGCTTCTCCAGAAAGCATTCGACGATTATCTTGGAGTCAGAAAAGAAGTCGACCGGGAAAAACCGGTCAATCTGATGGATATCGCAACGATCGCCGTGCGATATCTGAAACAGGAGGGAAAACTCGATAAGCTGGACGAGTCTCCCGAGATCAATGCCTGTACGGTGAAAATCACGGTGAACGTGGATGGACAGGACGAGGATTGGCTTCTGCTGTTCAAAAACGAGACCCACAATCACCCGACCGAGATCGAACCGTTCGGCGGAGCGGCGACCTGTCTCGGGGGAGCGATCCGCGACCCCCTTTCCGGCCGGGCCTATGTGTATTCGGCGATGCGGCTGACGGGCGCCGGAGATCCCCTGACCCCCGTGAGCGAGACGCTGGTTGGAAAACTTCCGCAGCGAAAGATCGTCTCGACGGCGGCGGCAGGCTACAGTTCGTATGGAAACCAGATAGGGCTTGCCACCGGAATCGTCGATGAGCTGTATCATCCGGGATACGTGGCAAAACGGATGGAAGTCGGCGCCGTTATAGGGGCCGTCCCGCAGGATAATGTCAGACGCGAGGTGCCAAAAGACGGGGATGTCGTAATTCTTTTGGGCGGACGGACCGGGAGAGACGGATGCGGAGGGGCAGCCGGATCCTCGAAGTCTCATACGGTGGCTTCCCTTACAAGCTGCGGAGCGGAAGTTCAGAAGGGAAATGCTCCGGAAGAACGAAAGATCCAGCGGCTGTTTAGAAACAAGGAAGCTTCCCGTCTTATCAAACGCTGCAACGATTTCGGAGCAGGCGGGGTTTCGGTCGCGATCGGAGAGCTTGCCGAGGGGCTGGAGATCAATCTGAACGCGGTCCCGAAAAAGTACGAAGGCCTTGACGGAACGGAACTTGCGATCAGCGAATCGCAGGAGAGAATGGCTGTCGTCGTGGACAAAAACGATGCGGAAACGTTCCGCTCCCTCGCTCATGCGGAAAATCTCGAAGCAACGGTCGTTGCAAAAGTCACGGATAATCCCCGCCTGATCATGAACTGGAACGGGAAAAAGATCGTCGATATTTCCCGTGCATTTCTGGATACGAACGGCACGGAAAAACACATCGAGATCGAACTCGCCGAGCCGAAACCGTTTGCAAAAGAGGTCGGCGACGGGTTTGCCGAGAATTATGAAAAGCTCGCCGGCGACTTAAACAGCTGCTCGAGAAAGGGACTTTCCGAGAGGTTCGACTCGACGGTCGGCGCCGGAACGGTTCTTATGCCGTTTGGCGGCAAATATCAGCTGACTCCGATCCAGGCGATGGTGAACAAGATCTCGGTGGAAAAAAGCGATACCGATGACTGCTCGCTGATGGCATGGGGATTCAACCCGATGATCTCGGAGAAGAGCCCGTATCACGGAGCATACCTCGCGGTTGTCGAAAGCGTCTCGAAGCTGATCGCAACCGGGGCCGAGTTTTCGGACGTGTATCTTTCGTTCCAGGAGTATTTCGAGAAGCCGGGCAAGGATCCGAAACGCTGGGGTAAGCCGATGAGCGCTCTCCTTGGGGCGTTCACCGCCCAGATGGGGCTTGGCGTCGGGGCGATCGGCGGGAAGGATTCGATGAGCGGTTCCTTTGAGAAACTAGATGTCCCCCCGACACTGATTTCGTTCGCCGTAACGACGGAGAAGATCAAAAACATCGTCACAAACGAGTTCAAGAGTCCGGGCCACAAGGTCGTTCTGCTGAAGCCTGAGTATGATGAAATCGGTCTTCCAAAGGCAGAGTCGCTGACCGCAAATTATCGTCTGGTAACGATGCTTATGAGAGAGGGGAAAGTTCTCTCCTGTTATACGCCTTCCCTTGGAGGCATCGCCGAGGCCGTATTAAAAATGGCATTCGGGAACATGATCGGATTCACCTACGACAGCAGTATTGATCCAAAGGACATCTTCGGATACAACTACGGAGCGTTTGTTCTCGAACTCGCCGATGACTCCGAGGTCGGAGTCCCGTTAGGCGTAACGACGCCGGACGCTTTCATCCGATATGCCGGCATAAAACTCCCGCTGGAAACGCTACTGAACACCTACGAAGCAAAACTGGAGTCGGTGTATCCGTGTAATATCCCGCAAGGGTCGGGCAGGATAAAAAAGATCAAGTGTGAGACACGAAGTCTCCTCAAACCGCGTGAGCGAACAGCCCATCCACGGGTTCTGATTCCGGTGTTTCCGGGAACGAACTGTGAGTATGAAAGCGCGAAGGCCGTCGCAAAAGCCGGCGCCATTCCTGAAATTCTGGTGATCAACAATCAGACGGCAAAGGACACGGCCGAGTCGGTCGAGAGGGCGGCGGACGCGATCTCCCGGTCCCAGGCGATTTTCATTCCGGGCGGTTTTTCCGGCGGGGACGAACCCGACGGATCGGGAAAGTTCATCACGGCGTTCTTCCGCAATGCAAAAATCAAAGATGCCGTGCATGATCTCTTAAAGAACCGGGACGGACTGATTCTTGGAATCTGCAACGGGTTCCAGGCCCTGATCAAGTTAGGGCTCGTTCCCTACGGAGAAATCATCGACGTCGATGCAGATTCGCCGACGCTGACGTTCAATACAATTGGCAGACACCAGTCGAAGATCGTCCGGGTCCGGGTCTCGTCCGTGAAATCCCCCTGGTTCTCCAAGGTACATGTCGGAGACGTGTTCGCCGTGCCTATTTCGCATGGTGAAGGAAGATTCTTCGCAAACGACGAGGTCATCAAAACACTGATCGAAAACGGTCAGGTGGCGACGCAGTATGTCGATCTAACCAACCATCCTACCTCGGATATCCGCTATAATCCAAATGATTCGATGATGGCGATCGAAGGGATCACCTCGCCCGACGGCCGCGTGCTTGGAAAAATGGGACATTCGGAACGTATCGGCGACGGACTGTACAAAAATTATGACGATGTGTTCGATATGAAACTCTTCGAGTCGCTGGTCGAGTACTTCAGACCATAATCACGTTCTTTTTTTCCAGAAAATACCTGTGATACCGGAATAAATACAGTAGTATTAAGTGAATATCTCGTGTATAAGAATACTTATGAGTAAAAGCGGGCTGATCGTCGAAGGAGGGGGGATGAAATGTGCATACAGTGCAGGAATCCTCGACCGGTTTTTGGATGACGGAATTACTTTTGACGAGTGCATAGGTGTATCGGCAGGGTCCGGCAATCTGGCATCATATCTCGCAAACCAGCGGGAAAGAAACCTGCATTTCTATACGATATATCAGAAACACCCGGAGTATCTTGGGATAAGGAATTATCTGAAACACGGATCCTATTTCAATCTGCAGTACATCTACGGTACTATAACCAACTCGACCGGTATCGATCCGGTGGATCATCAGGCATTGATGGAAAATCCTGCAGAATACTATCTGACGGCCACCAACGCCAGAACCGGCGAAGCTGAATATTTATCCGGACATGATATGAAGAAGGACGATTTCCGCGCTATCATGGCAAGCTGCGCCATTCCGGTAATGTGTAAACCGATCGAACTGAACGGTAATCTGTATTTTGACGGCGGGGTATCGGATTCGATTCCAGTGCAGAAAGCACTGGACGACGGTTGTGATAAACTGGTGGTATTGCTCGAAAACCCGCGCAGTTTTTTCCGTCAGCCCCAGAAATACAAACCATTCTATCATTTCTTCCTGCGGAACTATCCGGAAATTGTCCGAAAAATCGACAACCGGCATCTCGATTACCATGTGGTGATAGCCTATGTCAAAAAACTGGAAGAGGAGAGACGTGCATTCGTCTTTGCCCCGTCCCACCAAGGAGCAGTGAAAACCACTACCAAAGATTCACAGGATATCCATGAGCAGTATAACCTTGGCATCGCTGATTACGATTGCAGACGTGAGGAATTGTACGAGTTCCTGAACGGGTCGCAGTAAGGTTTCAGCCGGATCAATCTTTCATTTTTGCATTTAACCAGCAGAACTTTTTTTCACGGGGATTTGATCCGAACCCATAAACATTGATTAATAATATCTGGAGGGGAACAGGTGATACGATTATGATCGAGACGAAACGGTTGATCCTTCGGGAGGTCGTAGCCTCCGATGCAGAAGATATTTTTGCCTATTCACGGGGACCAAACACCGGTTTGAATGCAGGCTGGAAACCTCACGAAACGCTGGGAGAAACCAGGGAAATTATGAAGGAGGTGTTTCTTGATCAGGAAAGCGTTTTCGGGATCGTACTGAAAGAAACCAATAAACTGATCGGTAATATTGGTCTGATCAAGGATTATATGCGCGAGAACGATTCGGTCCGGATGCTCGGGTATGCCCTCGGAGAAGATTTCTGGGGACAGGGGTTCATGACCGAAGCAGCAGAAGTTGTCATTGAGTTTGGGTTTGAAACGATGCAGCTCGATCTTATTTCGGCAACATGTTTTCCCTTCAACGTCCGTTCGAGGCGTGTCCTCAAGAAACTCGGGTTCTGTTATGAAGGAACACTTGCTCTCGCTGAAAAGAGATATGATGGGCAAGTATTTGATATAGATTGTTATTCCTTAGCGAAATCGGGGTATTATGAGAATACGGCGGGATCAAGATAAAAAAAAGGTAGTAAGTCTACTTTTCTGTTGTTTGGTCGTGATATACGCGGCCAAAAGGAGGCCAGATTTTTGCGGGAAAACCGAAAAGCCCTCCGGGATTCCACGCAGATGTTTGCCGATCACTCGCAGATCAGCTTTTCCCGTTTGAGCGATTTGATTTTTCGTGCAGGTTTTAACCCTAATTTAAGCAGGAGAAGACCCAGTACAACAAGCAAAACCACACAACCAAGGTTCAGCCACGCCATCTGATGAATGAAAATCCATCCATACATGACCATAGCCAGGTTTGCCGCGGCAATAATGAACTCGAGCCAGACAAAAGTAAACCAGAGATTTTTCATCGTTGAGAGGCGTTTTATCTTTGAATCGATGTCGGTGTAGAGATCAAACGGTCCGCTCGCCGCCTCTTTTCGCAGGTAAACCCATCTGAATACCGAAGCAACACAGACAACGCCCGTATCTTCCAGGAATCTGAGATAGGCAACGCTGTCCGGCGACGTCGGAAGATTTTCCAGAAGTTCAATCTGGTAGATGTACTTTCCAGGCTCGGTTTCTTCGAAGGTGTATTTCCCAAAGAAGAAACTGTACAGGGAAAGACCCTTTGCCGCCATCTCATTCAGCCACTTCTCCTCTTTTTCATAATCGTAGATCCATCGCCACATTGAATGTTTCATTTTTGTACTCCGGTAATTTTTTTGCCGTTGGCAAGAAGTTCTTCGAGTCTCTCAATTTCATAACTCACGGCTTTTTTTCCGGATTCGGTTATCTGATACTCTTTTTTTCTCGAATCAGATTCGCCGGCTGAGATGATCCAGCCTTTTTCGAGCAGCGTATTGATCGCTCCATACAATGTCCCCGGACCCAGATTGACCCGGTCATCGCTTAGTACCTTCACGTTCTGCATGATCCCATAGCCGTGCATCGGTTCGTAGAGAGAGAGCAGGATGTAGTAGGCTGCTTCTGTGAGGGGAGATTTTTCCAACGTAAGTGTCATAGACTACTCCGGGGAACGATGCATCGATAAGCGATATATCACATTCCGATATATTGTTATATCGTCATCCGATATAATAGTTATTGAAAAAAGGTTCAGAAGAGAGGCGTCTGGCCGTCACGCAGCCGTATCTGACGGGCATCCGTCACCATATCACCATCCCTCCAAGTCCCGATGAGAAATGGTGATGAAGGGTCATGGAGCTCCCTGTTTTTCCGGACGGTTTCTGAATCATAATTCGCATAACAGTAGACACATCCGTGACCACAGGTGTTGTAGGCACCGATATCGCAGCTGAGCAGACAGGAGCAGGAGCTGCGTGTCGATGTGCTGCCGGAACCGGGACGAAATTTCTGGCCGATCGCACGTTCCAGAACCTCCCGGGTCAGGCATCCTGAACAATCGACGCCGTATTGTGAGAGCTCAGTTCCTTCCGCACAGGATTTGATGCATATCCCGTGCTCGCGGCCGATCTCACTGAATGTCTTTCCGAGCGTGAGGCGATCCTTTCGTTCCACTTCTTTTCCGGCAGGGAAGTTCCGTCTGGTTTTCTCATAGAGATCAAGGAAACTGATTACGCAGACATCGGTATATCCGGCAAGTGCTGCCGCCGTTTTTTCAAACGAAGCGAGATGATACTCAAGGGAATATGTTTCGGTCAGAAAAATCGGGTCATACCGCCAGCCGATACAGTTTAGTCCGACGATTCGGGAGAGTTTCTGAAACGAATCGATCCCTTCTTCAACCGAAGGGACGTTTGGTTCGATCTCTTTTCCGTATGGGGTTATGGTGACATACCAGAACTGACCGAATCCATCCAGTTCGTGGATCCGTGGAAGCATGGGGGCGGGGTTTTTGGTGCAGAAGTTGATACAGTCCACGATATCTGGATCGAGCAGATACTTCGTAACCTTTTGAGGAAAATACGGGTTACGTACGAGAACATAGCCTTCGCTGATCCGGTTGAAGAACCATTCACTAAAGAAGGCAGGGATATCTGTTCTGCTTCCGGTGTTGAGGATCATGGCGGGTTCACTTGGATAGAGTTTCTTTTCGAGGGGATAAAAGAGATGCGGAAATTCGAAAACACAACCATGGAGAGAATATGAGACTATACATACCTATGTAAAAAAAATGGTAAAAAGCTACTCCTCATCTTTATAATATTCATCCCAGGTTGTACCTTCATCATTACACCATAAAATGCCGCCTTTATTATTACCACCCAACAAAAAATCCGCAGCAGTATTTGGGCTTCTAAATCCCTTGTTCTCAGTAAGATAGGCAGTACCATCCTTTTTTATCTTAATGACTCCTTGGTCTTTCAACTCCTTTCTTCGATTTTTACCGCCATTTGAGTGTGGTTCTATAGAGAGATTAATTTCAGAACCTGCAAGCACAAAGAATGTGCCACAAAGATTCTTTCCTCGGGCAGTAATCCCATCCTTTAAAAGATGGAATATTGGGTCTTCTTTCTTTGGTTTTTCCTTGGGTTTTGGCGGAGTCCAGGGGTCATATAATTCCTGGGTATTATCCGGTTTTAAAATAACAACTCGTTCTCCTCGGAGTATTTTAAACCACTGTTCACCCTGATTTTGCGTTATGACGATCTGATTTGGTTTAAGTGAAAATGCTCTTTCCCCATCATTCAAATGAACAATAACATCCCCCTGCTTTAGAACACCAATACGCTCACCTCGATTCCGTGTAACAATTTCCTGATCATAACCAACTCTTTTTACACGATAATCTCTATCACGTTCCCAGTCCGGATATTTCTGCTTGAAGAAATATGATGGAGTATCAGGAAACTGCGTTCTTGTTATTGATAAATGCCGATTCAGATCTCGCATGAGTATTTTATCAGACCTGTTTTCTTTAATTTCACAGTCCCATTCATCTCCAAGAAATCCAACCCGGTCTGTTTGAATTGTCCATTCACCGTCTCTATTACTCCTTCTGGGATAATCTGAATTATCAGCAGAATTCATTGGTTCCAGTGCCTTCCTCCAGGCCCGACAAAAAACTTTGAACTTACTATTAATGAAAACAAACTCAAAAAAGCAGTGTTCTATTACGGCATTATAATCTAATAACTCACATGTCCTTCCATCAACATAATTGGATTCTCGATACCATCCCATACCTATTCACCAAATGATAAATTATTGGATATTTACAATCATATTATTACCTATAGTTGATATGGATAATCTACATTTGAATATTCCGCGACAGATAAACCAGACAAAACGCTAACGTGAACCTCAAAAATAGGATGTTCCCACCACGTCGGGCTGCAAGCCTCCACCCCAAATCACAACAGTATGTTTTTTTAGTCTGACGTTGTAGTTACTGCTAAGAAGATGATCCTCAAAAAATACAGAAAAATAGAGGTACTACCGATAGTTACCTGTAAATCAATGAGAAAAGTACAGAATATCTCAGTAACAGCAGTTCTAAAAATCATTCAATACTGAGTTATCCTATTATGCATTTGAAAATCCTGAGATAAAAATGGAAACGAAAATCAAGGTCAGAAAACTATGGAAAACAACACGTGTGCAAAAAATATAATCTTATTTGGTCCGCCCGGAACGGGAAAAACTTACAACACGGTAAACTATGCAGTTGCAATAATCGAAGGAAAGAATCCTGATGAAAAACCCTATCCGAATTATGAAACTACCCTTCAGAAATATAATGAATATAAAAAAGCGAAACAAATTGAATCAGTAACATTTCACCAGTCTTATGGATATGAAGAGTTTATTGAAGGAATTAAACCGGGCGTAGATTCTGAATTACAAACAATTTCTTATTCATTGGAGGATGGAATTTTCAAAAAATTCTGTAGCAGTGCATCAATTCCTGTTGAAAACAAAACAAGCCTAGGCATAAATAATAACCCGACAATCTGGAAAGTATCGCTAGGATCAAGAACAGAGAAAAAGGATATCAATCTGAAAAATGACTGCTTCCAAAATTCACGTATTAGACTCGGATATGATGAGGCAGGCCGTGAACCAGATTTTGAAACTATTGTAACTGGTAAATCTGCTCTGAACGCATTTTATAATAAAATGCAGATAGGTGACTTTGTATTAATTCTCCATGACTCGAAAACTATCGATGCAATTGGTGTAATTACAGATGAACCTGAATGGCTGGACAAAACATCAGAATACTACCCCCGTTCACGAAATGTTCACTGGTTCTTTACCGGCATTGAGATTCCAATCGTAGACCTAAACGGCGGTAACACACTTGTACAGAATCCAATCTATAAATTAACTTCAATGTCTGTTGATTCAGTTATAAAACTGATTCGGGAACACTCTAAAGTTATTCAGTCGGAATCAGCATTACCCAAAAGAGTATTCATCATTGATGAAATCAACCGCGGCAACATCTCTAAAATATTCGGTGAACTGATAACTCTTATTGAACCATCAAAACGTATTGGCCAACCTGAAGGTGCAACAGTAAAACTATCATATTCTCAAAAAGAGTTCGGCGTCCCAAACAACGTCTATATTATAGGAACTATGAATACGGCTGACAGGTCTCTTGCATTACTTGATACAGCTCTTCGACGAAGATTTACCTTCATTGAAATGATGCCGGAACCAGAACTCCTCGATGATGTGGTAATAGAAGGCATTCAGGTTTCACGCATACTTTCGAAAATGAATGAGAGAATCGAAGCATTGTATGACAGAGAACATTCGATAGGACATGCCTACTTCATGGAACTTATAATGAATCCTGATATCAGCAGACTGTCAGAGATTTTTAAATACTCGGTTATTCCTCTTCTTCAGGAATACTTCTTTGACGACTATGATAAAATTAGATTAATCCTTGGCGACAATAACAAGGAAGAGGAAGAGCAGTTCATTTCAGTTCTGCCGGTATCAGATGCACTCTTTGGAAACGGTAGCACAAACGACTCAGCAGAATTTCTCTATAAAATAAATAATGTCGCTCTGAAGAATCCCGAGTCATACATTAAGATCTATTAAGAAAAAAAAACATGAGAGCGCCTCAGATAATTACCATCTCAGAATTCGGCTCGATGACCAGAGGAGTGAAAGCTGAGGGTTATACTGAACTTAAAGAATCAACCTTTGATGCTATTGAAAACTTCCTGCTGAAAAACAAACAAGAACATGATGTTGAGGTAAATGATTTTTTATCATTGCGCTCACGAAAAGGTGTGGGAAAGGTAATCTCTGCAAAGAATTACGTTGGTGTTATTGTAATGAAAGACGCCACCGAAATTGAGATACTGCCGAAAATATACTCAAATGGGGTAACAGCAGATTTTGAAAAAAGTCGTTATATCCTTCTTCAGATGCTGAAACATATGCATGATTCGCCATTCAAAAAACTTGATATGGCGAGTGTCGATACCTGCAGAAATCTTCCGATTTTTGAAATATTCATCCGGATGTTTATTGACGAGGTTTTCCATCTGCAGAAACACGGATTCAAATCGACCTATGTTGAACATGAAGACAATGAAACCTTCTTCAAAGGCAAGCTACTGATTTCTCAGCAGTTGAAAACGAATTACACCCACGCTGAGAAATTCTATGTCCAGTATGATGAATTCAATATCAATCGTCCGGCAAATAGACTGATAAAAGCAACCCTTGAACTCCTCCTCAGGACAACATCAAATTGGGGTAACAAAAAAGATATCCGGACTTTACTGACATATCTTGACACCGTTAGAAGTTCTACAAATTATTCTGCTGATTTTTCAAAAGTTGTAATGGACAGAAATATGAAGGGATTTCAGGGTTTGATCGTTTGGTGCCATGTTTTTCTTATGAAGCAGAGTTTCACATCTTTTGCAGGTGAAGATGTTGCCTATGCTCTTCTTTTCAGAATGAATGAAATCTTTGAAAGTTACGTGGCATACTGGTTGAAAAAATATATTGGGTCTTCAGTAAGCATTCAGGACAAGAAATATAATCTGTTTACCTCCCCAAAAAAACGATTTTCACTTATTCCTGATATTGTCATAAATAAAGAATCATCACCAACGGTTCTTGATACAAAATGGAAACTTCTCAATCCAAAGGAATCCAACAATGGAATATCTCAGGCTGATATGTATCAGATGTATGTCTATCATAAAAAATATCGGGCGACTGAGGTTGTTCTAATTTATCCTAAAACAGAGTTTGAAATCCCGGTTGAGGAGAGAAAGTTCACTGCAGAAGATCCAGAAAATGTATCTGTGAGACTGGTGTTTGTTGACCTTATCTCAGAAGATTGGAAGCATTTCTGTGAAAATATTCTAAAATAAAACCTAAAAATCCCACAATAATTTTATTTATTACCAGAGTATATATGATTCTGTCAGGGATATTCCCAAATATTCCACATGATTTATTACCTGAGTGACCATCAAAAACAGGATATTCCCACCGCGTCGGGCTCCGCGCCGAAGTCGCCCTCCCGCACCCCCTGAATCAGAAAACAATCTAATCCCCCTCGGCTCTAAAACGGATTGAAGATAAACTTCCCAAAAATTTTTGAATAAATACAGTTAATTTAAATTTAATTTCAGAAAAAGAAAAGAGCCTCAGGCGAGAGTTGAACTCGCGACCTCGTCCTTACCAAGGACGCTTTGGCCTCCGATTTACAAACGGAGCCGGGATTAGGCTTTTCTGATTTTGAGGATGAAAATTTTTCAACCCCCCGCGTGCGGAGAAGATTACTATCTCTGAATACTTTGTGAACCGGATCGGAGACGAAGCATTCTATAACGAGTTTGGAACGAGTGATAAGTTCAAAGGATACGTAACAAGCCTGCGGAGGTTACGGGACATTTACGACCCGGCTGATCTGAAGAACTATCCGGACATTCCCGCAAATCTATTTTTATAATGAGAAATCCTATCAATCACTCATTTTTCTACAATAGTAAGCTCGTCCAATTCCGATTGCCCTAAATGGATGATTGAAAGGAATTCTCAATTATTCAACTATCGGTAACTGAGATGTTAACTCATTTACTCTCAGGATAAAGCTACTACGGAATTCCATGAACTCATGCATTGGTAGTTCAATCCTATTACCATGATCCGCTTTATTCCGTTTATCCTGAATTAAACTGCAGGGAAGAACTAATAAACCAAGATCGTCCCAGTAATCTGTTTTCAGAGACATGAGATACCCAGAAACTTCCGGACATGATATCATCCTCTCCATCTTTTCCTCTAGATTATCTAAATCTGAGAGGAGTTTGGCACAAGTACCTATTGATACTGTCGTCTCTGGATCTCTAATAACTGACCCCCAGAACTTCCACTGCTTCCAGATCTCCGGAGAGATATTTGGGAAAGGTCCACTAAAGTTAATCTGAAGATACTTTTTTCGTGTTGGTTCCCAGAAAAGATCCTGCTCTAAACGCTCAAGCCCACCACCGTAATCAGCTAATATTCGTGTTACGTCAACAATTTCATCCGGATTTATCTCTTTCCGAAGGAAGGACAGGACCTCGGTTTCTGCAGACTCGAAAAATTTCTTGGCAACCGGACTTTTCATGTCCTCAATACTGAGATTATCCTTCAAAAAGGTTTGAAGGATATCTAGTAATTTCTGTAAGTTAGGATTATCGGAGTGACAGACTGTTGCTGCAGAATGATAATATTTCTGTCCCTGAATGTACCTATTACTATCAAGGTAGATATCTGCTATTTTCATCCTCAATAGGAAGAAAAAGTCACACCATACTGCATCCTCTGAGACTTCCTTTCTGTCAATGGATAAATAAAGATTAAGAGCAGTTTCCATTTGCCTGAGGCCTTCATAATATAATCCCCTCTGAAAAATCAGTTGCGCATATTCCAGCGATTTGGGGTCATATTCACTTTCAAGATTCTGGGCAAACCATTTTGCAGATACGGGTGACCAGGAAATTCCAGCATAACCTGACGAAAGCCACAATAAACCTTCAAATCCAGGTAAAATTTCCAACACGTATTCCTCGATCGATCCAAGGATATGAGCGTTTTTCTCCTCCCCCGAAATACGTTCAGCGACATGTCCAATTAATGCCGAAAAGAAAGATCTTCTCTCGTCTGGTATGGCATCAGATCCAGAAACAATGCAGGAGATTGCATGTCGTAGTTCAGAAACACCAATCTCATCATTTCCTGAAAGAATTGAAAGAATTCCAGGTTCCCATGCTCCATAATATCTGGAAGTTGAATCTGGCTCAAGACAAATTTTTCGGAGTTCTTCAGCATGTTTATGAGCCATCAGATAATTTTTAGTGTTTGTATAGACGATGATTCCCCACTCAGCAGTAAAACGTTTCGATAAGAAGTCCCCAGACCTCCAATTCATACGGTCAATCTCCTGATAATATTTGACAGCCTGCCCAAACTGAAAGGCATAAGAAGCTTCTTTAATCTTTTTGTGCAGATTCGGAAAACGCAAAACATCTAGATATATCAACATCCTCCGCGTGAAATCCTTTTTTACTAATTCACCCTTTTTTACTAATTCACCCTTTTTTACTAATTCAATGATTTTTTCAATTTCACCGATACGTCCTCTGATGATATCCATCGTATTTTTGTCAAGAACTTTTTTAGCATTGAGATCTTGATTCACACTCATAAGAAAATTATATTCATCTTCGAAGTTTAGAAGATTTTTCGCTATATTTGCATGGAGAAGAAGAAGATTCAGCCCATCAAATAATGATAATCCATCTGGTATTTTTAGATTACGACTAATTGAGATCTTTTTCTTACTCATTGTAAGTGCCTTTTGAAATGGAAATTTATCTCTCAGACAAGTGTTCAATTTATTATGCTCGAAAACTAAGGCCTTCGCATACTCTATCCAGTATCTCAAAGAATGATGATCATACTCAAAATTCCCAGACATTTCAGGATTCTTTTTCCTTGAAAGAATGATTTTTTGTGCTTCTTGGCAATGTTTATAGGAATCATCAAAAATCCAAGGATTTTGGTTTACATAAAGCCGATAATCACGCCCGATCTCAGCCAGATGTAGATGACAGAAGAATCTGTCAGCATCGGTCAAATCCTCACGTTCTATAAGGCAATAGGTAAGCACGCTGTGGGCATCCTCAAAATATTGTTCATGGTAAAGTTTTCGTCCAATGTTCAAAATATTTGACACAGGTTGATCATTGAGATTTTTAAGAACATCTGTATACTTATATTCATAATAGGCATGAGGAATAGCTCTTTTCTCCATATGGTATACTGATCCATCAGTATTATCGAAAGGAACGGAAGTGATGGGAAGATTCATCGTCTGATTCTGGTCCGTTTCATCAGCAGTCAATACTGCTCCAAATGGATACTGGGAATTTATAATCGATAACAAGCGAGGTAAATCATCAGAATACATTTTATCAAACCAGAGCTCTGCAGATATTGTCAGAGCATCGGTTGTATACTTCTGATAATTAGGAAATGAGACGAACTCTTCCATATCTTTAAGGGTCGTGCACATGCCATCAATTGTTGAAAGTTTTCTTACTTCGGGAGACAGGGATGAATCGAGATAGATTTTTCGAAGAGAACAGAAATAGGGCATCATAAAAAATAAAGGAGATAATTTATCAGCCTCTATTATGAACTCAGGCAATTCATATCCATCCCTTTTGATATTCTGACTATTTACCTGTTCAAAACGTCCTTCCAAAACCTCTGCATGTTGTTCCTTTTCATTAGATGACTGAATTGCAGTTGGAGAGAGCTCCCGAAACAACCAGTTTCGACCCAAGGCAATATGTTCCCGATAAAATGTCGACCACGAATTTACCCCTGATTGTACCTGTATTCCCTCTTTGATGAGAGCTCGTGATAGATAATCAACCATATCCCAATTTTGTTCCGCACGCGGATATTTCCACAAATATGATTCAAGAACTTTTACATGGGTGATCCAGGGATTTTTTGTTTCTTCATACAACTGAAGAATCAGAGCGGGATTCATCCGATTATGTCCTGGTTGTAAACTATATTGCGTATTTTCACAAGAATTGCACGCGGCATATTGCGTAATTTTATAAGAATTGCACACGGCATATTGCTGGATAGCATCCATCAAATCATTATTAATACCATTTGCCAGTTGATAGTAAGAGCCCGGTGTGTTTACCCAGATAGTGTAGAGCGAATTCAGATAAGACTTGGTCCGCTCAATTGTTTCGGGTGTGTTTATTTTTTCAAGTATTGCTGATAAAAACCCAGGATCCCTACCAAGTCGATACAGAAATATTGAGAGAAGATTGTTTTTCCGGTTTTCCTCGTCGATCTGCTCATACTGAAGACGAGGGAGAAGAGCGCAAATATCTATTCCCCGCTGAATTCTGTGAAGATCATAAAGACAACATGGATAAATTTTATCCGGAATTCTCATGTACATGTCTCCTTATTTCCATCAAGTTGGCATAAACCCTTCCAATCATATATTCCCCCTCTATCCAGATATTTGTCAGAATCAACTAATTTATCGACTCCCTGCTCAAGAATATCATCTAATTCATACAAAGTGATCTTTCTTCCCACATCTGATTTCACCTGCCCGTTGGGCATGATCATGAAGTATGATCCTTCCATATCATCCACCGACTCAAACACCGGATACACGCCCGGACCAAGGCAGATAGAGCGGTGACGTTCGGCAAACTCCCGGAACTGTGCACTGTTTACACAGAGACCAATAGAAGATGTATCGTTTTCACCGTCGATCACGAGCATCTGCATAACTTTCCAGCGGTCAGGTTTCATCATCCTGATCAAAGGATGCATATTCTCCTGCCAGGTAAGCGATGTGACAGTTGTATTCACCTTTAGATGAATTCCTGCTTCATGAACGAGGGACGCCGCATTCAGGGCATTTGTTACATGCTCACCTCTTCCACGGCCCATTGCCGCCTCAACCGTATCAAGGCATGAATCAACTGAGAGAGCGATCCAGTCCACATTCCCGGCAAGCTGTGAGACCATATTTTTATCCAGATGTGAACCATTGGTCGTAACTGAAACGGTCATTCCAAGATATTTTGCCTCTTTACAGTAATCCGGAAGCCTTGGATGAAGGAGCGGTTCTCCTCCTGCGAAATTGATCTTTTCAATACCCGAATCACTGAGTTTTTTCAGAAGTATTTTGCCCTCTTCAAATGAAACCTCATGTTTTCCAAGATTCTGGGCAAAACAGAAACGACATGCGTAGTTACAGCGGTTGGTGATGTGCCAGTTCACGGATTTGATGACTGATTCGGATGTCATACATTATTGTGGCCGACACGGATGCATATATCAAACTTGAAACAGTTTCTACATATTGGAAACTATTATGATGTCCGGAATGTAACTTACCATCATGTCAGATGAACATATCCTCTTCATCAGTGCCGGAGCAAGTATCGATAAAACATATTCAATTACTGTAGAAGAACTGAAGCCGACCCATGTCGTTGTTCTGGCTGAAGAAAGCATATTTCATGATTATGAGAAAGATACTGATTTCCTTAAAGAGGAAAAGCCTAAGATCCGTCTGGCTATAGAGGGAGTAAGGCAGCGGGTTGAACTTGACGGAAGAAGGGAATTTTCCCTTGTGCATCTCCCCAGACTGAATCAGGATATCATTCGCGGGACTATTCTCAAGATCCGTAATGATCACAAGGAGGCACAGTTTTCGTTCAATGTTACGGGCGGGACGGCCCTCTTTTCTACAAGCCTTTTTCTTATGGCTATCTGGCTTGGCGGCAGGGTTTGTATTACAAGAATTGAGGATCCATTCATCGAACTGAGAATTCCAAAAATGTCACTCAAAGAGCTTGAGGAGAATCCGGATCTCATGAAAATTATCCGGATTCTTGGAGGTGAGAGTAAAAATAAGATCAGGATGAATGATAAAGATGATACGCGAAACAAGAGTTCACGGATTAATGATACTTGGATAAGAAACAAGGAAATTCTCAGGGAACTCGATGTGATAAAATCCGTTTCCGAACGTGTGGGAAAAAATGATCAGGTGAACCAGACAAGAGATATGAAAAAACTCATAAGCTGGGATCTTGTCGAGGAGAAAAAAGAGGGAAGAGAGAGTCTGTATCATCTGACTTCAGACGGAATATTCGCTTACAATATTTTCAAAGAGCAATAGCGTTGATCGTGCGTAACAGTAATTATGCGCAATTATCCTAATTAGGATCAAAAATAACCATAATAAAACGGGTCAATAAACTCTGGATGAGGTTGTTGAAAAACTCACTTTATATTGGGCAAAATTCGAGTTTAATTGTCTTTCTCGTCATTTTTAATCAGAGAGTAATCATCTAATAAACATGACATTTCACCAAGCAGATCAAGAGTGATTTGGGTATATTTTTGGAGTTGGTGAAAATGCTTTATCAATGGCAATTCTTTGGTGTAATATGACAACGGGTCAATATCACCATCTATTTCAGGCAACTCTCCTTTAATAAAAGGATATCTGGATAACTGTTCGTGTGCTGAGATTATGGTTGATAAAATGAATAGAAGAGTGCCAACTTCAAAGAGAAGAAGCAGGTACGAGGCACGAGCACGATAGATTTCCAGAGAAGCTTGTGATTGAATTTTCATTAACTCCAGATAAGAGAGGAGTTCATCCTGTTTTTCCTGCGGGATGGAGTGTTCTTTACAGAATTCTATAGATGCGATTTCAATTTTTTTGAGGAAAGCGTCAATATTATTATCCCACTGTTCTTTGGTTACTTTTTTTGAGTAGATATTTTTATATCCCTCATCGAAGGATGAGCAAATTTCCTTCATTTCATTGATCCAGGAGGAAAGAGTATCTTCATCCAGACAGTAATACCTTTTACAGTCATTTATTATGGAAATAAAGACTTTTTGATTTTCCACTAACTCCTTTGATCCCTGCTCATAATCTACACCCATCTTCGCCGAAAGAGAGGCGGCAATTTCCTGAGCATCGTTATTTTTATTAATCTCCTCTTGCATCCGCAATTGTTCCTTAACAGGCGCGGAAAACATTTTTAGCGGATGGTGGTTCAGCGTAGCAACTTTTGATTCCCACAAGGATGTGCGAATACCATAATATTTGAGGGATTTTTCTATGGATTGCTGAAGCGAAAATACTGCTAGAGGATACCGTTTGTGCCGATAAAGGAGTTTGGAGGCATCCAGATCTTCAATTGCCATCCGGTAAAAATCTATTGCCTGTTCTCTAGTGTAGATAATATTTTCTGTCATGAGTATATCCCGATTATTTTCCGTGGGTGGGAATCAGGTCGCAAAGCCCCATCAGCTCTTGAACCCGCTCGACGATGCGCTGCTGTTCGGCGAGGGGGGGCAGCGGGATTAATCCTGCAAGCAATTCTTTATCACTAATAGCAGGATAAGCCATCCCCATCATCTCATTGCTTACATATTCAGTAAATACCGGGCTTCTTAGACAATAATACAAATAAGTGTTTAGAAGACCGAAAAATGGAGTGAGAATACAAAATGCAGTACTTGCAATAAATTCTTTTTCTGGTTCCTGCTCAATAATACAAATATTGAGGAGATAGGGTCTGACAGTAGAATATATTACCGTACCTTTTTTTACAATTTTTCTTGCTCTGGAGGGAGCGTCTTTTGGCAAAATTATCTGCACATCAGTCCCAAGACACCCTTTCTTGTTATCAACGGACCTAACATCTATATAGGTAAATTCAGTGTCGGGTATTTTCTGTCCAAAATTATGTGTGACGTTTCCCAATCTCACCCACTCCCAGCTCGCCGGGATCTCAAACGGCTTCTCTTCGTCACTCACCGGTGAGAGAGGTTTACTCTTCTTTATCTTCCCCTCTTTGACCAAAGCATCCCGCTCTTTTCTGATTTTTGCAAGAAGTTCAGCCGCCGTTCCGTCCTCGGCTTTTTGTGAAACAAGTTTCCCTTCGACAGCATACTGGAGAATCGACTGCCGCAGAGCATCAGGAAACTCCGCCTCAAGTGCGGAAAGTTTCTGCTCTTCTCTGCCGTAAGCCTCAATGAGGGGCATGAGTTCCTCTATTCTTGCGACAATGCGGTGTTGTTCTGCGATGGGAGGAAGAGGGAAGGGTTGATTGGCTACTACATCTGCACTAACACGTTCTTGTCCTGCAGTTCCAGTAAAGGTTTCCATCCCCTTGTATATGAAAAATGGGCATTTCACATACCACAAAACATATTGTAAATCTATTCCTGAAGAAAATGACCGAAGAATATGTAATTCAGTAGTTCCAGCCCCATAACCATTAATTAAATTAGCAAATATTGCTGACTTTTTATTTTGAAAGCAAGGAGTGATTTTCGCAAGACAAAGATCCCCCTCACGAAAATGTGTGAACCCCGATTTCACTTCTTTCCATTTCCTGGACTCAGACGAATGATGATTGGAATATCCATCATCAATAAGCGTCATAGGTATGAAAGATACATCAAGGTCGTCATCTAGTTTATTCCGAGGATTCAGTTCTATGATTGAACCTAATCTCATCCACTTCCAACTCGCCGGAACCTCAAAAGGAATCTCATCCTGGGAGATTTCTGCAAGAGGCTTACCCTTCTTGATTTTTCCCTCCTTGATGAACTGCTCACGCTCATCCTTTATCCGTTTCAGCAGAACGCTCACCGGCTCATCGTTTGGATCCTGGAAAACAAGCTTTCCCGAAACTGCCAACTGGAGAATAGATGCCTTTAGATCAGATGCCTTCATCTCTTCTCCAGCACAGAAACGATCTCTGAAAGAATCTTTGTGATCCTCTCATCAGCCTCTGCCTTCTTCGCGTGATAATTCGCTAAAAGTACCTTCGGCTCTAAAATCTCCCGAACCTCATGCGGGAACCCGCAGAGATCCAGATTAAATTTCCCTGCCATCAATTCGTCTATGGAATAACTCTTGGCCTTCGGAAAACCCTCCGTATCAACGATCTCCTCACGGGCATCCCACCACGAAACAGCCGGAGCAAAATGTTCCAGTTTCATCGGCTTGGTCTTCGAGAAGTTCTTGTATCCCTCCGGCATATCCAGACGGTAGAACCAGGTCTCCTTTGTCGGTCCCGTCTTATCGAAGAACAAAAGATTTGTCGTGATCGGTGTGTACGGGGCAAACACACTGTGGGGAAGCCGAATGATCGTATGCACATTACACTCAGCAAACAACTTCTCCTTAAGGTTGTAATCCGCTCCAGCTTCCCCCTCCATGAAACCGTCGGAAAGCACAACCCCAACGCGACCCATCTGTTTCAGCCGGTATAATATCAGCACCATAAACAGATTTGCTGTCTCCGAAGTCTGCATATCTGCCGGGAAATTACTGAAAACACTTGAAGCTGTACTTCCGCCGTAAGGAGGATTCATCACGATAACGTCGAACTTATCCTCATCTCCATATTCACGCACGTTCTTCGACAAAGAATCACCGTGACGAATATTCGGTTCATCCAACCCGTGCAAAAGGAGATTCGTCACGCACAAAAGATGCGGCAAAGCCTTCCACTCACAGCCGTAAATCGACGACTGGAGCATTTCCCGATTTCCCACAGTCTTCACCTGCGGTTCAAGTGCCTTTAAGGTCGAAACAAGAAAACCTCCCGTACCGCACGCAAAATCGGCAACCTTCTCACCCAGTTTCGGAGAAACCATCTGGATAATAAAATCCGTCACCGCACGCGGCGTGTAAAACTCTCCCGCATTTCCCGCAGACTGTAGACTTTTTAACAAAGCCTCATAGATCTCATTGAACGCGTGCTGCTCCTTATAATGCCCGAAATCAACATCATCGATCTCATTCACCACCTGACGAAGAAGCGTGCCGTCCTTCATATAGTTAGACACATCCTCCATAGTCAATTTCACGATCGCCTTCTTCATCGGCGTCTTTTCCGTGATCTCGATCTTTTTCAGAGTGGGAAACAATGCATTATTCACGAATAAAAGAAGGTCATCTCCCGTCATCGCCTTCCCGTCCTTCTTATCTACTGCCCAGTTTCTCCACCGGCATGGTTCGGGAATGATCGACTTATACGCCGGATCCAGAAACTCCCATGCTTCTTCACGCGAATCGTACACCTTCAAAAACAACATCCAGGCAATCTGTGAAAGACGCTGTGCATCCCCATCGACACCCGAATCCTTCCGCATAATGTTCTGGAGACCCTTTATAAACGTACCTAAAGCCAAAAATTATCCCTCTGCAGCGTATAACTCTGATTTCAATTCTGATAAAGCCGACACAAATTTATCCCGACCTCCAAATAGGCGTGCGATCTGAGGCGGAGTCCCAAGCGGCATAAACTCAGCCAGATTCAAAACCCGAAGATCCCCAATATCCACATCACCCTCACTCATATACTTCTCAAGAAGAATATCCAGAACCCTTCTCGCCGTGCCCGAATACTTATTCAAAACGCCTTTCTTCTGCACATTCTTCACCCTCTCTCCCTTCGTCAAAGGCTTTGCATTAAACGCCACGTGACAGATCAGATCGAAATCATCCATCTCCGGATGACCCGCCTTCTCCCGCAGTTTCTCCAAAAACACTCCTTCCAGCTCTAACTCTTCTGAAATAACCACACGCTTCTCATGCGTGGTCCACGTTTTCAAAAATGCATCAAGTGTTGCAAACTTGCTCTGAACAGTTTTTCTGGTAAAATCCGTAAAGGATTCAGTCGTAAGACGCCCATCTGCTCCGTAATACTGAACCTGTTCTGAAACGATTTGGACATCCACATTGTTCACCCGATACTTATCTCTCGGTGGACCCGGGGGATACCGTTTTGTGATTTTAGGCGTGTTGTCTCCGTCAATAATCGAGAACGGCTCTCCGTCAAACGCCGGATCGGCAAACAATCTGCTGGCATCCCGGAAATCCATGATCGTAAAATACTCCTTTCCATATTTTGGATACAGACGTGTCCCTCTTCCAATGATCTGCTTAAACTCAGTCATTGAATTGATATTCTTATCAATAACGATCAGTTTACAGGTCTTACAATTGACCCCGGTTGTCATTAATTCGGATGTCGTCACAAGTGCCGGATACTTGGAATCATCATCCATAAAATATTCTAACTGGGCTTTGCCCTCCGGATTATCCCCGGTGATCCGCATCACATACTTGTAATTTTCAGCAACCAGATCCGCGTTTGCATTGGATAGAGCCTGGCGCATCCTTTCCGCATGGTCTATATCCTCACAGAAAACAATTGTCTTATCAAATCTATCGGTGTCTTTTAGATACTTGGTAATCCTATTTGCAACTTCGATCGTTCTTGCATCAAGAACAACCGTCCGATCAAAGTCACGGGAATTATAGATCTGATCTGGAATCTCCTTTCCAGACAAATCCCTCTGACCCTGCTTCGGACGCCAGCCGTCCATATCCTTATCCAGATGCACCCGTAATACACGATACGGAGCGAGGAATCCATCCTCAATTCCCTGTTTCAGCGAATATGTGTAAAGCGGATCTCCAAAATAATCGATATTGGATACTTCCTTTGTTTCCTTCGGCGTTGCCGTCATACCAATCTGAACTGCACCAGAGAAATACTCCAAAATCTTTCTCCAGTTGGAATCTTCCCTTGCACTTCCCCGGTGGCACTCATCAACAATAATCAGATCGAAAAATTCCGGAGCGAACTGTTTGTATGTATCATCTTCACCCTCGGGACCGACCTGTTGCTGATAAAGGGACATAAACACCTCATAGGAACTGTCCATTTTCCTGCCCGAAACTTTCACCATCACCTTATCAAACGGTTTAAAATCTGACCGGACAGTCTGATCGATCAGAACATTCCGATCGGCAAGATACAAAATACGCTTTGCCAGACCCGACTCACGAAGCCGGTGAACGATCTGAAAAGCAGTAAATGTCTTTCCGGTTCCAGTCGCCATAACAAGAAGAATCCTCTTATCAATTCCACCAGGATACACGCCGGTAGAAACTGCATCGATCGTCCGATTAATAGCAATTCTCTGATAATATCTTGGAATTGAGCCGCCAAGTTCATAGTAATATGGAGTGGTGATCTCTTTCTCCATAACTGGAGTTAGACCTTTCCCGACAAGATATCGTTTCCATAGATCATTGGGTCCCGGAAATGCATCCAGGGGGAGCTCCTTTTCAAGTCCGGTAAATCGGTCATGCTCTAAAAATCCGGAACCATTTGACGAATATACAAACGGCACATCGAGACATGCCGCATAGGCAAGACCCTGCTGCATTCCATCTCCGAGAGATAACCAGTTGTGTTTTGCCTCAATAATTACAAGTGGCCTATTCTTCTTATAGGACAAAAGATAGTCTGCGGATTTCTTTTTCCCTCGAGTAATATATCCATCCTTAACCAAAACCATACCATCAGTAAAAGGGTATTCCATCTGAATCTGCGTAAATTTGTCCCATCCTGCTTTTTCAACTGCCGGAGTAATATAGCGAAGTTTGACATCTTCTTCGGAGAGTTTTTCATTTGGAGACATAGGAGATTCACGGACAGTAAAATAATAGAGATAAGAAGTAACTTGTATTTGGCTCATGATAAATATTCCCTAATAATCGTGACTCTATCACGAGAAGTTTATGAAAATCCCCTGGATTTGCATGTTATCTATAAATTTTCTATTCATCAATTTTTTATTCACCCATCCCCCTCACTTCGAATCTTCATATTATGAAAAGACATAGTAGATGAAACTGGCCTGTTTCACCTTGGATTTTCCGGAAATTCCAACATTAATACCAGGTTTTCCATCTATTCCAGAACTTATGCCATCTTTTCCAACTGGAATATCCACTTTTTTCCAGTGGTATTCCACACATTCCAGAACTTATGCCATCTTTTCCAACTGGAATTTCCACCTTTTTCCAGTGGGATTCCACGCATTCCAGAACTTATGCCATCTTTTCCAACTAGCAATTCCAGATTTTCCAGTGGTTTTCCAAGTGGAATAAGTAATTTACATGGAATTCAACGTGGAAATTTATTGGAAATCCCACAGTTCATATTTAGTTTAAAATCCACACATATCCCACTATAACTACACCATCGCAAAAAAAATATCATTCTTCATTCTAACTCATAATTAGGAGTAATAAAATGGAGGATTTGACATTCAAAGAATACCTACAGAACCACGAAGATGTAGGAAATGTCTATGAGAGTGTGGCCGATTTTGAAGCAGATCCTTTAAGAAAAATCTCACTTGATGATCTCAAGGCCATTATTAGAGACGTTGCATTAGATGTTATATGCGAACGAATGGATAAAGTTAATAAAAAGTGACAACCGCGTGCGTGCGTGCGGGCGGTTGGTAAAAAGATATGTGGGGGGTGTTTGACGTCATTGACGTGTTTGACGTCAAAAAAAATCAATTTCATTTATTTTTTATCTAAAAAAAATTCTTATTATTATATTTATTTTTAAAATTATATATACTGTTTGACGTGACGTTTTGACGTCATTGACGTCAATCATACCCACTATACAGAAATGACAACCGCGTGCGTGCGTGCGTGCGTGCGTGCGTGCGGGCGGTTATCCTATGTGTTTACCCTTGTTTCCACTCTATCCCCGGGGCCCCCTTGTAACTATCTTAGAACCCCCCCTTAATGCATTATTGAGACGTAAATTATAGTAACCAAAATAACATAATGTAACATAACTTTATGTTGGTTGGAAAAGGAATCAGTAAAAATGGCAAAATCGAAAAAGAAGGAGAATCCGGAGAGTTTGAAGAATCGAACAACTATCTACCTCTCTAAGGAGTTACAAGCATTTGCGAAGGAAAACGGCCTCAACGTGTCCAAATTGGCAAACAACGCCCTAAATCGGCTTAGAATGGGGTTAGGTGAAAGGTTTAGGACAAATACGGCAAATTTAGTCTTAATTTCCGGATCGGAGCCCAAAATAGAAGCCTCAGGCGAGATTCGAACTCGCGGTCTCGTCCTTACCAAGGACGCGCTATACCACTAAGCCACTGAGGCAACAAAATATTGCGATAACAAGATACAACTCAGACTCATTTAAACATTATGAATCGAGGGCATAATTTTGAAACTCAAAACAGCTCCTTACCAAAAAATCAGGGGCAAACCCCGCTCACGCGCACAACATCTTAAGGATCGTTTTCGCGACGACAAAACCTGTGGAAAAGGCCGCCTGAATGTTGTATCCTCCGGTATCCCCGTCGATATCCATCACCTCTCCCGCAAAAAAGACACCCGGAGCGATCTTCGACTCGCAGGTCTTCTTATTGATCTCCGCAAGCGGGACACCGCCAGCAGTACACATCGCCACACCGAAATCCCCCACCCTCTCAATAGTAACGGGGAAGCCGGTAAGATTTCCGACAAGTGCAGCCCGCATCTTCGACGTCAGCTGCCCGCCGGTCGTTCCTTCAGGAATACCGGAAACTTCCACTAAGGCACGGGTGAGACGATCCGGACAGGAGAGACCCGAAAGAAGATTCTTGATCTGCTTCCCTCCGGATCCGGCGGTCCGTTCTTTGAGAAGAGCATCCACTTCCTCCGGGGAGAGAGGAGTGAACGCGATCTTGAGCAGATCTCCCGCACGCATCCATCTCGACGCATCCAGAATCACCGGACCCGAATACCCAAAACGGGTGATAAGCAGATCGCCCTCCCAGGTTATCAGTTTTTTTCCATCACGCCAGATGCTGACCTTCGCTGAAAGGGAAATCCCGGAAAGATCCCAGAGCAAATGGTCATCAACATATACCGGCGTCAAAGACGGTTCCGGCAAAACGATCGTATGGCCAAGAGATTCTGCAAAACCATACCCGTCTCCCGTAGAACCTGTCCCGGGATACGACATCCCGCCGGTCGCAATCACCACATACTTCGCCTGATAGATCGCGAAAGAGGTCGCGACAGAATACCCGTCCTGATCTCGAGTTATCGATTTCACTCCTTCAGAATAATTGATCTCGACGCCCGCCTCATCACAGGCAAAAAGCAAAGCATCAAGCACATCATCAGCAAGGAGAGAAACGGGGAAGACCTTATCGTTCTCGTTTGTGAACAAAGGAACCCCTCGGTGTTCGAAGAACTCCATCACATCATAGTTTGAACACGCCATTAGAGAAGGCTTCACAAAATTCCCATGATCTCCGTAGTTTCCGGGGAACGTTTTCACATCACCGGAATGCGTGAGATTACACTGACCAGAACCGGCCAGCATAAGTTTTCGACCCGGCAGTTTCATCTTTTCCAGGATGAGAACTTTGGCCGGTGCAAGATGGGCAGCACAGAACAGTCCTGCTGGTCCTGCCCCAACAACGATCACATCATACTCACGCATACTCATTCTATGTACGTACGTCCCAAACCCTTATTATTGATCCCCTCCAACATATACGAAGCACTTAGGTGCTGACTGAAGTAAGTCCGACGTGTCTGTCTACTAAGACACTGCCTTATGGCTTTGGGATTACGACGAGTCAGCTGTAATATACATGCTGCTCTTTTCGTGACTTACGACCATACCTGTCAAATCCAGTATCCGCGAATACGTCGTCAGGTTGGTTCTCCGCCCAGTACGGATGGGCGGACAGTCTCTTTCGCGAGGTGATAAATAATGGCACGAATGCATGCTAGAAGAAGAGGAATTGCATCCTCTGTGAGACCATACAGAAAAGAAGTTCCTGCCTGGTCCAACTCCGATGTAAAAGAGATCGAGGGTAAAATCATCGAGATGCGCAAAGCAGGTCTTTCCTGTGCACAGATCGGTCTCGTTCTCCGTGACAAACACGGAGTCCCGAACGTAAAACTCGCAACCGGTAAGAGAATCAATGCCATCGTTCGTGAGAACGACCTTGACACTGACATCCCCGAAGATCTGCGTAACCTTATGCACAAAGCTCTCGGAATGAGAAAACACCTTGCGCAGAACAAAAAAGACCTTCACAACAAACGTCAGCTCCAGCTGACCGAAGCAAAGGTCCGCAGACTCGTAAAATACTATGTCGGCAGCAAACGCTTACCTACTGGCTGGGTCTACAAGCCGGAGACTGCAGAGATTCTTCTGTCCAGATAATTCATCATAACCTATGTCACTTGAAGAAGCCGCCAAAAAGATCGCTGACCGCCTGCGAGGGATGGAGTACGTGGAAATGTACGCCCACCACGATGCGGACGGCATATCCTCGGCGGCGATCATGTCCATTGCCCTGAAACGGGCGGGCATCGCGTTCAGGCTCAGGTTTTTACCTGTTCTTACGAATACCGATGTCACGAATCCGGACATTTCCCTTCTTTGTGATCTGGGTGCGTCGTGTACCGGTTTACCGGAAACGACAATGATCATCGATCACCACGTGCCTTACACCACCTCCCAATACCATATCAACCCGCGACTGTTTGGTGCAGACGGCGAGACGGAACTTTCCGCAGCCGGATGCGCTTATCTGGTCGCAAATGCCCTTTTTGATAATCGTGACCTTGCCGGTCTGGTTCTTCTCGGCATCATCGGAGATGGTCAGAAACTCATCGGGATGAATGAAAAGATCATCGGTGAGGGGATCGCGAATAATCTGATAAATCCGGGGAGAGGAATACATCTCGCCGGCAGGAAGACCAGAGAGCAGATCGAATCTGCGTCCTCGCCCTATCTTCCGGGTCTTTCCGGAAACAGCGGAGAGGCTGAGGAGATCACAAAGATCTGCTCGGCAAAGACGACGGATGAGACCTACCTCGGTTGTCTGTTATCAGAAATAATCGCACGGTCCAGTGCTTCGTATGATGCTCTGATGAACCTGTACGGTGATACCTGGAGCCTTGAGAGAGAGAGCATCCAAAATGCCCATGCCCTGACAACAGTCGTTGATGCCTGCGGAAAAGCAGGCAGGACCGATATTGCGTTCGGGCTGGCATGCGGAGATGCTTCTCTTCTGAAGGAATGCTGGGAGACCGCCCTTTCTTTTAAGAAAAGGGTGATCGAAGCCGCAGGTTCAGCGAAGCAGGTCGCAGCGAATGCATGGATGGTGGATTCTGTCGATACGGTAAGCGATGTCGCCGACATGTTTGCCGAATCGGAGAAACGACCTCTTTTCGTTCTTTCTCGGGGAGAGTCTTATCTAAAAGTCTCTGCCCGGGCTCCCCGGACCGCGAACGTAGACTTTGAGCAGTTCATCGGAACTGCAGCAAAAACGTTTGGCGGAAACGGCGGAGGTCACAAGACCCGTGCAGGAGGGGAACTCCCGCTTGCATGCGAGGCTGAGTTTATCGAATCTCTGGGGGCGTTTGCATGAAGATTTCCGGTGTGATCAGGTCGAAGAATCTGAGTGCTGATGAGATCGAAAGATCTCTCGCTCCGGATAACGGCGGATTTATCGAAACTTCTTTTGAGGACGGTTGTATTGTAGCAAAGGTGAACGCTGAGTCGCTTCGGTCGGTTATTGCGACAGTTGATGATTATCTGATGAATCTCTCAGTTGCAGAACGTCTCATCGAGACGATCTGTGAAGAGAATACGTTAAAAAATAATTCAGGTGAATAAACCATGGCAAGAAAAAAGCAGAGTGGTGGACGCAAGATCGAGGGCTGGAAAGCAAAGAACTGGTATAAAGTTCATGCACCGGAGTTCCTCGGTAAGCAGTTCATTGGAGAGATCATCTCTTCAAATCCGGAAAATGTTCCGGGTCGTGTAATGACGGTTAGTCTGGGCGAACTGATCCAGGACTATTCCAAACAGAATGTTCGTACATCCTTTAAGATCATGACTGTTGCAGGAGATGCAGCATACACCCAGTTCTATGGTCATGAGATGACAAAAGAGTTCATTCGTGCAATGGTAAAGAAACGGGCCTCCCGTGTCGACAGCACGATCACGGTCACTCCCCTTGGAAGTACCCGCGAACTTCAAGTCACTATCACTGCATTCACTATCAACCACGCAAGACTCTCCCAGGTTCAGGAACTTCGTGCAATGATGGTGAAGGTCGTTGAAGATACCGCAAAGGAATCAGACTTTGAATCCTTTGTTTCCGCTATGCTGAAAGGCGATCTTTCCAAGAAGATGTTTGCCGAATGCAAGCCGATCTTCCCGGTTCGCAGAATCGAGATCATCAAGTCCGAGTCGGTCAGCTCAGCAGCAGACCGCGCAGCAGCTCTTATCCGTTAAATACGGATAAACTCTTTTTTTACCGTTACTCCTTTCCGGGGATCATTTGACAGCACTAATACTGTTTTACCAACGAATGGGACCTGTACTTTTATTTTCTGAAAGGAGGAGTATTATTCATATGAAATATGCACACTATCTGCTTATTCTGATAATTCTCGCCGCAGTGATGATCTCGGCCGGATGTGTGGCGAAATCGGGGACGGAAATTCCCAGCATCGCCGGACCCTGGACAGAGGCATCGTCGATCGTTCACCAGAACGGAGATGAGGGATTTACGTATCCGGCACTCACGAACGGGATCTTTGATGTTACCTTCCAGGAGGGAAGACTCTTTTCCGGGACATTTGCCGGTACAGACTTCCACGGGTCGTTCTATACCAAAGACGGGACCCAGTTCATCCTTATTAATGATATATCAGAGACCGAACAACCCATATCTGAGATCCTGATCGGAACCATCGTAAGTGATAACGAGATCCGCATATCCGGCGTAACATTTCAGAACACCAACAATGGGTCTGTATTCGAAGAAAGCACATCAGGCGCTCGCTCATTCACGCTTGTGAGAAACGGAGCCGCCCTCCAACCTCCCAAATACCCGGATGTCCTGGGCATGTGGGAGTTTGATAACGGGTCAGTGACCTCACGAATTACCACAATACCAATTTCAGGTGGGGATCTCATCGTCCAGGGACAGGAGGAGGCTCTTTTCTACGGTATCATTGATACGGGCAGCCAAACCGGACCGATCGGGTACACGAACTTTAGCGCAGTTATGTACGGTGGTAACAAGATCAAAAACCTCCTCTTCATAACAGACGAGGGTCAGCTCTGGTTTGGAACGATTCTTGCCGGAGAGATCAGCCTCGCCAGTATTGATGACAAAACAAGTGAAAGCACGGTGAACATTCTCACGCAGACCTATCGGAGGGATCATACCGTAAACTACACTCTTCCAGTATTCCCGGATGTGACGGGGATCTGGAGTACGAAACAACAGGAGGTCATCTCTGAAAACGGATATGATACAGGACTCCCATCCGATTTCATCATCAGTGCAGACATTCAGGATCACAACTGTTTCATCGGATCCACATCTTATATGGGAGTTAATGAAGGAGAAATCGGCGGGATCGTCTCAACTACCGGAGAGGTAACGCTCTTCAAATATAACAAAAACGGGGGCATCTACCTTGCAATGGGTCAGATAGACGAGGATACGCTCGATCTCTCGGAAATATTCACCGAGGCAGGAATCACATACGTCTCAAGAATACTTACAGTGCGGACCTGAGTTCACATTCATTTTTTTCTGTGAATGCAGGATCCCACTGGATATGGGAGACGGAGAGTCCGGTGCGCGGGTTTTCGATGACAAGATCATCCCCGTCTGCAAAAAGAGTCATGCCGGTGAACTCATCGGCAGAACAGAGGAGATGCTGCTCGGGATGGGTCCCGCGTTTGATGTCACACCGCATCTCGATTTTTTCTGCGGCCGAAACGACATAGGAGAGGCGCTTTCCTGCCGGATGTGTTTTCGGAAGAGCGATGACCGGCAGATGATATGTTCTGACCATCTCGAGAAGATAAAGAGCGGGAAGGACTTCACCGCCTTCCGGCGCTGAAACAATGATCAGATCACCCGGATACACACCCTGAACAATCTCGTCTGTGTCGGTCTCGATCAGAAGAGGGAATTTTTCGAAGGCTTTGGAAATTACAAGAAAAGAAGAGGTCCCACGGATGATGACGGGCTGGTCACCTCTCAATGGAACGCGAAGATCGCCGGTCATTCAAGTTACATCTCGGTAACGTTGTCCGACTGGCAGGTCGGGCACATCGGGTGTTTACCGATTCCCGTAAACGTTGCCCCGCAATCATTACATTTATACTTCTTACCTCTGCCCTTTAAGGGGTCATTGAGGTCAACATCGACAGGTCCGCCTGCTGAACACATGATTCATTTTTGGGCGGGGGAGGTATTATGCGTGTTGGTGAATACTCAAACCCTTTATCAAATGACGGCAAATATCAACACAAATGTCAGAAGAGAGTGTACAAAAAAAGTTCATCATATACTTTTGCATAATCGGATGCTTCGCGATATTCTCTACAACGATCGCGAAAAACCCGGTGCTCCCCTTATTTGCAGCATCCCTAGGAGCAAATGACGCATATCTTGGACTGATTGCCGCCGTTTCCCCTCTCGCCGGAATTTTATTTAGTTTTCCAATAGGAGTGATCTCAGACAAACTTGGGCGAAGAAAACTCCTCATTGCATCGGGATGCGTATTTCTCATTGCCCCGCTGCTCTACCTTCTGATAACAGATCCGATCTTTCTCATACCCGTCAGATTCTTTCATGGATTGGCGACCGCGATTCTTGGACCGGTGATCGGAGCGATAATCGCAGAAAAATTCGGGAACAGAAAAGGAGTAATGATGGGGACATACAGCTCAGCCACGCTCGTCGGCAGGACTGCCGCCCCTCTGGTAGGAGGGTTTATCCTCACGCTGTTTGCCCTTGCACCAGGATATACTGCATATTATATGGTATATCTTGCAGCGTTTTGTGCAGCCATACCGGTATTTATTCTGATACTTTTCTTCCATGACACAAACGGCAGTGTTAAGAAGATATCCGTTGCCGATTTCACAAAGAGTCTGAAGACTTTTCTTTCGAACAAAGGTCTGCGTGCTGCGTCCATAGCAGAAATGATCACTTACTTCTGCTTTGGAACCTTTGAAACATTTTTACCGGTCTATCTTCTTTTCACCGGTGTTCCCGCATGGCAAACCGGGATCATTTTTGCCGTGCAGGTCGTGGTCATTGCTCTGACGAAGCCTTTGTTTGGCAAACGGGCAGACAGCGGAGATCCGCAAAAACAGATCGCCGTGGGTATGCTTATTACTGGATTATCCCTTGGAGCCATGGGTCTGGCTGCGGATTTTTGGATGCTGCTTGCCCTCAGCTGTATTTTTGGAATAGGCATGTCCCTTTCGACCGTCGCGACGAACGTATATGCTGCAAATACAGCAGAGAAAAATGAATTGGGAGCATCACTCGGCGCCCTCTCCTCGATCATGGATATCGGGCACGCCTCGGGCCCGCTTGTATGCGGGATCGTTATTACGTTGGCCGGATATCAAACCGGATTTGGTCTTTGCCTTCTCCTGTCGGTATTTGCGACAGGCTTTGTGCTGATAACGGGACAAAAAAAGGGAAATGAGTAAGGGATATTATTTGAGGTAGTGGATCAGCGGTTCGATGGTGACCTTGTTTGTCTTCATCGACTCGATTGCCTGTACCGCAGCTTCAGCCCCGAAGATCGTCGTGATATACGGGATCGAGTAATCGATACTTGCCCGCATGATCTGCAGATGATCGGCCCGTGCATTTTTATCGCCGGGTGTGTTGATGAGTAAATGAACATCCAGTGCCCGGATCATATCCAGGATGTTTGGAGAGCCTTCCTGAACCTTTCTGACAAGGTTCATCGGAATATCATTCTGGCCAAGGAACTTCACTGTGCCTTCGGTACCATAGAGCGAGAAACCGAGATCGTGGAGTTTCTGAGCGATAGGTAATATTTCCATCTTCTGCGTGTTTGTTACCGAGATGAAGACATTTCCTTTCAGCGGGATGGTGTTGTCAGCTGCCTGACTTGCCTTGTAGAATGCTCTGCCGAAGTCATAATCGATACCGATCACTTCACCAGTACTCTTCATCTCCGGACCGAGGATCGGATCGACACCCGGGAGTCTGGAGAATGGAAGAAGAACTTCTTTTACTGCAACATGCTTGATCTCTTTTTCCTCATATCCGAGATCTGCAATTTTCTTGCCGATCATCAGTTTTGCTGCGATCTTTGCAAGAGGAATACCGGTTGCTTTTGCGACAAACGGAACGGTCCGGCTTGCCCGCGGATTTGCCTCAAGGACGTAGATTTTTCCTTTGTGCAGAGCATACTGGATGTTGATCAGACCGATAACACCGAGGGAAAGAGCGATCTTTCTTGTGTAGTCTTTGACCGTTGCGATCTGTTCAGGGGTAAGGGTCTGGGTCGGGATAACACATGCGGAGTCTCCGGAGTGGACACCGGCTTCTTCGATGTGTTCCATCACACCGCCAATGAGAACATCTGTTCCATCACAAACTGCGTCCACATCCAGTTCCGTTGCATTGTCAAGATATCTGTCGATCAGGACTGGGTGGGTGTTGGAAACACGCACAGCTTCTTTGATGTAGGTCTGAAGTTCGAGTTCATCGTGAACAAGTTCCATTGCCCGGCCGCCAAGGACGTAGCTTGGTCTTACAAGAACAGGATATCCGATCTTGTTAGCGATCGCATAGGCTTCCTTTTCGGAGTAGGCGGAGCCGTTTGCCGGTGAAGGAATGTTATTGTTATCAAGAAGGACGCTGAACCGGTTTCGGTCTTCAGCAACATCCATGTTTTCAGGGCTTGTTCCAAGAACTTTCGTCTTCAGGCCGAAGAGTTTGATCTCTTCCTGGATTGCGATGGCTAAGTTCACGGAGTTCTGACCGCCGAACTGTACCATAACACCGTCATAATCGCCTTTTCGGAGGATGTTGACGACATCCTCAAGCTGCATGGGTTCAAAGTACAGGCGGTCCGAGGTGTCGAAGTCGGTAGAAACCGTTTCGGGGTTATTGTTTAAGATATGGACTTCGATCCCTTCTTCACGCAGGGACTTGACTGCGTGAACCGTACAGTAATCAAACTCAATTCCTTGACCGATACGGATTGCACCGGAACCAAGGATGAGGACCTTTTTCTTGTCGGACTGGGTAAGTTCGCACTCCTGCTCCCATGTGGAGTAGTAGTAAGGCGTTTTTGCCGGGAACTCTGCCGAGCAGGTATCGACCATTTTGTAGGTAGGCAGACCAACAAGGCTCTCGATCTTGTAGATATTCCAGCCGGTGAGCTCCCGGATCTCGGCGTTGGAGAATCCAAACTTCTTGGAGGTCTTGACAAGCTCTTCTGTCGGGTGGTCACGAAGCTCGAGCTCGATGTCCACAACGTTCTGGATCTTTTCCAAGAAGAACGGCTCGATCTGAGTGAGGTCATAAACTTCCTTGACGGTCATTCCAAGACGGAAGGCATCAAAGAGGGTCGGGAATCTCTCATCAGTCGGGCGGGAGAGGATCATCCTGATCTCGTTCAGATCGGTGTGTCGATAGATATCCGTATCAAGTGAGCGGAGAGCTTTCTTGAATCCTTCTTCAACAGTACGGCCGATCGCCATGACCTCACCCGTACTTTTCATAGCAGTGGTGAGAGTTCTGTCGGCGGTCTTGAACTTGTCAAAAGGCCATCTGGATACTTTGACCACGACATAATCGACAGCCGGTTCAAAGCAGGCAGGCGTACATCCCGTGACCGTGTTCATGATCTCGTCGAGATGCAGACCGATGGCCACTTTTGCTGCCACACGGGCAATCGGATAACCGGTCGCTTTTGAGGCAAGAGCTGATGAACGCGAGACACGCGGGTTGACTTCAATGACCCGGTAGTCGCCGTTGTTAAACGCGAACTGGATATTACATCCACCCTGGACATTAAGCGCACGGATGATTTTGATTGCAGCACGCCGCATGATACCGAACTCGTCAGAGGTGAGAGTCAGGATCGGGGCAACGACAACGGACTCACCGGTGTGAACGCCCATTGGATCGACGTTTTCCATACCGCAGATGATGATACAGGTGTCAGCAGCATCACGCATGACTTCAAACTCGATCTCGTTCCAGCCTTTGACCGATTCCTCGATCAGGACCTGGTGGACACGCGACTTTGTCAGACCGTGCTCAACGATATTTCTGAGTTCATCTTTGGTGTTGGCAACTCCTCCACCGGCTCCGCCAAGTGTGTATGCCGGACGAATGATTGCGGGAAGACCGACTTCTTCGAATGCTTCATCAAGCTGTTCGATCTTGGTTAAGATGAAACTCCTTGGGATTGGCTCGCCGATCTCGATCATCAATTTTTTGAAGAGATCGCGGTCTTCACCATGGTAGATAGCTTCAAGCGGAGTTCCAAGAATCTGGACGCCTTCAAGAGCACCCATTTCATAGAGTTCAGCTGTAAGGTTCAGACCGGTCTGACCGCCCATCCCTGAGAGAATGCCGTCAGGTTTTTCCTTTTTGATTATTTCTGCGATGATGTCTGCTTTCAGAGGTTCAACGTAGACTTTATCGGCGGTTTCCGGATCGGTCTGGATCGTTGCAGGATTGGAGTTGACTAAGACAACTTCGATCCCTTCTTCACGAACAGCTTTACATGCCTGAGTTCCTGCATAGTCAAATTCGGCAGCCTGTCCGATCTGGATAGGTCCTGATCCAATGAGGAGGACTTTTTTAAGTGAAAGGTTTTTAGGCATCAGGGATTCCTCTGTACATGATATCGTAAATTGGTTTTTCGACGCCGTCGTAGATTCCATCGTGTTCCGGGTGGAACTGTACACAGTACACGCCAAGGTCGTTGTTGACGAATCCTTCGACCGTACCGTCGTTTGCATTAATACAGTTTACTTCACAGCCTTCTGGGAGACTGTCGGCAACTACGGCGTATCCGTGTCCCTGGAAAGTTACGGCAACAGTACCGTCAGAGAATTTAACAGGCTGACTTGCTCCTCTGTGACCAAGTCTGAGTTTTTCGACCTGACCGCCAAGAGCTGCAGCGATAATTTCCGAACCCATGCAGATTCCGTGTACCGGGATGGTTCCAAGGATATCTTTCACACAGGATATTGCTTTTGGTGCGGCAAACGGATAACCCGGTCCATTCGTTAAGAAGAGAGCGCTTGGTTTGTCAGCAAGAATCACATCGGCCGGCGTTCCATATGGGTAGACATAGATGTCTGCACCGCGGTTTTTCAGGCTGGTGAATACTGATTTTCTGCATCCAAGATCAAGGACGGCAATTTTTTTGCCCTTGCCTTCGATGTGATAGGGAGCCGGACAGGTTACACCAGGAATAAGTTCGCGGGTTTCCTGAACCGGTGCTGCCTGAGCCATGTTGACGGCTTTATATCCGTCGTCAGAACCAGTGATAAGGGCAGCACGCATAACTCCCTGTTCACGCAGTTTTATAGTGAGCATCCGGGTGTCAACACCTTCTATGCCCATGAGGGCGTTATCCTCAAAGAATTCGCCAAGGGTCGGCTGGTGTTTTGGATGAACACAGAGTTCACGCACAATTGTTCCCGCAGCGTGAACTTTGTCATGCTGGAGCTGATCTTTATTTGCTCCGTAGTTTCCGACAAGTGGATAACCGAACATAAGTAATTGTCCGGATACACTCGGGTCACTAAGGGCTTCCATGTATCCCGAGGATACAAGGGTGACAACCAATTCCCCGGAAGCAGAACCTTCGACGCCAAAGCCGGTTCCGGTAATGATTGTCCCATCTTCAAGTCCTAAGACAGCCTTCATGATTTTGTACCATATACATGTCAGCAGGATAGATTATAAGACTAATCAATGATGACAATTTATATTTTTTATAACATATATCTAATTTTAAATATATATAGCTATAATTAAAAATAACAATATATTTTGGCTTGAACAATATATGCCGTTACAGAAGATATGTTCATTACCCACCGTAACCCACTACAAACATGTATGAAACTTGGAGCCGTCATAGCATTATTCGTCCTTATGTTATGTACAACCACGATCATGACTGAGGCAAAATTTCAGGAAAGAAAAAATCCAGTCATATTTATACCCGGTATCATGGGGAGCCGGTTGTATGATCCGACAGGGACCCTTATCTGGATAGAGTATTCTCTGAAACTCACAAAACTTGGCGAATGGATGAGGATAGAGAATGCTCTGATAGTCAAAAATAATGAGATCGACCAAGTATTGGTACCAGAAAATGAACGCGAATACGGAGCAATGGGACCAATCGGATATCCATACAAGAAGATCATTGACCTACTCTGCAACGAATTTCCAGACAGAGGAATTTACTTTTTTTCCTATGATTTTCGTCAGTCAAAATCAAATTCCTCCGATTTGTTACATCAGCAAATTGAAAATATCCTGCAAAAAACCGGCGGATCTAAAGTTGATATTGTAGCGCACAGTCTTGGCGGGCTGGTCGTTTCAACCTATCTGAAAACATATGGTGATGAGCATATCAGAAAAATTATAACAGCTGCGACCCCGTATGAAGGCACACCCGACACACTAAACACAGCATTGACCGGAGAACTGACATATGTCCCGGCAGGGTGGCTTGAAGCAGTAACGAAACTTACAAAAGAGGTGCGAACAAGTTTTCCCTCAACGACAGAACTGATTCCGACAAATTCCTATGATGACCTGCATCCGGCGTATGTGTATACCGAAAATATTCCTATCAGCGATAACATACACAAAACAGAAAACACATTTTCAGAGGGGGAACCGTATTACACCCCAGCAGGTCTGACCAGAGACGCAGGTCTGAATATTTACAAACCGCTGACCGGGAATCAGTATGAGATGATTCTGAGAAAAATCTTTGGTGATGAACATCTCCTCAGACTGGAAAATGACAGCCGTATCATCACCACTATCGATAATTCATACTTTGCCGTTGGCATAAATCATCAGACGATACGGTCACTGATATTCTCGGATGACCTATCGGATCTCAGGGTAACCCACGTAATATATGATCATGAAGGCGACGGATGTGTCCCCGAGGGGTCAGCAACCATGCGTGGATATCTCGAAACGCTTGGAAAGGACGCCCAGGGAAACGAACGTTTACTCAAAGTAGAAGCGGAACATGGCGGCATTACAAGTCACGACAAAGCGCTGGATTGGTTTGTTGCCATCCTCTCTGACAAATCAACTGAAAACATCCAATCAGATCCAGCTATATCAGACAAATCAGTCATAGTAAAAACCGCAGGTCACCACGAAATCGTATCTAAACTGCATAATTTGATTACTTCGATTAAAAATCAGAAGAACAGACAATAAAAATAAAAAAAATTATTTTGCCATGATCTCCATCACAACCTTACCATAGGCAGGGCGAGTGAGAAGAACACCGATCAGGATACCAAGGATGCTGATAATTGCAAATCCTTTGAGCGTGGAAAGATCCATGATGATCAGCGGGAACATGGCGATGATAACCGTGGCTGCTGAGGTCATGATGATAGCAAGAGCACGCTTCAGACGTTTGAGATACAAGGCCTGAGACGGGACACGACCCTCATGCATGACCTCGTCTGTAATGATGACCAACTGATCTATACCCGTTCCAAGAACCGCGATCAACGCCGCGATTGCTGCGATATCCAGCTGCTGGATGAAGACGGCAATCCCGAGAAGAATGACGATCTCGGAAACATTCGTTGCGATCATCGGAAGAACGATCTCAGGAGTACGGTATCTGAGATACACCATCAAAGCGACTGCCGCAAGAGCGGCAATTGCTGCTATCAGACAAATGACCTTGAAGTAGTCACCAAGGACAGCCGAGGTTGAACCAGAACCGGCAATTTGAACCTGAACCGGAAGAGCTCCGGCACGGAGATGGATCTCAAGTTCCTGCGCCTGTGCTTTCCCTTCATCACCGGAACCGGTTCCGGCATACAGCTTGTTCACCGGATTCTTGGCAATTGACGCTGCCAGCTCGGATGAAAGTGGTGCACTGTAGACAAGGTTCCCGTCAAGATACATGACCAGTTCATGGTCTGCAGGGTTGGTGGTAGCACCATACTTAATACATGCCTGCTGAAGGGCCTCGGCACCGGCATTATCAATATTGAATGCAACACCCCAGTTGTTAGAACCAGCTGGGTTCTGTGTCGGAGTCTGGACAGAAACAACCGAATCACCGTATAAGACATGGGCCGTTTCATTTCCAGTTGTAACGATACGAAGTTCGAAGAGACCCTGTGTTCCAACAAGTTCCTGAGCAGTATTCATATCAACACCCGCCATCTCGATACGAACATACTGGGCAATACCATCCATATTCGTGAGCGTGTTGACTTTCACATCACTTGTTCCAAGGCTGTTTAACTTGGATTCAAGAATCCGCTTGATCGTGGCTGCCGTATCCGCGCCAACACCGTGCTCGGACCCGACATACGTAGCTCCGGCTGCTTCCACTGCAGCACGAAGTTCATTCACTGTTGCCGATTTCTGGACCTCTATCTTAGTCGCACTGATGGGAATTACCGTACAGTCGAGTGTTTTTCCAACACTTTCAGCCACGGCATTCACATCATCGCCCTGACCGATAGTAACGACTTCCGACTGGAACTCAAGCTGGATCCATGAACCACCGTCAAGGTCGAGACCAAACTGCAGGTTCGTAATACCTTCCCGGTCCCCAAACGGCACAAAAATCGCCGCGAGCGACAAGGCAACCAGAACAAGAACGAGAATGACCCGGGGATCACGGATCACTGCCGGCCATCCGGAATATTCTTTCTTCGCTTTTTTCGGAGCGGGGGATTTCTTGGAACTCATTGTTTTGCACCTGCATTATCCTTTTTTGATTGTTTCGACATTGCCTGAGGTTTTTCCGACCCGGACAGGTACATGCGCAGAACACCGGCATTGAAACCCCAGGTAAAGATAATATCACTGATAAGACCAATGATCAGAACAGCAGCTATGGAATAAAGCGTTGGAACCTGACCGATAAAGGCAACAATAAACATTGCGACGATTGCAGCAAGAGTCGTGGTCGTCATAATGATACCAGTCCGAAACGCGCCTTCCATTTTTTCTTCAATTTTCCCCTGACGCTTAAGGACTTTCGTTGTCAGCAGGATATTACTGTCAACGGAATAACCGATGAGCATGAGAAGAGCGGCGGTTGTCGCAAGGGAGAGTTCAATACCGAAAAGATTCATTACGGCAGCAGTTATGGTGATATCGGCAATGCCGGCAGAGACGACGGTAACTGCCGGAATAACTTTTCTGAAGGCAAGGAATACGACGACTGCCATTCCGATGAAGGCAAACAAGATCGCCCACATTGCCTGGGACTGGAG
>Ga0265295_1000355_pt1 | contig 93624 bp, 96 predicted proteins | sample Munlansysbiofilm_FD_192503 | JGI IMG/M metagenome (GOLD analysis project Ga0265295, IMG submission 192503) | Leachate microbial communities from a municipal landfill in Southern Ontario, Canada - Methane capture system biofilm | ecosystem: Engineered > Solid waste > Landfill > Unclassified ... | reverse complement strand
GTATGCTTCTTTCCCAATCGCATACTTTTGTTCTTTGGTATACATACTTTTTCCTCCTGTTCGTATTTTACCAAAACAAGGGTGGCCACCCTTGTTTACAGGTTGTCTACTTTCAGGTTATCATTCAAAACATAAAAAATTTACAAACTATTAATGGTTTAACGTTGTGAAACTTTACATTCTTGATATAATACATTATGTGTTAAAACACAAATAGACTAGACTACATAGTCATGGAAGGATTACTGATGAAGGGCACTATTAAAATGTTCAACAAGGAAAAAGGCTTCGGCTTCATTCACACTGAAGACGGACAAGACGTCTTTTTCCACTACTCATCACTTGTGATGGAAGGTTTCAAAACCATCACTCCAGGTGAACAAGTCGAATTTACATTAGAACAATCAGATCGCGGACCAAGAGCTGCGAACATTGTTAAACAATAATTTAGCTTAATGAGTACAAAGAGAGCCTATCCGAAATGGAAGGCTCTTTTTTATTTTTTGTATGTTTTTATTGCTTATATGTAATATAAGTAATATAATACTGCGGGAAGAGAGGTCATTATGGCATTAAGTGTAGGCATTGTCGGATTACCAAATGTTGGAAAGTCAACTCTTTTTAATGCATTAACCGCGAGTAAGGTAGAAGCGGCGAATTACCCTTTTGCAACCATTAATCCAAACAAAGGCATTGTGCGGGTCATGGATAAAAGAGTAAAGTTTTTATCTGATGCTTTTGTGCCCGAAAAAACCATTTATGCCACGATTGAATTTAATGATATCGCAGGTTTAGTCCGGGGCGCCAATAAAGGGGAAGGATTAGGAAATCAATTTCTTGCCCATATCCGCGAATGTGATGTTATTTTAGAAGTCGTCCGCTGTTTTAGTGATAGTGATATTATCCATGTCGAAGATGGGGTTGATGCAAGTCGCGACATCGCAATTATCAACTTAGAATTAATATTAAAAGATTTAGATAGTCTATATAAAAGACGGGGTAAAGTTGAAACTAAAGCCCGGGTCAACAAAGAAAAAGAAGCGATGTTTGAAATGGAAATCTTTAATAAATTGATTCCCGCTTTAGAAAATGAAATACCAGCCCGCCTTGTGGAAGGACTAAATAATATTGAAAAAGATTTTATTAAAGTAAATTATGGTTTATTAACCTTTAAACCAGTGATTTATGTTGCAAATATAAGTGATTCCGAATATTTAACTTACAAAGAAAACAAAGAATATCAAAAAGTTGAAGCAATTGCAAAACAAGAAAAAGCTGAAGTTGTTGCCATAAGTGCCGCCATTGAAGCGGAAATTATTAGTTTGTCGGCCGCCGAACAAGAATTATATTTTGCCGAATTAGGTATTGATCAATCGGGCTTAAATAAAGTCGTGGAAGTAGCATATAAAACCCTTGGCTTATCGTCTTTCTTTACTGTTGGTAAAGATGAAGTAAGAGCATGGAACTTTAAAAACGGTATGACTGCTCCCCAATGTGCAGGAGTAATCCACAGCGACTTTGAACGCGGTTTTATTCGGGCCGATGTTTATCATTACGCTGATTTTGTACAGTACCGTGATGAAAATAAAATCAAAGAAGCCGGCAAAATGCGGAGTGAAGGAAAAGATTACGTAATGGAAGACGGCGATATTGTCTTTTTTAAGTTTAATGTACGAAAATAAAGGGATTTTTCTTTAATATATACTTTTTATAAAGTATACTTATAAGTTGAGGATAGTAATGATAGATAAATATTTACAAAAACTAGTGTTAGACGCCACCGAAAAACTTGGATTAAGTTTACCGTTAGACACCATTGTTATTGAAACAAGCAAAGATAGTGCCCATGGTGATTATGCGACCAATATTGCTATGCAACTAGCAAGAGCAATGCGCAAAAACCCACGGGAAGTAGCTTCTTTACTCATTAATGAACTAGATAAATCGGATATGGAAAAAGTAGAAATTGCCGGACCAGGTTTCATTAATTTCTTTTTAAAACCGTCGGCCTTAACAAAGTATGTGCCACTCATTAATGAACTTGGTAGAGACTTTGGCAACGGAGCAAAAATCCATAAAACCGTAAATATTGAGTTTGTAAGTGCTAATCCTACGGGTAAATTACATTTAGGCCATGCCCGGGGCGCCGCTGTCGGCGATGCTTTAGCCCGGCTTTTTACTAAATCAGGCTACGATGTTATTCGTGAATTTTACGTTAACGACGCTGGTGTTCAAATTAGTAACCTCGGTAAATCACTTTATGTTCGATATCTTAATGTGCTCGGCGTTGAAAGGAAGATGCCGGAAGATGGTTACTTTAGTGATGATTTAATTATGATTGCCAAACAACTTATTAATGAAGTTGGTAATAAATATATTGAAGAAAGTGATGAAGGTTTAGAATTCTTCAAAACACGGGGAAGTGAAATCTTTTTAGAGATTATTAAAGAGGATCTTCATCAATTTAGAGTTGATTTCGATGTTTATTCATTTGAAACTAAAGTTAAGGAAAATGGGGCAATTGATAAGTTATTAACGAAATTAGAACCTTATTCTTATGTTGAAGAAGGTGCCACATTTTTAAAAACATCAGCCTTTAGTGATGATAAAGACCGCGTTATTGTTAAATCTAATGGTGAACATACTTATTTCTTGCCAGATATTGTTTATCACTTAGATAAGTTAAGTCGCGGTGCCGATTTATTAATTGATATTCTTGGCGCCGATCATCATGGTTATATTGGGCGGATGAAAAGTGCGCTTCAAATGTTTAACTATAGTGCCGATGCTTTGGAAGTCCAAATTATTCAAATGGTACGGATTATCAAAGACGGTCAAGAATTAAAAATGAGCAAACGAACTGGTAACGCCATTACCCTTGAAGAATTAGCGACTGAAGTCGGCGTTGATGCTGCCCGTTATTTCTTCCTGGCAAAATCGGCTTCGACCCATTTTGACTTTGATCTTGATCTAGCCCAAGAACAAAGCAGTGCCAATCCGGTCTATTATGCCCAATACGCTCACGCTAGATTAAGTACAGTGTTATCAAAAGGGGAAAAATACCCCCTCGATATAAGTGGTTCACTCTTAACGGAGGAAAGCGAATTAAGTCTTATCAAACAACTTATTGCTTACCCTTCAGTTGTAAGTGATGCAACAATGACCAGAGAACCATATAAAGTCGCAAACTTTATTCAAAAACTTGCAAGCCTTATTCACAGTTATTACACTGAAGTGCGGATTCTTAATGAAACAAACGTTGCCCTAACAAGTGCACGGCTTGGTTTATCAAAAGCTGCACAAATTGTTTTAAAAGATGCATTATCACTCCTCGGTGTTAATGCCCCAATTAGTATGTAAAAAGGAGATTTTATGAGAAAACGTACAAATGTTGAAATTGCCTATAGCCTAATTAAAGAAAGAAATGAAGCGGTGCCATTTTATGAAATTTGGCAACACATCGTTAATGAACACGAATATAGTGAAGCCGAAGGGATTGAACTTATTTCCAAGTTTTACACAGCTTTAATGATGGATGGTCGCTTTGTTAACTCAGGCGATAATGTTTGGAACTTAAGAGAAAGAGTAAAATTTGATGAAATTGCCCTTTCGATGAGCGAAGCATATTCCGATGAAGATGAAGTAAAAGATAGCGAAGACGACGATGATGACGCTCCGGAAATTCTTTACTTTGATGATGAAGGTGCTGAAGAAGAAGCGGAAGATCGCATCAAAGAAATTATAAGCGGCGAAGAAAACTAAGAATATAAATATAGATAGGAGAAATTTATGCCATTAGTTAGTATGAAAGAAATGCTTATTAAAGCAAACAAAGAAAAATATGCTGTTGCCCAATTTAACACCAACAACTTAGAATGGACGATTGCTATTTTAGATGAAGTCGAAGCCTTAAAATCACCAGTTATTATTGGTGTTAGTGAAGGCGCGGCCCGTCATATGGGTGGATTTAATGTTGTCGTCCATATGATCAAAGGATTAATTAAAGATCGGGGATACACTGTCCCAATTGCTATCCATTTAGACCATGGTAGTAGTGAAGAAGCATGTATTAAAGCCATTGACGCTGGTTTTACCTCAGTCATGATTGACGCCAGCCATCATCCATTTAAAGAAAATCTTGAAATTACAAAACGGGTTGTCGAATACGCTCACGCCCGTGGTGTTAGTGTTGAAAGTGAACTTGGAAGCATTGGCGGACAAGAAGAACACGTTATCGCTGAAACAATGTATGCAAATCCTGATGAATGTTTAGAAATGGTGCAAACAACCGGAATCGACTGTTTAGCTCCGGCCTTAGGTAGTGTCCACGGACCATATCAAGGTGAACCAAAACTTGGATTTGATGAAATGGAACACATTAATAAATTATGTGGTGTCCCGCTCGTTTTACATGGTGGAAGTGGTATTCCTGATTACCAAATTCAAAAAGCCATTGCCCGTGGTACCGCTAAAATTAATGTCAACACCGAATGTCAACAAGCCTTTACCCGCAATGTACGGGAAGTGTTAAATAATGATGCAAAAGTTTATGATCCACGGAAATATATTGTTCCCGGGATGAAAGGAATCAAAGCCGTCGTTCGTGAAAAATGTGAAGTTTTCGGCTCGATTGGTAAAGCGGCCTAATTGTGTATAGTGCGTTAAAAGCTTTTATTGAAAAACATGATACGATAACCATCTTTTCACATATTTATCCAGATGGGGATGCCCTTGGCAGTGTCATTGGCTTGCGCGAACTTATTAAAACGAATTATCCGCATAAAAAAGTATACGGACTAGGGGCAAACATTGCCCCTTTTGTTAATATTATCGGCGAAACAGACATGGTTGATGATGAAACCATTAAACAAAGTGCGGCGTTAGTCATTGATGTCGCTAATGGTGACCGTGTTGAGGATCAACGTTTCAAATTAGCGAAAGCACGGTTTAAACTTGATCACCATATCTTCGCTGAAAAATATACAGATGAAGAAATTGTTAATAATAACCGAATTGCCACCGCCGAAATGATTGGAGAATTTATCCTCCGTGAAGACTTGCAGATTAATGCCCTTGGCGCGACGGCTCTTGCCTTAGGGATTATTACTGATTCGGGGCGTTTTATGTATGATTTAACAAGTGCTGTTACCTTTGAAGTTATGGCAATGCTTTTAAGTAATGGCGCAAGTTTGAAAGACATTAATAATAATTTAAGTATTCGCAAAATTGATGGTCTTAAAGCCCGGGGGTACTTTCAACTAAATTATGAAGTATATAAAGAAGTCATCTTTATTGTTGTGCCTTATGATAAATTACAAGAACTTGAAGTCTTGCCGAGTCAAGGCGGAATGTTTGTTAATACCTATAGCAACATTGAAGGCTATCATTCATGGGCAACGTTCTTTATTGATGAAGAAGGTAAAGTATTTGTCGAATTACGGTCTAAATCCCGCAATGTGCAAAAAGTCGCCGTTACTTTTGGAGGCGGCGGTCATTTGAAAGCAAGTGGATGTCGTCTTAATTCGATTGATGAGATAAGTAAAGTATTAGAAGTACTAAATGACGGGGAGGAGTTAGGGTTATGAAATACACAAAAGAATTAGAAGCCGCAATTAAAGCGGGTATTATTGCTAAAGATATTATTATGGATATTTATAATTCTTCGTTTGAAGTGGAAATTAAAGAAGATAACTCACCAGTCACAATCGCCGATAAAACTGCCGACCAAGCTATCCGCAACTATTTAGCGCCCCTTTTCCCAACATACCACTTTCTAACGGAAGAGGGAGTCGACAATAAAGAACGTTTAAATGCCGAATTTGTGTGGATTGTTGATCCGCTTGATGGCACAAAAGACTTTATTCATCGTGATAATGAATTTACGATTTGTATTGCCTTATCACGTCATGGAAAAATTGTGGTGGGTGTCATTATTGCGCCGGTTACGGGACGTGTTTATTATGCAACGGAAAACGGTGGAGCGTATGAAAGATTAAGTGACGGGACAAATATCAAGTTACAAGTCAATAATAAGACGAGTAACATTACGATTGCCGCCTCCCGTTACCATAAAAAAGCGAGTGAAACTGATTATATTAAACGCAATAGTGATTTAATTACGAATATCGTTACCCTTGGCTCAACTTTAAAAGCAATTGCGATTGCCAGCGGAGAAATTGAGATGTTTTATCGGACCGGACGGGGCACGAAAGAATGGGATGTTGCCGCCGCCGATATTATCGTAACCGAAGCCGGAGGATTATTTTTAAAACCCGATCTCACCAAGATTATTTATAACAAGGAAGACGTTCACAATCATGACGGCTATATCATTGTGAACCGTAAGGAAAATATTCGCCTATGAAAAAATTAACATATATTATTTTGCCAGCTATCCTAATTCTATCTGGCTGTAAAAAAGACTTAGAACCCGTCAAGTATGAACTCTATGATGATTCAGCTTACACGGCAAAAGTAGATGCTGAAGGATTTACTTTAATCGATTTTTATGGTCTAAATGATTTCCATGGGTCCATCGAACGAAGTGTTGATGACAACATGCCGGGTCTTGCCGCCATCAATGGATTTTTAAAAGATAAGCGGAGTGAAAACCCAGGCGGTACCGTTTTAATTGCTAATGGTGACATGTGGCAAGGAAGCGCTGATTCTAATATGACTAAAGGCAAAATAGTTAATGAAAGTATGAATTACATGGGTTTTGCAGCCTTAACGCTTGGTAACCATGAATTTGACTGGAGTGTTGAGCAAATTAAAACAAATAAATCGGAATATAATTTACCGTATTTAGGCACCAATATTGTTGAAGAAATAAGTGGCGAAAATCCTGACTTTATTGACGAATCACCGCTTATTGAACGTGATGGTGTCAAGATTGGTATTATTGGGGCGATGGGAAGTGAACTCATTAACACTATTCAAAGAAGTTATGTCGAAGGACTAAAGTTTGATATTATGACCGATTACGTCACCAATGAAGCCGCAAGATTACGGGAAGCGGGCGCCCATATTATTTTCTTAGCCGCCCATGATTCATGGGTAGGTGCAAGCCTTACCCCTGACCGTGCCCTCTTAGTCGATAACGGAATTGTTGATGCGGTTTTTACCGGACACCAACATTATTTAGATGAAAAAATCGTAAGTGGTGTCCCCATTTTGCAAACTCGCGGCCGCGGCCGGGATATTATGCATACTCGTTTAGGCTACAACAAAACGACTAACGAAGTAAAAGTCATGGAATATCAAGTTATTCGTGATTTAGTGAATATTGATATTACCGAAGACCAAACCACTAGAGACATCGTTGATTATTTTGTGTGGAAATATAAAATCAATGAAACAAAAAATGAAGTATTAGGAAAAGTCATTAATGAAAATATGACAAGAAGTATGGTCGCAAACTTTGTAGTGGAAGTCATGACAAAGAGTTACGAAGAAGCCGTGGGCGCCCTTCATAACGTCAACGGGGGCATCCGCGCCGAATTTAATAAAGGTAACATTACTTACGGCAATGTATATAATGCCTTCCCCTTTGATAATGAAATATATGTAGTAAGTCTTTTTGGTTCCAGATTACGCGGACTAATGGAAGCGGGCGGGAACTTTGCTTATTACTTTAAATTGAAGTATGAAGAAGTCGACACTTCGAAGTTATATAAAGTTGTAACCACGAATTTTGTTTACGAATTAAGTGGCTCACCAGTCGTCGGCGCAACATATGAAAATATGTTTTCTTATCCACGCGATTTAGTCGCTGATTATATCCGCACCAATAAAACAATTGACGGAAGTAAATATTAAGAATGAATCATAAAAAAATATACATAAGTGCCTTATTTACCCTCCTTTTAGTAGGTTGTAGACAAGGACAAACGACTAGTAAACCACCCGTTTCTAGTGAACCGCCGATTGTTACTTCAAGTGAAGAACCAACCTCTTTTATTCCTGGCGAAAGAAAAGGAACGCGTAAACTCGAGTTTTTTGGCATTAATGATTTTCATGGTTCGATTATTGAGTCCGATTCCGAACCGGGTATTTTTAAAATCGCATCATATTTAAAATCAAGATACGCGACTAATGTTGGCGGAACGCTCTTTTTAAATGCGGGAGATTATTGGCAAGGAAGTGCTGATTCAAACATTAACCGTGGTGCGTTTTTAACAAGAGCAATGAACGAATTAAGTTTAGATGCTATGACTTTAGGAAATCATGAATTTGATTGGTTTGACACGGCAATTATGAATAATAAAGCCCTCGCAAATTACCCTTTTTTAGGGGCGAACATTTTAAAGAAAGACACTAATGAATTAGCTACGAATCTTGTTCATTATGATCCATCTTTTCAAGCAAGTACCATCGTTACCAAAAATGATGTTCGGGTCGGGATAGTGGGCACAATTGGTCCACATCTTGAATCATCAATTCTTGCAACCGCAGTTGCTCCTTACACCTTTGAACCAGTTGAATCATATATTCAAAATGAAGTGACCAATTTACGGGAAAAAGGCGCAGATGTTATTGCCCTTGTTGTTCATGACTCTTTAGCCGGAGCAGTAGGATCATACACCAATATTTTAAATGATAAACTTGTTGATCTAGTCTTTAGTGGCCATGCCCATACTGAAGATAATCAAATGTATAACGGCATTCCTATTCTACAAACTAATGGGAACGGTAAACAAATCATGGAAGTTGAAGCTACTTATAATTTTGATTTACAATCGTTCACCGTTAATGAAACAAACATTGTTGAGGGAAGTTATATTAAAGGCGCATTCACCGAAGACGTCGCTACTCGTACGTTATTTGGTGAATATGAAGCGCAAATAAATAGTGTCAAAAATGAAGTGGTTGGAACCTTAACATCTTCAATCAGCAAAAATGGATTAGCGAATTTAGCAAATAAAATGATGTATGAATATGCCGTTGGTGAAGGCTATCCTAATGTTGTGGCGGTCCACAACACCGGCGGAGTTAGGGTCTATAGTATTCCCGCAGGAGAAGTAACTTATGGCGATATTTATAAAGCCTTTCCTTTTGATAATGAAGTTATGCTCATTGAAAATGTCTTAGGTTCGACCCTAAAGGGCTATATTAGTTTTCATCCCTCTTATCCTTTATCGCAGCAAGCGATAGTTGATCAAGACTTATATACCGTTGTAACAATTGATTACGTAAGTTTTGGAAAATACTCTAACCTAGCGAATGTACCACAGATTCATTCGGGTGAATACGTTCGGGAATTAATCGCTCAACACTTCCGTGATTATCGTGAAGTTGACGGCGCAAGTTATTAAAAAAGAGGCTCATGGCCTCTTTTCTTTTTTATACGAGTAACACGCCTAAGACACCGGGTATTTCATCAATTAGTAATTCTTCAATACCCTCTTCAATTGTGACATCGGCGAATGCACATCCATCACACGCCCCCGTCATTTTGATATAAACAAAACCATCTTCGAAACGAACGAATTCGACATCACCGCCATGGCTTCGAATGTAAGGCCTGATGCGGTTTAAGGTGACTTTAATCATGTTTTCAATTTGTACTAAATCTTCCATGAGCGTATTATAACAAAAGACCACTTTATTTACACTGGTTAAACACCCAAATTTTGTATTAGTAATACAAATATGGGGCAAATCTATCTATTAAATACTATTCTCACTTATAATTAGAAAGGTAGAGTAGAAGAGGTAACAATTATGAAAATATTTACACCATATCATATAAAAGATTTAGAACTTAAAAATCGGATTATTATGGCCCCGATGTGTATGTATGAAAGTGATGATCAAGGGTTTGTCAAACCTTTTCATTTAACTCATTATCCTGCCCGCGCATATGGTGGAGTTAGTTTAATAATTCAAGAAGCAACCGCCGTGACACCAAATGGGCGGATAAGCGGTAATGACTTAGGTATTTGGCAGGATGAACATATTGAAGGACTTAAAACCATTGTTGATAATGTGCATATTGCCGGCGCAAGAATGGGCATCCAATTATCGCATGCCGGTCGAAAATGTAGTGTTCAAGATGCTAAAATTGTTGCCCCAAGTGCCATTTGCTATAGTGAACGTTATCAAGTACCGCGCGCCTTAAGCATTACGGAAATTAAAGAAATAATCGAACACTTTAAAGCCGCGGCAATAAGAGCGAAAAAAGCGGGTTATGATTTGATAGAAGTTCATGCCGCCCACGGCTATTTAATCAATCAATTTATATCCCCACTAACCAATAAAAGAGAAGATATCTACGGCGGAAACATTGCAAATCGCGCCCGGTTTTTAAAAGAAGTACTTTTGGCCATTAAAGAAGTGTGGGATGGTCCATTAACGATCCGTGTTTCAGCTGAAGAATATGAACCTGATGGTCATAGTGTTAAAGAAACATTAGAAGTACTTAATGAAGTAAAACACTTAATCGATGCCGTCAATGTTTCAACTGGGGGCGTCATTTATGCGGTACCCGAAGTATATGAGGGCTATCAACTAAAAGCCGCTGAAACGATAAAGAAAGCCGGTTTTACGGTCATCGGGGGTGGCTTTATTCGTAATCCTCACTTTATTGAAAATGCCCTTCAAGAACATAAAGTGGATTTTATGTTTTTAGGACGTGAATTGTTACTTAATCCTTACTTTGTCTTAAGACTTGCCAAAAAAGTAAAACCGGAATTAGTCATTTCGGCTTATCGTCGATCTTTTGATTAATCACGCTTGAAAATTATTAGTTAAGTATTTTTTAATATATAAAAATTTAACCAGTATTCAAATCGATAATAAGCAACTATATCATAGTTCTAGACTATTTTCATTTGTTAAAAATTCTAACAAACTTATGTGTAAAATGCCTTCATCATCATAAAATCGGTTTAGATATGGATCCCTTAATATGAGTATTTTTTTGAATGCATCATTAATATTTCTAAATGATGCTAGTTCCTGATTAAGCTTTTCCTCATTATCTACACGGTAAGATGATTGAATATAGTATCTTTTATCTGATTTATTAATTACAAAATCTACTTCTAATTGTATTCTGGATTCCTTGCCATCTATTATTTTTCTAGTTTCAACAATGCCAACATCAACATTTAGCCCTCTTTTTACAAGTTCAAGATAGATTGCATTTTCCATTAAGTGGTTTTCTTCAAGTTGTCTAAAGTTTAGCTTTGCATTTCTTAATCCCAGGTCGATCGAATAAAATTTGTAGTTGTTTGATAAATATCTCCGGCCTTTAATATCATAACGATCAATTCGCTCGAACAAAAAGGCGTCTATTACATAATCCAAATAACTGCTTACTGTTTTATAATCGATACCCTTTCCTTTATTGCTTAATAGTGTATCGGTAATTTTTTTAGCGTTTGATAAGGACCCAATAGAAGAAGATAAGACCTTTACAATATTATCTAATTCTTCAATATACTCTATTTTATAACGTTCTTTTATGTCGTTATAATATACATTGTTAAATAATTGGCTTAAGTAACGGCGCTTTTCTTGTTCCTGTTCAAACTTTAAAACTAACGGCATTCCCCCATATTTTAAGTATTCATTTAAGGCACGTTCTTTATTTTCATAAAGGTATGCAATTTCTGAGAAGGTAAGGGGATAAACTCGAATCTCATAACCACGACCACGGAACTCAGTAATGATGTCTTTGGATAAAAACTTCGAGTTGCTGCCAGTTACATATATATCAATATTTTGTTGATATAGTAAACCATTTAACACAGACTCAAAACCAACACATTTTTGAATTTCATCTATTAAAACGTAGTATTTTTGATTCATATTACTGGTTATCTTTTTTAAAAACTTTGATAACTTTTGCGGATCTCGATATTTCGCAAAGGATTCATCATCTAAAGCTATTTTGATAATACTAAACTCATCCACCCCCTCATCAATTAGGTGCTGAAAGAATATCTGATTAAGTAAGTAAGACTTACCGCATCTCCGAACACCAGTAATAATCTTAATTAATCCATTCCATTTAACAGAAACTAATCTATTTAAGTAACTATCGCGCTTAATCATATACCCTCCTATTATCGTGTTCCAAAAAACTGACGGAAACGGCACTTTTTTGGAATGTATAACTTTATTATATAATGCTCGGGGAATTTGTCAACCAGTAAATATGAACTTAATAAAACATCTTATGATGAAACAAAAAAGCCATGGAACATCTTATTCCATGGCTTACTTTGCTAATGGTGCCCGGGGCCGGACTTGAACCGGCACGGTGTCGCCACCGCAGGATTTTAAGTCCTGTGCGTCTACCTATTCCGCCACCTGGGCAATTAAATGGTCTCCCGTGTAAGACTCGAACTTACGACCCTTTGATTAAAAGTCAAATGCTCTACCACTGAGCTAACGGGAGGGATTGGCTGGGGCACCTAGATTCGAACTAGGGAGATGACAGAGTCAAAGTCTGTTGCCTTACCGCTTGGCTATGCCCCAACAAAGTGATGGTGGGGGAGGGCGGATTTGAACCACCGAACCCTAAGGAACTGATTTACAGTCAGCCGCGTTTGACCACTTCGCTACTCCCCCGAGTATTTTGCATAAAATAAATGGTGGATGGTGAGGGGTTTGAACCCCCGACCTCCGCCGTGTAAAGGCGATGCTCTCCCAGCTGAGCTAACCATCCGGGGTCAGGCCGCAATTTTATGCTTACTTAATATATCATTATGAGCATTTTTAGTCAACAAATAATACTACTAATTAATATATTATTAATAACCTGGTTTTCCAAGAAGTTGGAACATATTTTTTTTGTAAACTTCTACACCGGGTTGATTAAATGGATTGATTTCTAAAAGATAAGCACTGACCGCGCAGGAGCGCATAAAGAAGTAGAACATATAACCAAGGGTGAACGTATCTAATTTATCAATTTCAAACACTAAATTTGGTACTTTTCCTTCATTTACGTGAGCACTTAAGGTTCCTAAGAATGCTTGTTTATTAACGTAACTTAATTTTTTACCAGCCAAATAATTTAGTTCATCAAGATTTTCGGCCTCATAAGGGATTTCAATATCCAGTAACGGTTCATTAACATAAAGAATCGTTTCAAAGAGAATTGGTGATCCGTCTTGAATGAATTGCCCAAGACTATGTAAATCCGTTGAGAAGGTAACTGAGGTTGGGAATAACCCTTTTTTATCCTTGCCTTCACTTTCACCATAAAGTTGTTTGAGCCATTCGTTAAACATTGCATATTGTGGTTCATAGACGACATAGAGTTCGCTTTTATAATTATGACGGTACATATAGTCCCGAATCATTGCATATTTATATAGATCATGGTTTAAGTTATGGATACTTTCTTGACGAGCAAGTTTAGCACCTGCCATTAAGTCATCAATATTAATGCCGGCTACAGCGAGGGGAAGAAGTCCGACTGCGGTTAATACACTATAACGTCCGCCAATGTTTGGAGGTAACGTAAAGGTCGTGTAATTATTTATATTTGAAAGTTTACGCAGGGCACCGCCTTTTGGATCAGTGGTCGCAAAGATTGCTTGGTTAGCTTTCTTTTCGCCAACTTTTTCAATTAATAGTTTTTTTAACAAACGAAAGGCAATACTAGTTTCGGTTGTAGTCCCGCTTTTTGAAATAACATTAATTGCAAAGTTTTTATCTTTAAGATATTCCAACGTTTGTTTCGTTAATGTTGGGGAGAAGGTATGACCTAAAAAGATGATTTCAACGCCTTTTTGCGGGAATAAACCTTTAATTGCCTCAATAGCCGCCCGGGCGCCAAGATAACTACCACCGATACCAGTAACGACTAAAGTATCGTAATTACTTTGAATATGATGCGCGGTTTTTTTAATTAAGGCAAATTCATCTTTATCATAATTTATTGGCCAATCCGCCCAACCAAGATAATCATTACCAAGGCCAGTCATTTTATTAATGCCTTCATTAATTACATTGATGGCATCATGATATTTGGTAAAATCGACGGTGTTTAATAAGTGATTAGTGTTCAGTTTGATCATTGTCAATCTCCTTTAAGGTGTTTTCAATCCACTCTGGTAAGGCCTTTTCAAGGGCACTAAAATCAGTCTGCGAAGGATTAATCGTTGTTTCCCGTTTTGAGCGGTCAAATTGAACCCGTTCATTATGGGGAACACTCTTCAGTGATAGTTTCAAGAAGCCATTAAGTTTATCTATTTCAATAATCCGAACTTTTATTTGCGCATTGACTTGCAAGTATGTATTGATATTACTAATAAAAGCATCACTTATTTGTTTAATGTGCAAAAGTCCTGATCTATCATCAGGAAAAGTAATAAGGGCACCGTAAGGTCTAATTTCGCGAATTGTGCCCTCGACAATTTCGTTTATTTCATAGTTATTCATAGCGACTTATTGATTTACAATTTGTTTTTTCTTTTCAATTTGTTCGGCGACGTTTACTTGGTCAATAATTAGTTTGACGATTGAAGTGATATCACTCCGTTCACTATAATCAGCCCGGGCTACAAAGTTTACCCGACCATCAACATATAAGTATTCAACTTTTTCCCGTTCGCCTTTAGGATATACGGCAATACTATGACCGCCGTTTTGTTTAACAAGTAGCATAACTGGGACATCAGTCATTCCGTCACCAATATAAATTACATTGCGGTGGGGAATGCGGTGCATGGATTTACGGTTTAAAGCGTTATCTTCAGTTGTATCTAAAATCCCTTTTGTAATCCGAAAGTAGAACTGGGTTTTAGCAGTGTAATTAATGGCAAGTTTTGGCCAGACCGGAACTTTGGTTTTAGGGTCAAAATAAAACTCACAGCCAAATACAGCCGTAAAGTGTTTTGCTATTTCGGAACCTTCAATAATTTCCTTTGTTCCACTACTAATAAGGTAGTGCTCAATTTTAATGCCTTTTCGTTCCCCGTATTGGTTGATACGTTCAAACCAAGTCAGGACTCCATCAAAGTATTTCAAGTCCTTTCCTAATGAAAAAAGATAATCCTTAGTGAGGGTAATACCTTTTTCTTTGGCTTTTAAAATCATCATATACATGTAGGACAAAATACGTTCGACGCCGGTTTTGTCACTAAATACACCAGTTTCGTTCCAGAATTCAGCTGGAGTCATTCCTAAAGCGGGAATGAAACTGTAATTTTGCATATCTTGATCAGTTAATGTTTTATCAAAGTCATAAATAATCGCGATAATTGGTTTTTCATTACTCATTATATAAACCTCCGTTTATATATTAGCACTCTACGTTCACTTTGTCAAAAACCGGGTAAATATAACAATAACATTGCAAAAATGTCGTTATTATGTGCTATAATCCACTTATGGAAATTGTAAGATACGTTGTTTTAGGATTACTGGTGATATACTTGCTTCTCGCATTCGTTTTTATTCACATTTCCCTTGGTTATCGCCGTGATCTAGTTAAGAGCGGAGAAAAGATTTATAGCCTTTTTGCTGGACAAATCGCTCTTTTTGCCTTGTTAGATAAGATTGAAAAGAATGATATTTTACAAGATACGGCACTAGACAAATTATTAGAAGAACGTAAGTTTACGGAACTCAATAAAATCGTCGCAGAAAAGGAAAGAAACTACCAAGATTTCTTTCAAAAAAAAGCCCAGAATAATTCGCAAATTATGACCGCATTAAAAGGCTTAGAGGAAAATGTCAGTCTGATCCGGAATGAAATTTATCGCCACAATCGTCTCATAGATAACATTAATGTTAATACTGATTCCTTAATCTTTGCCCTTTTCGTTGTAATTTTAAAATTAAGAAGACGACCAAAAATATAATAAAATAATCATTTTTCCACTTATTTTGTTCAATTAGTAATACAATTACTAAGGAAAGAAGGTTTTATTATGAATAAAAGACCCATTATCTTTACAATCCTTGATGGATATGGATACTCAGAAGAAGTAAAAGGCAATGCGGTAAGAGCCGCAAAAACCCCTAACATCAGTGGATTTTTTAAAGAATACCCCACGATTTTAATTGAAGCCTCCGGAGAAGCAGTTGGACTTCCGGAAGGACAAATGGGCAACAGCGAAGTCGGCCATATGAACATTGGTGCCGGCCGGGTTGTCTATCAATCATTAACCTACATTAATCAACTCATAAAAGATGGTCGTTTCTTCCAAAATGAAGAATATATCAACGCCGTCAAACATACTCTTAAACACAACTCAAAACTTCATATTTTTGGGCTTGTTAGTGATGGCGGGGTTCACTCTCATTTAAATCACATTAAAGCATTACTCGATTTAGCGAAGATGCATGGTGCGAAAAACGCCTACCTCCATGCTTTCATGGATGGCCGTGATGTTTCCCCACAAAATGGTCCAATGTATATTGAAACTTTAGTTAACCATATGCATGATATTAAATTTGGTGAACTAGCAACAATCGGTGGTCGTTACTACGGTATGGACCGTGATAAAAACATGAATCGTATCAATGTTTCATATGAAGCCATTGTCGACCGTAAAGGACTATTCTTTAGCGATTATAAAGAATATTTTAAAAACCAATATGCGACATTACCAAGTCTTGGTTTTGATCCAAGTGATGAATTTCTTATTCCGGGCATTAATGAATTAGTCGATGGCCGGCTTGGTGATAATGATGCTGTCATCTTTGTAAATTATCGCCCTGATCGTGCCATTCAAATAAGTACGGTCATTACTAACCCCCATTTCTATGAAAATCCACCTTTAAAAGATGGAAAAGAAGCCTATAAACCATATGTCCCCCATACAATCTTAAACAATATATATTACGTATGTACGATGAAATATGCTGATTCGGTTAAAGGACATATTGCCTTATCATTACCAAAACTTGATAATGGTTTAGGTGTTTTCTTAGCGGATAAAGGTTATAAGCAATTACGGATTGCGGAAACAGAAAAATACGCCCACGTCACTTTCTTTTTTGATGGTACCGTTAATTTTGACGGAATTGAAAAGCCAGAATTAAAAGGAAGTCGCCGTGTCCTTATTCCTTCCCCGAAAGTGGCAACTTACGACTTAAAACCAGAAATGGCAAGTCGGGAAATCACCGACGCTTTAATTAAAGAATTAGATAAAGGTGATTTAGATGTTGTTATCTTAAACTTTGCAAGCCCTGATATGGTTGGTCATACCGCCATTATGAGTGCCGTTGTCAAAGCTGTTGAAGTCGTCGACGAATGTGTTGGTCGGATTAATGATTGGGTCAAAAAACATGACGCAACTTTAATTTTAACGGCTGACCACGGCAATGCCGAGAAATTAATAGATGAAGAAGGCCGTCCTTACACTGCCCACACTACTAATCTCGTACAATTTGCCATAAACCGAAAAGACATTAAATTAATGCCGAAAGGCGGTAAACTTGGAAATATTGCGCCAACAATCATTGACCTTTTAGGAGACACTCCACCAAGTGAAATGACTGAACCAAGTTTAATCATAAAATAGAAAGGAACAAATTATGAAATTTAGTGAATATCCTTTTCATATTCCAAACATTGAAAAGGTCCAAAAAGATTTAGCGAAACTCATTGAAAGTTTCAAAAACGCTAAAGATGCTAATGTAGCATCAAAAGTAATGCGTAAAGTTACTAACTACGTTGATGACGTTGTAACTGATGCCGTTATTATTAGTGTTCGCTTTTCCCAAGATTCTCGTAATGAAGAATATACGAAAGCCCAAGAATATGTTGACCACCATTTCCCATACTTATCCGCGCAACTTAATGAATATAACAAGTTATTAGTTGCCTCCCCATTCCGTGTCGAACTTGAAAAAATATGGGGCAAATATTTATTTAAAATGATCGAAGTATCCCTTAAAACCTTTGATCCAAGTATTATTGAATTAATGCAAAAAGAATCAATGCTTAAGAATGAATACTCCAAAATTATGGCTGGCGCCCAAATCAAATTTGATGGAGAAATTTATAACTTATCACAACTTGGCAAATTCACCCAACATAAAGATCGTGATATCCGGAAACGGGCAAGTGCTGCTAGCATTAAATTCTTCGAAGCAAATGACAAAGAATTTGGTCGTATTTATCACGAATTAGTCCAAGTAAGACATGAAATGGCTTTAAAACTCGGTTTTGAAAACTTTGTTGAACTCGGCTATTTAAAACTTGGTCGGGTCGATTACACTGCCAAAGAAGTAGCAGGCTACCGCGATCAAATTTATCGGGAAGTTGCTCCGCTAGTCCATAAACTTTATAAGAAGAGTTTAAAAAGAGCCGGCATCAAATCACCACGTTTCTATGATTTAGGGCAAGACTTTGCCGATGGTAACCCAGTCCCTGCAGGTGGTACTGACTATTTAGTAAAAGCCGCTACCAAAATGTATGATGAATTAAGTCCGGAAACTGGTGAATTCTTCCGTTTCATGGTCGATAATGAATTATTAGATCTTGAAGCTCGGGCCGGTAAACGGGGTGGTGGTTATATGACTTACTTCCCACGCTACAAAGCACCATTCATCTTTGCTAACTTTAATGGCACCGCCCATGACGTTGACACTTTAACCCATGAAGTTGGTCACGCCTACCAAGGTTATGAAAGCCGAAACATTAAGATTAGTGAATATCGTCAACCAACTTTAGAATCATGTGAAATTCATAGTATGTCGATGGAATTCTTTGCTTGGCCATGGATGGAATCATTATTTGATGATGCAAAAAAATATCGCCTAAGCCATTTAGAAGGGGCAATTAAGTTCTTACCTTATGGCGTTGCCGTTGATGAATTCCAAGAAGGTGTTTACACAAATCCCCATATGACACACGAAGAACGTTGTGCTCTCTGGCGTGATATTGAAAAGAAATACTTACCAATCCGTAACTACAAAGGGGCCCCTTATTTAGAAAAAGGCGGCTTCTGGATTCGTCAAGCTCATATCTTTAGTTCACCATTCTATTATATTGACTATACCCTTGCCCAAGTCGTCGCCTTCCAATTCGCCACTGAAATGTGGAAAGACCAAACTAAGGCATGGAAGAAGTACGTTAAACTTTGTCGTTTAGGTGGACGTTATCCATTCGTGGAGTTACTCGAAAAAGCAAAACTTCGTAATCCATTTGTCGAAGGTAACGTTAAAAGAGTTATGGGTCCATTAAAACGGAAACTTAAAGAACTCGAAACAATCTACGAAGCAAAATAAATTACAAGCAACAAAAAAGGCAGCAATCGCTGCCTTTTCTTTATTAACGTTTTTTCGCAACTTTTCGTTTTCTTTTGGAAGCTTTTAAGTTATAGTTTAAAAGACTAAGGCTGCTTGCCATATTTTCATTTTGTAAGATTACATCATCAGGGACATTGATGTGGGTTGGGGCAAAGTTCCAAATGGCTTTGACACCAGCCGCAATTGCAAAATCAACGAGTTGCTGTGCATATTCTTTGGGGACAGTAATAATGGCGATTTCCGCATCTGTTTCCTTAATGATACGTGATAAATCATCCATTTCATAAATGGGCTTGCCATCAATCTTGGTGCCAATAATCTTTGGATCACGATCAAATCCAGCAGCAATATGTAAGCCCCACTCTGCAAAACCGCTATAATTTAGTAAAGCACGGCCTAAATGGCCAACACCAATTAAGATTGCATTTGTAAGTTTTGTGTAGACGCCAAACTCTAAAATTTCTTCAACCATTGTTGTTGCTTCACGACCTAATTTGGGGTTTCCGGGAGTTTTACAAATTTGTGATAAGTCTTTTTTTACTGTTTCAACATTGATTCCGGTGATGTCGCTAATTTGCGGAGCAGTGATATATTTTGCACCTTCATCGACGAGTCTACGGGAAATTGTTAAGTAGATTGGTACTCGATACACTAAGTTTTTGGAGATGCTTTTTGGTTTAGTATTCATAAACGAACCTCTTTCAATATGGAAAAATTTCTCTATTATTTATAAGTATATAATATATCGGTAAAAAAATATAGAAAAGTTGCAATTAATGCAACTATTTTATTTGGAAAAAATTTCTATAGATATTTCTTGAGTTCGTTAACTAAAGTTTGAGCAGATCGTTGGTGGGTCGTGTAAGAAGCGTGATTATTTGCTCCAGCTAGATCCCTATTTGAACCAACATCTTCAATAACAACAACATGAAGATATTGTTGGTCACTTTCCGAGAACTGGGCAATGACTTGGGAAGCAGCGTTTCCATTTAAACTTCCTGCGGTCATTGTCCACATAATGTGGGCATTTGGATGGTCTTTACGGAATTTCAGTATAAGGTTTGCAACTTGTGTTTTGAAGGCTCTCACTTTTTCTTCTTTATCAAAACCAGATGTTTTATTAATGACCGCACTATAATCGTTTCCGCCGGCACTATGTCCAGTAACCCCAATCCGTGTTTTATCAACATAGGGATATACTTCGGGATTATCATAAATATAATTAATTAAATCAAAAGAACCATAACCTTCAACCGTGGCAATGGCTGAACCTTGAAGTCCACGTGAAGAAGTACTATCACCTTGCGAATAAGGATCGATATTAATTACTACATAACCACGGCGAGCAAATTCCAAAGCAAGATGTCCTTGCGTTTCGCGTGAACGTTGAAAGCCCGGGATAACAATAAGAAGTGGTGCCTTTTCATCTTCGGTTACTTTCTTTGGTTTATAAAGGTCATAAGCGACTTTTTGATCATCACGCGCATTAAAGACGACCGTTGAAACTTCGACCTTTCCCCAGTCACTTTGAATTAAACTGGCAAATAATGATGAAATTAATATGGTAAAAAGTAATGAAATAGCCCATATTCCTGATTTTCCTAATTTTGAAAGGAAGGTTTTAAACTTGTTTGGTATAACGACATTGTTTTCCATAAAGAAGCCCCTATAAATTATTTTTAGATATGAAAGCGCTTATCTAATTTATATTATAGAAGGTAAAAAAGTAGATTCAACTTGGACTATGTATAAAATATTTATAGGTTATAAACTAAATTTATATGTTTCGATTATTTTTAAGGTTTTTGAAGTAGTTTAGAAACTCGATTGCCCCTTTATGAAGCATCGTGTCTTTTTGCCAAATCAGGCCAACGGATAGTTTAAGTGGAGAAGATAAAGGGATGCCCACAAGTGAATCATCACGCGGATCAATTAGTTCTTTCATTAAAAAAGCCCCGCCTGCATTCGCCTTTACGAAGTTTAAAATAACTGAGAGTTGTGAGGACACTAGAATGATGTTTAATTTCTTTTGCGAGTCGGCGAACATTGAAGTAATTAATTGATTTTGATAATAACCTTCCCGCATCAAAATTACTGGTTGATCGATAATATCATTAACCGTCAAGACCTTTCTTTTGGCAATCGGACTATCTTTTGAAACGCAAAAATATAGTTCAGTTTCAAGCAATACTTCGCGGTTATAATTTTCCTGTCCGGCTTCGTTTAAGATTGAAAAACCGACGTCAAGCTCCTTATTTTGTATCATTTTACGGATTTTAAGCGATCCTTCTTCCCATATTTCGAAATTAGCGTCTGGATGTTCTTTTATAAAACCGCTATGGATTTTGGGAAAGAGGAATGAACCAATCATCGGAGGAACGCCAATCCGTACTGTATATTTTTCTTTAGATAAATCTTCTAGGTCCTTTTTGAAATTGGTCACGGACTCGATCAGAAGTTTTGCTCTTTCATAAAAGTATGATCCTTCATTCGTTAAAGTTAAGCCGCCTTTAGAACGGTGAAAGAGTTTTAAATTGAATTCCTTTTCCAATAGATTAATGGCACTTGTTAGGGCTGGTTGAGTTACAAATAGTTTCTTTGCCGCCATGTTAAGTGAGCCATGATCACAGACCGCAATGAAGTAATTTAGTTGTACGATTGTCATAATAAATTTTCCTTATACTTCATTTTACCATTTAAGTTAATAATCGTTATTTTGAGCAATAATTCTAATAAAAAAGACCTTCATTACAAAGGTCATCTATTTTTTAATGGTGCAGCCAGAGAGACTTGAACTCTCACGGGATTACCATACGCCCCTCAAACGTACGCGTCTACCAGTTCCGCCATGGCTGCATCGCCTTAAATTATAACAACTTTTCAAAAACTTTCAAATACAATAATACAATAATTTAATTATTGTGAAATTTCTATTATTTCTTCGGTTTCAATTGTTTCCTTTTTTCGTATTTTAAGAATATCAAAAGTAAGGGTCGAAATAATTACGATATTTAAACTTGCGGCGATAACTAAGTTTCCGGATGCTTCTAGACTTTTAAAGAGCCAACCGCCAAGGATAAAGTTGGCGTAAGCAATAATACTTGCAGCTTGGGAGATAAAAATAAGCCAAAATCTTCGCGGATTATGTAGAACATATAACACAATAAAGATGTCGCCCATGAAGAAGTAACGTTCATGCATATGCGGTAATAAAAAGGGTGAAAGGAAGGAAAAGAGAGTTCCTAAGGCTAATAGGGACTCATTATTAATTTCAATTTCCCGTTCATAAAAGACGTAAGTAAATATTATTAAAATAAAAAACGCAAAAGGTACCCCAAATAATTGGACAGCATTGACCCATTTGGCAGTGTTATTGAGATTTTGGAAAAATGCATACAATGATCCTGAATTCATATTGGGAGCGCTATAAGTACCAGAAACCCCCAGCAATAGATCAAAAGGCATCTTAAGGGAGGCACCAAAAATATAGGAAGGAATAAAGGTCAAGAATATAACAACCGGGGGAATTAATAAATATAATAAATTAAACCTTCTTCGTAAGAATAAAATCCCGACAATTGGCAGGATGAAAAACATATGTAATTTAATACTTAAACCAAGACCAATGAAAATCATTGCCAGACATTTTTTGTCCTTCATTAGAAAGTAAATAAACCAAACACCCATGCCCGCGAACACAGCATCACTTTGTCCCCAAAGCGCACTATTGATGAAGACAGTTGGTAAAAAGAGGGCCAAAGTGTAACCTAAAACCATCAAAAGGCGGTTATTTTTTGATAAATGTTTAATGGTGAATAAGACCCCAAGCGCCATAATAAAATCAAAAATCCCAGAAATTAGTTTAATAACCGCGATATCACTGATTGGTAGATAACTAAAGAGGGCAATTATAAAATAATAAAAACTAGGATAATTTGCGTATACTGTCGAAGTGACAGTCAAGCCATCAAGGGGATTACCGTAAGGAATATTTTTACCTGGTGTCCGGAAATAACTTATCGGAGTGCTATTTAATGAAAATAATCCGCCGTTATCACGAATATATCTTGTCCAAGGTACTAAAAACCAATAAGTATCACCACTTTGAAATTCAATAAAGAAAATACGAAGAATTATTGCCATAACACTAATAAATAAGATCATAAGAATATGACCATGGTTATTTAAAAGCCATTCAAAACCATAATGAATTGTTTCACTTGCTTTATTAAATAATTCTTTAATCTTGGTTAGGAATTTCTTCATCAGGTTTTTTCTCCAAAACTTCCTTTTTTGGACGGAATAGAATTAACTTTCTACTAATATAATTATAAATAAGTACGACAAAAGTTGCGACTCCAAACACAAAGACGAACCATAAGAAGTTTGTTTGCATATCAATAATAAGATTACCTAACTCTTTAATTGCGTAATTAATTAAAAAGCCGATAGTACTTAAAAGTACAAAAATCACAAACCCTTTGACTGATCTTGAAGTCTTTTTATTCTCAACATTTTTAAATACAATCACAATTGAAAGAATGTAATTCGTTATTACCCCAAAGATAAAACCAAAAAGTGCGGCTAAAAAGATATTCAAAGTAATGGTCATGCCGATTAAAACGTATTGATCAGCAGTTGGATAAATTACATACTGAATAAGCGCACTAACGCCGAAGTCGACCAACGTACAGATTACCCCTACAACGATAAAACGAATAATCTCATATTGATTTTGTTTGTTTTGCAAAAATTTCTTGAGCATGAGAATTGGTTTTCCCTTCCGTTAAATAATATATTACCACCCTTTATATAATAAAGTATGAAATTAGAGTGAAAAACACCCCATTTTCACCCCACTTTTGTTATAATTAGCCCGATAGATGGAGGAATTAATTATTATGCGGAAAATATTAGTAGAAACAAGCGCTCGTCATATTCACCTAAGCGAAGCGGATTTAAAAGTATTATGTGGTGAAAATAGTGCCTTAGCCGTCAGAGGAATGCTAAGTCAACCTGGCCAATTTGCCTCAACCACCAAATTGCAAGTGGTCGGTGTCAAAAGAAATTTTGATGGTGTGACTGTGCTTGGACCAACCAGAAAAGCAAGTCAAGTTGAAATTTCGCAAACTGATGCCTTTGCTTTAGGCGTTGTTGCGCCGGTTCGGGAAAGTGGCGATATTAAAGGAACGCCAGGTGTTACCTTAGTTGGTCCTGCTGGAAGTGTTACTTTAAAAGAAGGACTCATCATTGCCAAAAGACATATTCATATGACCCCGGCCGATGCCAAAGAATTTAATGTTACAAATGGTGAAGTAGTCGCTGTTCGGATTAAAAGTGAAGAACGGAGTCTTATTTTTGAAGATGTTGTTATTCGCGTTCGTGAAGATTTTGCCCTTGCTATGCACATTGATACCGATGAAGCAAATGCCGCCGGGATCAAAGGCAGTGTCCTTGGTGAATTAATTAAACTTTAATTCAAAATATTCGGTCTAAATAAGAAGCGGGGCGACCCGCTTTTTAAATTGACATATCACTAATCTTTGCTATACTATAAATACCTTATCAAGAACCACATTCCGGCAACGATGTGGTAGCAACTCTTATGAACATAAGTAAGTGCTCGCCAAAGGCAATTTGTAGCGATAAGGAAAGTGTGTAATATTACTTTCCTTGCGAAGGTATTTTTATTAAAGGAGGTATTATTATGAAAAAATCTTATTTATTTACAAGTGAATCCGTTAGTGAAGGGCATCCAGATAAAATCTGTGACCAAATTAGTGATGCCATTCTTGATGAAGCATTACGAATTGATAAAAACGCCCGGGTCGCATGCGAAGTATTCGCGGCCACGAACTTTTTATTAATTTCCGGAGAAATCACCTTAAACGGTCCAACGCCAGAATATGAAAAAATCGCACGTAAGGTTATTAAGGAAGTCGGTTATGATAATGACTTACTTGGTTTTAATGCTGATACATGTCAAGTATTAATTAAAATGAACACCCAAAGCACTGATATCGCCCAAGGTGTCAATCAAAAGAAACCGCAAGAACAAGGGGCGGGTGACCAAGGGATAATGTTTGGTTATGCGACGAATGAAAGTGAAGGATTAATGCCTTTAGCGATCGTCATTGCCCATAAATTAATGCGGGTCGCCACTAAGCTGCGGAAAGATGGACTTTTTGCTGGATCAAGACCCGACATGAAATCGCAAGTTACAATGCGTTACTATGAAGATGGCACTAAAGAGATTGATACCATTTTAATGAGTGTCCAACATGATGAAAATATCGACTTACAAGCTTTCAAAAAGTATATTCATGAAGAAATCATGATTAAAGTTGCCGAAAGTTTTGGGCTAAATACGGACTTCAAATACCTTATTAATCCAACTGGTCGTTTTGTAATCGGTGGACCAGCCGGTGATACAGGTTTAACAGGTCGTAAAATTATCGTTGATACATATGGCGGTTACGCAAAACATGGTGGCGGTGCCTTTAGCGGTAAAGACCCAAGTAAAGTAGATCGAAGTGCTGCCTATTATGCCCGTTATATTGCCAAAAATTTAGTAGCAGCCGGCGCGGCGGATCGGATAGAAATTCAATTAAGTTATGCGATTGGTATTCCAAGCCCCATTAGTATTTTTATAGATACATTTGATAGCGAAAAAGTAGACTTAGACTTAATTTACACTGCAATTCGCACTTATTTTGACTGCCGTCCGGGAATGATTACTAAAGAATTTAGCCTCCGTAAACCAACATTTAAGTATAAAGACTTAAGTGCTTTAGGGCATTTTGGCCGACCAGATATTAATACCCCTTGGGAAATCACTGACAAAGTTGATGACTTAAAGAAATTCTTCAATAAAACGCTTTCTAAGAATTAATAATTTAACTTTCTGCTATCTCATGTTAAAATAAAGACATAAATAAGAAGCCATCTCTTGATAGAAAGGAACTGATAAATGAAATATCAAATTGTTGGCAAAAACATCGTCGTAACCGACGCAATAAGAAATGCGTTAGAAAAGAAACTTTCACGCATGGACAAATACTTTATCATTAATGATGATATTGATTGTCGCGCCGTTGTTTCGAAACACCGGACAATGGCCAAAGTCGAAGTCACAATCTTTACCAAACTTCTTGACTTCCGCTCCGAAGAAAAAGACCCAGATCTATACGCAGCATTTGATAAAGCGATTGATTCGCTTGAACAACAAATGCGCAAACTAAAAACACGCATGAGTCGTAAAAAAGACATGAGTTTAGGAGAAGCTATTGCCTTTGCAAACTTTGAAGGGGCACCGCTTGATGATGATGGCAAAGTCGTGCGGATGAAATCTATTTTCCTTGAACCTATGCATCTTGATGACGCAATTACCCGGATGGAAGCATTGGGTCATAAATTCTATCTTTATCTCGATGCTGAAGATAATTTAATCTCGCTCCTCTATGTCAGAAATGACGGAGGATATGGAATTATTCAAGCGGAAAATAAAATAAAGTAACCTAATTTTAGGATTAATTATTTAAAGGCTAGTTCAACTAGCCTTTTCTTTATTTTTTATAATTAAAAATTATAATGTATAATATTTTGTATGGAAAAAGAAATTAAACTCCTTGCTACTGATCTTGATGGAACATTGTTCCATCCCAAACGTCGAAAAAAACTCATTGCTACGAAGAATGTAAAGTTTATCGACCGTTTTATTTCCGACGGAAATAAGGTCGTGTTAGTTTCGGGCAGAAGTCCACGTTTTGCGCAAAAAGTAATTGATAAACTTGGACACGATGTTGATGTCATTGGCATGAATGGTGCCTATACAATTAGTAGTGGTAAAGTGATTAATGAACACTTTCTTGATTTTCCCATTGAGAAGATGCTTTTTGATTTAAAGTCACTTTTTCCTGTTTTAGGGACGATGCTTATTTCCCGAAATTATCCTTTATTAATCGATGTCCCACCGGTTGGTCGTTTTATTGAAAACTTTTATCGCTTTTATTATTGGACCCTTGGTAACTACGCCGAAGACTATCAATTTTCAAATGAAGAGTTTCTTGAAGAAATTCAAAGCGGACAAGTGTACAAATTAATGATATTCTTTGGTATTTCCAAACGAGGAATAAAAATTGCTAGTAATGCGAACCGTTATTTAAGGGAACATTATAAAGATCAATTTGAAGCGAGTTGGACTGGCGGATTTATTGAGATCACTCCCGCGGGAGTTTCTAAGGCCAACGGAATTGAAAAGTATATTGCTGCGAATGATATTAAACGCACTAATGTCTACGTAGTCGGCGATTCCGGGAACGATATATCAATGTTTCATGCCTTCTATGATAATTCCTTTTGTATGAAACATGCCCATAAAAAGGTTCGTAAATACGCCAAAACAATCATCAGACGATTCCATCACTTAGAAAAACATATATAATAAAAAGAGGTACATATTATGACAAACTTAGCACTCCATATCTTCGGAATATATCAAGTGTCAATCCTTATCCGTGATTCACTTGGTTACTTAGCGCCTAAAGGCGACCGTAAATTTAGTAAAGACGCTTACTTAAATCGCGCCGAAAGTTTTAAACTACTCCGCCAAGAAGGAACCCCTTTTGCGTTTTTTGTCTCGCAAAATAAGGACAAAGCTGATAAACTCGTCAGCAATTTAAATGAATTTGAAATGGAAGTATATTCACCAGAATCACGCATTTTCCGTGTTGTTGGTGATTTTGTGGAAGTTGATGCTTCCCAACATTTAAGAGTTTACGAAATGGCACTTGGTATTAATCAAACAATGTTAGATATCTTGACCGGATTTCTTATTAACACCAAAAATGATCCAGCTTTTGATCCACGGTTAATTGCCTTAGTCGATGCTGAAGAATATTTCTATCGTTCGCTTGCCCATTACGGATTAGCGAATGATTTAGTAAAACTATTCAAAGAATATAGTGAAGCACGAGCGCAAAACAATACCACAGATAATCCAGTGGCGAAATTTATTAATGAAGACATCGTTCGGGTCATTAATTTAATTCGCTTCCTTGCTAAATATAACAAAGTTAAAAATACAACATACAAGCATATGACAGATCAAGTTAATGCTTTTATTGAACAAATCGCCGGCCAACGTGATTTAGACGCTGGCAAAACATTCCCACAAGTTTTTGAAGAACTTATCGAAACAACCTTCGGAGCAGTTCGTGACTCTGAACAAAAATTACAAGCGGTCTTAATTCCCCTTGTCGAAGAACACCGTATTCACGACAAAGAACAAGAAAGGAAAAATCCTCACGATTTAGCGTAACTAAAATATGAGAAAAGTAGCAATTCTTTTTGATTCCACCGCAGTAATCTGCGAAGAAAACATTAAAAAATATGACATTGGTTTTGTCTCCTTGAATGTCGCCATCAATGGTGAAAATTTCCGTTCAATGGATTTAGATGAAAACAAATTTAGAGAAGAATTTTTAACCTATAAAAGTGTTAAAAGTGGTTCACCATCCCCATATGACTTTGAAGAAGCAATTAATGAACGTTTTGATAGAGGTTATGAAGAAGTCGTCGTTATTTCTTTATCAAGTAAAATCAGCGCAACCTTCAGTGTCGCGGAAATGGGACGCGATGCTTTAACCCCTGAACGGAGAGCAAAAACTTTTATCCATGATTCCCTTTATGGCTCAATTGGTCAAGATGTTTTAATCCGTTCTTTAGAAAGTGTCTTAGATACTGACCCAAGTGCTAGTGAATTAATGACCGCCTTAGAAGCCCGCGTCAATCAAAACACCGTTTTATTTGAACTAAATGACTTAAAACATCTCCATAAAGGTGGTCGTTTAAGTAGCTTAAAATATTTTATTAGTCTTGCCCTGAAAATTAAACCATTAGTTGAATTCTCGCAAGGTGAACTTAAAGTGGTCGGACAAAATCGTAACCGTTCAAAGACAATTGATATTATTATGAATAAACTTGCTGGTTTTGTCGAAAAGTTCAAACATGTTTATGTTAACTTATTTAGTTATCACCCAGATGACAATATATTTATTGCCGTCCATGATATAATTAAAAAACGTTGGCCGCAAATTGTCTTAAATATGACAAATCGGATTGAACCAATCTTTATGACGCACGTTGGTGTCGATGGTTATGCGGTCTCGATTGTTAGTTTCAACTAGGAGGAACTTATGTTAAATAAAAAACAAAAAACGTTAGAAATAATTCTTTATGTTTTATTTGGGCTTATTGCTCTTGGTGGTCTCACCCTTATTGTCTTAGATTTTGTCGGCATGAGCCTAAGTAATGTTAATAACGTTATTCGGGTCGCAAACAATAACTTCGCGCGGACGATGAAAATGACTTTCCTTGTCTTTGGTAGTTTACTATTAGTCCTAAGCGCAGTTGCAAGCGCCATCACCCTTGCGGTAAACGGGCAAAAAGCGGAACTTATTGAAGAAAAGAAAGCTCGCCGTCGGCAACGGATGGAATTAGAAGACACTACTGCAGAGTTAGAATAATCTATCTTATTTATTAATAAAAAGCACTACTTAACCGGTAGTGCTTTTATTTTGTCACTAAGTTCTTGAGCAAAACTAAGGTAATGATCGCTATATTTTTTAAAATCAATATGGAGTTTTTCACTTTGACCCTTCATGTGTTTTGCTAGAGCGACCACATGCCACTGTAATACTTGAAAGAGGCGATAAAACATCACTCTTCTTATTTCATATGGTTTTGCTTTGCGCCCAAGATAATAGTCTAGTAAATTTAAACTATCATTGAAACTAATGTTGCCAAAACTAGCGATATCAAAGAAGGGATCATTATTGCCGGCGAATTCAAAATCGACCAAAGTATAAGTTGCTTCATGTTTAACAATGTTTGAACGTTGAGCATCGCCATGGGTAAAAACTTTGGGAAATGCTGCATAAACGGCCTTAAATTCATTAATCCAGTATTTTTTAAGGGAAAAGTATGTGTCCGATAAGTCGCTTTTTATTGGTTTTTCATAACGCTTTAAGCGATTAATTTCATCATAATCCAGGCCTTCAATCGGTAAGTCATGAAGGGTGTGTAAGGCTTTTGCCACGCCAATATAATCGCCCTCAGTTAAAGTTGACGTAATGTTTTGTCCTGGTAAATATTCACTAATCTTGTGCCCGGTTTCTGTATCATAAAATAATGTTTTGCTTGTAATATTAAAGGGGTCTAAAAGAAAAAGATGAAGTTTTTCGCCAGCATAACTTACATACTCTTTGCCGTCTTTATTCGCGATTCGAATCACATAGTCTTGACCATTAACGATGACGTGATAAGTGTAATTACTCATTCCCCCCAGAAATCTTTCAATATAGGTGAGCGTTACATCTTTAGTATTAAGATATTTTTGAAATGTTTTAATAATATTGGCTTTTTGCATGCCTATATTCTACTACTTATTGCGTTATTTTTGTTATTATTAACTTAGTGCGCTGGTAGCTCAGTGGATAGAGCAATCGCCTCCTAAGCGGTAGGTCGGAGGTTTGAATCCTCCCTAGCGCGCCATTTTTTATGAAAATCCACTATCTAAATTTACATAATGAACCCTTCCTTCTAATAAAAGAGGGAACTAAACGTATTGAAATGCGACTTTTTGACGAAAAGCGCAAGTTAATCCAAATTGGTGATTTCATTGTTTTTAAAAATAATAGATGTGAAGAAACCATTACTGCTGAAGTTATTGAACTAAGGACTTTTCCAAGTTTTAAAGAACTTTATAATGCTTTTGATCCTGAAGTTTTGGGATATAAAACGAAAGATAATGCCTCTTATTTAGATATGAATAAATATTACAGCGATGCCTTAATAAATAAATACGGAGTGTTAGCGATAAAGATAAAACTCCGTTAAATAAAATCAGTTGACAATAGTCAGAAATAGTATTAATATAAACAAGCAATTATGGGGCCGTAGCTCACCTGGGAGAGCGCTTCCATGGCATGGAAGAGGTAGCGAGTTCGATCCTCGTCGGCTCCACCATTAAATTGTATCCGCCGAAGGGCGGTTTTCTTTTTTCCTCCAAGAAAATAGTCTTTTTATTTGTTACACTAATAGTATGAAAAGAAAATTATATTTAAAAAACCAAACAATCTACCAAATCTATGTCCGTAATCATACGAAAGAAGGGACATTCACTGCCCTGATAAGTGACTTACCACGCCTAAAAGCCCTGGGAGTCGATATTTTATATTTATTACCCATTCATCCCATTGGCGAAATTGCCCGGAAAGGGACGTTAGGAAGCCCTTATGCCATTAAGGATTATTACAAAGTAAACCCAGAATTAGGCACTTTAGAAGACTTTCAATCTTTCCTTCATGCCGCGCATTCTTTCGGCTTCAAAGTTATGATTGATATTGTTCTACATCACACGAGCCCTGATGCAGTATTACTAAAAGAACACCCGGAATTTTACTTTTATAAAAACGGTAAACTTGGCAATAAGATCGGCGACTGGAGTGACATTATTGATTTAGATTACAACAATAAAGATCTTTGGGTATATATGAAAGACATGCTCGTGTACTGGGCAAATATTGGCGTTGATGGCTACCGGGCCGACGTTGCCCCGCTCGTGCCAATTGCTTTTTGGGAATATATTCGAGAAGAATTAGATAAAGTTGATCAAGACTTAATCTGGCTAAGTGAATCAGTCGAACCCCATTTTCTTACTTTATTAAATGCTAATAATCATGTGGGACATAGTGATCTTGAAATGTATTGCGCCTTTGATATTCTTTATGACTATGATGTCTATCCTTCATTTAAAGCTTATTTAGAGGGAAATGGCACATTAAATGCATACTTAGATTTAGTCCGGTATCAAGAAGCAAACTATCCACTTGGTTATTTAAAAATTCGCACCATTGAAAATCATGATACTTCCCGCATCAATGATCTTTGCAAAAATGAATTAGTACTTCGTAATGTTACCGCCTGGTCCTTTTTCCAAAATGGTGTTGGTTTTCTTTACGCTGGTCAAGAGATGAAAGCCAAACATCGTCCAACCCTTTTTGATGTTGAGAAAGTTGATTTAGAGATTAAAGATGAAGAATTTTATACATTTATCAAACAATTAGTAGATATGAAAAAATATCCGATTTTTAAAGATGTTCATACCTTTTCGATTTTAAATAATGCCCATGAAGATGTTATTGTCGCGCGCCTTATAAGTGATGAAGAACGCCTTTACGGTATTTTCAATTTATGTGGGAAAGAAGTAGAAGTTAATGTTTTAATTGAAGAAGGAGTCTATGAAAACATCATCACCGGGAATACCTTTGCTATAAAAAAAGGTTCACTTGTGATTGATGAACCTTTAATTTTCTTTATTTAATTATTTTAAGATAATCGTTTTGTCATCTTTGGTTGTATTGACCTTACAGGTTGTTTTATTGATGGCTACTAATACCCAAATAAGACCAAGAATTAATAATCCAAAAGACATGAATTTATAAGGAAGTCCTGCTAAAGGAAGGACCGCGACACTAAACGAAATGCCAATCGCGGCTAAGAAACTAATAACACAAGGGGTACATCCGTAAGTAAAGACGCCAAAGATAATTGAAGCATAAGTGGCGTTTGCCCCCTTACTACTTTTCTTACTAAAGTCAAATTGGGCCGATGTTGCCCCAATTAAGAAAGCACTTAAAGCGGCCATAATCGTATTTAGGGTAATGTTAATTAACACTAACCACCACCCATATGTTGCACTCATCATGGGATAAGGACTATTTAGATAATCTAATACTGTATATAAGGCTAAGAAAAAAGCAAAATAACCAAGCATCGTTAGGATGTAATTTTTCGTTTTTAGTTTTTGTAATACGATCTTTAACATATAGCCTATTTTCCCATACAATGCGTATTCGCTCAACTATTATGCTTTTTTCTTATCCTTCTAATAATCGCTGAAATTATTTAATGATAAAATATGTTAGATGCAGCCATGGCGGAACTGGTAGACGCGCAAGTCTCAGAAGCTTGTATTGCAAGATGTGAGAGTTCAAATCTCTCTGGCTGCACCATTAATTGGAATAGGGAGAATTATATGCAAAACATTTATGAAACAACCTATAACTTAACAACAAACTATTATGATCCATATAATCACTTAAGTGTTCAAGGAGCGCTTGATCTTTTACAAAATATTGCCGCGCGCCACGCCTATACCCTTGGAGCAGGCAAAGAAGATCTTGAAAAAATCGGATTATTTTGGGTTATTGCCCGCACCGAATTAGACTTCAAATCATTTCCTAATACACCTGTAGAAGTAAAGGTTATAACATGGCCGACATTACCCACACGTTTTTACTTTGATCGTTTTTATAAAATTATTGATTTAGCCACGAATGAAATAATCCTTGTTGGCCGAAGTCGATGGGTTCTTGTCGATACGATAAAGCGGAGAATAGCTAACACTTCCCTTTATCAATACCCACTAGCGAGTTATCATCAAGAAATTCTTTTCACAACCGACTTTGCGCGCCTTGAAGAACCAAGTGAAGAAGTGGGTACACATATCGTTCGTCCCAGTGAAATAGACGAAAACGGCCATTTAAATAATTCTAAATACGGCAATATAATTTATGATTATTTACAACTACAAAGTAATGAAGTAATAAAAAATATTGTAATCTTTTATAATAATGAAGCCTTAAGTGGTGAAAAAATTATTTTAAAGAAACAAAGTAGCAATAATAAAATCGCAATTAGCGGTCATAAAACTGATACAATTATCTTTAATAGTGAGGTAACAATCAAGCAATGGGTGGATTAACAGCAATCGAATTATGGACAATTATTATCGGAATGAGTGTGCCTTTTTTAGCGACAACAATTGGTTCGTTAGCGGTTTTCTTGTTTCGTGGGCAAATTAGCGATAAGTTGAACTCTATTCTATTAGGTTTCGCCGCCGGTATTATGATTGCGGCTTCGATTTGGTCTTTAATTATTCCAAGTTTAGAATATGCAACAACCAATGGTTGGGGAAAACTTGCGATTATCCCGGTCGTACTTGGCTTTGGATTAGGCATCCTTTTGATGTGGGGAGTTGATAAACTCGTCCCGCACTTTCATCAACGCTCGAAAACAAGTGAAGGCTTACCAACGAAAACCTTGAGTCGCGACGCCAAACTATTTTTAGCGATGACGATTCATAACTTTCCGGAAGGAATTGCGGTCGGCTTTGCCTTTGCCGTCGCTTATAATGGAACTTTAAACCCTGGAACAACTGATTTAACAATTTATGGTGCACTTGCTTTAGCCATTGGGATTGCCATTCAAAACATTCCCGAAGGTGCGGCGGTTAGTCTTCCTATGGCTCAAAGACTTGATCATAAAGGAAAAGCCTTTGGTTTTGGAGTTATTAGTGCAATTGTTGAACCAATTGGCGCCATTCTTGCCTTCCTTTTTGCGGCTTTCTTCCAAGAACTCTTACCGTGGTTTTTAAGTTTCTCCGCAGGAGCAATGCTTTATGTAGTTGTTGAAGAACTAATTCCTGAAGCAAAACTTAGTGAAACCGAACACCATGGCACTTTCGCGGTTATGGCCGGCTTCCTTATTATGATGATTCTTGATGTTGTTTTATCTTAATTCCTTGCAATTTCCGAAAATTAACGTAATATATTTAGGCAGTGCGCTCGTAGCTCAGATGGATAGAGTACAACCCTCCGAAGGTTGGGGTCACACGTTCGAGTCGTGTCGGGCGCGCCATATGTACAAATAGCCCCATTTTAATGGGGTTTTTTATTTTGAGTTTTAAAGTACTTGTTTAAGAATTTAAAGTCCTAACGTATTTCTAAATGTTACAAGGTTAGTTGTAAATTTATAAACTCTTGTTAACATTAACTTATATAGTCAAGTAGTAGTAATTATTTTGGTTAGTGTATTCTTTATTTAAACTGAAAGGGGCAGCTTATGGAGAAAAACTACAGAAAAGGTCAAAACATCATATTTTTTACTTTTGCCGCTATTTCCGCTGTGATCATTGTCATGCTATTTTTGAAAATATTTCATTATTCCGCATTAGTGCTTGAGTCAGGGACATTAGTTCCGCGTGATTTTTATTACTCGATTACTACTGCAATTTTACCGCATCAAGTATGGCTTTTACTTTTATATTTCTTGCTGGTAATTTTATCGGTTGTGTTTTATATACTTTCATATTTTGAAGTTTTATTTAAGGATAAGAAAATTTCTTTCTACACATTACTTAGTACATAAGTAGTATCGCTTGTGATTATTACTATTACTGTATTGCTTGTCACCAACAATCACACTTATAATCGGCCAAAATAAAAAAAGTATAGAATGGTTTGGATTACTCTATACAACACTTATATGTTATAAAAATTTATTTTTGTAGTCGAACTTTTTGAAATATATACTTATTTATTTAACAACAATTTGAGTACCCTTTAAAACATCAAGGGTTTTTTGATGAAGTTCTTTATCATAACTATTTACGCCAGTTTGTAAAACAATTACCTCAGCCTCAGGTAATGAAGCTTTAAGAAGGATGGCATTACTTAGAATACAAATGTTTGTAACTAATCCGACGAGTGTAATTTCTTGATAATTTTCTTTGCTAACGTCATTTGCTAATTCAAGCGAACCAAACGTCACCTTTTCGTAGACCTTCTTTGCTTTTCCAAGGTAATCTTTGACTTTACCATGAATTTCATGACCTTCAGTGCCTTTAATACAGTGCACGATCGGAAGATACTTTCCTTCTAATGTAGTTAAATAGTTTGCAAAATGCGTGTCTTTTGTGAAAACAATGTCATCATTTGTCCGTAGGTGATCTTCAATCGCCACAATAATGGTATGTTCAACGTTATTAGCATCATGAAAGCCTAAAGTGCCATTTACAAAGTCATTTTGATAGTCAACGACTACTAATAATCTTTTTGCCATAACGTTATCTCCTTTTTCTGGCGGAGAAAGAGGGATTTGAACCCTCGCGAGGATTGCTCCTCCTATCGGTTTTCGAGACCGACCCCTTCAGCCGCTTGGGTATTTCTCCGTATGGATTATTATATCAAACTAATAAAGAATTGAATGATTAATTCGCTATTCATCTGCTATTAAGTTATTTTTGTGTATAATATACACAGGTAAATTATGGGCGATATACAAAAACTTATAGAAGAACAACAACGACTACTGAGCTTTGCCGGTATTATTATCGGTCTTTTAATAGTTCTTACTATAATTGTTATTCGTCTTAATAAAAAAGATGCTAAAGATAACGGAATTATCATGGGAAATCTTACGACTCCCCGTATCTTTGTGCTTGATTTTACTGAAGGTGAAGTCACTTACTTTGACCGTGGTAATTACTCTAACCGTAAAAAAGGCCCAATTCCGCAATTCTTTGAACAATTTACCGCCAAGGAAGTTGACGAACTTGATCAATGGGTCCATCGTCTTTTAGAACCAAAAACTAATGCACCATCATCTTACAAGGTTGATGTTTTTGTTAAAAACTTAAGAAGGTCGTATGCTTCGATTTTAGAAGTAATCAAGATTGACCATGAAAAGAAAATTATTCACCTTGAATCTTATTTATATCGCTATTTAAAACCAAATGATCAATCAAACTTAACGGTGAAGAAAAAAGAAGATATCGGTTACTTGCCAGGACCTGCTTTAGCCCGTCTTTATAAAAGATATCGGATCCGGGGTCGCGGGGTATACGGCGCCATTAATTTAATTCCTACTCAACCAAAACCATCACAAAAAGAAGAAATTCCACCGCATATTTGGTATGAATTACAAAACCAAGTCGCCTTTTATCGGAGTAAAAACTTCATTATTCGTTTTCTTGATAACTATACGATTGGTGTTTACATGCCAAAGAAAAATGATACAAATGCAATGACGAATATTTTTAAAAAGATTGTTAAGAGAACATCTGCCTACTTACAAAAAAATGGATATTCCAAAAGTTATTCATTAGCGACCGGTATAGCGAGATCTAGACAATTTGATGATATGAAGATGCACTTTAAAACCGCGGAAGAATTAAGTATGTTTGCCCAAAGAGTAATTGGCAAAAGTATCATCTATAACCCGCAACAAGAAGTTAAAGCCCTTGACCTTAGTCTCTTCCGGAACGAATTAACAACCATTGTACAAAAGAAAAGTGTCGAACCGCTCTTTCAACCAATTGTTGATGGACATAGCGTTGAAATCCTTGGTTATTTAACTAGTTATACAATAAGTGGTTCACTATTTGCTAAATATGAAGATGCCACCATCTTTGCCCGCGAAAACAAGCAAAATGCCGTGTTAACGAAGATGGTCTTACGTAAAACAGCGGCCAGTTATTACAATGTTCGCCGCAATAATCGCCATCTTTTATTCATCCCGATTACGGTCGATGATATTGATTTACTACAAGAAACATTTGCCAGTCAACCATTTGCGAGTGAATTAAAGATTGTCTTTATGCTCCAAGAAAATGATTACGCCAATAATTTTGATGATGTCTCCGATATGACGGAAATTAACAAAAAGTTAAAGAAGATGGGGTATGGAATTGGCCTGATCATTACTGACACCGATTTAACCTTGCCCGATAAGATTTATAGTGAAGTTGATTACTTTATCGTCAATGAAAAGATCTTATCACGAACTGAATCAAATGAACGGGAACGGCTCTACTTACTTGCCTCACTTGGTAAACTATTACGGCATAAACGGCCAATTATGTTTGTTAATTTGATGAAGTGGAGTGAGATTGAATATTATATTAGAGCGGGAGCCGATTACGTTGCTAGTGACGAAATTAGCAAAACCGACTACGGTCTTCAAACGATTGATAAAAAGAAAGCACTTAAAATTATTAATTTTAGTAAGAGGAAATAACAATGAGTAACAAAGTAAAAATTGATGCAATTACAACCCAAGAACAAGATTTCGCCCAGTGGTACACCGATGTTTGCCGTAAGGCAGAATTGATGGATTATAGCGACGTTAAAGGGTTTATTATTTATCGACCTTACGGGTATGCAATTTGGGAAAACATTCAAAAATTCTTAGATCAAAAGTTCAAAGAAAAAGGTCATGAAAATGTTTATATGCCCCTTGTTATTCCCACAAGTCTTTTCCAAAAAGAAAAAGACCATATTGAAGGATTTGCCCCCGAAACGTTAGTAGCAACGATGGGTGGTAGCCAAAAACTAGAAGATCCATTAATTATTCGTCCCACGAGTGAAGTTTTATTTTGTGACCATTTTGCAAAAATTGTCAGTTCGCATCGTGATTTACCAAAGCTTTATAACCAATGGTGTTCCGTTGTCCGTTGGGAAAAAACGACGAGACCATTTTTACGGGGTAGTGAATTTTTATGGCAAGAAGGTCATACAATTCATGAAAGTGAAGTTGAAGCCCGCGGTCACGCTTTAACAATGTTAAAAGTATATGAAGATATGGGAAAAGACCTATTGGCCATTCCTTTTTTAACGGGCACAAAAACGGAAAAAGAAAAATTTGCTGGTGCCGAACAAACATTCACTATTGAAGCACTTATGCCAGATGGTAAAGCCTTACAAAGTGGAACAACGCACTATTTTGGCCAAGGATTTGCGAAAGTCTTTAATATTCAATTCCAAGATAAAAATAACACCTTACAATATGTTCACCAAACAAGTTTTGGGGTTTCCACAAGACTAATCGGGGCGGTCATTATGGCGCATGGTGACGACAATGGGCTTAATTTGCCACCAAAAGTTGCTCCTATTCAAATAGTTATTGTCCCTATTCAACAAAATCAACCCGGTGTCTTAAATAAAGCCTATGAACTTGAAAAACGGTTAAAAGCATTAGGATTCCGTGTTAAAGTTGACGCCAGTGATAAAACACCTGGCTGGAAATTTGCTGAATACGAAATGAAAGGGATTCCTTTACGGCTCGAAATTGGTCCACGAGATTTAAAAGCGGGAATGATCAGCGGTGCCCTTCGTCATAATCATCATAAAATTAGTTTTGAAGATGGTGCCCTCGAAAAAGAAGTACCGGTTATTCTAGAAAATATCCATGAAGCAATGTATCAAAAAGCTTTAACCTATCTATTAAATCACACCACTGAAGTCCATAATATCGAAGAGTTAGAAGATGCATTAAATAACAAATTAGGTTACGCTAAAATGATGTGGAGTGGCGACCAAAAAGACTTAGATGTTATTAAAGATAAATACCAAGCAAGTGCGAGAGCTTTACCGTTTAATCAAACACCATTTGCCAAAAATTGTCTCGTCAGCGGTAAGCCCGCAAAATATGTTGTCATTGTCGGTCGCGCTTACTAATTTATTTATTTACAAATAGATTACGATGTGATATTATTTACCAAGACGGAGTAGTACCCAAGTTGGTGAAGGGGCTTCCCTGCTAAGGAAGTAGGTCGGGTAACTGGCGCGTGAGTTCGAGTCTCACCTACTCCGCCATGAATAAAATAACACTCATTAATTGGGTGTTTTTTATTTTTTAATCAATAAAGTCTGCAAAAATAGGGTATTTTCTATTAATTAACAGCCAATTTGTAAATTAACGCCTTTATTGCGTGTTTTACTTTGTAAAAGTGCGCTTTAACGTGGTAAAATAACAATACGAAATGCAGGGGAATGATATTATGCCAATACTCTTAACACTGACGCCAGAACAACTTCAATTAATGCAAGCTATTTTTGTTTTCGTAATAATGGCTGCTCTTGATATTTATCTTGTTATTTCCCTTAAACGTATCATTCCAAAAATTATTCTTATTCTTGTTTCGGTCTTATTTTTAGTGGCCGGAATTTTCAATCTTCAATTCTTTGCATTATTCCTTGGTTTACTCTATTTAGGAAGTTCACTTGTTTTCATTGGCATTAACGTTGCCGACTTTACTAATCGGATTGCCAATAGCAGCGCCCCAATGGATCGGAAATCAAAACGTGAACAACGGAAGATCTATGACCAAGAAGAAGTTGCTAATCAATTAGTGACGGCAGTTACCAATCTTTCAAAAACAAAGATGGGGGCGCTTATCACTATCGAAAGATCAAATGAACTGACGGAATTACTGAGAAATGGCACGCAAATTAATGCTCCTGTTTCCGCCCCATTACTTACAACTATTTTCTATAAAGGGACAACCCTCCATGATGGCGCGGTTGTAATTCGTGATGATATTATTTTAGCCGCGAGTGTTTACTTTACTCCCTCTACCAAACCAATGGCTGGTAAAGTTGGTTCAAGACACCGGGCCGCCCTTGGCATAAGCGAAATTAGTGATGCTGTGACAATTGTTGTCAGTGAAGAAACGGGACGAATTAGCATTGCTTACAAAGGAAATCTCCAACCAGTGCCAAATGACGACTTCCGTAAAGTATTAATTGAATATTTATTTGCAAAATATTAGAGGTGTATATGAAATTATTTGGTACCGATGGCATCCGTGGGAAGGGCAACGTTTTGCTGAACCCGGAATTAAGTTTCAAAGTAGGAGCCTTTTTAGGACAATATTTAAAAAAGAATAAAATTTTACTCGCTGCCGATACAAGAAGAAGCGGACCAGTTATCCTTAACAGTTTGATTTCCGGTATTTTAAGTAGTGGCGGTGACGCGGCCTCGATTGGGGTGGCGCCGACTCCTGCTCTTGCTTACCTTGTTAAAAAACATGGTTATGATTATGGTATCATGATCAGTGCTTCCCATAATCCTTATCCCGATAATGGTATTAAAATATTTGACACTAATGGTTTTAAAATAAGCGAATCAATTGAAGAAGCCATTGAAAACTATATTTTAGGCAGTGAAGTATTACCACTTAAAACGCACGATGAAATTGGTGTTTATAGTGACAAAAGCGCCCTCCTTTTTGAATATGTGACTTATGCAAGAGATGCTTACCGCGATACATTAAACCTTCATTTATTAGTTGATGCTGCTAACGGGGCGGCTTCAAGCGTTATTAAAGATGTACTTAGTAACTTAAAACTTAAAGCCACGATAACCCACGTTGAACCTAACGGCATTAACATTAATGAAAATTGCGGATCAACTCATATTGATAACCTTAAAGCAACAATTTTAAGTAATCCTGGCAAATATGACTTAGGAGTCGCCTTTGATGGCGACGCCGATCGCGTGCTATTTATTGGACCAAACGGTGAAGAATTTGATGGTGATTATGTTTTATATTTACTTGCCAAACATTATCACGCCCACCATAAATTAACAAAAGACACTGTGGTTGTAACAGTTATGGCAAATTATGGCCTAAATGTCGCGCTTGATTCTTTAAATATAAAAGTCGTTGCCACTAGTGTTGGCGATAAATATGTACAACGGGAAATGGTTGAAAAAGGTTATCTTATTGGTGGTGAACAATCCGGTCATACCATTTTTAATGGTTATATTAAAACTGGAGATGGTATTTATACATTAATGAAAGTGCTTGACGCTTTAGCCGCGGAAAAAACAACCTTTAGTGAATTTACGAAAGAATTTAAAAAATATCCGCAATGTTTACTTAATATTAAAGTTGTGGATAAGGTTAAAGCGATGCAAGATGAAACCTTATTAAAGGAAGTTAAAAGTATTGAAGCAAAACTCGGAGGACATGGCCGGGTTTTGGTCCGCTCAAGTGGGACCGAACAGTTAGTGCGGGTCATGGTTGAAGCAACAACCGAAGCCGAAGCCCTTAACGCTGCTAACTACTTAGCAACCTTCGTCAAATAACGACATTTACTATTCTTAATATCTAAAAGGGGGTATATATTCCCCCTTTTTGTATATAATGAAAGGGTAATGAAAGGAGCAAATCATGGAATTATTAGAAAAATTAAGTGCCCGTATGATGACTTCTGATGATGTATCGTATTTAAATGATATGCACCCTTTCGACCTGGTGGAATTATATAATGGATTAGATACACAAAGTCAAAACTATTTTATTACCCTCCTTAGTGAAGATACTTTCGCCGCGGTATTAAGTTATCTTGAACCAGATGATGCTGCCTTATTTTTAGAACGGATGGAATTATCAAGACAACAATCATTATTAAATTTAATTGACCCGGATGATGCTGCCGATATTATTGCCGAATTACCAGATGACGTCAGTGCCGAACTCGTTAGTAGTCTCGGTGAAGAAAATAAAGCAGTCGCGTTATTAAAATATGATGAAGAACAAGCCGGGGCGGTAATGAATAACTTATTTGTCGTCGTTGCCCTTGAAGATGATGTCAAAGAAGCCACTCGTAAAGTAATCAAAATGGCGGGCGATGTTAGTTCAATACAAACTATATTCGTGACTAATGACAAGGGCGAATATTTAGGACAAATCCCCCTTAAAACATTATTAAAAGCTAAACCACCGGCAACAGTAAGCGATATTTTAACCCATGAAACAACCTTCATTGATACAACCCCGCTTGAAGAAATTGTTTCCTTTATGAAGGAATTTAGTGATCACGATATTGCGGTCTTAAATAGTGAAAATATTTTAGTTGGTGTAATTACCGCGAGTGATATCATTGAAGAATATCATGCGGAAGCGATTGAAGACTTTTCGAAGTTAAGTGCGCTCCCGGAGATTGACTTTACGCAAGGGATCTTTAAAAGTGCGATTAAACGTCTCCCGTGGCTTTTAGGACTTTTAGCATTATCCGTCATTATTGCTTTAATAACCGCGCAATTTGAGGCGGTAATTCAAGCCACAGTCGCCCTCGCCTTTTTCCAACCGCTAATTTTGGACGTTGGCGGAGACGTGGCCAGCCAAACTTTAGCCGTCACGCTTATTGCTTTAAATAAAGAAGATAGTGATATAAAAAGAACCGGAAAGAAAGAAGTAATCTCTGGTTTAATAATTGGCGTTGGTCTTTCACTTGTCGCCTTTATTATTACGTATCTATTTGGGATGTGGACCGGTTATAGTTCCCCGCTTCTTTTAGCAACCGTTGTTAGTGTGTCGCTGATTGTTACGGTCATAATCGGCTTCTTATTTGGCTTTTTAGTGCCGGTTACCTTAAATAAAGTAAAAGTTGACCCAGCGGTGGCAAGTGGTCCTTTTATTACGACATCAATCGATATATTGAGTCTTTTAGTCTACTTTAGCCTAGCATTACTTATTTTATAGAAAGGAGGATACGTATGAACATTAATTTTGATACTCTTGATCGTAACTTAAAACCTATTTTACTTAACGCTTCGACAAGTGATCTTGCCCAATTATTTGAAGAAAATGAAAGTCAACGTAATCGTATTTTCCTTTTGATTGGTATTAGTAAATTTAGTGATATGTTTATCTTCTTGGAAGATGATCTCCAAGTTAGCTTTTTTAATACTTTGAAGAAAAGTGATCAAACAAGTCTCCTTAACACTTTAAGCGCGAATGATTTAAAAACTTTCTTACGGTTATATAAAGAAAAAGAACGACTTGAACTCTTTAAATTAGTTGAACGGAAAAATGCCCAAGCGGTTGTTAAATTATTCTCTTATGAAGAAGATAGCGCCGCCGCGGTTAGTTCCCCGCACTTTATATCGTTCCCAGATACAACAACGGTTAAACAAGCCACATATAATACGATTGCTAATGCCGCTGAAAATGATGAAATTGATGTTATTTTCTTTCATGATGCAAATAATAAATATGTAGGAGCAACAACGATTAAAGATTTAATTGCCGCTCGTTCCACAACCCCGATTAGTGAAGTAATTGATACCCAATTCCCCTATGTTTATGAAGATGAAAAGTTTACTAAGGCGTTACGAGTAATTCGAGATTATGACTTATTAATGCTCCCGGTTTTAACAAGAGACGGGGAAATGATTGGCTTTGTCTCGGAAACAGACGCTTTAAACTTAATGGCCGATTCCCATGAAAACTTATTAAGAGCGATGGTGAAAGTTGCCGAGGATGACGATAATTTAAGTGCGACAAGTACTGCCTTTACAAGACTTCCGTGGCTATTACTTTCCGTTATCTTAAACTTAGTGATCGCGAGTGGGCTAACTAGTTTTGAAGGACTTATCAGTGCTTTCGTCGGTCTTGTCTTATTTCAACCGATGATTTTAGGGATGGCAGGGAATATTAGCACGCAATCAATGGGGGTTACTATTTTAGCTTTACATCAAGATAATATGAAAATGAAGCGCCATATTGGCCGTGAATTCTTAATCGGGGTCATTAATAGCCTCTTTTCCGGAATTGTTGGCTTTGGGGTCGTATATTTATTCCTGACCGTTCTTGGTCATGATCACGCCTTTGTTTATGGTATCGTTGTCGGTCTTTCTTTAATCATTGCGATGATTATTAGTGCTGCCGCCGGAGTCTTAACCCCGATTATCTTGAAGGCGATGAAGTTTGATGAAAAAGCCGCGAGCGGTCCTCTTATTTCTACCATCAACGACTTCTTTGCCTTACAGTCTTATTTCTTAATTGCCTTAATGTTAATGAACTTCCTTATTAATTAGTAATGAAGAAGTACCACATAATAAAAAAATGACTCATTATCGAGTCATTTCTTTTTTGTATAGTTTTTCTAATTACGCAACGTAGTTAGGACCGAAGATGCCTTCATAATTCCAAGCATCGGCAAGGTATTGGGCTTTTGATAATTTAGTATCAGTTACCGCGTTAACGCCGATGAAGACGTTTGAGACCCCGCTATTGCTGGCGGTGAAGTCAACTTGAATAATGGTTGGTGTTTGGAATTTATCAACACTTGCCGATTCAATATCACTAATTTGAGCTTCAGTAATGCCACGATTATTGTAGAAGTGAGTTTCTTGGGCAGCGCCGGCGAAATCTTCAAATTTACTATAATTACGGGTTAAGAATGCTTCAAAGGCGGTTTTGGCTTCGTTATCTTCGGTGACTGTTCCATCTTTTTTCCAGTCGTCAGTATTTTTCTTTGTTAATTCTTCGTCAACAAAGATAGTTTTAAGACCGAAGTTTCCTTCTTTAAGTAATGTTTTGCCGTCCCCTTCTAAGTATTCAAAGCCATCACGGGCCGCAGTACATGCTGCACATTTGTTATCGCTTTGGACAAAGACGATGAAGAACTTTTGACCGGCTAGTGAGGTGCTAGTTCCTTCACTATTACTTTTGATTTCTTCTAGTAATTTGTCGGCGGAACTATTTTCTGCGCCGGCTAATGAGACTTGAAATCTTCTATAATAGGCTTCCGCACTATTGTTTCTTTCATTGATTGCGTTAATACCGCTAACGATACTTGGTATTGCAAAAATAACACCAAAGATAATTCCAACAATTAAGAGGGGTTGGACCCATGCTGTTTCTTTAATCCAACGCCAGATTGATACAAAGAAACCACCAATAACACTTAAGATTTTTTTCATTAAATGTTTCCTCCTTCTATTTATAATAGAGCACGTATAATAATAGCACTACGAATAAATATTTTCAAACAAAAGATAGTAGAAATAATACTCTTTGGTGCACATTTTTAATAATATCATAAAAATAAAATGTGTTTTACACAAAAAGACAACTTTTAGTCATTTTGCATTGATATTTTAACCTATTAACAATATAATCTTTGTGAGTGAGGTAAAGTATGGGCAAACGTGTTCGGATTATTCGTGATATTAAAAAGGCAATCGCCAAAAAACCAAGATTAAAAATATTTCTAGAATGGTTCTACTTACTTGTTTTAGTGACGATTAGTGCCTTTAGTTACGCCCTCGCTTTCCGGCTTTTCATTAATCCATCGCTTGAAACTTTAACTAATGTCTCCGGTCGTCAAGTGTTGTTTGTTGGCGGCGGTGTTTCCGGGTTATCACAAAACTTTGTTAAATTGTTTTATGATGTCTTTGGCTTACAAACTTTAGATCGTAACATTTTACAATCAATTCTTTACTTTATTTTAAATATCCCGGTTTTCGTTTTAGGATGGCTCAAAATTGGCAAACGCTTTACGGTTTTCTCAATTATTAACGTCATGTTAGCCTCATTATTTATTAGTATTATTCCCCATAGTTGGGAAACTGCTGTACTTTATGATTCGCAATTAACCAGAACCCTATACGCCGGCATTTTAGCAGGCTTTAGCGCTGCCGTTGCCTTTAAAGGCAATGTTAGTAGCGGTGGCATGGATATTATTGCTTACTATTTCGCCAATCGGAAAAGTGAAGGGGTAGGAAAATATAATGTTTCCTTTAACGTTATCGTTGTGACCTTCTACTTTATCTTAAACTTAATTCATCCGAGTACAACCCAAGATGTTATTACCGATCCAACCATTACTTCGGTCAATGTTGCGATTACGAGTTTCATTTCAAGTATTACTTATTTAGTGATGACTTCCTTTGTCATCGATTTAATTAATGTCCGCAATAAAAAAGCCCAAGTTCAAATTATTACCAACCATGAAGAACTTGCGCAAATTCTTATTTCTAACTTCCCGCATGGAGCGACGACCGTTAAAGGGGTTGGCGTATATAGCAATAATGAAAAAACAATTATTTACATGACTGTTTCCAGTAATGAAGTAGCCGATGTTGTTCGTCTCATTCAAGAAGTAGATGAAAAAGCCTTTGTTAACGTTAGTGACCTCCGTCAAGTATTTGGTAAATTCTATATAACACCAATTAAATAAACGAATAAAAATAAGAGCCGGTTGTCCGGCTCTTTTCTTTATCGATCACGAATAGCGTCAATTGGCTTTTTACGTATAAGACGATAGACAGGAATGAAACTGCTAAGCAAGGCAACGCCAAAAGCGACAAGTAAGACAACAATGAATTGTCGGGCACCCACGACTAATAATACGATATCGATGCCAAGTTGTTTCGAAAAGTTATTATTGAGTAAAATTGAAATAGCAATCGTCGCTGTCATCGCTAAAATGTAATTTATTAATGTAATTATTCCCGCTTCATTCATAAAGATGGTGGAAACGTCAAATCCTCGTGCCCCAATCGCCCTTAAGATACCAATTTCTTGCTTTTTAAAAGTAACGCTTAATGTGATGAAGTTTATGAGTAAAAGGGAGGCAAACACTGCAAAAATGATGCCAATTACATTAAATATACTTCGTAACATTTCTAACGCAAAGGCGATTTGTTCTACAACACTCGTGACATGATTTGATACTTTATAGTATTCTCCTTCATAATTTGGGTTATTTTTATAATAGGTATCGAGTAAATCATTAATAGCGTCACGGTTTGTCCCGTGATATACAATTGCTTGTTGATAAATTCCATCAAGTTTTAAGCCAAATTCAGCTGCTAATTTAGCAGGTATATAGACCTTATTTTGGAGATAGTAATGGTATTCTGTCGTTAGATATTCGGCATAATCAAAAGTAATGCCCGCGACATGATATTTAGTATTAGTATTAAAATTTTTGCCATCTTGATTTAGTTTTAGTGATAAATCTGGTAGTTTTGCTGGCAGCTCATTTCGTAAAGCGGTTTTTAATACGCCGTCACCAAACAAAGCTGGTTGATATGGGTTTTCATAATAAAGTGGAATATTAAATAATGCATCAGCGTAGTATGTGCGATATAACACTTGGGTTGTTGCGTCCCACGTTGTATATTCACTAATAGCATCTGGTCCACTAAATCCGTAGATATAATAATAATCCTTGAGATATGCTTCAATATATGGATCATTATTGGGGTCTTGCTTGATAATTGCTTTTTGATTTAATACCGTTTCATCAAGCGCTGTGTTAAAGTCTGGCGCCAAAAATTTTAAAGATGTGGCTGATAAAAAGACGTCATTTTCGGCAAGAGAACTAAATGTTTTCCCTTCATCAAGAAAGATAACACTGGCATCGGTTGCTAAACTATCGACGGGGATGAAACTTTCTACCATCATTTGTTCGCTAGTAGTATATTCCGCAAGGGTCATATAAAAGTATGAAGAAGATGGATTAATATATTGCGTAGCATTTGAGGTCAAATTACTAAAGTAAGATTCACTTATAAAGTAAAGATTATGAAAACTACTTGAGAAATAGTTTTGTAATTTTTGCGCAAAATTCCAATCATAAGCCATCGCTGGTTCACGAATCGCTGTGTAAGGAGTTAAATCAAGGTTTGTGTCAACAATTCCGGTGATTTTAAAATCACCTAGTTTTAAGTTTATGAGGTCATTAAATTCGTTAATCGTAATTGGCGGGGTGATTGAATCATAACGGTATCCATGGTCTTTAAACATTGAATAGATATATTCGGTTACGGCAATTTCATCATTATTGGATGGTAAGGATCCAGCGTGAAGTTTTAAGTTTGTCTTTGATAAGTCACTCTCCGTCATAGTGAGGGCATTCATTGAAGTTTGCCCAAAGCCATTATATAAACGGTCTTCCGAAAATTCTTGAAAATTACCAATATTAGCGGATACATTTACGGGTAAGTATGAAGCAAGGGGATAAAAGTGTAAGTTGTCGTTTAAAGCATTAAGTTCAGTAATATTTTCTTTGGATATTCTATATTGTTGATTTCGATATCCATATTCGGTTTTAATCCGTTCTTGTTTTGTGACAACCGATGTTTCTGTTCCGACCTTAAGCATAGTTGAAAGCGCTGTATTTTTCTCTTTAAAACTTGCGATTGTATCGGTTACCCCAAACATCGTAAAGGCGGTCGCCGCCAAAATAATGGAAAGTACCAACCGAAATGTTTTATGTTTTAAAGCACTTGCCCCCATTTTCAGGGCGGATTTGAAGGGTAATTTTGATTTAATTAAATCTAATTTATCAGTATCAGGGTAACTTTTAAGGGACGGCGTGTCTTTAAATGAATATTCATCATTCAGGATTTTTACCAGCGTTTTGTCACGGTTATTTGCCAAAAAGCGGTTAATTTCTTTGACGTCTTCATCCGTTAATTGGTAGCCAGCCTTAAAAGTGATACCTTCGGGGCTGAATTCTTTATCCAAAGCGTTTTCTTCACCTGCTATTTTTGAGACATCGCGGATAATTTTTCCGTCACTAAATTCGATAATCCGGTCGCCATACATTTCAGCAAATTCATGGTCATGGGTTACAACAATAACTAGTTTTTCTTTTGAAAGTTTTTTTAATGTTTCAAAAAGTTGTTTTCCGGTGGCACTATCTAATGCTCCAGTTGGTTCGTCAGCCATAATTATTTCTGGGTTTTTGACAAGGGCTCGGGCAATTGCGACTCTTTGTTTTTGCCCACCCGATAAAGTATTAGGTTTTCGTCCGGCGTATCCTGTCATATCTAAGACATCAAGAATTTCATTAATGGCTTCGTTTGTCGCTTTTTTACCTTGAAGTTCAAGGGCGATCCCAATATTTTGCCCGACCGTGAATTCGTCGAGGATATTATATTCTTGGAAGATAAAACCAACCATTGTATTTCGATAACTATCAAATTCACTTTGCGTGAAAGTAGAAGTTGATTTGCCTTTTATTAGTAAATCACCATCCGTATATTTATCAAGCCCGCCGATGACATTTAATAAAGTTGATTTGCCGCTGCCTGACTTTCCTAGTACGAAAATCATGCCCCGTTCATTAATCGTTAAATTAATGCCGTCAAGTGCCTTAACAGTCGGTCCTTTCTTTTGTTTATAATAACGACTAAGATTACGGAGTTCTAACATAACTTTCTCCTTATTCAGTTATTTTCATTTCTACGACGTTTTTATTTTGGCGAATAATTTCATCGCTTAGTAAAGCACTATCATATATTGCTTTTAGTATATCATCAGGGGTTACTCCTAAAAGTTTCGCAGTTTCGTCACTTATATATTGCTTTGAACAATGCATAATCGCAAACTTACCTAAGTTTAGACCACCCTCGAATCCCCGTTTAAGTTCTTTTTTATAAATATAAGCCATCACTCTTTTATAGATAAATTTTGGCACATGAATTATTGTACGTTTTGGTTGGCCAATTGCTTGATGCATGACCTTAAGCATTTCATCCCACGATAAGTTGTAGTAACTAATCGGATAAGTTTTTGCGCCTTTATTTAGATAAAGCGCGCCTTTAACTGCTTCGCCAACTTGACGGACAGTGACCATCGCACTCCCGCCCCGGGGATAATAAGTTATTTTTCCCATCTTATGGATCATTTCAATGAGGAATGTCCACACTGGTTTTCTACCTTCTTGAATGCCGAAAATATATGGTAATTCCAGTAAAGCGACATCAAAGTTTTCGTCACTATAACTAAAAGCCATCTCTTTTTGGAGGAGTCGACTTTGGATATATGGATGATTTTCGGCAAGTTTTAGTTTCGGTCTAGCTTCATTAAAATAGGTGAAGTAAGATCCTAAGATGACGGTATGTTTAACGCCGTTTTCTTTAGCGATTTTCAAAATACGTTCAAGGGCATGAACATTATATTTATTGAATTTATCAAGGGCGGGTGGTTTTGTCTTTACCCTTTCATCGATCCCGGCGGCAAAAATGAGGGCATCTTGCAGTTTTAAAAGTCGGACTAATTCACTTTCATCCATATTGACATAATCACCCGTATAAATTTTGATATCGTCGGGCAGATTAAGTCCGCTTGGTGTGCCATTATAGGTAAGTCCGCTTATAGTGTGGCCATCTTTATGTAAAGCCCGGGCGCTTTCGCTGCCAAGTAAGCCGGTTATTCCTATGATAAAAATTTTCATCTTACGCATATCGTAATTATACCATTAAGTCATTAATCTATTGAATAAGGGCTTTGCCTAATTAAAGTTCTTGTCCGTTTGGCGTATTTTCAAAGTTACCAAGGATAATATTTACTCCGTTTAAAGTCTTGTTACTATTTAGTAAGTCATCAATAAAGGCAAGAAGGTGTTCCTTAGATAGTGGGACTCCAGTGTTATATTGTAAAGCTTGATATAATTCTTTACAATTTTCGCTCATATTTGCTATGTTAATTGATTTTGTGTGATCAGGGAAAATGTTAATTAAGGATGCTTTCTTCAACCCCCATTTTCCGCTGTCCCGTTTGGTAAAACATGCTGCACCGAATTTTGCCCATCCATAAGCAAGGGCTGCATCCTTGGTTAGGGGGACAATTTCATCAAGAAATGTTTTCCGAAGCGGATCGTTTAAAAGAGGAAATACGCCAGCGGGAATGGGGGTCAGATATGCGCTAGTGGCACTAAGATTAATTACTACACCATCCTTATGGATATGCGGATATAAGGTATTAAATAATACTCTAGTGCCGATTAAATTTACTTTATAGATATAAGAAATATCGAAAACATTGGGACCAACCTCTGCAAAATGTAAGAAATAGTCAAATCCATCGCGTTTTTGCAGGGTTTTGTTTAGATTACTTTGACTGACAGTACTTGTAATATCAAAACCTAAAATAGAGGCATTTGGAGCTAGTTGGCTTTGTACTTTTTTAAGTTTATTAATTTCAATATCAAGTAATAATAAATCAAAAATATTTTGATATTTTTCAATCGCCAATTTACCAAGCGTGCTTGTGGCACCACTGATAATCATTAATTTTTTATTGGTTACATCTGTCATGACTTTATTATATATCTATTCGGTATAATAATACCGAGAAATGATAAATAATCATAAAAAAACTCACTCATTAAGAGTGAGGATAATTGATTGTAAATGTATCTAACAATCTTTTATATTTATCTTGCCCCGCTAAGCATGTCTCTAGTAAATAGCCTTTTTCGGTTTTCCACATTTTTAGACCGCGGTAGTAGAACATTTTTAATGAATCATCAATGGTGAATGGGATGAGTCCATGACGAAGACATTCTTTAAAAGCAATTAAACGACCAACGCGCCCATTCCCATCTTGGAAGGGGTGAATTGATTCAAACTCGTAATGAAAATGAATAATATCCTCGAACGTGAAATTTGTTTTAATTTCATATCTACCAATTAACGAAGACATTTCTTTATGAACATTTTCGGGGCTTGTTGTTTCAATGCCGCCAACAGTATTTGGTCGTTTTTTATACTCCCCAACGTTAAACCAGTCAAGTTTTGCGTCACTCGTACCGGTTTTTAAGATACGATGGAGGTCTTTTATGAGTGATTCTGAAAGAGGTTCTAATGCACATTTAATCATGTAATCAATGCAGCGGAAGTGGTTTTGTGTTTCGATTAAGTCATCAATATTAATCGTATGATCTTTATCCAAACCGATTGTGTTGGTTTCAAATATATAGCGGGTTTGTTGATGGGTGAGTATGCTTCCTTCAATATGGTTTGAATTATAAGTCATTAAGATTTGTGCTTCGTGATAAATACCACCCTTAATTCTATGATCCATTTCTTCCTTTAGTCTTGTATATAAAATTGAAGGAGTATTTGGTGTTTCAAAAGCGAAGATATCGTTTACATTAACAGATAAGTACTTGCAAATGGCCTCTAACGTCTGAAGTGACACATATTCCCCTTTGCGAAATTTTGCTCTTGTTACTGAAGAAAGTTTTAAATCATCGGACATGTCCGTAAGACTTATTTTCCTCTCCTCAAGTATCTTAAATAATCCTTTGTAATTAATTGCCATATTTTATTATCTCCGGAACAATTGTATCATAAATGTTTACTTTTGTGAACATTGTGGGAGATTATGTTTACTTTTATAAACCCATATTGTCTTTATACAATTAAAACATTAATTTTTTATTTTAAAAAAAGACCTGATAACAAGATCAAGTCTACTTTTTATTGATGGCGGAGAAAGAGGGATTTGAACCCTCGCACGCTGTTACACGTCTACTAGCTTTCCAAGCCAGCCCCTTCAGCCACTTGGGTATTTCTCCGTGCAGTGGTAATTATAGCAACTTAATGGTCGCTTGTCGATATTTCCTCATGTTTTTCCTCATTTTGGTAAACTTTGAATTTTGTTTTCTGGCTAAAGAAGAGGAAAATTAGGTGAGTGAATAAAAATGGTAAGAATAATTGGGCAAAGAACATGACAAATTGAAATACAATTGGTGAAAATTCTTGGATCAGAGTAAAGATATAAATGGCAATTGGTTCTTCAAGGAACATCAGATTCGTACCAAAGATTTTATTAAAGATAAAGGCTGGAATCATGAAGGCTAGTGAGAAGTATAGAAAAGTCATGAAATCCTTACGACTTGGTATATAAAACTCTTTTTTAATGATAATGGTACCAATAAGCACTAAAGCAACATGGAAGAAGATGGAATGTAATGACAAGAAATGAAAGGCGGGATAGAAAATCAAAGAACTGGAGGGATACATTAAAAAGGCAACGCCGGCGATAATACCGCCATAAGTCATCCAAACCATTGCCGATTTACCAAAGCGTCCTTTACCCCATGAAAGAATTAAGAAGGCATAAAGGAAGATTGAACAATAATATAGAGGAATAAAACGGTTTAAAGTTTCATGGGATATTTTATATACACTAATGTTCCATATAATCTTAAATATTTCCATTGCTAAAAGAATTAAAGAAAAGACCTTAAAGAAAATCATCATCTTTTCTTTGGTCCACTTTTTCGTTAAGTAATAGAAAAGAATGCCTAATCCACCAAAGATGAATAGTAAGATGAAGTGTCCTAGTGAGAACATTCCTGCTGGAGGGTAAGCACCTATTTCTCGAAACATTTATTCTTTTTAAACTCCATTACTAATAATAACATATTAAACCTTTTTATTTGTTAAAATAAAGATATGATAAAAATGTCTTTTTTTGTGAGTGACAAAGATGCTTTTCAAAGGGTTGATAAGTATCTTAAAAAAATAATGCCGACCGCACCCGAGAATCTTATCTACAAATTATTAAGAACTAAGGATGTTCGCGTAAATAATAAAAAAGTGAATGGTGATTACCAGTTACAAGAAGGTGACACCGTTTTCATTTATGTCACCGAAGCCCAGGCCGAAGAATTCTTTGTTCCCTATACTTTTAAAGAAATTGCCCCAACCTTTAAATTGATTTATGAAGATGAAAATATTATTGCTGTTCATAAACCAAGTGGATTACTTGTCCACCCTTCAATTTTAGAAAAAGACGTTACTTTGACAAATATGATTTTGACCTATTTGCAAAGTAAAGGTGAATTCAACGAAAAAGAGCGAGGATATATACCTTCCCCAGTATCACGTATTGATCAAGAAACCGATGGAATTGTCGTTTTTGCCAAGAAACAAAATGTCCACCAAATTCTTGCAAACGCTTTTATCGGGGAAAACATGGTCAAACGAGTGTATCACGCGGTAGTTTATGGTAAACTTAATCAATGTGAAGGGACGATTAACAAGTCACTTTTAAAAGAACGAGGAAAAGTTGTTGTAAGCGACGAGGGACGTGAAGCAACAACATTTTATCGGGTGTTACATGAGACTCTAGATAAATCATTATTAGAAGTCCACCTTTTAACGGGGCGTCAACACCAAATCCGCGTCCACATGCAAAGTATTGGTCACCCAATTGTTGGTGATACAAAGTATGGAAAGAAAGAAAATTTCCCCTTAGCGTTAAATGCATATTCCTTAACCTTCACACATTTAAGTAGTCCGCTTGATTACTTAAACGGAAAAACCCTCATCGCTGATAACAGCCGACAATTAAGAAAAATTTTAGGAGAGTAAGGATGAGAAATATTGAACAACTTTATGAAACTTGGCTAAATCATAGTGAAATGCCAAAGAAGTTATTACGTGAATTAAAAAACATGAGTGAAAAAGCAAAAACCGATGCTTTTTATCAAGATGTTGAATTTGGGACAGCCGGAATGCGTGGTCTTTTAGGCGCTGGCACGAACCGTCTAAATATATTTACTATTCGTAAAGCGGCGTTAGGCTTTGGGCACTATTTAGTGAAACATTTTGAAGACGCTAAAACGCGTGGAGTAGTTATTGCTTATGATAATCGTCATATGAATAAAGAGTTTACAAATGAAGCAAGTCATGCCTTACGAAGTCTTGGTATTAAAACCTTTTTATTCGATGAACTTAAACCAACGCCATTATTAAGTTATGCAGTTCGTCACCTTAATGCAATCGGCGGCATTGTTATTACCGCTTCCCATAACCCGAAAACCTATAATGGCTTTAAAGTATATGATCAAACTGGGGCGCAACTAACCCCTGATAAAGTTGATCTTTTACTCGCGGAAATTAAAAAACTTCCGGACTTTCTTGATATTAAACTTGGCGAAGTTCAAAATAATTATGCGCTTTTAAGTGATGATGTCGAATTAACATATTTTGCGAAAGTAATGAGAATCCAACTACGCCGTGATCAACCAAAGAATGGCTTTCGTATTGTCTTTAGTCCACAACATGGCACCGGCCGTAAATTAGGAATGCGCGCCCTCAATGTTATTGGTTATGATGTCGTTCCGGTCCAAGATCAAATGGATCCTGATCCTAACTTTAAAAACACTAAAAGTCCTAATCCTGAAGAAAAAGATGCCTATATTGAAGCGATTAAAAATGCGCGGGCTACAGGAGCGCAACTTATTATTACAACCGACCCTGACGCCGACCGTTTAGGAATTGTATCTCGTAATAAAGAAGGTAACTTTGATTACCTAACTGGCAATGAAAGCGCCGCACTTTTGCTTGATTACCTTTGCAAATCAGCCCTAGAATTAGGCGAAAAGATTGAAGGAAAGTACTTATATACAACGATTGTCACCGGAACACTTGGTCCAAAAGTTGCTCGAAATTACGGTTTAAAAGTCAAAGAATTCTTAACGGGCTTTAAATACATTGGCGCCCAACTCGCGCTTGATGACCTGAATAATGAAGATAATTTCTTCTTTGGTTATGAAGAAAGTTATGGTCTTTTAGCCGCGCCTTTTGTGCGTGATAAAGATGCCATTCAAGCTTTGGTCCTATATAGCGAAATGGCTTTATATTATCACTTACAAGGTAAAACACTAGATGTTGTTTTAGATGAACTATATGCGAAATATGGCTATCATTTAGACATTACCAAATCGATTGCTTTTCCTGGGGCTGCAGGGCAAAAGGATATGCATGATAAGTTAACTAATTTACGTAATAATCCCCTCACAGAAATTGCTGGTCTTAAAGTTATCAAACGTGATGACTACTTAGTTAGCAAAAGTTTTGAAGGTGACAAAGTTACGCCTTTAACGCTTCCGCAAAGTGATGTATTACGTTATTACTTAGAAGGTGGGACCACCATTTCCATTCGCCCAAGTGGTACCGAACCAAAGTGCAAAATTTACTTTGGAATCATCAGTGATAATAAAAAAGAAGCGCAAGCGCTCCTTGAAGTTTTAAGTAACGATTTAAAAGCGCACTTTATTTAATTACTCTTTTAATTGCACTAACAAGACCATCATTGTTGTTATCTTCAGTGGTGGTCATTTTTGCATAATCTCGAACACTTGGGACACCGTTAATCATCCAAATACTGTGATTTGCCCACCCTAGCATTTCCTTATCATTTTCGGCATCGCCCGCAGCAATAATGTGAGAATGTGGAACATTTAGGTATTTTGCAATATGTTCAATACCTTCTTTTTTGGTTGAAAAATCTTGATATAGTTCGGCATAACCTGATAAATGCCAGAAGCGAATATAGTAACCTGGAAATTTGGCGATAACTTTACGAACACAGTCGCGCATTTCATCATTTAAGTTATTAAATAAGAAGATAAGGGTTAAAGGATCTTCCTCAAGTTTAGAGAATGGATCACCATAGTGAATTATGCCCCGATCATTCCAGAAGAATGTATTTAATTCTTCGTCATGACGTAATAAATAAACGTGTTCTTCGGTTTCAACCATTAAATTACCAAGAATTTCATAGCCAATTTCCGTAACAATTTGCCGTAACACATTGCGGTCAAAAGTCCGGACGCGTTTAGGGAAGTTATTATTGCCTGGGAAAGACGATAATGCGCCATTATAAGAGACGATTGGCGCGTTGACGCCTAGTTCTTGCTGATAAGCATAAGCGGCACGTAACGGCCGTCCGGTGGCAATGACAATGTGATGGCCATCCCGACTTAAAGCATTTAAATAGTCCCTAGTTTTTGGGGTAATTTTTTTGTCGTCAGTTAAAAGTGTGCCATCTAAATCAAGGGCAATTAAGTATTTGTCCATTTCTATTTTAATCCTACTGCTTTCTGTACTTTATGTAAGGTAATGTTCGCAACTTTCGCGGCTTTAAGTGCGCCTTCGTTTAAGACACGGTCAACTTCGCCACTTTCAATAACTTTACGGGCGCGTTCTTGGAAGGGACCAATGACATTAATAACGGTTTCTGCCACCGCTTTTTTAAAGTCACCATAACGTGAATCTTTAAATTCTAGTTCGGCCGCTTCAAGACTAATATCTTTTAAAGCTGCATAAATTGTTAATAAATTGGTAATTCCTGGTTTATTTTCAATATCAACTTTTATTTCACTCCCGGAATCAGTAACCGCACTCATAATCTTTTTGCGAATAACACTAAGATCATCGATTAAGAAGATGTCGCCTTTATCATTTTCGCTTTTACTCATTTTCTTCGTCGGTTCACTAAGGGACATAATCCGTTTGCCGACTTTGGCAATTTCAGGTTCAGGCATTACTAATATTTTGCCGTAACGATTATTAAAGCGATTAACAAGGTCACGGGTTATTTCAACGTGTTGAACTTGATCTTCACCAACCGGGACTTTATTAGCTTCATAAAGTAAAATATCGCTCGCCATTAAGACTGGGTAAGTAAATAAACCTAAACCGATGGCGTTATTATCCATCGTTTGACTTTTTTCTTTGAATTGGGTCATCCGGTTAAGTTCACCCATATACAAATAGTTTTGTAAAATGCAATTTAATTCGGCATGAGCGCTGACGTCACTTTGTTTGAAAATAGTAACTTTTTCGGGATCAAGACCGGCCGCTAAATAGAAAGCAGTAATGAGTTTGATGTTATTTCGTAATTCTTCGGGGTCAATTGGTAATGTTAAAGCATGCAAGTCGGCGATGAAAATAAACACTTCATTTTCATTTTGATACTTTGCAAAGTTCTTTAAGGCTCCAATGTAGTTACCTAAAGTTAGTTTCCCCGTAGGTTTAATTCCACTTAATACACGCATAATAAAATATCTCCTATGAAATTATAATCTAATTGACACTTTTTATCAACAATGGCGGGTTTTGCGCTTTCATTCAAAAAAGGTATTGCAATTACCCTTTAAATAAGATATATTAAAGACGCGAAAACAAGGAGGTACACATGATTAAAATTTATACATCACCTAGTTGTTCTTCGTGTCGAAAAGTCAAACAATGGTTTGATGAACAACAGATTCCATACGAAGAACATAATATTTTTTCTGCTTCTTTAACTGAAGAAGAACTCAAGGAAATACTTTATAAGTCCGAAAATGGGACTGAAGATATAATTTCCACACGAAGTAAAGTTATCAAGGAAAAGGATATTGATATCAACAGCCTAACAATGAGTGAAGTTGTCAAATTCATTAAAGAAAATCCATCAGTGTTAAAAAGACCAATAATGGTTGATACCCATCGGATCCAAGTTGGTTATAACAGTGAAGAAATAATGACTTTCATCCCACGCGAAAGACGCGCCCAGATGGAAGAAGAATTAATGGCAAAGCCAGCCGATTTTGAAGCCTGTGAAGGCGATGATTGCGATATTGAATAACCAAGTTATCAATAATTATTTTGGTGAAGAAAGAGCATTAATTGCTCTTTTTTGTTTACTATCTAAATTTTCTTTATATGGAATGCCGACTTCATCACAAATCTTTTTGAGTAATGTCCGGGCTTTTTGCATCGAAGTTGCTTCCATTTCTAATTCATAGTCTTGATTTTCGCCATAACGATTTTCATCAATCGCTAAAGTGAGATCTTCGTATTCTTTTTCAATCCGTAAGGTTGATAAACTAGCAATGATTTTTAAGTCTTTAGGATTAATGTATAGACTTTCGATGAAATCACTAATATCACCTTCGGGGAATTCTTGCTTTTTTTGGAAAAGATCAAATTGTTCCCGGACTAAGTTTTGTGATTTTTCAAGAAGTCCCTCGGCCATTGGTAGTTTAAATTGCATGATATAGCCATTTAATTTCCGAATGCGGAGACTTAATCCTAACTTCCGTAAATCACGGTTTTCGGTATCAATATAATAGTTTTTTTGGATATAGCCATCAGCCACATCTAACATAAAATGGGCGAGAACTTTGTTATATTCATCTCTTGTTAATAGTGCTTTTGCTTCAATTTCAATACTTGTTGCCATCTTTATTACCTCAATCTATCATTATGATACAATATAAAGGAAGATTTATAAAGTTATGGGAATAAAATATCGTGTAATTGTGCGTGAAGATACGCAAAGTGAAGAAGTCGCTAAAACCTTAATGGCGTTAGCAAAACGTTTTGGTTTTATTGAAGATAATGATCATCCGGAATATGTTTTTTCAATCGGCGGCGATGGCACTTTTCTTAAAGCCGTCCATTTACATCTTCGTAAATTAAAGGATATTAATTTTGTCGGAATCCACACCGGTTCCTTAGGGTTTTTTGCCGATTTTCGGCCGAGTGATTTAGAAATGGTCTTCACAAAAATTAAAGAAGAAAAATGTAATTTTAATAGTTATCGACTTGTTAAAGCGGAAATTACCCAAAATAACAAGAAACGTAATTTTTATGCCGTGAATGAAGTGCGGATTGAAAATATTCACCACACTTTAGTACTTGATGTCTCTTTAAATAACGACTTATTAGAAAAATATCGCGGGAATGGAGTACTAGTTGCGACCCAACTTGGGAGCAGTGGTTATAACAAATCACTGGGCGGGGCAATTATTAATCGTGATTTACCCCTTCTTGAATACACAAAGATTGCTCCAATTGCTAATAGTGTTTATCGACCCCTAGTTAATCCTTTAATTTTGGGTGAGAAAGATGTCTTAACATTTAAAGGGGAAAATGCTTTTACTTTCTTTGGCTATGATAGTTTGACGAAAAAACTAAGCGACGCTCCCTTTACCATTAAAGTATTTTTAAGTAATAAAAAAGTAAAGATTATGCACCGGGATGACCGGCCTTATACCACTATACTAAACGAAACATTCCTTGGAGGATAATATATGACTTTTAATGAATTTCTAAGCAATTACGGCTTATTTATCGCTTTAACCATTTTTTCGGTAATCATCGTGCTTGTTCTTTTCTTCCTTTTTATTCCGCGCTTAAAAAAAGAAGAAAAAGTTGAAGAACCTGCCGTTGATAAAGAGCATTTTATCTCCCTTCTCGGCGGGAATGAAAACATTTTAGAAGTCACTCTCCGGGGATCAAGATTAACAGTGTCTTTAAAAGATCCAAGCCTTGCTAATGTTGAAGAACTAAAAAAACACGGCGTGGACCGTGTTATTGTGATGCAATCTAAACTTGTCTTATTAGTGAATAAAGAAGTCGCAAGTCTATTTGATAACCTTCCGTAATGCCTCAACAGGAAGTCCCATGACATTATAATAACTACCTTTAATTCGACTTACTAAATTAAAATTTTCATCTTGAATACCATAAGCCCCGGCTTTATCAAAAGGGGAACCAGTATTAATATATGCCTCAATTGTTTCGTCACTAAGAGTATTAAAATAGACTTCGGTGACGATATTTTTATTTATTTCTAAGTTGGGACTTAATAAAGTAAAACCACTTATAACATGATGTTTTTTACCGCTTAATTTCCGTAACATCCGATAGGCATCTTCGGCGTTTTTTGGTTTCCCTAATAATTCGCCTTCAATGACGACAATGGTGTCACACGCTAAAACGGTAGCCGTTGGATTATCGGCAAATATTTTATAGGCTTTAAATTTTGAAATAATTTTGGCGGTATCACTTGTAATACTGACATTGATGTTCTCATCAATATCGGGGACCATAATTTTAAAATCTTTAACAATGAGTTTTAATAATTCTTGGCGCCGCGGTGATTTAGAGGCAAGGATAAACATATTAAGCCACCTTCGACATAATAACAGGAATAATCATTGGTTTTCTTCCGGTCATTTCTAAGAAAAATGGTTCTAATTCATCACGTACAATATTTTTCACTTCTCCAAAGGTCGTTGTTTTTTCTGAATATAACTTGGTAAGTACTTTGTTGATATGGGCTTCGGCTTTTGGTAAAAGATTACTAACACTCCAACTTATAAAGCCGCGACTATAAAGTTCGGCGGGAACGAGAAGTTTATTACTTTTCGGATCAACAGCGATTAAAACCGTGACCATTCCGTCCTGATTAAGTTGGCGCCGGTCAGTTAAGACGGCTTTACTCATTCCTTCGGTCGAATTTCCATCTAAATAAATATCGGCGACCGGGAAACTACGTCCTCTTGTTACTTTGCCGTTTCGAAGTTCAAGCGTTTCCCCATTTTTAAGGACAAACGAATTTTCTAAAGGGACGCCAACGGTTGATGCTAATTCGGCATGTAATTTAAGCATTCGATATTCGCCGTGCATTGGCATAAAGTATTTTGGCCGAACAAGTCTTAACATCAGTTTTAATTCTTCTTGGGATGGGTGTCCGGAACTATGAATGTTTCGTAAAATACTATTCGTTAAAACATTGGCGCCAAGTCTTGTTAAACGGTTAACAATGCGGTCAATACCGACACTATTCCCGGGAATTGGTGAACTTGAGAAGACAACAGTATCACCCGGAATAATATTAATTTCTTTATGACTACCATCGGCAATCCGTGATAAAGCCGCCATTGGTTCACCTTGCGAACCTGTACATAAGACAACGGTTTCTTCCGGTTTTAAAGTCATGGCTTTGGAAACATCAATAATGCTCGCATCAGGGATTTTAATATAGCCAAGTTCACGAGAAGTCGAAACAACTTTTTCCATTGAACGACCGATAATAATGATTTTACGGCGATAATTAACAGTGGCTTCCACGATTTGTTGAATACGGCTGATGTTGCTTGAGAAGGTTGAAATAATTAAGCGACCTTGGGCATTAGCGAAGATTTCATTGATAGCGCTAATGACGTTTCGTTCACTTGGAGTGTAGCCAGGATGTTCACTATTGGTCGAGTCACTTAAAAGTAGATCAACCCCTTCATTACCTAAAGCGGCAATTTTGCCTAAATCCATTTCTCTACCAACCGGGGTTAAGTCAACCTTAAAGTCGCCAGTGCTTACAATACGACCATGTTCGGTATCAACACAGTAGCCATAGCAATCAGGAATGGAGTGGGTCACGGCAAAGAAACTAACGGTTAATCCATCTATTTTCACAATTGTTTTATCATCATATTCGACAATATTGACTGGTGTTTTAATCCGCATCATTTGCAATTTATAACGAATAAGTGAGGCTGCTAAAGGGGGTGCATAAATTATCGGAATATGGACTGCTTGAATTAAAAAAGGAATCGAGCCGATATGGTCTTCATGACCATGAGTAATAAACAAGGCTTTTATCTTGCGGGCATTATCCCGTAAATAGGTAAAATCAGGAATGACATAATCAATCCCTGGTAAATCTTGTTCAGGAAAAAGGACACCAGCGTCGAAAATGAGTAAAGTTTTGTCATTTTCCACAACATACATGTTTTTTCCGACTTCGCCAAGGCCTCCTAAAGCGTAAATAGAAACCGGCATTTGAAACTTTGAATTGGATGTCATAAGTATCTCCTACAATTATAAATATATACAATAACTTTATTTCATTATCGCAAAATTTGGAGGGCTTGTAAACGTTAATTAGAAAATTTATTAGATTACAATCGCATCCGGATATTTTCGACGATTTTCCGGGTCAATGCGATCATAAAATAAGATGCCATTAAGATGATCGATTTCATGTTGGAGCACAATCGCTTCGTAGCCAAAGGCGTTAATTTCAATTTGACTTTTACTTAAGATGTCATAGGCTGACACTTTAATCTTGTGATAACGGTATACGGGACCGGGATGATTTTCATCAACAGAAAGACAAGCTTCACCGCCGCGTAAATAAGTGCGACGCACGGAAGAAGAAGTAATAACGGGATTAGCAAGGACATATGTGTAATTAGTTTTATCACCTTGGGGGATATGAATAATAATAATTTGTTTACTAACCCCCACTTGCGGCGCGGCTAAACCAACCCCGGCGCGAAGACCATATTTCTTACTAAGTTCAGGATCTTGACTTTCTTTAATATGTTGAAACATCGCTAAAGCGAGCGTTTCATCTTCAATACTTAAAGGAATCGCAACGGGTGTTGCTTTCACTCTTAATACTTTGTCACTATCTTTGAATATCTTCAACATAAACTAAGTCCCTGTATATTCTAACACATTACTTTTGAGATTACGGCATTTTTACTATGTAAAATGTCATCTTTTTGTATAATATCTTTATGACAAAGAAAATATATGATTTAGCCTTTGCTTTACATCAAGCCCTTGAAGAACATCAAGATGTTATTTTACTAAAAGATTTGGAAGCAAAACTAAATAGTGACGCTGAAGTCACGAAACTTTATGAACGATGTGAAAGTTTACAACTAAAGATAAATAGTTTACTAGAATATCTTGATGTCGAAAGTAATGAAGTTAAAGCATTACGAAAAGAGTTATCAAGCGCCAAATATGCCTTAGATATTAACCCACTCGTTAAAGCATATAATGAAAAATATAGAAAAGTCCGCGATATTTATAGTTATATTTCCACCAAACTTTTTGATGACTTTTGTGAAAGTAAAGGTTGTAAATGTCTATAAAAGCCCGCGTTATTGCCGGTAAGTATCGTTCCCGTATCCTTTTGACTTTGTTTGATGAATTCACAAGAGCGACTAAAGACCGGGTTAAAGAAGCGATGTTTAGTGCGCTTAGTAAAGACCTTGAAAATAAAGTAGTACTTGATCTTTTTGCCGGGACTGGGGCATTAGGAATTGAAGCCTTATCCCGTGGCGCCAAAAAAGCAATCTTTTGTGAAAATAACCCCAAAACGCTAAGTTTACTAAAGAAAAACATCGAAATTGTAGAAGAAGAACATGAAATATTTTTTGGTGATTACAAGGAAAAATTGACAAATATTCCCCCTTTATCAGTCGATATCGTCTTAGTCGATCCCCCATATAGTTATGACATTAATCAAGTGACAAGTGAGATCTATGCCGCTAATATTTTAAGTAAAGATTACATTATTGTTTTGGAAACCGATAAGGAATTTACGATGTCATTAAATAATGTTAAAATTAGAAAGTATAAATATGGATTAACCCATTTAACAATCATTAGAGGTGAACAATGAACGTATTAGCAATTTATCCTGGAAGTTTTGATCCCATTACGAATGGTCATATTGATATTGTAAAAAGGGCTTTACGGGTTTTTGATAAAATCATTATTTTAGTTGCCGTTAACCCCGGAAAGAAATACTTATTTAGTGTTGAAGAACGGGTGCAAATGATTAAAGATTCCTTAAAAGAATATCCGCAAGTTAGTGTTGATAGCACTAGCGGTTTAACTGTTCACTATGCGCAAAAAGTTGGCGCAAACGCGATGATCCGCGGCTTACGAGCGGCAACTGACTTTGAATATGAATTCCAAATGAATAATGCTAACGTTTTCATTGATAAACAAATTGAATCTATTTTCTTTATGGCAAAACATGAATTTATGTTTATTTCTAGTAGCACGATTAAAGAAATGGTCGCCGGCGGAATTGATGTTTCTAAACTTGTGCCTGCCCCTGTATATACAATGCTTAAAAAGCACCAATAAGTTTATTTATTATTTTTAATAACGGAAATATTACGACCAGTGACATTACTTACTTTGTAAGAGAAGAAGCGGTCGTTATTTTCATATGTACATTCATCTGAGAAAGTGATGTTGGCTAAAGGAACGCCAAGACTACGTAATTGAAGGATATTTAAAAGTGGTAAATCAATAAAATATTGTGGTAAAGTTGCTTTAATTGCCTTTTGTAAGTCACCACCTTTACCAGCTAATTCTTCGGCGCGTTCTTTAGTAATGGTGCGGTGGGCGAAACATAGACTTGGACCAAGATGGACGAATATTTCACTTGGTAATACGCCTTCATCATTCATAAGTTTTTCGACAAAATGACCGGTGATATTATTAACACTACCGATTTCACCAGCGTGGATAATCCCGACTATTTCATGATTTGGCACATAAACAAAAAGGGGAACACAATCGGCGTGATAAATGCCAAGGGCAAGACCTTTTTCTTTTGTATATAAAGCGTCGGCTTTAATCCCGCCTTCAAAAGCATAATAGCCTTTCCCAGCATCTAATTTCGTAACTTTTTTCGTAATATTACTATGAAATTGTGCGACAAAGACAGTATTATCTTCCAATAAATTGATGTCTTTTTCTTTAAAGAAAACATCACGGTTTTTCTTTACTATTTCATAATCATCACCGACATGATAAGCAAGATCAAGTGATTTAAAATCGCCTTCACTAAATCCACCTTCTCTTGTGGAAGTAAACGCCAGAATGTTTTTAAATTGTTCCCATTTATACATAATGTTCCTCCATCTTTATATTATAGCGAATATTGGCGGAAAATTAGACAAAGTATCAATAAAGGCTAACGCGCTTATGATATACTAAAAAAGTTATGAATAAAGAAAATCTTTATGACTATTTAATTAAAATCCAAGCCATTACGAAAATCGGCTTACTTTTTTCTAAAGACCCATATGCTTTAAAAAATTATGAAGAACTCCAATCATTAACTTTAAAAATGCTTGAAGAATTACAAGATGTGAATCTTGACCGGAATAATTATTTTAAACGTGATGTTTATCCAACACCCAACATTAGCATTCGCACGATTGTCTTTAATGACAACAATGAATTTCTAATGGTTAAAGAAGTTGATGATGGTGGTTATAGTTTCCCAGGGGGATGGGCTGATTTATATGATGCGCCAAGTGAAGCAGCTTTACGGGAAGTGAAAGAAGAAGCAGGTGCCGAAGCCAAATTAGAAGGAATTGTCGCCTTCATGAATCGCACACCCTTTTCTGATCCGACATCAGTCCCGGGCTATGTCCTTGTTTTTAAGGCACAATTTATTAAATTTACTAACAATCACGACCATGAAATTAGTGACGTAAGATGGTTTACCATCGACAATTTACCTAATTTAAGTCCGAAAATTACCAAGGATGAAATACTTAGAATGTTAAATGCCGCCATAACCGGAGAAATCATCTTTGATTAAACGGCTTTCGAACTTTAACTTAACATTTTATAATGTTATAATAACAACAATAAACAAAGGAGAATTTATATGGGTACACCACACATTAACGCAAAAGATGGTGCTTTTGCAAAAACTGTTTTAATGCCTGGCGATCCAAAAAGAGCGGAATGGATTGCTAAAACTTTTTTAACCGATGTTGAAAAAGTAACCGATGTCCGTAATATTTGGGGCTTTACTGGATATTATAACGGCAAGAAAATTTCGGTCATGGCGAGCGGGATGGGTCATCCTTCCATTGGTATTTATAGTCATGAGTTATTCACCGGATACGGCGTCGAAACGATTATTCGGATTGGCACCTGCGGATCTTATCAACCAAATATTAAATTATTTGATGTTATCGTCGCAATTGGTAGTTCGACTGATTCAAATTGGTCAGCGCAATTTAACTTATTAGGCGGAACTTATAGTGCGATTGGCGACTTTGATTTAGCCGTCAAAGCCCGTGATGAAGCCCGTAATAAAAAGATCCCGGTCCATGTTGGCCAAATTTTAAGTGCCGACGTCTTTTATGATGATAATCCGGACGCCTGGAAGAAGTGGGCCCGATTAGGGGTTTTAGGGGTCGAAATGGAATCATATGCCCTTTATACCACCGCCGCCAAACTTGGTAAAAAAGCCTTATGCTTATTAACCGTTAGTGATAGTTTCACTGATCACTCCCGGATTGCGACCGTTGAAGAACGCCAACTTGGGTTAGCCCAGATGGTTAAAGTCGCCTTAGAAATTGCAGAATAATGAAAACATTAGCCTTTGGAGTAACTGAATACGTCTTACTAGCGATATCGCTCTTAGTCATTATCGCCTTATTGATAGTGCTCTTTTTGTCACTTCGCAAAAAGTTACTCCAAAGGTATGCATTAGTGAACTATTTTTATCCAATAATCCGCAAAACCGCGGTATATCATGATTTTTACCTTATAAATAAACTCGAAATGAAGTTAAATAATCATGAAAGTTTATTTATCGATCATGTCCTTTTTGGTAATAAATATATCTACGTAATTAATGATAATTTATACAAAGGAACTCTTTCGGGTAAACCCCAAGATTCCAAGTGGATTTTGAAGAATAAACAAGGGGAAGAAGAAATAATTGATAGCCCGTTTTTAAAGACAAAACAAACGATGCAAAAGTTAAGTTTAAGAACCTTAATTGATATGAATACTTTTATTGGGATAACCCTCGTCAGTACTGATACAAAAATCACCGATTTAGATGTCAATGACAGTCACAATTTTATCATTGATACACGGGACTTTATGAAGCTTGTTCTCCGGATTGAAGGACGCGATATTCGTACCTTAAATCCTGAGGAATTAAAGAAAAGAGTTCATGAAATTGACGGGTTAAACTTACGCCGTGAAAAGGGACATAAATGGCCGAAGAAAAAGTAACTTTCTTTAGTGTTTTTAAAACGGTCATGAAAAGAACAAACACGATCAAAAGTTATGTTCTTTTTACACTTATTCTTTTGTCATTAGGCTTTATTATTACTTACGTTAATTACACTGATTTTGCCTTTATTAGCGCCATTCTTTTTATCATTATTTTGATGCCGCTGATCGTCACTTTTGCCGAATATACTGCCCTTATTGAAACCGGGGCGGAACCACCCCGTAATTTCAAAGTTTATACGACTTTATTTGCCAACACTTATCGAAGTGGACGCATTAAAGTATTCTTATCCTGGAAAACGTTACTCTTTTTTATATTGTATTTATTCATGACGACCTTCCTTTTCATGGGCGGCTTACTTTTATTCATCAGTGTCTTTGATCAACCATTTATGACACAAATGATGACTATTTTTAATGAAATGCAAGTGACGACAAGCCCGGAGACATATAGTCAATTAACGAATGACTTAATTAATTTATTTAATAAATATAACGATCCAATTATGCTTTCCGCTCATTTAATCACGGTATTAGGCATTATTTTTGTTTTCAACAAAGGGGTTTTTAATGTTTATTTATCACTATTTATTGAACACCGCCAAGGTTATCGTTTTATAGATTTAAAAACGACTTTTCTTGGTGATAAAGTAACGAAACGGAAAGTACTTGGTACCCAATTACTCTTGACCTTTATCTCAATGCTTATTTTTACTTTATTTTATATAAGTGCTTATTTCCTCATTGGTTATCAAACTCATACTTACTTACGCTTTTTACAATCTGAACTTATTGCCGTATTATCTTTTGCCTTTCTTATTCCTTTTACAACCCGGTTTTATTTCTATTTTTATCACAGGGTGATGGAACCAAAACGGATTGAAATATTGAAATTTACCATCAATGAATTAAAAGCAATATTAAAGACCCCAAATCTTCCGACTGAAACAGGAGAATACATCGCGCAAATTCTTAGTTTCCGCGAACAAGAATTAGATGCAAGACTTAATCCTCCGCAAGAAGAAGTAAAAGAAACAGAAGATAACTCTTCACAAAATAGTGATGAAAACGAATAAGTTTCTGTGCAAACTCTTTAAACATTAATCAATCTATTATTCATAATTATTTTTAAAATTGTTCATATATAATCGCCAAAGAAGCATCATTTTTCACTTTGAAAAGGCTTGTAAAGAAAAAAGCTTTTGCTGTAAACGCTTTCACTACTTTCATTCCTTGCAATAGGTTTGGCCTATCAATATACTATTAGTATAAATTCGGGCGCTATACGACGTATGTGCTATACACCTGAATTGCAGTGGATCTAAATATTGTGCGCAAAAGTATTTAATTGATCCATGAACAATAATTCGAAAGGAGTTAAACATATGAGAAAATCAAAATTATTGTTAACAGTATATGCTGGTACTGCTTTAGCATTAGTGTTAAGTGGCTGTGGAAAAAAACAACCGGACACTTTTACATATCGTGCTTATAGTGGTGCCTTAGCATCTAACTGGAATCCTCATAGTTGGGAAACAAACGCTGATAGCGCTGTTCTTGACTATTTATCTGAGGGTTTTGTTTCCTTACAACCAAAAGATACTGAAAACGGTATCTACCAATGGGCTTATGACATGGCCGAATCCGTAACCGACGTTACGAAAACATCCGCCGCTCAATTAGTCCAATTCCACGGCATGACCGAAGAACAAGCTAACACCTGGATTACTGAATTAGATGAAGATAATCCTGGACAAATTGTCTATCAAATTAAACTTCGCGAAGGCCTAATATGGCAAGATGGCACCGCCATTAACGCCGATTCATTTGTTAATTCAGGTAAACATTTACTTGATCCAGCAATGAAAAACTATCGGGCTAACCTTTTCTACTCTGGTGAAAGCGCAATCGCCGGGGCATTTAATTACTTCCACCAAGGGTCAAGAGTATTCCTTGACAACGGTCTAACAACCCCACCATTAATCGTAAGTGACGATAGTGTCGAACTTTCTGGTGATGTTTTAGTCCAAAAATCAAATGGTTTAGGCTTCTACATTGCCCTTAACGCTCCGCTAGTCTACTTAGAAGGAGAATCCATTAAGAGATACGTTGAAGCATTACCACAATTATTTGATATTCCAGCATGGGAAGCTGTCGTTGCCAAAGTTGAGCAATCTGGCGATAACGCTTGGAAATTACAACCAACGCAAGAAAACTTAGATTTATTCAAAGCTTTCTTAGACAAATCAACAGGATGGGGTGAAGATGCCAGTTACTGGGTTGTATACGCCTATGTTGAACAAGTATTCCCAGAATTCTCATGGGATAAAGTTGGTTTACAAAAAGTTGACGACTTAACCTTCAACTATGTCATGGCAAACCCAATTGATGAATCACAAGCTTTAGTTAGCTTCAGCAGCACTTGGTTAGTTCATGATTCAGTCTATGTCCAAAACAAGAGCACCGAAGGTGCCTTAACCACCACCAAGTATGGTACCAAAGTTGAAAACACCATGTCCTATGGTCCATATAAACTTACCAATCTTGAAGCTGCCAAACAAATGGTTCTTGAAAGAAACGAAAATTGGCATGGTTATGAAACTGTTGACGGCAGACTCCAATCCACCACTCGCTTTGAAGTCAATGGTGCAAAAATGAGACAATACGTCACTGATAAAGTTGTTATTGACGTTTTAACTGATGAAGCCGCCAAACAAAAATTCTTTGCTGGTGAACTTAGTGACTACGCCCCAACTGCATCTGAACTTAGTGATTACACACTCTCTGATGCCCTTTACCAAGTTGACGAAACCTACACTATGTCCTTATTCTTCAACGCCAATCTTGATGCTTTAAAAGCAATGGATGCCAATGAAGGTAACCAAAACAGTGTCGTCTTAAGTCACCGTAGCTTTAGAAAAGCCTTCTCATTAGGCATTGATAGAGCCGAATTCGTTACCAAAACTGCTGGTTACAAACCTGCATACTCATTAATGAACAACCTTTACTACTATGACGTTTGGAATGATCCAACCTCAATGTATCGGAATTCTGTTCCAGCCATGGAAGCAATTACTGGCCTTTACGGTGTTGAATATGGTGAAGGAAAACCATACGCAACCTTAGAAGAAGCCTATAAATCCATTAATGGTTACAACTTAACCGAAGCAAAAGGTTTAATGAAAGAAGCTCATGATGCTTTAGTCGCCGATGGAACCTATGTCAGTGGTGCACCAATTAAAATTCGTGTTGCCTACTCCAAAGGACCTATCCAAAGTGACCAACAAGCACAAATTACCTTATTACAAAAATACCTTAACAATGCTATTGAAGGTTCTGGCTTTGGTGCCATCACCTTAGAAGCAGTCGGTAGTCTTGAAGACCGCTATGGCGACGTTCCAGCCGGAAAATTCGCTATTGGTTATGGTGCATGGGGTGGTGCGGCGTTCTATCCATTCAGAAATATGGAAGTTTACACCAACACCGATCTCTATGACATCAACGAAGCCGCCAACTGGGATCCAGCAACTGAAACCCTTACGATTAGTTTTGATGACAATGGTACTCCATTTGAACAAACTATGTCTTGGAAACAATGGTCTGGTTCCTTAACCGGTGCCGGTATCTTCGCCAACAAGTCAAACGATTTCAAACTTAAAGTTACTGCTTTCATGGAAAGAGCATTCCTTGATAAGTACTACCGTATCCCACTTGCAGGATCAGCCGCGGCATTCTTACTTGGTTTCCAAGTTAGTTATGTCACCAAAAACTACAATATTATGTACGGCTTTGGTGGATTCCGCTTAATGTCCTTCAACTATACGGATAAAGCTTGGGCTGACTTCGTTAAAAACGCTGGCGGACAAGTCGACTACAGATAGTAATTGATTTACTAAATAATTAGTTATTAACCAAGAAACGCAACGTGAGAAATCGCGTTGCGTTTCCTGCTGGTTATAGAAAAGAAGGTGTTATGTAATGGGAAAATATATTTTAAAACGTCTGGGGCTATTAATATTTACGTTTTTTGTTATCATTACGATAAGTTTTTTTCTTATACGTCTATTACCACAAGAAATGCCGACCGATATCAACTTAGCCAACCTTATTAAAGCACGTTGGGAAGCCCTAGGTTACAATAAACCAATTATCGTGCAATATGGTATATACATTCGGAATGTTTTGACAAAGTTTGATTTTGGTACATCATGGAAAATCGCGCTTACGACTCCAGCACTTGAAGTTATGAGCAGCCGTATTCTTCCAACCGTTATTGTTAATCTTTATGCGTTAATCTTCTCGATTCCAATTGGGATTGGGTTAGGGATTTACGCCGCGATTAAGAAAAATAGATGGCAAGACCACCTCATCTCGACGTTGGTCATTATCTTTGTAAGTGTGCCATCTTATGTCTATGCGTTCCTTGTTCAATACTTTATTTACTTTAAATTACGTTGGGTTCCCACGAACGTAATGTACTCACTAAATGATGCGGGAGGAAGTTATTTCACCGCCAAGATGTTCTCAAGTTTAATTTTACCGGTCTTAGCATTATCCTTTGGCGAAATTGCTGGGCTCACTCGTTTTACAAGAGCCGAACTTACCGAAACATTAACATCTGATTACATGCTTTTAGCGAGAACTAAAGGTTTAACAAGAGGACAAGCGACAACTCGCCACGCCTTAAAGAATGCAATGGTCCCAATCTTCCCAATGCTTATTGCCTCATTTATTGGGATTTTAGGGGGTTCGATGATTATTGAACAAATATTCTCGATTCCGGGAGTTGGATCATTATATTTAATGTCGATTAATCAACTTGACTACGATATCTTCATGTTAATGACGATATTCTACACTTTGATTGGCTTATTAGCCGGCATTGTTGTCGATATTTCATACGGATTTATTGATCCACGTATTAAGATGGGGAAAAAGTAATATGAATAGTAATAATTTAGCAAATAAAAACATACAACAAGATGATCGCTTTACGTTCGCGCATGAAAATGTCGAACTCCACGATCATAAATTAGAAACCAAAGCGCGGGGATATTTCGCTGATGCCTTCTTTAGATTTAGAAGAAACAAAGCAAGTGTGACTGCGACCTTTATTATTGGTATTATTCTTCTATTCGCCCTTTTAGTCCCTATGCTTACCCCAAAACCAGTCCGGACTTTAATGGATCCTTATTACTCGAAAAAAGGACCACGGAGTGCGATGTTTTATGACCTTGGCTTAAATGGTGGTCAAACCAAAACCTTGACCGACCGGGTCCTTTATTGGGAATATTCGAAAGGAGTAGCTGCTGAATTCACTGAAGAAAAACCAGTTATTTCCGTTGAAGAATCAAAAGGAACGTATTATCAACCAGTTATTAGTTATAAACCGGTTAAAGGTGCCGATTATCTTGCTTCCGGCAATCGTTATGCGGCTGATGTTGACCAATACTTATCGGTTGGTTTTAAATACATTTCGATTGAACAAAGTAAATTCCAAGAATTCCGTGATTGGGAAGAAGAACATAATGTTAAATTACTCTATCCTTTAATCGCTGATAATGAATATACCTTTGGCGCAAATACGGCCGAAGCGGCAAACTACTGGTACAAAGCAACGAACCGTAATGATCCTGTCAAGATTGTAGCCGGAAATCCGGTCCCTATTCCATATGCACAAGATATGGTGTTTGAAGATAACTATATGCGGGATGGGGCTGGTAACTTTGTTTACCGCGTTCATACCGGTGGCGGATCTTTTGAAACTGCCCAGTTTAAAGTTCGGGTCCTTTACTATAACTATTATCGTTATATGTATGACCGTGAACCAAATTACTTATTTGGTACCGATTCCCAAGGCTATTCGATGATTTATCGCTTATCAACGGGGGTTCGTCTTTCCTTAATGATTGCGGTCCTTGTTAGTACGATTAACTTTATTATTGGCGCATTATATGGTGCTGTTGAAGGCTATTATGGCGGAGCAACGGACTTAGTCATGGAACGGATTGGTGATATTTTAGCTGGTGTTCCTTTCGTGGTCGTTGTTACGCTCTTCCAGCTCCACTTGGCGGCAAAAGTTGGCTCGTTTGTTGGCTTGCTCTTTGCTTACGTTACGACGGGGTGGCTAGGAACAGCGGCCTCGGTCCGAACGCAGTTTTATCGTTATAAAAACCAAGAATACGTCTTGGCAGCCCGTACTTTAGGGGCTTCTGATCGCCGTATTATGTGGAAACATATTTTCCCGAATACTTTAGGAACGATTATTACTTCATCAGTCTTAGTTATTCCTGGAGTTATTTTCTCAGAAAGTATGCTTTCTTACTTAGGTATTATTAAACTTGGGGGAGCGACGACAACATCCCTTGGAACATTACTTAGTGACGCCTCATCCATTTGGACGTCATATCCGTCACTAATGATTTTCCCCGCCCTTATTATTTCACTTCTTATGATTTGTTTTAACTTATTTGGAAACGGTCTAAGAGATGCATTTAATCCCCAATTGAGAGGAAGTGACAGTTAATTATGGCAATTTTAGAAGTTAAAAGATTAAAAATATCCTTCCGTACTAATAATGGTACGGTTAAAGCCGTTCGAGATATTTCCTTTAAATTAGAAAAGGGAAAAACGCTCGCCATCGTTGGTGAATCCGGAAGTGGAAAATCGGTCACCTCGAAAGCCATTTTAGGTATTTCCGCGGGGAACGCGATTATTGAAAGTGGCGAAATTATTTATGATGGTAAAGACCTTGTCCGGACAAGCGAACAAGATATGTACCATATTCGTGGCGATAAGATCGGGATGATTTTCCAAGATCCACTTTCTTCCTTAAACCCTATCGTCCGTATTGGTAAACAAATTACCGAAGCGATGATTTTGAAAAACAAAGCGATTCGGAAAGAAGCTAAAAAAGAACTACATGAAATGCTTGAAAACTTAAAACAAGCAATGTATGAATCAAAAACCGAAGCCGATGATCCAAAAGTTATTGAAGAACTTATTGCTGACTTTAACGGCGCAAGTCTTACGGCCAGTACTTTAGAAAGTTCCTTTAGTGATTCACGAACGCTCGCTGAAGACGTCTTATCGGCAATCAAAGACTTATTAACGAAACTTGAACACCGTTTTACGAGTGACATTACAACCCAAGTTAAAGGAATGCTCCGGAAAGTTGCCAAGATTGAAGACGTTTACTTTGTCTTTAATATGCAAAAAGAGTTAGAAACGATTGAAAAAACGCTGGCGAGCATTATTGAAACATATAAAGATTGGAAAACACTAAGCGCAGAAGCCAAAACTGAAAAAATTACGACCGTTATTGCGGAATTTAAAAAGATCGCCGAAGTCATTGAAAACTTAATCGCGCGGAATGATTTAGATTTCTTCCATTTAGGTTTCTATGTTTATAAAAATGACAAGGCTGATTTATCAAAAATGCCAATCGCCGAAATCAATGCTTTAACAAAGAAATTCATTGATGAAACCTTTATGCCGTCCTTTACGACCTATAACCGCGCCGCCCTTGAACATAGTGTTTATAAAACATTAGAATTTAAACGGCAATCAATTGTTATTCTTGAAGAAATTAAAAAATACTTACAAGAAGAAACGTTATCCAAACATGTCTTCAAAGCGAAGATTAAGGAAATGAAACCAATCATTGAAGCCTCAATTGACCCGTTGAAGACGCAAAAAGATAGCGCAGCCTATATTCTTATTGACTCACTAACAAGTGACTTAAATAAATACTTCCTTTCCGCTAAAAATAATGAAAAGGAAGAAAAGCGCTTTGCCAAACAAAGTGCAAAATTTGCCGCTTTAGAAGCACGGGGTCGGAAATTAGACTATCAAGTTCCACCTAAGAAACTCATTGAACTTCAAGATATCGTCAACGACATGATTTCTTCATGTGATGCGGTTATTGAAAAATATCAATCGTCAATTCGGAAATTTGAAGGTCATAATTACCAAAAATGGGAAAAGATTGCTTATCTTTTAGTCGATTACTTAAAAGAAAAAGCCAAAGATTCTGTTGTTAAACTTTCCAAGACTGCCGCTAAAGAAAAAGCCATCAAACTTATGGAAGAAGTATCAATTCCCCATGCGCGGGAAAGATTTAGACAATATCCATTTGAATTCTCCGGTGGGATGCGGCAACGGATTGTTATTGCTATCGCCTTAAGCGCCGAACCAGAAATTTTAATCTGTGATGAACCTACAACTGCTTTAGACGTGACAATTCAATCACAAATCTTAGAATTAATTAATTCCCTTAAAGCAAAACGGAACTTATCGATTATCTTTATTACCCATGACTTAGGCGTTGTCGCCAATATGGCCGATGAAATTGCCGTTATGTATGCTGGGAAGATTGTTGAATACGGTTCCACCCATGATATATTCTATTCTCCTGCCCATCCATATACATGGGCGCTCTTATCCTCAATGCCAGACTTAGAAACGAAAGAAAAACTCGAAACAATTCCTGGCACTCCACCCAATATGATTTATCCACCAAAAGGCGATGCTTTCGCTGCGCGGAATAAATATGCGTTAAAGATTGACTTTGAAGAAGAACCACCAATGTTCCAAATCAGTGACACCCACTTTGCCGCAACATGGCTTTTAGATCCTCGGGCCCCAAAAGTTGAAATGCCAAAAGGTATTCAAGACCGGATTAAACGGATGAAAGCCGCCAAATACGATACGAAAGGAACTCTTGAAAATGACAAATCAAAATAAAGAAGTACTTTTATCGGTCCAAAATCTTTGCCAATATTTCACAATGAGTCGCCGTGATTTTAAAGCGGTTGATGATATATCTTTTGATGTATTCAAAGGTGAAGTTTTCGGCTTAGTTGGCGAATCAGGCTGCGGAAAGACGACGACAGGACGCTCGATTATTAAAATTTATGATATTACTTCTGGTGATATCTTCTTTAAAGGTGTCCGAATTGGCGCTGGCCTTCGTTCTTACCAAGATGAAATGAAAGCGATTCGTAAAGAACTACGCAGTGAAGCTGCCCGGGTTTCAAAAGGCAGTGATGAAGAAAAAGCGGCCTTTGAAACGCTCAAAAACGAAAAAAATGCCCGAATTGCCGAGTTAAAAGACGAAATTAAAAAAGCCCGTCATGACCAAAAGAATTGCGATAAAGACTATGCAAAACTTAAAGTCCAAGAATTAAATGATAAATTTTTACCGCTTCTTGAAAAAGAAGAAGATGCCGCCAAGAAAGAAGAACTGCGCAAAGAATATAACAAAGAATTAGCAATTGCGAAGAGATCACGCATTGTTACTTCCATCCAAATGATCTTCCAAGATCCAATTGGTTCACTTAACCCCCGGATGACTGTTAAAGAAATTATTGCGGAAGGTCTAATTATTAAAGGCATTAAAGATAAAGACTATATTCAAGCTAAAGTTGAAGAAACCCTCGAATTAGTCGGGTTAGTCAAAGAACACGCGAGTCGTTATCCCCATGAATTTAGTGGCGGTCAACGGCAAAGAATTGGGATTGCCCGTAGTATCATTATGGAACCAGAAATGATTATTGCCGACGAACCAGTCAGCGCGCTTGACGTTTCGATTCAAGCCCAAGTTATTAACTTATTAAACTCGTTACGGAAGAAACTTGGTTTAACCATTTTATTCGTCGCCCACGACTTATCGGTCGTTAAATATTTCTCGGACCGGATTGGGGTCATGTATTTTGGGAAACTCGTTGAATTAACAACCAGTGAGGAATTATTTAGAAATCCACTTCACCCTTATACTAAATCATTACTAAGTGCTATTCCATTACCAGATCCAGAGTATGAAAAGCATCGGAAACGGATTACTTATAATCCCATTGTCGATCATGATTATTCGGTTGATGAACCATCAATGCGCGAAATTAAACCTGGCCACTTTGTCTATTGTAATGATAAAGAAGAAGCTAAATATAAAGAGATTATAAAAGCCAAACATGAGTAAAAAGGCGATTATCCTTCGATATGTAATTGGAACGCTGGTGGCGATTGTAATGTTTTTCATTGCCATCAGTATCCGCAATATTTACGGGCAAACTGAATTATTAGAAATATATCGGGCCCTTTCCGATGGGTTTACTATCCCTGGTATTATCTTCATCGGGTTTGGACTATTATTCTGGTTTGCAAACCTTGGCTCTTTTGATGGGATTGGCTACGCCTTAAAACATTTATTCACGATGTTAATCCCCTTTAATCGCAAGAAACAAGGAACGTATGCTGAACATTTAGAAAATAAAAAACCGATTCACGGCTTTGGCTTCATGTTTATCATCGGCGGCGTATTCTTACTCACGGGGATCATCTTTATGATCTTATTCTTAAGTGTTCCGACCGCTTAGTATTAAAAGAAGTAATTAAAAAAGGATGCCGAGTACGGCATCCTTTTTCGATTGTTTTAAAAAACTAATTAGAATGTTTCTGGTTTGCTATCAACATCAGCGTATTTATGAGCAATACTTGAGGCTGCCGCGGCGGCAATTGCGCCAACGATATCATCTAAAAAGGTGTTGCATGTCTTTTTGCCATCGGTTTTATCATCCAATCTGCCAATGATTCCAGGTTTCGTTTTGTCGACAAAGCCAAAGTTCGTCGAGCCGATTGAACCATAGACATTAACGATTGATAACGCTAAAATTTCATCGATTCCATAAAGGCCGTAGTCACTTAAAATGATAGTGCTTAATGGTTCGCTAAGTTTACCTTGTTCGGCCAAAATATCAAGTTCTAAGCCAGTTAAAATCGCGTTTTGCACTTCCCGTTTCATCAATACTCTCTTGACATGATCTAAACACACATCAATTGATAAGAATGGTAAGTATTTGGTTTGAAGACCTAGGGTAATTTCGGCGATATCTAATTGGGTCACCCCTCTTTTTTGTAAACGATCAACAATTACGACATATTTCTTTTCATCATTAAGACGGTTTTTGTCTGCATTATGCATAAGTAAATTCCTCTCTTTCTTTTATTATAAGGTGAATTAAGATTTTTATATTTGGTATATGGGACTTAATTAGGGATAAGATACCATAAATTTAAGGTTTGGTAAAATATTATGATAAGAAAAACGCAGAAATAATTAAGAAGTTTGGCGTGGTGGGAAGTTTGTCGTATTTGTCGTTCTAACACCGACCGTTCCCGTTAATGTATTACTAATAATAAAGGTTGAAGGATCAGTGAAATAATACACTTTTCCATCATTTCCGGGGTAATCAAGCATGTTGTAATAAGCACTACCTGAATATGTGCCATCAAACCTTAAAATGGTGCGTTTTGGTACGTAATTGTCCGCCATTAAGTCTTCAAATTGACCATTTGCTAAACGGTAAGTAAAGTCGACGGCATCAACAAGCCCAGCATCTTCGCCCCCGGTTTCATCAGTCCCGGAAAGTGATAAGTAGAAGAAGCCAGCACTTGTGGCGGCATATAAACTTGAAGTAGCCACAAGAAATTCATAACCGGCCGCGACCATGGCGTTTGGAATTTTAAAGTCAAAGTAAACCCCAGTCCGGTTACCGACTGCGGTTTTATCAATCATGAAGCGAATTTCATTTAAATTCGTAATTTGCGTGCCATTCCGTTTAAATTGGTAGACGGATATTGATTCATTATCCGCCCCTTGGTTAAAACGGAAGAAGGAGAGGCCACTTGTCCCACCTTTTTTAGGTTTAAACCAAATTGAGTTACGTGGCGCCGTAACACTAGTTCCCGCTTCAGCCGGTAAAGTTACACTATTATTCCATGTGTTATTAGCGGCTCTTGTCGGGGGATAGGTTGTCCCTAAAAGGACCGTTAATGCTTTACCTAACGTTTGTACTTGTTGGTATCTTGCCCAAAATTCTTCACTGACGAGCCCTATGTAATTAGATGCAGTAATCTGCGTAATATTAGCCGCAGTTGTCGAAATTACTTGATTAGTGTTTTCAATAACTTCGACCAAAGGTTTATATTTCATAAACATTGAGTTTGAGGCGTTTACCGATGATTGTTGAACCGTTAAGGAGCCGACGTAATATGCAGTACCAATAAGCGAATTAGGCACGACTCTTGTACTTGGATAATTTAAAGCAGTAAAGGTTGAACCAGGGTAGTTAGGGTCCACAAGTAAGTTTCCGGCGACGCTTTGATCTGGTGAATCCGCCCAACTAATATTGGGACCAAGTTTACCAATAAGTGAGAAGTCACTTGTAACTCGAATTGAAGAACCTAAGGTGATACGAGCATTTTTAACACCGATTCCCACTAGGCTACGTTTAGCGTAACCTGCGACAATGCCGACAAAACTATTATTCACTTTATTGGTGACTTCAAGATTTTCTAAGTAGAAGTGTTTGGCAGACCCAATGACGGGCGGAGTGGCGGTTGTGGCCCCAATATTACCAAAGAAACCAATTGAATTTCCGACTTGAACGTAAGAAAAGTTGGCGGGTTTTTCTTTCCAGTCTAAAGGATCACTTGAAACCCAAAGATTTTTAATGGTATAACCTTGGCCATCTAAACTGCCAAGGAAAGGATGTTGATCGGTGCCAATTGGCGGGACTGCCCCGGTCGTGCTACCAACAAAACCGGTCAAACTACCGGCCATATCGATATTATTACCAAGTTTAAAGTATGTTTTGGTAGGATAGGCTCCGCTATTTTGGAGCCACGAGAAGTTATAAACGTGTTTTGGAGTAGTAATAATATAAGGATCAAGTTCAGTGCCTGTTCCACTGGCGTAATAGTTACTTATCGAACTACCATCCATTGCTGTATGGAAATGTAAAATGGTGGAAAACCAAGCCATTGATGTCGTAACTAATGAAAGAAGGCAAGGGTGGTAACAAAAGCCGTTAGGAACATTTTTTTACGATTTGCTTTCATCATAAGGCTCCTACGTGGTATGTAATATCATCGTTATACCAAACTTCCTTAACTTCATTTGCTCGTATGGTATTTATATACTCCATTGTCACTTGGTTGTATTCAATAACAAACCATAATTCGGTATCAGCGTTCGTAATTGTTCGAATTGGAATCGCACTTACTTTAGTAGGTGGTGTTACGGTTGCATTAACAAAAGAAGAAGTATCACTCTTGTTATAAGTTAAAGTGGCCGTTGTCCATCCTGAGGTTAAAGTAGTCCCGGAAGAATAAGTAAGTTGAAACACGTTGGAAGTAATATTTTCGTCATAAAATTCCGAAGTTAAAGTGCCGGTATGGAAGGCACTATTAAGGGTCTTGGCATAAAATGTTACATTCGACATATCGCGATAAGTAAAGGTGATATGAACGACTAAAGCCCGACGATATTGACTATATTCAATGTTTTGGGGATCAAAACGGGGCATGCGTATAGCTTGAGAGTTTTCAAAAGTATAGGTATTAGAAGTTGCCCCATTTACGATTTCGGTTACGGGGTAAACTTGATAATCATGAATTTCAAAACCCGGGGCTGCTACTTGGACCATTTCCGCTTTAATAGTTGCTTGTTTTTTCGTTACAAACCATGCATAAGTAGTAAAAGTAAATGAGGAAACAAGGCCAATAAGCACTAAAAAGTTTATAGTTAAGATTACAATTTTTTTACGATACTTTTTATTCACGACTTTAATGTTCCTCAATATTATTATATTATTTAGCAGCCTTTATTTTATAAAAAAATTGCTACTAAATAACAATTTCGGTAAGTGGGTGTTCTTAAAGCATTTCCCCTTTGTTTTTTCTTACCAATATAGTTATATATTGAATCCTATAATAGTCAATACGGGAAAAGTTACCGAAATAATATGTAGAATTAAAAAATGTCTACCCATTTGTCTACCCATTTTCGCTCCATAAAAGAAAAAACACGCATATAATGCGCGTTATTTAACCAATGGAGCAGGTGACGGGAATCGAACCCGCGTATCTACCTTGGCAAGGTAGTGTTCTACCATTGAACTACACCTGCGTGCTGGAAATAATAATAACACTACTTGAAGTTTATTGCAATAAATGTTCTTTAATTTCATCTTTTTTCTTTATAAAACATAGTTTTATGGTATATTTATAGGTGATTAATAGAGGTATTTATGATACGTGATAAACTAGCAAACTTAATTTTCCCCGAAATTACCAAAACTCTAAGTGATTTAGAGAAAGAATATCCGCCCCGAAGTTTAAAAGCAGGCGCTGAAGTAACGCGCTTTGCCCCATCTCCGACTGGCTTTTTACACACTGGAAGTTTATTTACAGCGATGGTTGCTAAAACGTGTGCCGTGCAAAGTGAAGGTGTCTTTTTCGTTAGACTTGAAGATACAGACACCAAGCGTGAAGTTGAAGGGGCTGGCGAATCACTTTTAAAGGAAATGAAACTCTTCGATGTTTTCCCGCATGAAGGTTATATGGGAAATCAAGAAAAAGGAAAATATGGTCCTTATAAACAAAGCGAAAGAGCCGATATTTATAAAACGGTTATTAAACAAATGATAAAAGATGATATGGCTTACCCTTGCTTTTGTACAAGCCATGACTTAAATGCTTTACGCGCAACCCAAGAAGCTAATAAAGTCGTCCCAGGGTATTATGGTGCTTACGCAACTTGTAGTTTTTTTAGTGCTGAAGAAGCTATTAAAAGGGTAGAAAATGGTGATCCTTATGTCTTACGCTTTCGAAGTAAAGGAAATCATGACCGTAAAATTACTTTTAATGATGTAATTAAAGGCCAAATTGAAATTGCTGAGAATGATCAACATATCGTTATCTTAAAAAGTGATGGCTTACCAACCTATCACTTCGCCCATGTCGTCGATGACCACTTTATGCGGACCACTTTAGTTACGCGCGGCGAAGAATGGATCAGCAGTGTCCCGCTTCACCTGGAATTATTTAATACGTTGAAATTTAATACCCCACGTTACGCCCATTTACCAGTCATAAATAAACTCGATAACGGCAATAAACGGAAACTTAGTAAACGAAAAGATAAAGAAGCGGCCGTAACCTATTTCTTAGATTTAGGCTATCCCGTAAAAGCAATTCTTACTTATTTAATGAGTATCGCCAATAGTAATTTTGAAGAATGGTGGACTGATAATAAGCGCGCCGATTTAAGTGCTTTTGATTTCAATCTTAGCAAGATGAGCGTTGATGGCGCCTTATTTGACCTTGAAAAAGTGAATTACTTTGCCCGGGAATATATTGCGGCATTAACCGCAAAAGAAGTTGTTGATGAATATATAGAATATCTTAAATATATTGATGATAAGGAATTATTAACGAGGATCACTAACGACCGTGAACGTTTTACCAAAATCATGAATATTGAACGGGAAACCCTTAAACCCCGTAAAGACTATAGCCACTATGCTTTAGTCTATGATTCAATAAAATTTTTCTACGCTGATGAATTTCATAAGTTAATTGATGATCAAACCATTGAACCATTTAAAGAAGAATTAAGTAAAGAAACAATCGAAAAACTTCTCAATGACTTTGCCACCAAACTCATTTATAGTGAAGGCAATGAAGCGTGGTTTAATTCCTTAAAAGAAGTTGCCCTAAGTAACGGCTTTGCCCAAAATAATAAAGAGTTTAAAGCTAATCCCGAAGGCTATAAAGGGGTTGTTGCGGATGTAGCCGAAGTCCTTAGAATCAGTGTTGTCGGCAGTCGGAAAAGTCCTAATCTTTATGAAGTGCTCCTTATTTTAGGGCGTGATGAAGTATTACGGCGTCTTTCAATTATTAAATCGCTAATTAAATAATTAGTAAATTATAAAAATATATCGTTTTTGCACTCTTTTTGTTGCAAATTGCAACTCTTTTGTATTATTATGATTATGTAGTTTATTAGAAAGGATAATATAATTATGAAAGAAAAAAGAACTAGTGGTTTACTTACAATCATAATGGCAATCCTCCTTCTTGGTTTTCTTGCCTTTACCCATGTTGTAAGTGGCCTTGTGACCTTCACCGGTTATGCAGCCGGGTTTACTGGTTTCATGGACGTTATTAAAAGAAACCTCACCATCCTCTTTGTCCCTGACTTTGGCGTTAGAGAACAAATGATCGGATTTATTATCGCTGTTAGTGTCCTTGCCCTTGCCCTTATCTTTGCAATCGTGTGGACAATTAGACTTCTAGTCTATAAAAGAAAGTCATGTAATCTCTTTTCACCGCTGCTATTTTTAGTGTCAGTGATGATTGGCGTCGTCTTAGTGAGCAGTCATGCCCATATTGAAGAAGCCTTTGATGTCAAAGTAGCGGAAGTTGCCGTTGCTTATTGGTTTGTCCTTGGTGTCTTAGTTGTTGCTTTAGGACTCCATCTCTTAGTCGTTGGCCTTGCCACAAGCGGTGCCCGCAAAGAAGAATCAATGCTTAAAGAAGAATTAGGAGAAGAACCTGCTCCTGAAGAAAAAGTCGAAGAAGAAGCAAAGGTTGAAGAAGAAAAAGTTGAAGAAAAAGCCAAAGTTGATTTAGATGATAAAGAACTTGATGCCCTTATTCGGAAACTTGCAAACGAAGAAATTGATAAACGTGAACCACGTGTTGTCGAAAAAGTCGTTGAAAAAGCCCCTGCTGCCGAACCAAAAGTTGAAGTTAAACCTGCTCCAGCCCCGGTTCCAGTGCCAGTCCCGGCTCCAGTTAAAGAAAAGAAACCAGCCCCAGAACGGGTCCCATTCCCACAAAGAATGCAAATGGTTGAAGATCCGGTTAAAGATGATTACAACACCATTAAAAATTACCTCTTAAGTTATGGATTAAATTCACGGCTTAGTAACGTTGGTGATTCCTTCCGGAGTGGACGTGTCTTATACGCCCGCCTCACCAATAGCGGTAATTCTGGTTTAAAACTTTACTTACCAATTAATCTTGATGATTATAAAGATAGTAAGATTCCGCTTAAATCCGCAGAAGGCGTTAAACAATATGAAGATGTTCCAGTCTTCATCTACGTCCGTAGTGATTTATCAATGAAGCGTGCCTTACAACTCATCGATGATGTCATGGCTAAAAACGGTATTGAACGTAAGTTCGAACCCGAAAAAGCCGATCACATTAAAGATTTAAAATAATCGCTTAAAAACCTACAAATTAGCCTATGCTTGCATAGGCTTTTTTTATTTTTGAAACTAGTTTTTTGATTAACTTGATCTTAAAGTATTCACTCATTATTCGTGTTGAGTTAATCAATTTAAAAATCCATTTAATCGTTTTTTGGAATACAAAAATATACTATTTTACTAATAGTAATATATATAGTTATTAATATATAAATTGCATGGGTAGGCATATTATGTTATTATTCTATCGTGCATCTTGCAAACAAAGGAGTGTGGTTGGTAAATGCCTGACGAGCCTCTGACGTGGCTTCTATTAATTCTTTATTTACTTGGGAGTGCTTATTGTAGTGCTTCTGAGACGGCATTTATGACCGCGAACCGTTTCAAAATAAAGGCCAAGGCTGAAGAAGGGAGCATTAGTGCTCGCCTTGCTTCATTTGTCCTTGTGCGTCTTGAAAATAGTATTGTTACAGTCGTTTTATTAAATAATTTAGTGAATATGCTTTTCACCGCGCTTTTAACGGTGACTTTGCTTAATTTAAACTTTGGTGATCAAGCCGAGTTATTTGCTACTATAATCGGGGTTCCGGTCGTTTTCGTATTTGGCGAAACAGTGCCGAAGATTTTAGCGAAGAAATACAATGAATCTTTTGCCCAAGTTAGCGCCTTCCTTTTAGTTCCTTTAATTATTATTACGTATCCGGTCGCGATTATTTTCCGCTTTATTATTTGGCTGATGAAAAAAGTCTTTAAATTCAAAGAAGATAATATTTTCAGCGCCGATGACTTTGAAAATGTCATTGAAGCGATTGAAGAACAAGGAATTATTAATGAAGACGCTAGTGAATTAATTCTTTCGACCCTTGAATTTAGCGAAACAGTCGTCCGTGATGTCATTACCCCTAAACAAAACATTAAAGCTTACGATATTACTAAATTCACCGTCAAACATTTCCAAGACTATATTTTAGCCTCCCCCTTTTCACGGATTCCGCTTTATGAAGGGACCATTGATAAAATTGTCGGGGTCATTATTGTGCGGGAATATATTAAACACTATCAAAAAAATCCTAACATTAATCCGAAAACCATTATGTCGAAACCATACTTTGTAAACTATAAAATTAATCTGACCAATATGATTGAAGGCTTTAAACGGAAAAACACCCATATTGCCTTCGTGCTTGATGACAATAAGAAGTTACTCGGGATGGTGACGATGGAAGACGTGTTAGAAGAACTCGTCGGGCAAATTGCTGAAGTTACTTCGACTTTAAAAGGGGAGGAAAAATTTGATGTCTAATATCTTCCGCTTTATTATTATTGCCCTTTTACTTGCCCTTTCATTCTTCTTTTCGAGTGCGGAAAGTGTCTATTCAACGACCAATCGCTTACGACTTCAAAAAGATATTGAAGAAAAGAAACGGAATAGTCGTCAAGTCAATGCGATCGTTAATGATTACGAAAACACCGTTTTAACGATTTTACTTGGTAATAACTTTGTTAATATTGCCCTGACGGCTTTAGTGACCGGGATGGCCATTACTTACGATAATACGATGGGTGGCACTGGTCAATATGTTGCTATTTTCACGGCTGTGTTATTTGTAACTTTAGTAATTATTGGAGAAATAATTCCCAAAACCATCGGCGTTAAATTTAATTACCGCCTGGCGTATTTATATTATTATTTATACAAGTTTTTCTATTATTTATTTACCCCAATTCTCTTTGTTTTCCGACTCTTTAATAAAAAGCGGCAAGCTAAAAAGGTTGAAGTGGTGAATAATGACGGCATTTATACCGAAGACGAACTCCAACTTATCGTCGATGAAATTGAAGAACACGGCTTAATTGATGAAGAAACAAGTGATTTAGTCCGTTCGGCCATTGAATTTACCGAGACCGAAGCCTATGAAATTATGACCCCACGGGTTGATGTCTTTAGTTATGATATTGATGATGACATTAAAGAAGTGATGAAAGAACAAGGAATTTTCAAATTTAGCCGTATTCCGGTTTATGAAGACACGATTGATAACATTATCGGCATTCTTTCAACGAAAGATTTAATTAAATTGACATTAAGTAAGAAGAAGATTAACATCCGCTCGCTTATTAAAGCCCCGCTTTTTGTCCACCATACAAAGAACATTAGCCAAATTCTCACCGATTTTAAGAAAACTAAAAACCATATTGCCATCGTTATTGACGAATACGGCGGTACCGAAGGGATTATTACAATGGAAGATATCCTTGAAGAAATCATTGGTGAAATTTGGGATGAAAGCGATGAAGTCAATGAACCGATCATTAAAAAAGCCGAAAACCATTATTTAATTGATGGTGGCCTCAATATTGAAGACTTCTTTGAACTATTTGAATTAGATGAAGATGAAGATAATGATTATGATACTGTCGCCGGTTGGTGTTTAGAGATGCTCGACCGCTTTGCGAAAGTTGGCGATACCTTCCGTTATGAAAACATTCTCGTTAAAATCACTAAAATTGATGGTTTTGTTGTTGATAAGATTGAAGTATTTGTTGAAGATAAAGAATAATTATGCGTACTGTTACTTACTTAAAAAAGATTCCGAATTTAAAAGGAAAAACATATATCATCACTGGGGCGAATAGTGGTCTAGGGTTTGCCCTAGCCGCTTTACTTTTAGAAAAAAAAGCGCATGTCATCACCGCGAATAGAAGTAAAGAACGGTCACTAAAAGCCAAAGAAAAACTCTTAGAAATGTTTCCAAATGGACAAATAAGTGAATATTATTTTGATCAAGCTAATGAAGAATCAATTATTGCTTTTGTCAATACTTTAAAACAAGAAAAGGTTCATTTTGATGGCATTGTCTTTAATGCTGGCATTTATATTCCCGGACGGGGACTAAAAACGAGCAATAACATGGGACGGACCTTTGGGGTCAATTATTACGGAAACTATTTACTCACAAAGTTATTAGTCGAAAATGATTTAATTAGTGAAGAAACGAGACTAGTGTACACCACATCGCCCGCTGCCAAGAAAAAAGAATTAATTAAGCATTTTGATAAAGTGATGACCGGCGAAAGAATAAGTCGTCACAAGCAATATAAAGCCTCAAAAGCCGCCTTAAATATCTTTACCTTGGGGCTTATGACCAAAAGTGAAGTCGTCCCTTTTACTGTCAAAGGCAAAGTTTTCCTTTATCACCCAGGGGTTAGTAACACAAACATTACTCGTTTTAAATTTAAACCATTAAATCTCGCGGTTCACATTTTTATGCGAGTTGTATTCCACACCCCTAAAAAAGCGGTCCTTGGTGCGCTTTTTGCCTTAACAACCGACGAAAACCTTAAAGGCAAAATTTTAGTGCCGCGTGGTCCTTTTGAAACAAGTGGGGTCCCGAAAATAAAAAAAATCGACGAGCGTTTAGCCCGTCATCTCGAAGACTTAATTACCGAAACAAATAAATTTAGCCAAGACTAATTATTTTCTTGGCGTATTTTTCATATACTTCGATAGTAATATCGCGAATAGTTTGGTGTTCACTATCAACCGTGAAGTCAATACCTTCAATATTTTTGGGATTAAATTTGGCATCGTCAATAATAATCCGTTCTAAGGCAACGCTTGGATTATCACCCCGCGCGATCATTCTTTTTTGGCGGACATTCCGGCTAGCTTGCATAAAGAAGACGACAATTTCATCGTTTTTAAGGGCTTTTATAGGTTTTAAACCATTTGGTTCAATAATTAATACTTTACTCGTACCTAGTTCCGCTTTTGAAGTCCCATAGTAGTTATCGTTATATTCAACCGTTTCCACAAAGTAATTTTCACTTTGTAATTTTAAGAATTCTTCTTTGGACACAAAATGATAATCAACCCCATTTATTTCTAAAGGACGCATCGGTCTTGTCGTATGGGTGATGACTTTTTTAATGCCAAAAATATGCCCAAGCATTTTTGCTACTTCGGTTTTTCCACTTGCACTTGCACCCATTAAAACAATCATATATAAATAATAGACTAAAACACTTTTAATTGCACGACACAAAGTTTATTTTGTGTAAAAAATCTAATTCCCTTTTATTTATTAGCATGAAGTTATTTAATCTCTTATTTATTTCCTTACTCTTACCGATTCACAAAGATGTTGTGCCGCATAGCCTAGTATATGGACACGGCGTTGATGAATATATTTCTTATCCCGTTGATATTGGTGAAAGGGTTACAATTTCCTTACCTTTTACGACCTTATTTAATAGAACTTTGGTTTATGAAATAAGCGTCAATAATAAAGATGGGGTCCGGGTTTTTAAATCAGAAGTAGTAACTAAAACTCTGAGTGCCAATGAGCGCTTTTATATAAAATATACGGCTGCGCCAGGGGCAACAAGCCTTGGCCAAAACCGTTTACGGCTCGATTATAAAGCATCTGATGCCAAAAACTATGAAACCCATTATTGTTACTTTTATGGCTATCAAAAGGGTATGTATTTAGATTTAAATAATATCGATCAAAGTCTAGCAGCGATGAATGAAGAAACGGTTTATATTTATGATGGTTTTCTAAAAGAAACAGCGACATTTAAGAAAACTAGTTTTGCTTACCTTGGACTAAATAGTGATGTTTATTACCCAACCGACGTAAAACTCGATTTAAGCCAAACTTATCTTTATACATCCGCTGATTACCCCGCATCCTTTTATAAAGAAGCAATGTTATTTATTAGTGATCATACCCTTTTTCCTTACTTTCCCAGGAAATTAAGAGGAGCGCAAATTAATGTGAAGTTAATTAAAGAAGGATATTACATTTATATTGTCCCCGCACAACAATTTTATATTGATCCCGTCACCCATATAATCTCACCAACCTTTGTTTCCGGGTTTCATCTAACTAATAATATATACTTTCCCCGCGACCGGTTTAATGATATTAAAGGCGTAACTTGTCACCTTATAATTACTGAATATGGATTTCATAAATTTAATCTCACCTTTACTTTTAAGATTGATGTCGAAAAGACGTTTATTGGGAGTGAAGGTTACCATGAAGCGGTCATTGTGAGGTCATAATATGTGGTGGAAATTTGCTTTTTTATTCTTATTTCTTTATAGCGGACTCACAACTTTTAGCGTTCGTTATCATCACGTAAATGCAGTGTTTAATGGTTTTGGTCATGATTATCTTTACCATAGCACCCTCATGGATTATGAAACAGAAGAAGTTTATTTTGACAAGTTTAAACTAGTGGAAATTATTGACGAATATTTCATCGCCAATATCAAAGTGCTAAACCATGAGCACCATATAACATTTTATAGTGAAGGAAGGATTAGTAATGAAAGTGAAAGAAGTCGTTATTTCACCATTAGGCTTGTGGCCTTACTTGGTTTTAACGCAACGTATGACAAAACTTATCATTACTATTTAACTTAGTATGGAACGAGTCATTAAGGTCATCGAAGAAAGTTTTTTAAAAGACTTACTAAGTGATGAAACGATTACTGATATCAGTTATAACGGTCAAGATATCTATTTCTTTTCAAATACGTTAGGAAGAGCCCGTTATAAAGCGCTTGATAACGCCCAGGTATTAACTTTTTTACGAAATATCGCCAATTATAGTAATGAACGTTTTTCCTACACGGATACCTTCCTAGACATTTCGGTAGGGAAGTATCGCTTAAGTGCAATGCATTATGCTTTAAGTCGTTTTGGTTACCAGGAAACATTAAGTTTTTCGTTAAGGATCAACCATAATTTCTTAGCAAAGAACCCAAAGTATTTGAATGCGAAAGTTAGTAAGATTCTCTACGATATCATGCAAGAAAAAAGATCCATTATTATAAGCGGGACAACGGGAGTTGGTAAAACAACACTACAAAAGTACTTATTAATGCTTTTAGCACCTAATACGCGGGTGGTCGTCATTGATAATGTCTTGGAACTTGGTGAAGTTCATACTTTAAATAAGGAATTAGATATTACGTTATGGCAAACGCGCGATAACAAGGAAGCGGCGATTAAAGAATATATTCAAAGGGCACTCCGCTTTCATCCTGATTATTTAATTATTGCCGAGAGTCGGGGTCATGAAATGAAAGAAATATTACAAGGTGCGATCAGTGGTCACCCCAATATCGTGACAATTCACGCCGATAGTGCCGAATTAGCATATGAGCGTGTCTTTTATTTATCAGGCGCAAGTGATCGAAATACGTTAGTTAATGCTTATCCTTATGTTATTCATCTAGCCAAGAAGGTTAATGAATCGGGTTTAGTAATTCGCTATATAAATAAGATTACGTCATTTAATGCTGGGACTAAAAAGTTTAAGACACTTTATAGTGAGGAAGAAGAATGACCATTATCATTATTGTTAGCCTAATTCTGGTAGGTCTTATTGCCGTTTATACGTATTTTATTCTTGGCTCCCTCATCTATTTAGCAATTAACGTCACATTTGCCCTTCTCGTTGCAATATATATCATCGTAAGGATGCATAACTACTTGATGGCTTTAAACCGGAAACGCTTTATGTTCTCATTCATTGAACTTTTTATTTTGAATTTTGATGTGCAAAAAAGTGCCAATGCAACTTTAAATGTTATATATCCCCTTTTTCAACTTAGTGAACAAAAGAAATTGAATGTATTACAAAAAGAAGACGGTTATTCGCTTTTAGAAAACTTAAAAGTTTACTTTAATCACCATTATTATGATTCGTTTTTTGATATTTACGGTGTCGTCAGTGAAAGGGGTGGGCAAATGATGAAAGTAAGTGAAGTATTACTTTATTCAATATCTAATAGTGAAGCGCAAATTTTGAAGTTAACGCGGATCGATACGACCTTTTTAATTAAGTTCTTATTTAACTGGCTTTTTATTATGATTGTGGCCTTAATTTTCCGTTTCGCCCTTGTCGGGATTATTGACTTTACAAATTTATCGTTAATTTATATTGCTGGTCATGAATTATTTCTTTTGGTTTTTACGCTTAGCATTATTCTTGTGATTGAAAATAGAGTGCGGAGAAGTAACAATGTCAGTTAATAAAGTCCTAAAACCGATTGGCTTACTTTCAGTATTAGGTGGAATAACCACTCTATATTTCATCGATAACTTAATAATCAGCGGAATCCTTATTCTTATTGGAATTGCGCTTTTCATAATTGGAAACTTAAAGAAGAAACCTAAAGACAACTTAGATATAGCCAGTTTTATTAATATGTTCACCCATTTTCGGACAATGCTTGATAGTGACGCTAATGTTGTTAGTGCTTTAACATCATCCTTAGAATTTACAAGTGGGGTAATGTATGAAGCCTTACATAAATTGGTCGTAAACATTAATGATGATCATTCCGTTACTCCCTTTATTTTGTTTGCTAAACGTTTTAATCACCGCTTTGTGTTACATATTATGATTAATGTTTATATGCTTATTAATCACGGCTTAGAGGCCAAAAGATTATGGCAATTTAACTACTTATTTGAAAGTCTTATTAAAGAATTTAATGATGAACAAATTGCTTTACACGAAAGTAGTTATGAACGCTTTAACGTTAGTTTATTTCTAGGTACCGGTATTATGATGTTTACGATTATGGGAACAATATTATCAATGTTTGGAGGACTTTAAATGAGTAGTATCTTAGGTGTCCTTTATGCTTTTATGTTAATGCTCCCGACCATTCTTTTCGGGGCAGATATTTTTAAACTCGGTCAAATAATGAACTATCTCGAAGCGGAAGCGACCGTTGTTATGTATCAAATTAGTAAAGATGGGGGAGTTAGACCTGCGCTAATCGAAGAACTTGAAAATGAAGGAATTACCATTGAATGCAGTGGATCATGTACCTATGTAAGTGCCGGGGAACGGATTACTTTTAAACTTATCAAATATTACACGCCGATTATTATAAAAAAAGAAGATATTGAAATTAGTGTAACAAGAAAAGCAATTGTCGGTTATTTATAAGGGAAAGGAGAAATATTATGTCAGAATTAAAGGGACAATTATTTGGCATTATTCTGGTTATCTTAATGTTTGCCGCCGTCGGCGCCGGGCTTGCAACGATGTTTAGTAACAACATTAATGAAATCAACCAACAAGAAAGCCAAGCATACTCAGAAATTAACGCGAATTATTAAAAATGTAAGAGAAAATGTGACCAAATCTTTATCTATTGAAATAAGGTTTATTATTTGTTAAAATCTCTATCTAGAGGTAAAAACATGACAAATTTAGCACGTATTGAACAAATATTCACCGAAATACTTAAAGTTGAAAAGATTGAACCTACGATGGAACTTAAATCATTAGGACTTGATAGTCTTGATTTAGTCGAAGTAATGATGAAACTTGAAGAAGAGTTTAATATCGAATTTACCAACGATGAAATGCTTGGATTTACAACCGTCGCTGATGTTCTCGCTGATATTGAAAAAAAACTTACCAAATAACAATGATTGTTATTGCTAACGATTAGAAAATATGTTATTCTACTACTTGCCTAATCGTTACAGGCCTAGTTAGCTCAGCGGCAGAGCAATCGGCTGTTAACCGATCGGTCGTAGGTTCAAATCCTACACTAGGCGCCATCAGGCCCGTTGGAGAAGCGGCTTAACTCACATGCCTTTCACGCATGCATTCATGGGTTCGAATCCCGTACGGGTCACCA
>Ga0265295_1000354_pt1 | contig 93783 bp, 66 predicted proteins | sample Munlansysbiofilm_FD_192503 | JGI IMG/M metagenome (GOLD analysis project Ga0265295, IMG submission 192503) | Leachate microbial communities from a municipal landfill in Southern Ontario, Canada - Methane capture system biofilm | ecosystem: Engineered > Solid waste > Landfill > Unclassified ... | reverse complement strand
CTTTCGACATCATCCACAACACGCAATTTGAAAGCCATGCTGTAACGATTTACGGGTTTCTTGTCTTCCATTTTTCTCACTCCTTTAAGTTGATGGATGTGTCAACTTTTTTAGGACGAGACATCGCTCCCAATATCAATACGGTATCAATACGGAATCATTACGGATGAAATCCGTATTGATTCCGTATTGATACCGTATTGATATTGGGAGCCAAAGGTGGTTTTTTGCCAAGTATGGTTTATTATGTCATGTTTGGCGGTTGTTCCCTGTCCCAAGATCCGGATGGCTGCCCCATTCAAATGAAAAAGGATGATTTGCATGCGCCCCAACCGTGATGAACTGATAAGAATGCTCACTCTGACCGATCCGGCGGAGATGGAAGAGCTCTATGCACGCGCCTACGAGGTGAAAAAACAGCAGGTGGGAACCAAAGTGTATTTCCGGGGCCTGATCGAGCTGAGCAACATCTGCGCGAAAAACTGTTATTACTGCGGCATTCGCAGCGGCAATCCGCACGTGCGGCGCTACCAGATCAGCAGGGAGGAAGTTATCAGCGAAGCCCGCTGGTGCTGGGAGCAGCGTTACGGCTCGCTGGTGATCCAGGCCGGGGAGCGCGAAGACAAGGCCTGGACGGACTTCATCACAGAGATCCTGATAGCCATCAAAGAACTCAGCCGGGGCGAACTGGGCATCACACTGTCCCTGGGAGAGCAAACGGAAGATGTTTACCGCCAATGGTTTGAGGCTGGCGCTCACAGGTATCTGCTGAGGATAGAAGAATCAAACCCCGTATTATACAAGACCCTGCATCCTGCAGATCACTCTTTTAAGAATCGTCTGGAGTGCCTGCGGACGCTGAGAAGAGTTGGCTACCAAACCGGCACCGGAGTGATGATCGGGCTGCCGGGCCAGACGGCGGAACACCTGGCCGACGACATTCTCTTCTTTTATGATGAGGATATCGACATGATCGGCATGGGGCCTTTCATTCCCCATCACGAAACGCCTTTGGCGCATCTGATCCCCTCATACGATCCCCGGCAGGCGCTGGAGGCAGGGTTGAAGATGATCGCGGCCACCCGCATCGCCCTCAGGGACGTGAACATCGCCTCTACCACGGCGCTGCAGGCCCTGATGTCCAGCGGCAGGGAACTGGGGCTCATGGCCGGCGCGAACATCATCATGCCCAACGTGACCGACACCAGCTACCGGGACGGATACCAGCTCTATGAAGGCAAACCCGGGTTGGACGAAAACGCCCTCACCTCGCGCACCGCGCTGGAAGAGAGCATCCTGTCCATCGGCGAGAGCATCGGCTACGCTGAGTGGGGCGATTCGCAACATTTTAAAGCCAGGAATTGGAACAATTCTTGATGGCAGACACAAGCTTCGCAGTTATTATACCTTTGACGGGTATGAACTGTACGGGCTTGTAAATGAGTTTAAATCTGAACCGAGGAGTTCAACATGAACGTGGAAAACCTCAAACAGCTGGCAATGAACGAGAACGGATTTGTTTTCGATCCCAGCAGCGGCTATAGCTACACCGCCAACGAAACTGGCCTGGCCATCCTCAGGATGCTGGCCGCGGGCCACAGCAAGGACGAGATCCGCGCGGCGATCCTGGAAGATTACGAGGTCAGCGCGGACAATTTTGACAGCGATTTCGACCACTACACCCTGATGCTGGAAGCTTTCACCCTGGTGGAATTCTGATGCCGCGCAATCCTGACCTGAGCGCCCTGGACATTACCATCGCCGTGAGCGGGCTGAAAACCGGCGACAATCCCCAGCCGGGGGTTCCGGTGATCCGCTCGGTCAAAGCCGCCGGCTTCAACGGCAAGGTGGTTGGCTTGGTATATGACGCGCTGGAATCCGGGATCTATCTGCCCGAACTGGCAGACGAGATCTACCAGATGCCCTATCCATCATCCGGCGCCGACGCTTTTCTGGGCCGCATCGACCAGATCCTGGCCCGCACCGGCATCGACGTGATCATCCCCACCCTGGACGCGGAAATGATCCTCTATATCCGGCTGGAAAAGGAACTCGCCAAGCGCGGCATCCGCACCTTCCTGCCCGACGAACGCTGTTTCCTGCTGCGTGACAAGACCTCTTTGGCCACCTTCTTCCCGCCCCGGGGCGTCGAAGTGCCGCAAACCGTGATGGTGAGCGACCCGGGCCAGATCGCCAAACACGGCGAGGAACTGGGCTATCCGCTGATGGTGAAGGGCAAGTATTACGAAGCTTACAAGGCCTGGGACAAAGAGGAAGCGGTGAAATACTTCCACGAGATCGCCGAAAGCTGGGGCCTGCCGCTGCTGCTGCAGAAAGTGGTGCCGGGAGACGAATTCAACGTGGTGATCGTGGGTGACGGCCAGGGCGGCATGCTGGGCATGGTGCCACAGAAAAAGCTGGTGATCACGGACAAGGGCAAGGGTTTCGGCGGCGTTGTGATCCAAAACCCCGGCCTGGACGCCTTCGCGGAGAAAGTGATCTCGCTGCTGAACTGGCGCGGCCCCTGCGAACTGGAAGTGATCAAAGGAAACGACAACAAATACTATCTGATCGAGATAAATCCGCGTTTTCCGGCCTGGGTGCGCCTGGCCGAAGGCGCTGGGCAAAACCTGCCCGCGGTGACCGTGATGAAAGCCCTGGGCCAGGATTGCGAACCCCTTCCACCTTACAGATCCGGCACCCTGTTCATCCGCCACGCGGAAGACATCATCTCCGAGATCGGGGTGATGGGCCAGATCTCCGCCCAAAGCGAACTTATCCGAGGTAAAGAACAATGAAAAAAACATACACAGCGCCCCACATCGAGCGCAACTATTCCGGAACCATGAACAAGTACGGCGCCAAGAGCGTGGTGCGCCATCAGGACAGCATCGACGGCATTCCGGTGAAGAAACTGGTGGAGAGCTACGGCTCGCCGCTGCTGGTGTTTTCCGAAAGCCAGATCCGCAGGCGCTATCAGCGCCTCACCGAAGTGATGCAGATGAACTATCCGCGGCTGGAAATGGCGTGGTCCTACAAAACCAACTATCTGGGAGCGGTCTGCAACATCTACCATCAGGAAGGCGCGAAAGCCGAGGTGGTTTCCGGCATGGAATACACGATGGCGCGGCGTTTGGGCGTGCCGGGCAAGGATATCATTTTCAACGGCCCGGGCAAGCGGAAGGAAGAGCTGGAACTGGCCATCCGTGAAGGCGCGCGCATCCAGATCGACCATCTGGACGAGCTCTACCTGATCGAAAAGATCGCCACGGAACTGGACACCATCCCGGACGTGGCCATCCGGGTGAACATGGACACAGGTGTTTATCCGCTCTGGACGAGGTTTGGCTTCAACTACGAGACCGGCGAGGCTTACCGCGCCATCCAGCGTTTGCTGAGCGGCAAAAAGATGAACATCGTGGCCCTGCACACCCACATCGGCACCTTCATGCTGGACGCGAACGCCTATTACCTGGCGGCCAAAGCCCTCTTGGACCTGGCGCAGAAGGTGCAGGAAGATCTGGGCGTGGCGGTGAAATACATCGACCTCGGCGGCGGCTTTGCCTCGCAGAACACCCTCCACGAGCAGTATACCCCGGGCGAACTTTCCGCCCCCACCTATGACCAGTACGCCTCCGCGATCGGCGCGGCCTTCAACGAATCGCGCTTCGTGAGCGAAAACCTGCCCACCCTGGTGCTGGAAACCGGACGCGCCCTGATCGACGAAGCGGGCTATCTGATCACTTCCGTGATCGGCAAAAAGAACCTGCCCACCGGTGAACGCGCCATCATCCTGGACGCCGGCGTGAACACCGTGATCACCGCCTGGTGGTACAAATTGAAGGTGCTGCCCACCCGTCCCTTCCCCGGGGCATACCAGAACACCGTATTCTACGGCCCGCTGTGCATGAACATCGACGTGATCCGCCAGGCTGTGCCCTTCCCTGACCTCTATACCGGCGAACAGGTGATCGTGCATCCCGTGGGCGCCTACAACAACACCCAGTGGATGCAGTTCATCGAATACAGGCCCCGCGTGGTGCTGATCAGCGAAACCGGCAAACCGGAGCTGATCCGCGAAAAAGAAGAATTAAGCGACATCATCGAGCGTGAATCCATCCCCGAACACCTGAAACAGATATGAGCAAATTCACCGCGGCCGCGCTGCCTTTTCTGAAAGCCATACCTCACAGCTATGCCACCATCATGTTTTCGGACAACCTGTGGCTGGGGCTGGCGTTGCTGGCCCTCACCCTGGTGGCGCCGATCGTGGGGCTGGCCGGCCTGCTGGGACTGCTGGTGGCACTGGTGGTTACGCGGCTGACAGGCTTTGAGGACTGGCAAAGCGGCAGTGGGGTTTTGGCTTTCAACAGCCTGCTGATCTCCCTCACCATCGGCTACTATTATCCTTTGAGCGGGGTGCAGCAGCATCCGCTGGCCTTCGCGGGCATGATCGTGATCGCCTCGCTGGCCACGCTGCTGCTCTATGTGGTGCTCAATTACGTGACCACCAACGCGCTGAAACTGCCTTCCATGAGCCTGGCCTTTTCCATCATGGCCACCCTGGTCTGGTACTATCTGGTGCGCAGCGGCAATTTCAACGGCGAGGGTTTCCTGAAACCGCTGCTCTTCGATCTGAAGCTGGATCTGCCGTGGTTTTGGAAAGATTATTTCCTCTCCCTGGGCAGCATCATGTTTGTGCCGGATATCGCTGTGGGGATAGGCGTGGCGCTGATCCTGCTGCTGATAACCCGCATCGGCTTTCTGCTTTCGCTGCTGGGCTGGGCGATCTGCTGGTGGCTGCTGGGATACGCCAGCATTGGCACCACCTACGGCATGTTCTTTCCCGGCTTCAACCTCATCCTCATCAGCATCAGCGTGGGTTCAGTCTATCTGATCCCCGGCAAATCATCCTATCTGATGGCCGCCATCGCCACTGTCTTTGGCTTCGGGATCGCCTTCGCGCTGGCCGGAAAGTACTTCTACGCCGATTACATGCCCGGGCGCGGCAGCCACCTGACGGTGCCGATGTTTGCCTTTCCCTTCAACCTGGTGGTGCTTACCACCATCTTCGCTTTGCGGCAGCGCGTGGCGCACCGTTCACCGGTGCTCAACGAGGTGGGCATCCTGCATCCGGAAAAAGCGCTGGATGCCTACATGAGCCGTTACAAACGCTTTTCCAGCACCGGCATTCCCCAGCTGCTGCTGCCCGTGACCGGTGAATGGACCGTGACCCAGGGCCATAACGGCGCTTACACCCACCAAAAGGAATGGGCCAACGCCTGGGACTTTGAGATCGAGGATGTGAACGGCAAAAAGTATGCCGAAGACCCCACCAGCCTCAAAGACCACTACGCCTTCGGAAAGCCTGTCCACGCCGCCGCCGCGGGCTATGTGGCCAAGGTGGTGAACGGCATCGCGGACAACCCCGTGGGCATCACCAACACCCAGGACAACTGGGGAAACTACGTTAGCATCTACCACATGGCGGGCTACTACACGCTATACGCGCATCTGAAGGAAGGCTCGATCAAGTTCAGCGAGGGCGACTACGTGAAGCAGGGCGAAAAGATCGGCCAGGTGGGAAATTCCGGCCGTTCACCCCTCCCCCATCTGCATTTTCAGGCCCAATCAGGGGCGGAGGCCGGCACCGGAAGCGTCTATTGCCATCTGCTGAACTACAAGATCCACGCGAACAAAGACGTCCATAAACTCATCGGCAGCGGCATTCCCAAAGAGGGTGAGAAGATCTCGCCCCTGATCGCGGAAAAGGAACTGGCGAACCTGCTGCAGCTGGGATACCACCAGCGGCAGAGTTTCCTGGTGCAAAGCGGCGGGGCCGAATACACCGAAAACTGGGACGTGGAACTCGACCTGCTGGGCATCCACCGCCTCCATTCCGACCGCGGCGGCAGCCTGGAATTCTCCATCTACAACGGCATCTACAACTCCTTAAATCTTTCCAGCCGCCGCCTCAGCGCGCTGAGCGCCTTTGCCTTGGGGGCCTCACGCATTCCCTGGGCGGAAAAAGCTGAACTGGCCTGGGAAGACGAACCCAGCCTCTCCGTGGTGATGAATTCCTTCTGGAAAAACCTGACCCTCTTCCTGATACCTTTTTTCCAACCCATCCGGGTGCGCACCAATTCCAGGCTGGCCCAGGCGGACAAAGACCTCGTCCAGACCAGCGAAACCACCCTTAAAGTGCTGGGTATAACCGTCCGTACCAACCAATCGCGGATCATCCTGTCCCGCCGGGACGGCCTCAAATCCATTGAACTGGCGCAGAACGGCAAAACTTTGCTGACCGCCACCAAGCTCCAAACCCTTGAGGAAACCGACCATGCCTAAAACCATCCTCATCATCCTGGCCCTGCTGATCTCGGCCCTGCCGCTGCTGGCCCAGCGGGACATCACCGCTTCCTACCAGGCCGAGGCCCGCGGCGAATACGAAACCGCCCTGGCCATCTCGCGCGAACTGCTGGCCGCGGCCCCGAACGACGCGTTCTATCAGGTGCGCGTGGCCTGGCTGCTCTATCTGCAGGGAAACTACGGCGATGCCGCCAGCGCCTATGAAGCCGCCATCCGCCTGCAGGACAGCCTGGACGCCCAACTGGGCCGGCTGAATTCCCTGCTGGCGCTGGCCCGCTACACCGAAGCCCTTCAGCACAGCCGCGCCCAGGTCAAACTGCATCCGGAAAACGCGGCCCTGCTGGGCAAAGGGGCCTACGCGGCCTATATGCTCAAGGATTACGGCACCGCCGCGGAATTCTTCGCCCGCATCGCCGCCCTGCAGCCTTGGGACATGGAAAACCGGGGTTACCTGATGAACAACCTCTATCTCAGCGAACAGGAAGATGCCGCCCGCGAGCAGTATCTCTTCCTGAAGAAGTATTATCCCCAATCGCAGCTGCTGCCGAACTACCAGAGGATCTTCGAACCCTGAGCCAATGAAGAAAGCGCTGCCTCTCCTGCTGCTCATGCTGGTGGTGGCTGCCGCCACCGCTCAGGCGCAGGACTATCCGGAGCTGATCCGCAAAACGCAACGCTATCTGAGCGTGTTTCCGGAGAACAACGCCGAGCGGCTGGCCCTGGCTTGGTACTTCATGCAAAACGCCCAGCCGGACAGCGCCCTGGCCCGCTATCAGGAGGTGGCCCTGCGAGATCCGGCCAGCGCTGATGCCGCTTCCGGCAGCCTCTGGGCGCTGAATTCCCTGAACCGCTATCCCGAGACCCTGTACCGGTCCGCTGACCTGATCCGCGCTTTTCCCAAAAACCCCGACATCTTCAACCACCGCGGCCTGGCCCTGTTGCAAACCTACTCGCCGCTTTCAGCCAGAGCCAGCTACCGGTCCGCGCAGAAACTGGCCGCACCCAACAGCGTAAGCGCCGCCATTGCCGCTGACGGCCTGGCCTGGAGTTGTTTAAACTCCGGTGACTACGCCAGCGCGGAAGGCCTTGTCAGAAAGAACCCGGCATCTTTCAGTGTGACACCCTGGCTGGAAAAGACCCGCTCCGCTTTCAGCGCTGGATTCGGCTACAAGCAGAACGGCAACGTCTATTTTTTGGGCAAAGCCTCGCTGCGCCGGAAAACCCTCTCCCTAGCAATGGGTTTCGAGGAATACCGGATCGCCGGACAGCATTTCCGCACCGCCCTGGACCTCGAATTGGGCAAGCAATTCCACCCCCTGGACCTCGAACTGAGCGCCAAACTCCTCAGCGGCGTGGATGCCGGCAGCTATCCGGCCTGGCAGGGCAGCGCTTCCGCCACCGGCAAAGTCTATCTGGCCGGCCTGCGCCTGGGTCCGCTCCTGTCGCTTCGTTACACCTACGCGCCGGTCTTCTCAGCCGCTCAGGCCGACCTTGGGTTCAAAGTTTTGACAGACCGGCTGAACCTCCTGCTGATGTATTCGGCGCTCTACCGCGACTTCCTCTCAGCAAGCACCGACCAAAACGGCCAGGTGTTCACCGGGATCGCGGACCTGCGCCTCTATCGCTCTATGCGCCTGAGCCTCAGTTCCAGCCATGGCGACCTGGCCTGGTGGACCAATCCTTACGGAGTAACCCTCGACACCTTCTATCCCAACGCCACCAATCTCGGCCTGGGCCTCAGCCTTCCCCTCGGAAGCGGGTTTGGCCTCTCACTTTACGGCCAGTTAGGACTAATCGATGCCAGCCAAAACTACCTCCTCCAAAGCGTACTCAGCTACGCGCACTAAGCTTTTGGGAGCGCTGCTCCTGCTTCTGGCGGTGTTCGCGGCCTCCTGCAACCTGCGCGAGAACTCCCTTTTGCCGGAACATCTGGATCCCCTCCAATACGTCACATCAAACACGATCAAGGTTTACAAGGACCATCTGATCGGCTCCGAGAACGACAAGTCCTACCTCTACATCCCCAAGGAGAGCATCCACGATTACAAGCTCTGGTATAACGACGTGGTTCGCCTGCGCCGGGTGGACAGCCTGTTGGAGCGGGACAGCCTGGCTTTCGCGGAAGGCGTGGAGGCGGTCACGCGCTGTTACAGGATCAGCATCGAGCGGTACGGCACCGAGATCATCCTGGATTCCATTCCCGCCTTTGCCACCCTCTACACCGACCTTACCACCTCCGAAAGCGTCGCCGAAGCCTGGGTGGTGCGCAGCCAGTACATGCTCTACGCGGACAAATTGCCGCTGCAAACCTACGGCAACAACCGTGTTTATTTTGAGATCGACGGCAACGGCGACGTGGAGGCGCAGCGTCCCGGAAACGCCAATGTGTTCAACCTCCCAGCGGCCAACACGAACGTGGAGGCACTCCACTACTCCGATTCCGGAAGCCTGCAGATCTGGTTTCCCCAAGCCTACCTGACATCAGCGGGACAAACCAGGCTGGAGCTTCTGCCCCAGCTAGGCGATGCCGACGTGAGCGCTGTCCAGGCGGTTTATCCAGGTTTCGCGCTGAATACCGGGGTGCTTGATGTGCAGACCCAATCCGTCCCGGATGTGGTTTCACCTCCCATCCTGCACTGGTCCCAGCCTCCGGCGCGGAAATTCGTGCAGGAATGGGTGCGGCTGCAGGGCGGCCAGGTGTTCGGCTGGGCTCAGGGCCCGGAAACCTGGGTGGTGCAAAACAATGTTCTGATCAGCTTTCTGCAGGGCAGCGGCAAGTATTTCCTGCTCTCGCCGCTGGGCGAACAGACGGCGCTTGAACTCCCTCTGGACGGCAGTTTCGACCAACTTTACCTGCAGGATTTGTGGATGGATCTGCGCGACACCGCCCTGCCCAACCATTCCCTGCGGCTGGATACCGCTCCCAACCCAGCTTCCGTGATCTCCGCCTATTTCAGCGGCGCGCCCTTCACCCTGGGCGGCGCGCATCAGGCTTTCCAGCTGGATTTCCGCAGCGGCAACAGCACCGTGGAAACCCTGCCCGGAGACAACTGGATCGAGTTCGGCTTCCGCAACCAACTGGCGGAAAGCTCCAACGCCAGGCTGTTCAGGGTCTTCCGCTCCTCCGGCAACGACCACATCGATTTCAAAGCCCGCGGCGACGCTTACGACGCCTCCCACTACAGCCTGAGCGACGGTTTCGTTTACAGCGGCGTGAATTCCTCCGGCACCTATCTGCTGGGTCAGGTGGGCGAATCCGGCCAACAGCAAAGCTTTCCCTTTTTCAAGCCGGAAACCTCGATCCAGACCAGCCGTGGTTATGTTTCCTGGAACGATCCCGACACCGCCTGGGGTTCGCTGCTCCTCGAATACAGCGTGGCCATGCCGACCGGCCATCCCTGGCTGAGCGGGCAGCCCTACGTTTTTTCCGCCCAGAACGCCCTGCTGCGCGTCACGGCCTACACCCGGGGCAAAAAACGCTCCCCCAGCCTGCCGGACAACACCTTCCTGGTTTACAAGCATGCCTCGCCGCTGCAGAACCTGATCAATTTCAGCCCGGACGCGGACCATCCCCGCTTTGCCTGGTACAAAGCCGCGGCCGCGTTCGCGCACAACACCTTCATGTATCAGGACGGCGCCCTGAGCGTTTCTCCGGCCTGGTCCGGCTACCTCTTCAGCGGCGGCTCACTCGATCCCGGCACTGCCAGCAACCTGCGCCTCTATCCGCGCATGAGCTTCGACAATTACGACTGGGAATATTACGCAGATGCCAGCGCCGCGCCCTCCGGCACTCCGGTTTTGCAGATCGCCCGTTTGAACAGCGTTCCGGACACCCATGGCGTGCTGGCCAGCCAATATGACCTCAGCCCGCTTACGCCGGCCTGGTCCCTGTCCGTGAGCGGCTCCAGCGATTTCTACGTTTCTCAGTTGCCCTGGATCAGGTTCCGGCAGAACATCCGGCCTCAAAACCTGCTCTTCTCCGTCTACGAAGGTGAGTTTTACCGCGTTTATCCCTATTATCAAACAACCGGCGCCGATCCCTGGCATTTCACCTATGCCGACGGCCACGTGGGCTTCTTCCTTTCCAGCGACGCCATCTACGCCCCCATGATCGACTCCAACCCTCATCAGAGCGTGTCCACTCAGGTCACCTCCAACGTGGCTGAGCACATCGTTTCCCTCTACCAGGCGCAACTGAATCTGCCATCTTCCCTGATCGGAAACCCCGTGCCGCTCAATTCCAGGATCATCCTCAGCGAAGCTGTGGATTACGCCGTGCCCCACCTCAGCGCTTACTTCCTGGATTTCCGCACTGCCGCTGGAACGCAGTATGACCCCAACTTCTACACGCAGGCCGGAGCCGCAAGCCTGCCCTATATCTACATCCCCATCCCGGATTACGTTCCCGGCCAAAGCCACAGCCTCTTCTTCCGTTCCGTGGAGGGAACCCTGACGGAATTTACCCTGGTGGATGAATTTGGCGACAACGGCCTGGGCGAATACATCCTGGTTGGCAACTGCGCCGTGGCCTTGGTGGACGGCCCCGGCTGGTTCTACACCACCAACTGAGCCAAGCCAGGTTTCGGTAACTAAGTCCAGGGGCCTGTTGGTTTCTGTGGCGGATAAACAAGGTTGTGGAAATTTTGCCACAGCCTGCCCTGGCCCTTAGCTCCAGCTGATACGCGCCCTGTCTGCCTCCCGCATGCCCCTCTCCAAGCAGGCGGGGATCATTCGGGGGATGAAATAGGGCCGAACAGACGGGGACAAAGGACAAAACCACCCAAAGCCCGTTCCAGAAAGGCTTGGTGGCAGAGGGAACCAGACTACCGCAAGCTAGGCTAAGGTAAATGGACGGCAAGCTGAAAAGCGAGACAGGGCATGATCCGGCCCAAATAATACTTGACAACATTAAGCCGGAAGCAAAATAATGGAACCATGAGTTAAGGGCAAGGCTTTGATATGATATCACCGCCTTGGCAGGTTTCCGTCAGGTTCGGATTTAGAGAACCCTGCTGCGATAAGACCGGGCAGGGTTCGGATGTCCGGAAGAAAACGGAAAGGATTTTTTCATCGGCTGAATGGGACGGCAAAACAGGGTCGGGGCAGGGAGAAAAAATGATCGCCAGAGCGTTTCGGGGACGCGGCGATGGCAGGCTGCATATGCTTGGGACAGGAGCGTTCCTGGGAGGGCTTGAGCTGGAGCGGCGTTCAGCGAACAGAGCATTGAAAAACAATCACCCGGCAAGTTCCGCAGGAACAAAGGAGACAATATGCGACGCATGATCCTTCTATCGATGCTTTTGGCCCTCGCGCCTTTTCTGGCCGCAGAAGCGGTTAGCACAGGCACGGGGGTGAATTCTGCCACGGTGCTTTCCTCTACCTTGGCAGAAACAGTCATTCAGTATGAAATTGGCAAATACGAAAAACTTGAACAGGAGATCGACGGAGCCACTTGGTACCAGATCAGTCTGGCCAAGGAAGGCAGGCTCCTGAAACTGGGGTATCCCGACCTGCCGGTCTTCAACCGCAGCATCATCATCGACGGCAAGGCCAGGATGAAGGCGGAGGTTTACGATCTGGAATACATCGACACCGAACTGCCCGTAGCGCCCTCCAAGGGCAGCTTCACCCGCGACATCGATCCCGCCAGCGTGCCTTGGACCTTCGGCGAGATCTACGCCAGCGAAGGATTTTGGCCCGCGGAGGTGGCCACCCTCTCTGAACCCTACATAATGCGGGATTTCCGGGGCAGCGTGGTGCAGGTGGCACCCTTTGCCTATAACCCCAATACCCGCGTCCTGAGGCAATACACCAGCTTCAAGGTCCGGGTTTTCGCGGAAGGGCTGGACACCGTCAACACCCTTACCCGTGCACCGGTTGACATCTCACGCGAGTTCGTGGATGTGTATGCCAACCATTTCCTGAACTGGGGTCCCGACCGCTACACTTCGGTCAGCGAGACTATCGGCTATCTGATGATCATCTATGACCCGGATTTCTACGATCAGGTGCTGCCCCTCTACGAATGGAAAAGGCAAAAAGGCATCTTGACCTATCTGCGCTCCACGGACACGACCGGAGACACCGCGGCGGAAATCCAAACTTATATCCAGGATTTTTACGACGATTACCCTTCGCTCACCTTCGTATTGCTGGTTGGCGATCATGCCGAGGTGCCCGCCCTCATTCACCAAAATGGTGGGGCGGATCCCATTCTGGCTTTGGTGGACGGAACCGACAGCTACCCGGACATCTTTGTGGGCCGGCTTTCCGCCACCACTGACGCAGAGGTGGCCAACCAGGTAAACAAGATCATCCTCTCCGAAAAGAACCTTGGTAGCACCGCCACCTGGATCGACAAGGCCACCGGAGTGGCCTCCAATCAGGGTCCCGGAGATGACGGGGAGTACGATTACCAACATCTGAACAACATCCGCACCGACCTCCTGGGCTACGGCTATTTTACTGTGGACCAGATCTACGATCCCGGCGCCACCGCCGCCCAAGTGGCCACTGCCATCAACGCCGGACGCGGCCTGGTGAACTACACCGGGCACGGCAGCTCCACCGCCTGGAGCACCACCGGTTTCAACAACAACAATGTGGCAGCCCTCACCAACGGCAACAAGATCCCGGTGATCGTCAGCGTGGCTTGCTCCAATGGTTACTTCACCAGCACAACCTGTTTCGCGGAGGCCTGGCAGCGCCACACCAACGGCGGCTCGATAGCCTTTTACGGAAGCTCCATCAGCCAGGACTGGAGTCCGCCGATGGCTGCCCAGGACGAGATCGCGGACCTGCTGGTGGCCGATGCAAAGATCACCCTGGGCGGCCTGCTCTTCAACGGTGCCTGCAAGATGCTGGACGATTATCCCACCGACGGACCGGACATGTACAAAACCTGGAACATCTTCGGCGACCCCTCCCTGCTCTATCGGTCCGACAATCCCACCAACATGACGGTGTCCTTCGACAGCTACAGGGATGTAATCGACACGCCGTCCCTGACCGTGACCACCAACGTTCCCTACGCCTATGTGGGAGTAAGCCGGGGTACTACTATCCACGGACGGGGCTATGCCAACGCGGCCGGCATCGCCACCCTCTCCCTGTCCTCCCTGCCCAGCTTTCCCGCTGAGTTCACCGTAACCGTGACCGCCCACAACAAGGTGACCTATCAGGGCACCCTTTACCAGGGCTACATCTGGGAAGGAGACGTATCCACTGCTTGGAATACAACCGGCAACTGGAACGTGAACAGCTATCCGCAGTCCGACAACGATGTCCTGATCCCGACCGGCTGTCCGCTCTACCCGGTGACCTCAAACTACACCGCTTACTGCAACAACATGACGGTGGAAACCGGTGCCAGCGTGACGATCGGGACCTACGACCTGCTGGTGACAAACAATGCCACCATCAGCGGCCAGATGTTGATGACTTCCGCCACAGACTGGGAAGTGGGCGGCAACATCAGCTGGGAAAACGGCTCCAGTGCCTCCATCACCAGCACCTCGGCTGATATCTACTGTAGCGGAGATATGACCTTCAAGGCGGGTTCGAACGTCCAACTGGCCTTGGGCTATCTGGAATTCAACGGCTCCAGCAGTTGCTACATCTACAACTTCAGCCCCAATACCCGGCTCTATAACCTCCGCTCCGACCTCGACGCTCCCAATGCCGTGATCCTGCACGACTCCTCAACCTACGATTTCATCTTCAACGGCAGCATCTGGTGCTACGACGGCAGCAGCCTCTATTGTTGGTACACTGGCAACGTTACCGTCAAGGGGCCTTATTTCAGGGATTACAACACCGGCAGCAACGGCGTCAAGCTGTACTATGGCACCCTCATCATGGACGGCAGCACCCAGCAGCTCGATCTGCTGGGCAGCTCCTGCTATCTGAACAATCTGGTGATCAGCCCCACGACGAAAGTGAACCTGACCCAAAACCTCACCGTTGTGAATGACCTTGTGATGGAAAGCGGAATATTCGATCCCGGCGCCTGGGGGATCACCCTTGGCGGCGACTGGATCAGGACCGCGGCCACGGACGCCTTTGCCGAAGGAACCTCCACCGTCACCTTCAACGGCAGCGTCCATCAATACTGCAATCACAGCGAAAACTTCAACAACCTGGTGGTGAACAAAAGCGGCGGAGCGCTGAGGATCAACAACAGTAGCGCCGTGGTCACCTGCGCCAGCTACGACTGGATCGCCGGCGCGGTGGACGTCCTGACCGGAACCTTCACCGCCAACAGCCTGGCCGCCAACCTCATCGAAGGGACCTGGTATCTGAATGACACCGGCACCATCAACCTGTACGCCCTTGGCACCGGCAGAAACATCCACCTGAACGGCGAGTTGCACATCTTCGGCGGCAATTTCAACGTTTACGGCGGCTCAATCCGGTCCCGCTGGCCATATACCGATGACGCGTTGATCGAGATGAGCGGCGGCATCCTAGACTTCCATGACCAGGGGGTATGGATCAACAATAACGATCCAACTCTCAGTTTCACGGATACCATCTCCGGCGGCAGGATCAGGATGACCGGGTCCCTGTCCGTCACCCGCAGCGACTTCAACCCCAGCGGAAATATCTTCGAACTCTATGGCAGCGGGGACCATATCATCGCCCACGATCCCGGCTCCAGCCTCTTCACTCTCATCATCAACAAAGCCAGCTCAAAATCGGCCAGCGAAAGCTTGGCGGAAGACCTGGAAACCGGTCTAAGCCTGCGCGCCAATTCCATCACAGCCGAAAGTGACCTGGATATCAACGGCTTTTTCCAGATCCTTGCGGGCACTTTCATCGCCCCCGCGAATATGAACGTGAGAGGCAGCTGGTTTAACTCCCTCGGCGAAGCGGCCTTCACCGAAGGTACCGGGTTGGTAGTTTTTGATGGAAACGCGCTTAGTACTATCTATGCAGACGAGGTTTTCTACTCGCTGGAGTTGGCAAAAAGTACTTCCTTGGGTCTGCAGGTTGCCTCGGGTTATTCAGTGACCTGCTCATCCTATGACTGGACCCTGGGCACCCTGACTGTGAATGGCGGTTCCTTCACCGCCCTGGACCTGGTTGATGCCTACATCCTGGGCGTGATCAACCTTGGCGCCGGCACCATCCACTTCCACCAGGATGCAGGGCAGTATCTGGATATCCAGGCCGAGCTGAACATCAGCGGCGGCGAACTGCATCTCTACGGCGGGACTCCAGGCGCTTACACATATCTCCCCAACGGCGGCAACGCCAGCCTGACCATGTCTGATGGCCTGCTTTACAGGCATGATGACGCGATCTACGTCTATGCCGCTAACGTCCTCACCAGCAACGTCACCGGCGGCATCATCCGCACCGACACGAGTTTCTTCTGCCTTCGCACAGATTTTAATCCCACTGGCGGAACGGTGGAACTCACCGGAACTACAGATGCCTCGCTCGCCATGTATGCCGGCAGCCTGTGGAATGTGAAGATCCGCAAAGGCAGCTTGGCCAAGGCAAATGATGGCGACGGCCAACCTGTGACTGTAATGGATAGAAACGGCGAACCGGTCACCCTCACCCGCAGCCAGACAGCCTCCCTGCTCAGCAACCTTGACTGCAACGGCAATCTTACCGTGGAAAGCGGTACCCTGACCTGCAACACCTGGGACATCACCTGCGATCAGGACATCTTGGTTTACGGCATCTTCAACGTCGATGAGGGGGCCTGCGTCTGGCTGACATCTGCCGACGGGACCTATGTTTATGATGGAGGCAGGCTGGAGGTGCTCGGAACTTCAGCCGCCCCAACCCTGATCAGCACATCGGTGGGCCTGTCATACCTGAATGTGTACGCGGGCGCCACCATCGCGGCGGAATTTGGCATCTTCGAACTTCTCTCATCCAGCGGTGTGAACGTGCATGAATCAGCAAACGTGGACCCCATCCATTCCTTCGCAAACTGTGTGTTTAGAAACGGACCGGCCGGGGGTACCCTGCTGACCCTAAACAATTCTCAGAACCTGTTGATCGCCAACGCCTCCTTCCCCACCAACGCAGGCGGCGGAGCTACCAACGTGCGCAAGACGGTTAACGAGGGCATAGTGAACCTGGCCAACGCCACGGGTGGTTTTGCCGGCGAGACCTATGACAACGACGATTACTTCAGAATCTTCTGGACCACCGCCACGGCCAGCCCGGACCTGCGGGTTCTAAAGGCCGTCTGGTCACCAGCCACCCCTGACCCCTATCTGGGCGACAGCCGCCAGGTTCAGGTCACCGTGGTCAACGCCAGCACCGGCGCCCTGGCTCAGAGCTTCTATCTGGACCTCTATTACAACCAGTCTTCAGCGCCATCTTCTTCAATGGCTGGAGACCGCTGGATGCGGATCCCATCTCTTCCCGCGGGCCTGCCTGTTGACTACATATTCATGGTTGCCAATTATGATGCCGGGCTCACGGGCCAATGGTTTTCCTGGCTGCAGATAGACACCGACCAGGAGGTTGCGGAAGCAATTGAAACCAACAACGTCTACGGCGCTTTCACCATCAACTGGCAGCCCCTGCCTGTCATCGATCCCCTGTCGATCAGCTACAATGCCGGTGATGACGACGTTGTCCTGGGCTGGACCTATCCCATCAGCGTCAACCGCTTCAACGTCTATACCGACACCGATCCCTACGGGCCCTTCACCACTTTGCTGGGCTATTCCTTCACCACCGAGTTCGAGGACACCACTCCCGGCCCATTGCGGCGCTTCTATCGTGTCAAAGCCGAACGCTTTCCTGTAAAAAAGGAGGAAACGCCCATCCGGGAACACAATTAACCCTTCATCCACATCGCACATTACAAGTCCCGCCTTTCACGACGGGACTTTTTTGCTGGTTCGGAGGCTGGGCTGGTGTGTGGCCAGCCATTTCACCCACTAATCGCTTGACGGATTTCTGCCTGTGGGGAGGCTTGTTTTTCCAGGCCGATTTTATACCGGCTTTAACGACAGACAACAAAGGATCAGATATGCAAAACATGAATCAACTGATGAAACAGGCCCAGAAGATGCAGCAGGAGATGCTGAGATCCCAGCAGGAACTGGAATCCAAGGTCTTCGCCATTACCACCGGCGGCGGTGTGGTCAAGCTGGAAATGACCGGCAAATACGAAGTACGATCCCTCACCATCGATCCCGAGGCAGTGAGCCCGGACGACGTGGAGATGCTGCAGGACCTGATCCTGGCGGCACTTAAGGAAGCTCACGCCCAGGTGGCCATGGCCTCGGAAGAGATCATGGGCAAAGTTACCGGCGGCATGAAGATCCCCGGGCTGATGTAGATGCTCGTTTCCCCCGCTCTGGAACGCCTGATCCAGTCCCTGAACCGCTTTCCCGGCATTGGCCGCAAGACCGCGCAGCGCCTGGCCTGGTTTCTGGTGAGCCAAAACAAGGATTTCGCCCTGGAACTGGCCGCCACCATCACCAGCACGGTGGAAAGCTTCACCAGCTGCGGCCTCTGCAACATGCTGGCCGAAAGCGATCCCTGCCCCTTCTGCGCTTCCGGCGAGCGTTCCGACGCCCTCCTCTGTGTGGTGGAAAGCACGGCCGACATCCAGATCATCGAAAACATGAACGACTACAGGGGACGCTATTTCGTGCTGGGCCATCTGCTCTCCCCCATCGACGGCTACGGCCCCGAGCAGATCCGCTCCGAACAATTGCTGGCCCGGATCGCCGCGCTGCGCCCAGAGGAACTGGTGCTGGCCCTCAAACCCTCTCCGGAAGGCGAGGCCACCATCCATTACCTATCCGAATTGCTGAAAGACAAAGGCGTTCAGGTTACCCGCCTCTCCACCGGCATCCCCTTCGGCGGCGACCTGGAATACAGCAGCCAGCTCACCCTCGCCAACGCCTGGAAACGGCGCTATCCGGTTTAAAACCATGTTCACAGGCATCATCCAGGCCACAGCCAAGATCCTCCGCGTGGTTCCCTCCGGCGGCGTTAAGATAGTCGCCATCCAGCGTCCCGCCGTGTTGGCAGAACTCCGGGAGGGCGCCAGCATCGCCTGCGACGGCATTTGCCTCACCGTTATCAGCTTCAACCAAGCCAGCTTCGAGGTGGAGGTGATGGCCGAAACCCTGGCCAAAAGCACCGCCGGGGCCTGGAACACCAACACCCTGCTCAATCTGGAACCCGCGCTCAAGCTTGGTGACCGCCTGGACGGACACTGGGTGCAGGGCCACATCGACCGCGTGGCCAAGCTGCTGGAAACCAGCACGAGAAGCGGCACCACCCGGCTGCGCTTTTCCCTCGACCCCCGCGACCGCGAACTGCTGGTGCCGCAAGGCTCCGTGGCCGTGAACGGCGTCAGCCTCACCCTCGCGGAACTCGGCCCCACATCTTTCAGCGTGGCCCTGATCTCCCACACCCTCCGGAATTCCAATCTCGGCCAGCTGGCGTCCGGGGCGTCCGTCAACCTCGAATACGACGTGTTCGGCAAATATGTGCGCGCGCTGCGCCAAAGCGGCTCTCTGAGCCTGGAAGGACTCAATGAAAAAGGTTTTTGACCTTATCCTGCTGCTGGCGCTGCTTTTGCTGGCTTCCTGCGGCAGCAAAAAAAGCCCCACCGGCGGCCCCGAGGATCTGGACCGTCCCGCCATCCTCAGTTCCCTGCCCGCGCAGTTTGGCCAGATCACGAACGGACGCCTCGAGATCAATTTCTCCAAGCCGCTGGACAAGAGTTCCGTAACCCAGGCGGTGTATATCTATCCTCCGGTGCAGGACAAGAAGATCAGCGTGGACAAGAGCACCCTGCTCATCCGCTTCAACGAGGAGCTTTTGCCGGACACGAACTACTACGTGACCGTGAGCACCAGGCTGAAGGACATCCGCGGCAATTCGCCCCTGGAAAACCAGACCCTCGTCTTTGCCAGCGGCCAGCTCAACCAACTTCAACTGGCCGGCACCGTGAGCTTTGAAGATGAGGCGGACGCGGCCTTGCCGGTGCAGCTGCGGCTGCTTTCCGCCGATTCGCTGAACGTGATCAGCACTGTTTCCCGCGGCCCGGCCTACGCCCTGGAAACCCTCAATCCCGCGTCCTATCTGCTCCGCGCCTACATCGACAAAGACCGCAACAACCGCCACGACCCGGACAGCGAACCCTTCTTTTCCGCCAGCGTGAACCTGCGGCGTTCCCAAAACCTGGACATCACCCTGGCCTATGCCGACAGCACCCGGCCCGTGATGAAACTCGCCCAGGCCCGGCACCAGCGCGAAGTGGAGATACTTTTTTCCGAACCCCTGTCCGGCTACGACTCCGTGAAACTGAACCGCCTGGATAACGGCGGCGAGCTCCCTGTCCTGATCACCAGCCTTGCCGGAGACAAACTCACCCTGCTCACCGGGGTCCAGGAAGCCCAGGAATACCGCGTCGAGGTCCGCGGCGCGCGAGACGCCCGGGGCAACAGCACTCCGGTGGACAAGGCCGATTTCCGCTCCTCCCAGATCGCCGATACCGCCGCGCCTACCGTTTTATCCAGCACCCCCCGCAACGGCACTTCCGTGAATACCCTGGAACCAACTCTGGAAATACGTTTTTCCGAAACCATCCCCGCCTCCGCGCTGAAAGCCACGCTCAAGGCCGCGGAAGCCAACGCGGAAATCGCCATCACCCTTGGCGGCGCCGATACAGCCACCTACACCTTCAAACCCACGCGCGCCCTGCAAAACTACCGCTCCTATGTCCTCACCGTCTCCGCCGCCGATATCAGCGGCAACAAACTGGCCGAGGAATATAAACTGAACTTCCTGCCCCTGCTGAGAACCCCATAGCAGCTCTGTTGTCCCGCGGAAGGTCGACGTCCCCGTCGACCACAAACCCGCGAGGCTTTGCATAACACACATCCACACCTTGGTGGCATCCAGGGTTCCAGCATCAGAGAAAGCTCCTCCGGAGCTTGGTCGACGGGGACGTCGACCTTCCGATCCAGGGCCCGGTCTTCTTCTTTCTCCATTTTTCCCTGGACAAGCGGCTGAATGTTACCCACTATAGATAAAGAGCGGAAAGGGGTATGGGGCGTCAGAAATCTGGCGAATCCTGGGGGTTCGGCCCTTAGCCCCTTCCCCTTCGCCTCCCCTTGACTTCCCGCACACTTCCCGCCTGTTAGGCGGGAAGTGTGCGGGAGGCGGAAGAGGGGTGAACAGGCTGGGGCAAAGGGCGGGTCAAAGGATTTACCGGTGGCTGAAGCCCGCCGGAGATCGTCTATCTTGTTGTAACGCTGGAGGTAACGGTGGCTGAAGCCGCCGCCTGACATGAAAAGTATGGCTCATGTTCAAATAGAGTGGGTGCCGTAATCCCAGCGCAGGCCGGGATCCAGAAAAGCCCCGTGGCGCAAGATCCCGATCCTGCGAAAAGCCAAAACGCAGCATTGGCATGCTGCGCTACGAACCGGACAAAAGACCTGGATTCCAGCCTGCGCTGGAATGACGGATAGGATACTAGAGTTTACCCACCATAAATGAACTTGAGCCATAAGTATGGCTCTCTTTCCAACCGAGTGGCTTAGCCCGGAGGGCGACATACCAAAGCGAGGGTGTGAAGTGACCGGGGACCCCGCGGAGGAGCGCAGCGATGCCGTGGGGCGGGAACGAAACCACTCGTAAGAGTGATAAACGGAGGATCGAGCCCCTTGCGGGCGCCAGAACCGCGGGGATGGATTCCTGTCGCCCACAAGGGGCTTCTCACTTTGTTGTTGCTCTCGTTAAGAGGGGCTTACGCTCCCTCGCTATGATCTGTCGCCCTCCGGGCTGGATAACAACGAATTACCCACCCGGTTGGAAAAAGAGCCGAAGGGGCCAAAAACCAAGTACCAAGAGCCAAGAAGCAATCAATTTATAGTCCTGCAGACACGGAACCCGTAGTAGCTGTAGCCGTCGCACGGATCGCCGTTACCACGGTACGACACCCGGCAGCCAGTTGCACCGTTGTCCCAGAAGCCACCGCGCAACATACGGTATGAGCCCGTACTCGGACCCTGGGGATCATGGCCCGGACTTGTGGCATAGTAAGCGCTGTCATACCAATCCCAGCACCATTCCCAGACGTTGCCGCTCATATCGAAGAGACCCAGTTCATTGGCCTGTTTGGATCCCACCGGATGGGGTTGCCCTCCGGAATTGCCACTATACCAGGCAACCGCGTCAACTTGATCAGAGCCGGAGAATTGGAAACCGCGGCCATATTTCCCGCCCCGGGCCGCGTACTCCCACTCCGCCTCGGTGGGGAGCCTGAAACCGTTGGCCGACCAATCTGCCTCAATGATCTGTGACCGGAGACTGCCGCCTTCTCTCAGGGTTCGATAACAAGGCCGCAAGCCCGACTGGACGCTCAAGCGATTGCAGAATTCGACCGCATCATTCCACGATACTGAATCAACGGGAAGATCGTGGCCTCGAAACCGAGATGGGGAGACTCCCATGATTTTAATCCACTCCGCTTGCGTAACTTGATACATGCAGATATAATATGGCGACAAAGTCACCGCATGGACTGGTTTTTCATCAGTATTGCCCTGCTCTGAGCCCATCATGAAAGTGCCGCCTTCGATGAGGACCAGGTTGGTGTGCAGATTTTCGAATTGTTTAGGAATGGGGATCGTTGACGCTGGAGATAATGGCGGTAAAACTTGTAATGGTACTGATGCCTGAGGTATGGGAGCTACAGCATTTTCGCCAAATCCGGGCGGGCGCAGATTTCTGTCCTTGATGGTGCATGACCTCAGCAGAGCCATGGCCGCTTCGGAGATGTGGGGATAAACGGCCCGCGGGTCGGGGATCTCTTCCGTGACGATCTTGTGCTGGATCACGTATTCGCTGTCGGTGTCGGCATTGAAGGGCAGGCGGCCGCTGAGCATTTCGTAGAGCACCACGCCGGCTGAATAGACGTCGCTGCGGGCATCGATGTCTTTCACCGCCATCACCTGTTCCGGGCTCATGTAGTGCATGGTGCCCAAGCGTGTGCCGGTGCGGGTGAGGTGGCCTTCCGAAAGCAATCTGGCGATGCCGAAATCCATCATCAGCACGTGGTCGGCATTGGCGGGATCGACCATGATGTTGGAGGGTTTCACGTCGCGGTGGATGATGCCCTTGGCGTGGGCGGAGGCCAGGGCGGCGGCGATCTGGTCAAAGATCCGCAGGGCGCGCTGTTCCGGGACGGGGCCCGTGCGGTCGATCAACTCGCGCAGAGTGATGCCGGGAGCGTATTCCAGCACCATATAGTAGTCTCCGGCCTCGGCGAAAAAGGCGAGGATGCCCACGATGTTCGGATGCTTGAGTTTGGCCTGGATGCGGGCCTCGCTTTGGAAGCGGGCGGCGAAATCAGCGTCCTGGGTGAGCAGGTTGTTCAGCCGTTTGATGGCCACCTCGCGGTCCAGCATGTCATCCCGGGCCAGCCACACCTCACCCATGCCGCCGCTGCCGATCAGGCGCACGGCCTCGTAATCGCGAATTTTAACGCCGGGTGACAATTGCATGTCCCCTCCCTTTATGATTGGGGTTGATTATCCGCTGAGCGGAAAACCGTCAAGGAAAATCCCAGTTGGGGCTGCCGGTTGCTGAAGCCGTCGCCTTCCGTCTTGACAGGGAAAGGGATCGACACCCGGACAACTCCTGATGGATCGATCAATCTTTGGTTCCCTCTCAGGCAAATTGCGGATATTCCAGGCCGGACCGACTGGGATCACATCCGCGAACGCACCACCCGCAGCCCGAGATTGTAATATTTGGTGGTGCTAAGGTCCATGTTGCGGAAGGCAACGCGGTTGAGGGTGCTGTCGTAGTTCCAGGAGCCGCCCCGCAGGGTTCTCTGGGTGCCGTGGTCCGGGCCGCGCGGGTCGCTGTAGGCCCCCCAGCTGTAGTAGGCGGGATCATACCAGTCCCAGCACCATTCCCAAACGTTGCCGCTCATGTCGTAAAGGCCCAGCTCGTTGGGATCGCGGGAGCCCACGCGGTGGGACTTTTGGCCGGAATTATGGCTGTACCAGGCCACTTCTGCCAAAGAGTTGGAGCCAGAGAAGCTGAAACCCCGGCCCCGGGCACCTCCGCGGGCGGCATATTCCCACTCGGCCTCGGTGGGCAGGCGGTAGCCGTTGGCGCCGAAATCACAATAGAGATCGTCCATATAGCCTCTGTAACAGGGTTGGAGGCCTTCCCTGATGCTGCGGTTGTTGCAGTAATTGACGGCGTCTTCCCAGCTGATGCGCTCCACGGGATGGTCTGGACCCGCATTGTAAGCGGGATTGTGGCCCAGCACCGAGCTCCATTCGGCCTGGGTGACCTCGTGGCGGCAGATGTAAAAGGGGGAAACCTGCACCTGGTGCACCGGCTGTTCATTGGCGTTGACGCCGTTGGCGCCCATGTGGAAGGTGCCGCCGGCCACATAGATGAAATCCGGGCCCGCGGGCATGTATTTTTCCACCGTTTTGGCAGCCAGCGGCGCCACTTCCACTCCGGCCGTGTCCGTGCCAGCAACAGACCCGGGTTGGACGGGCCAGTCCGTTTGGACGGGTGAGGTGGCGTAACGGTAGAGCAGAAAGGCGATCAGGCCGATCAGGAGGAGGTAGATGTACCAAAAGTCCAGCCAGGTTTTGGCGCGTTTGGGGGGATCCTCCAAAACCAGATCCTCATCCGCGGCGGAGGGGAAATCCTTTCCCGGCGCGGACCCCATAACGCCCTGGGAGCCGTGATCCGCCAGATTCAGCGCGTTGGCGATCCTGGCGAGGCGGAAATCGCGGTTTTTCTGGGTGAGGCGACGCAGCAGAAAGACGGTGGCATCGCTGATGTAAGGATAAACTGAGCGGGGGTCCGGAAGCTCCTGGGATACGATCTTGTTCTGGATGCTGTAGTGGCTTTCGCTGTTCGGATCGAAGGGCAGGCGGCCGCTGAGCATTTCGTAGAGGACCACGCCGGCGGAATAGATGTCCGTGCGCTGATCAAGGTTTTCCTGCGAAAGCACCTGTTCGGGGCTCATGTAGGAAGTGGAACCCACCACCGATCCGGGCCGGGTGAGATGCCCGTCCTCCAGCAGCCGCGCGATACCGAAATCCATCACCTTCACGGCGTCGCTGTTTTGCGTGTCCACCATGATGTTGGCCGGCTTCACGTCCCGGTGGATGATCCCCTTGTTGTGCGCGTAAGCCAGGGCCTCCACCAGCTGGCGGAAAATGCCCAGAGCGCGACGCTCCGGGATGGGTCCGGTGCGTTCTATCAGTTCCCTGAGGGTGATGCCGGGCGCGTATTCCTGCACCATGCAATAATCGCCCCGCTCTTCAAAAAAGGACAGCAGGCCAACGATGTGGGGATGGCTGAGCCGGGCCTGGATGCGGGCCTCATTCTGAAAGCGGGCGGCAAAAGCCTGGTCCTGGGTGAGCCGAACGCTGATCAGCTTCACCGCCACCAGACGGTCCAGCATGGTTTCGCGGGCCAGCCACACTTCGCCCATGCCGCCGCTGCCGATGAGGCGGATGATCTCGTAATCGCGAATTTTGGCGCCGGGTAACAGTTGCATCTCCACTCCTTTCTGACTGGGCGTTGATTATCCATTGAAGGGAAAAGCGTCAAGGGAAAATCCTCAGGGTACTTTTACTGAGACCTTACACACCAGATGGAGAAAGCCCGGAACGAGGGGTCCCGGGCTTTGGGAGTGTCTTATGAGAAGGATTATTTGCAGAGCACCATTTTGCGGAACTGGGAGAACGTCCCCGCGCTCATGCGGTAGAGATAAACCCCGCTGGAGAGCGGCACCCCGTTGCGGTCGCGGCCATCGAAGGCAAGGCTGAATTGGCCGGGGGCACTATGTTCCTTGTGATAAGACCGCACGATCTGGCCGCGCTGGTTGTAGATATCGATCACCACCGGCGCGGGTTCCGCCAGGCTGTAAGACAGCGTGGTGCTGGGATTGAAGGGATTGGGGTAGGCCGGACCGAGCGCCGTGACCAGAGGAATGGAGGGTGTGCCGGAACCCACAGCCGCGTAAGCGATGGAAATGGGGCCGTGGTAGTCCACGGTTCCGTCCAGATCGGAGTTTTGCAGCCAGTAGTAATAGGTTCCGTCCTCTTGGATCTCTGCGTCCGTGAAGATGTAGGTCTGCTGCTGCGAGGTGTTGGTGGCCTGGATCAGTTCGCTGACCGTGGTGGCAGTGGCCAATTCCTCATTGCTGTTGCGCAGCACGTAAAAGCCCTGCACACCAGTCTCGGTCTGGGTTACCCAGGTGAGGTTCACATAGTTGTCCGCGGAGATGGCGGCGGTGAAGGAGGAAAGCTCGATGGGATTAACTGGTTCGTAGTAATCCCCGGCCACAAAGTCATCCACCATGAAAGCAAAGGCATCATTGGAAACACACTGAATGGCGATGTAGGCTGTCGTGTTCGCGCAGGACGGGGGCAGCGCGTATTCGTAGAGGGTCCACTCGGTGGGAGCTTCCACGTAGGTGGTAGCGCTACCGGCAAGATAGTTGGTGAAACTGGTGTAGGCGTTGCCGGTGGTCGAATAAAGCACTTTGAAGCGCTCCAAGCCGTACTGATCCGTGATGGACTTGGCAAAGAAGCTGATACGGGGCGAATCTCCGAAGCTGAGGGCGGGCGAGATCAACCAGTCGTTGTTGGGAGGGGTGGTGGCGGCAAAGCAAGCCGCGTATTTGGTTCCCGAATAGGGTTCGTAGTCTCCAGTCAACGCGGGAGTGGTACTGGCCGGATTGAAGATGATGTAGGATCCTGTGTATCCGGAGTTGGTGAAGGTAACGCCGTCGATGCCGTAGGTGGCGTATCCGTCTCCGTCATATAGAGTCCAAGGAGCAAAGGTCAGCGCGAAATTTGTGTAAGTGTCATAATAATCCTCGTGAACTTCTTCCACAGCAAATCCACGCAAGGGGATCGCGTAAGTCGCCTTGTCTTGCGCGCGGGGTTTCAGGTCTCGCACAAAACAGTCCGCGTGTTTGTGTCCTTCGGCGTGAGACCTTCCGATCCGGGTAGCACCGGTCAGGGTGTTGGTGAAATCGACTTGGGGGATAATCACACTCCCCTTGGCGGTGTTGTCCACGATCTGCAGATTGGCTGTTTTTTCACCGTAGGCCGAGGAGGCCTGAGGTTCGAATTTTACTGTCCAGGAGGCGGTTTGGCCGTGGATCAGGTTGATGGGATAAGTGTTGTCGTCGACGAGAGTAAACTGGCCAGGATCGATGCCGGTCAAAGAAACAGCACCAGAATTGATCGTCAGGGTCGAACCCGCCATGTTTCCCACCTCGAAAAGGTGCGGAGTGCAAACACTGCTGCCCTTAAGCGCCAAGCCGTAATCGAATTCAGTATCGGAGAACCCCATCAGAGGATTAGGCAGGATGCCGGAAATGCTGATGTCGTCCACCGCCGCGGGGGGTTGGTTCGCGGTTGAGTTGTTATTTTTCCAAGAGAATATCAACAACTGGACCGTGTCGGAGACATTGTTGTTCAAGGTGATGGCTGGGGTCTGCCAGGTCGTACCCTGTCCGTTGTATGGCCCCCCGATCCGGTAGGTGGTGCTGAAAGCGGTGCCTGCCGTGGGAAGAATGTTCAGGTCCAGATCCACCAGAAATACTTCCAGCACATCGTAAGTAGCCTGCCCATTGGATTTCCAGGCGAAATTAAGCTGGTAGCTGTTTCCGGGAGGGAAATAAACGGGAGCGTAGAGATGGGAAACAGAAGTGGCGGTGCGGGTGTAGGCATTTACCAACGTGCTGCTGCTGTTAGTGATGTAGGCGCAGTAGGGCGAGCTTCTATAGGTGGCGTTGGCGATGGTCCAGAAATTAGTTTGATTTGCCTGGGCCGCGTACCAGTCATTGAGGTCGCCGTCCCAGTTTTCCGCGAAGAAAGTGATCCGTTCAGTGCCGTCGGCCAAGGTGGTGGCCTGAGCTGTCACTCCTGGGGAATAGGCCACGGCTTTGGCGCTGTCGTCGCCCACGGACCAGGCTTTGTAATAGTAGGTGGTAAAGGGTGAGCGTCCGGTATGGCTGTAGCTGGTGTTACTGCCGTTGTAGAGAACGGTGCCGCCGCCGGTGATGCTGTTGCCGGCCGAATAAGTGGTCCCCGCGATAGGCGCTCCGAAAGTGCCGGTGGCGCTCCAGGCAACCATAACGTTATTATTGGCGGCGTTTTGGGTCCAAGCCAGATCTATCTGGGTAGTGCTGGCGGCTGTGGCCGTGAAAGTGATGGGGTCTTCGACCGATACAAGATTCAGACTGTTCAAAGCGGCTTCAAGATTGATCAATCCGTAGCCGGTGTACATGTCCCAACCCACGGAAGCGCCGATGGTCATGTCGGTGGCAGTGCTGGTGATGATGGTCCTGATCTCGGCCGGAGTGAGGGTGGGATCCTGGGAAAGCAGTAACGCCACGGCGCCGGCGGCATAGGGGCAGGCACAGGAAGTGCCGCCAAAATACCAGTTGTAATCGCCATTCGCCCATCCTGCAGTGCCTTGAATATCCGTGGAGGGAAGTTCAGTTGGGGCCATGATGTCCACAGCTAGCCGGTCGTCCTGGGTGGCGGAACCGTAGCAGGAGCCGTAATATAGCACTCCGTCCGAGGAGGTGAAGCTCTTTCTTTCGCCTTCCGGCGCGGCGGCACCCACGCTGATCACATACTGGTTGTTGGAGGGATAACCTATGGCGTTCTGAGTTTCATTGACTCCTGTACCCATATAGGCAGGATCATAATAGTTGCCTGATGAAGCGAGAATCACCACTCCAGCGTTGTTCGCGTAGGTGAGGGTCGGATCGACTGTGGGGTCGGATGAGATACCCTGGGCGCCCAGGCTCATGCTGATCACGTGGGCTCCGTTGTCCGCCGCGTGGGTTATGGCATTGGCGATTGCTGTAAAGGTCATGCCGCCGGTGGCGCTGGCCACCTTGAGGGGCATGATGCTGCAACCTCCGGCGCTGCCGACCACACCGAGGTTGTTGTTGGCCTTGGCAGCCGCGATTCCGGCTGCCTGGGTGCCATGGCCGGCATCCGGCGCATCGTCCATGGGGTTGTTGTCGCCCACGCCGTAGTCGTAACCCGCCACCAGAGTGAGATCCGGATGGCTGGTGTCCACTCCGGAGTCGATGATGGCGATCACGATACTGGAATTGCCGTATCCATAATTCCAAGCTTCCTCAGCGTGGGTGTCCCAGCCTGGGGTTCCCACCGCGGGACCGGTATAATCGTAGGTGCTTACTTGCCAGGAAGGGAACTGGCCGGTGTTGTTGTGGCCCCAGTTGTCACCGTAATAGGTATCGTTGGGCACGGCCTGAGTGTAGGCGTAGTATTCCAGGCTGGCGTCCTCAACCTCGGGATCGGTCAGGAAATCCGCCAAGGTTGTCTGCACATCCGTGCTGCCGTCCAGCATGATGATGAACCAGCGGTCGAAGCCGGTGGTTTGTTCCCAGGCGGTGTCATTCACCCGGCGGTGGGCCCGTTTGAGTTTGTTCCCGCCGTTGCGGGCCATTTTCTCGTCCAGGCTCCTGATGCCAAAGCTGGTTTTTTCGGTGTTCAGGTCCTGGGGCAGGTCAGCCAGGTTTTTGGCTTGAGTGGTGAGTTTGACCTTGATGCGGTCATTGGCAAAAGCCGGTTGTTCGCCGTCCTTTTGCATCCTTGCAGCAGCCGACAGAATCATACCCATGCAGATAAAAACCGAGAGTAGAAGCAACATCTTACGCATGGCGGTTCTCCTTGATAATCCTGAGGGTAGTGGATCTGGCTGTTTGATATCTGTCAAGGAAAAATTTCCAGCCCGAGGCCATCAAGAGAAATAAAGCAAAGGCGGAAGCCAAGTTCCGCCCTTGCATTGAATGGTGGGAAGCGCGCCAGCCGGGATCCAGTTGACGCTTTGCCATGCTATGGCAGAAGCAATATTTTCTCGCTTCCCGTGTTCTGGCCCTGGACCCAGGCAAGCAGATAGATGCCCGCCGCGAGGCGTTTCCCCGAGCCGTCTTTGAGGTCCCAGCTGTATTCCGTTCCGGATCTCACCTGGATGCTGTCGAGCAGTTGGCCTTTCAGGTTGAAAATCTTGAGTTCGGCTTCCTGTCCGGCTTTGCCGGAGAGGGTGAGCCGGGCCAGGTTCACCGCGGGATTGGGGTGGACCGACAACACCGGCACCGGCACGGCCAGATCGTCCTGAGCCGCGGTGGTGGGTGAGAGGATGAAATTGGCCGAACCGACGGAGTTGACCTGGGTGGCGTTGAAATAGAAGTTGGAGGGCACAACGTTGGTGACGGAGATGGCGGTGGTATTGCCAACAGCGGTGAAAGCCAGCTTCAGCAGGGTTCCGGACCCGGTGAAGCGGGGATCCGCATCGCAGCTGATCGACAGGCTGCCGGGTGAGTTCTGGACCACGCTGGGCTCCAGGCCTTCGCTGAGCGTTCCCGCGGCATCGCTGCCCGCGAATTCAAGCTTGGAGGGATCGTAGGCCAGATCGAACTGATAGTGGCCAACGTTCCAAGAGGGAAGCAAGTAGCTGCTGCGCAGCTCCGTGATGCCGGTCTGCTGATAGCCGAGATGCATCACATTGGTCATGCTGATCTGGCTTTGGGCCAAAGAGGCCACCGGCGCTGCCACCGCCACCATCAGATACTGGGTGTTGGTGACCGCGCTGCTGTTGTATTGCATGCCCAGAATGTCGAAGAGGAAATCTCCCGCGTCCCGGGGCAGGAAGGTGAAGGTGGCCAGATCTCCGCCTCCGACAAGGGCGGCGGCACCATTCCAGCTCACCAGCAAATTGCCCGGTTCCGTTTCGGTGACCGTAAGCGTTCCCTGCTGCGAGATGGTGCTGGCAGTGGAGGATGAGACGAAATCCACGTAAGTGTGGTCGTAAAAGAGGGTGAATTCGTAGTGGTTCACGTTCCAGTCCCCGAGGAGGGGATTGGTGTTTACGGAGAGGGTGAAGGGGTTCCCGACCGTTTCTCCGCCGGGGGTTTCCAGCTTCACGCGGGTATTGGCGATGCTGTAGTTTTCCGGGATGGTGTTCACGATGGCCGAGTTCCAGTCGTTGAAATCGCTGCCACCGGGATTGATGCCGTTCATGTAGTAATAGCCGTTGTACGAGCCGCTCCAGCCGAAGTTGAAGTGGTAATAGGCGGAGCTTTGATATCCGTCGATCACGAAGGCGTGGCCGCCGCTGCCGTGGCCGCTGTAGTAGATGGGGCTGCCGTTATCCAACTGGTCTTGCAGCAAGGAGTTCCACTGATCATCGGAGTAACTCGACCGGTTTTGGATGGTGGCCGCGGGGTAGCGGAAATTGTTGGCCATGGCCCAAGCGGCATCAGCGCTCTGAGCTCCGGAGCCGTCTGGCGCGTAACTCATGTCCACCGCCACTCCGCAGTGATAGAGCAGGGTGGCAACGGGGAGGTTGGAAGCGCCCACGGAATTGGGCATTTCGTCCCAGAGATAGGTGGTGGCACCGAAATTCGCGGTCTGATAGCCGTAGCCCTGTGCGTAATAGGTGTTGCTGCCCACACCGGTCTGAGGATGATTCCAGTATTTCATCACCATGCCCATGGCCGTGGCCACGCAGCCGGCATAAACGTGTCCGCCGGGACCAGCTTGATCCAAGGGGCAGAGCTCGTTGTAGGGCCAACCCTGGTCCCAGTCCGTGGCCATGAGGGGTTCCACAGAGCGATCCCGGTATCCTGAGATGGCAATGTTTCCCGAGGTCAGGTCCTGCCAAAGCTGACGGTTTTCCGGAATGACCAGGCCGCTTGCAGACAAAGCTTCGATCTGCGCGGCGTAGAGCGACGCCCATTCCAGAAAGGCAGGGGGGAATGTGCCGACCGAGGCCTGGGGCGCGCCGGAATAGGCCAGCACCGGAACGGAGTTGTCATCAGCCGCCAGCAGCACAAAACCACCATCGCTAAACTTGGCCAGATAGAGCTGGGGCAGAATTGCTGATTTGCTGTCATAACTCATGGCTGAGGGAGCAAACTCTCCAGCCCTGTAAGCCAGCAATTCAGCGGTCTGAGCAGGGACGCGCGTGCCCCGCATGGTGTTTTCCTGCCATGCCCGGACGGCAATGGCGGCCGTTTCCGGCTGGATGATATCAGCCCTGGCCGGAACGGACAGCAAGCCCGCCAGCAGGCACAGGAGCAGCATTTTGTTTATCTGTGTGAAAACGTTCATCGTTCCTCCATATCCATTATATGCAATTTGGCCGCCATAAAGACCATTAATTTCGGCTCTCTGTCAAACTGGCCATCATGCACAACAAGGCGGAACCGAAATTCCGCCTTGCAGTTTTGACAAGAGTTGAAACGGGTCAGAACCTCAGATGGGCGTAGGCTTTGTTGGCATCGGCCATCTTGTGGGTGTCTTCGCGTTTTTTGATGGAAGCGCCTTCTTTCTTGTAGGCGGCGATGAGCTCGGCGGCCAGGCGTTCGATCATGGTCTTTTCGCTGCGGGCGCGGGAGTAGCTGATCAGCCAGCGGAAAGCCAGGGCACGGCCGTTTTTCTCGTTCACTTCCAGAGGGATCTGGTAGTTTGATCCACCCACGCGGCGGGAAACGACCTTGACCATCGGGCGCACGTTTTCGAGGGCGGTTTTGAAGACTTCCAAAGGTGGCTGCTTGGTCTTTTCCGCGATGATGTCGAAAGCGCCGTAAACGATCTTTTCGGCTATGCTCTTCTTGCCTTGCTTCATCAGGCAATTCATGAACTTGGAGACGATCACGTCGTTATATTTGGGATCCGGAAGCACTACACGGACGACAGCTTTTTTCTTTCTGGGCATGGCTCATTCCTCCGTTTACTTCTTGGCCTTGGGCCGTTTGGTCCCGTATTTGGAACGCGAATTGACGCGTTTTTCGACTCCGGCGGAATCCAGGGCTCCGCGCACGATATGATAGCGAACGCCGGGGAGGTCTTTAACACGGCCCCCGCGAACCAGCACGATGCTGTGTTCCTGCAGGTTGTGGCCTTCTCCGCCGATATAAGCTGTAACTTCAAATCCGTTAACCAGACGGACACGGGCGACTTTGCGCAAGGCCGAGTTCGGTTTTTTGGGCGTCGTCGTGTAAACACGAGTGCATACTCCGCGCCTTTGCGGACATCCCATAAGCGCCCTGTTCTTCTTCTTCTTCTCGATCTCGGTTCTGCCTTTTCGAATCAGTTGATTGATCGTTGGCACTGATTTACCTCCATGGTGGTTGTATGTTTGGGTTTAGAAATTGTAAAAATCATCCGCTTCCTCATCCTGGCTGGGATGGGCAAAGTGATCGATGATCTGGGCGACCGTATCGCCGTTGTTCACGGCTTCCTCGATCTGGGTGTTGTAGATCCTGGTACCGGTTCCCACGGGGATGCGGTGGCCTAAAATGATGCTTTCCTTGAGGCCTTCGAGGCGGTCGATCCTGCCTTCGATGGCGGCTTTGGTGAGAACCTTGGTTGTTTCCTGGAAAGACGCGGCGGAAAGCCAGCTGTCTGTGAGCAGCGAGGTTTTGGTGATGCCCAGCAGCAGCTGTTCAAACTGCGCGGGCGTTTTGCCGAACTGGATGATCTCGCGGTTCTCTTTTTCCACTTGGATCTTGTCCACAATGTCACCTTCAAGGAAGGAAGTGCTGCCACTGTCTGTGATGCGAACTTTCTTGAACATCTGGCGGATGATCACACTGACATGCTTGTCGTCTATCTTCACGCCCTGCTTGCGGTAGATCTCCTGCACTTCGTTGAGGATCATCAGCTGGGCTTCGATGATACCCTTCACCAGCATGTCGTGAGGGTCGAAAGGACCGTCGGACAAGGCATCACCGCTTTCCACGTGGTCACCCTGGTGAACGATGATGCGTTTCCCGGAAGGGATGGAATATTTGCGGCCGGCCAAAGGCTGACCTTTTTTCACCATGTCTCCGTCGTTGACAATGCTTTCCTGCAGCGGTGGGATGGGCATGATCCTGCCACAGAGCGGGGCACCAGCTTTCACGCTGTCCTCGCTGTTCACGATGATCTGCAGTCCTTTGGGGATTTCATACACCGCGGGCTGCTTGGCATTGCGCTTGGCGACCGAGACCAACTTCTTCTTGTTTTCCTCGATGATGGTGACCTTGCCGTCCTTTTCCGTGTAAACGGTCTTGTCGGTGAGGATGACCACCTGATGCAGATAATCGTCGGATTGGACCAGCACCTTGCCGTCCACCGGCGCAACAATGCCGTTGGCCGGGGTCACGAAGATGTCGCGTCCAGTCTTTTTGAGTCCGCCGATGGTAACGATCCCCTCGATGTCAGAGATCTTGGCCTTGTCTTTGGGTACGCGGGCTTCGAAGAGGTCCTGCACGCGGGGCAGGCCACCCGTGATGTCGCGCTGTTTAATGGTCATGCGTGACGTCTGGCCCAAGATATCGCCGGTATGCACGAAACTGCCGTCCTCCACGCGCACCACCAGTCCGGCAGGCAGGGGCACCTGCACCGCGCTGCCGTCTTCGCTCACGATGCGGAACTGCGGTTGTTTCTTGCGGTCCTTGGATTCAATGATGGTGATGTCTCGGGAGAAGGTGATGTCGTTGTATTCCTCCCTGAAGGTGATGTCCTTGATGAAGTTTTCATAGTGGAGCACACCTTTGGCTGTGGAAATGAGAGGATTGTTGAACTGGTCCCAACTGAGCAGCTTGGTGTTGAGGGCTATCTTTTGGCCGTCGCGCACATGCACCGTGGCCGCGTATTCCACTTTGTATTCTTCCAGGACCTTGCTCTCGTTCTCTTCGTCCAGCACCAGGATGCGGCCCAGATGACTGACAGAGATCAGCTGGTTGTCGATGTTCGAAACCGTGTTCATCCTGTCGAATTTCACGATACCGTCGTGGTTGGAGGCCACTTCCGCCATCTCGGTAGCGGTGGAGGCCGCACCACCGATGTGGAAGGTGCGCAGCGTAAGCTGCGTGCCTGGCTCACCGATGCTCTGAGCGGCAATGATGCCCACGGGATCACCGATGGTGGCGGGCTTTTGGGTGGCCAGGTTGCGCCCGTAACATTTGGCGCAGATGCCACGCTCTGCCTCACAGGTGAGCACCGAGCGCACATGCACCGAGATGATGCCGTGGTTTTGAATGGTGCGGGCCATCTTGTTGCTGATCTCCTGGCCGCTGTGAACCAGGATCTTGCCGGTGACGGGATCGACCACGTCATCCACCGCAGTGCGTCCCTGAATGCGGTCGGAGAGAGTGGTCACCACTTCGTTCCCTTCCTTGAGCACGCTCATGTGCACGCCGCGGCCGGTGCCACAGTCGTCCAGGGTGATGATGGCGTTTTGGGCCACGTCCACCAGACGGCGGGTGAGATATCCGGCGTCGGCTGTTTTCAGGGCTGTATCGGCCAATCCCTTGCGGGCGCCGTGAGTGGAAACGAAGTATTCCAGCACGGTCAAGCCATCCCGGAAGTTCGACTTGATGGGGGTTTCGATAACGTCGGCCCCACCGGTGGAACCTATCTTGGAAGGTTTGTCCATCAGTCCGCGCATGCCGCCCAGCTGTTTGATCTGGTCTTTGCTGCCGCGGGCCCCGGACTTGAACATCATGTAGATGGAGTTGAGGCCGTTTCTGCTGTGGGAAAGGTCTTCCATCATTTCATCGGTGACCCGGACGGTGGTCTTTTTCCACAGGTCGACGATCCGGCCAAAGCGCTCGCTTTCCGTGATCCCGCCTTTTTGGTGGAGGTCGAAGACCTTCTTCACGTCTTCCTCGGATTCGGCGATGATCTCGTCCTTGCGCTTGGGCACCACGATGTCGCTGAAACTGAAGGTCACTCCGGCCCGGGTGGCGTAGCCAAATCCAACCTCTTTGAGATGGTCGAGGAACTGGGCGGTGCGCCACTGTCCCACGGCGTCGAAACAAAGCATGGCCAGATCGTTGAGTTTGCCTTTGTCATAGGTGATGTTTTGGAAGCCAACCTCGCGCGGTATCACCTGGTTGAAGATGACCCGTCCCACGGTGGTGACGATGAAATTGCCATCCACTTTGACCCGGATCCAGGTGTGCAGGTCCAGATTGCGCCTGCCGATCACCTCTCCCTTCACGGAGTAGTTTTGCTCCTCGGATTCATAGGCGGCGATCACTTCGTCTGTGTTGTAGAAATGGCGCATGGTGGAGACCTCCGCGGGCGGGGGAAACTCTTCCATGGTGAGGTAGTAGCAACCCAATACAATGTCCTGGTTGGCCGCCATGGCCAGCCTGCCGTTCGAGGGCAGCAGCAGATTGCGGGTGGAAAGCATCAGCACCCTGGCCTCGATCTGCGCTTCATGCGAGAGCGGCACATACACACCCATCTGGTCACCGTCGAAGTCGGCGTTGAAAGGAACGCAGACCATGGGATGCAGCTGGATGGCTTTGTTGTCCGTGAGCACCGGCATGAAGGCCTGGATACCCAGGCGATGCAGAGTGGGCGCGCGGTTCAGCAGCACGGGGTAATCGCGGATCACATCTTCCAGGATGGACCAGATCTCGGGTTGCTTTTTCTCGATGAGTTTCTTGGCGTTTTTGACCTTGTCGACCTCGCCCATTTTTTGCAGGCGTTCGATCAGATAAGGTTTGAAAAGCTCCACGGCCATATCTTTGGGTATGCCGCACTGGTAGAGCTTCAGTTCGGGGCCGACGGTGATCACGGAACGGCCCGAATAGTCCACGCGTTTTCCCAGCAGGTTCTGACGGAAGCGGCCCTGCTTGCCCTTCAACTGGTCGGTGAGCGATTTCAGGGGCCGGTTGCCTCTGCCCCGCACCGGGCGTGGTTTACGGGAATTGTCGATCAGGGCGTCCACCGCTTCCTGCAGCATGCGCTTTTCATTGCGCAGGATAACCTCGGGGGCGCGGATGTCCAGCAGCTGTTTCAGCCGGTTGTTGCGGGTGATCACGCGGCGGTAAAGGTCGTTGAAGTCCGCGGTGGCAAAGCGTCCGCCTTCCAGCGGTACCAACGGCCTGAGCGTCGGCGGCAGCACCGGCAGGGCTTGCAGGATCATATTTTCGGGCTGATTGCCGGATTTGATGAAGGCATCCACGATCTTGAGCTTGTTGATCAGTTTCTGCTTGTGCAGGGTGGCCTTCTCCATTTTCAGCCGGGAGCGGATGTTCAGGGCCTCATTGTGCAGGTCAATGCGGGAAAGCAATTCCCGAACGGCCTCAGCGCCCATCATGGCGATGAAATTATCGCCCACTTTATCCCGGATCTCGTAGTATTCGTCCACTTCGATCAGTTCATACTTTTCATAGGGGCTGTCGCCTGGGTCGATCACAATGAAAGATTCATAATAGAGGATGCGTTCCAGGTCTTTTACCGTCATGTCCAGCAAAGTTCCGATCTTGCTGGGCGCGCTTTTCACGAACCAGATGTGGGCGATCGGCACGGCCAGGGCGATGTGCCCCATGCGGGTGCGGCGCACGCGGGAAGTTGTCACCAGCACGTTGCAGCGGTCACAGACCGTGTTTTGAAAGCGTTTCTTCTTGTATTTGCCGCAGGCGCACTCATAATCCCTTTCCGGGCCGAAGATCCTTTCGCAGAAAAGGCCGTCCTTTTCGGGTTTGAGAGTGCGGTAGTTGAGTGTATCGGGTTTGGTTACCTCGCCATGCGACCATTCGTTTACGATCGTTTCCGGCGATGCCAGCTTGATGCGCACAAAGTCATATTCGTTGGGGCGGATCTCACGTCGGGTGTCTTTTAACATCTTTACCTCACTTCGCCCTTTTCGCTATCCTTGAGGAATTCGATATCGAAGCCCAGGGACTTGAGCTCACTGATGAGCACGTTGAAGGATTCCGGAATGCCCGGAGGGGGCGGGTTTTCACCGCGAGTGATTGCTTTGAAGGCATTGTTGCGGCCATCCACGTCATCGCTCTTGATGGTGAGCATTTCTTCCAGCAGGTGCGCAGCGCCGTAAGCTTCCAGCGCCCAGACTTCCATTTCCCCCAAACGCTGTCCGCCGTGCTGGGCTTTTCCACCCAGGGGCTGCTGCGTGATCAGGGAGTAAGGACCGGTGGAGCGTGCGTGCATCTTGTCCGCCACCAGGTGGTTGAGTTTCATCATGTAGATCACGCCAACGGTGACGCGTTCCTTGAAAGGTTCTCCGGATTTTCCGTCATAGAGGACCTGCTTGCCATCGGTGGGCAATCCTGCCTCCTGCAGCGCGGATTCGATGTCGTCCACCGAAGCGCCGTCAAAGATCGGGGTCTCCACTTCAAAGCCCAAGGCCTGCGCGGCCATGCCAAGATGGGTCTCCATGATCTGGCCGATGTTCATGCGGCTGGGCACACCCAGAGGATTGAGCACGATGTCCACGGGGGATCCGTCTTCCAGGAACGGCATGTCTTCGATGGGAGCCACGATGGAGATCACTCCCTTGTTTCCGTGGCGTCCGGCCATCTTGTCTCCCACCTCGATCTTGCGTTTCTTGGCCACATAGACCTTCACCATCTTGCGCACGCCGTATTGCAACTCATCTCCATGTTTGATGCGTTCGCGGGACTTGCGGTAGATGTTTTCACTCTGCTCCAGGGACTGCTTGACCTTCAGGATGATGTCGCTGTAGATTTGCTCGTTCTTCTCAGTGTCCTGCACCAGTTGGGCGTCCAGGTCCAGCTTCTTGAAGTTGATCCGGGCCACGTCCGTCTTGGTGATCTTTTTACCGGGGGCGATGAAATAGACGTTGGTCTTCTCGTCCCAGATGGTTTGGGCCAGCTGGCCCAGCAAGGCGGCGGAGAGCTTCTCTTCCTTGAATTCCTCCACCTTTTTGCGGCGCAGGTTAAGATCGCTTTTCAGCTTGTTGTATTTTTCGTCCTTGTCCTCTTCCTGTTCCATGCCCTCTTCCAGCCGGGAGAACATCTTTACGTCGATCACCACGCCTTCCATGCCTGGCTTGGCCTTGAGCGAACTGTTGGTGAAGTCTCCGGCCCGGTCGCCAAACAGCGCGCGCATCAGGTTTTCTTCCGGAGAGGGGTCTATCTCGATGCTCTTGGGGGTCACTTTGCCCACGATGATATCGCCGGCCTGGATCACTGAGCCAACGCGGATGATACCGGTCTTGTCCAGATTGCGCAGAGCGTGGGCGGGCACATTGGGTATGTCGTAAGCCAGTTCTTCGCGCCCATTCTTGACGTTGCGCACCAGCACTTCCATCTCTTCGATATAGATCGAAGTGAGGGTGTCCTCGCGGGCCACCTTTTCACTGAGGATGATGGCGTCCTCATAGTTGTAACCGTACCAGGGCATGAAAGCCACCAGCAGATTGGTGCCCAGCGCCAGACGGTTGTCTTCCACGCAGCCACCGTCCGAGATCGGCTGGCCTTTGCGGACCTTGTCGCCGATCCGCACCACGGGACGCTGGTTGTTGCAGGTGTCCTGATTGGTGCGCACGAATTTCTTGAGTTCGATGCGGTTGCCCGTGCTCAGATAAAAAGCTTCGTCCGTTTCGCTGAGGGGCTTGATCTCCACATAGGCCGAGGTTACGTTGGTCACAGTGCCGTCATAGGGGGCCACGGCAATGTTGGAGGTATCCATGGTGGCAATTTTTTCCATGCCGGTTCCCACCACCGGGGCTTTCGGATTGATCAGCGGAACGGCTTGGCGTTGCATGTTTGAGCCCATCAGGGCGCGGTTGGCATCGTCATGCTCGAGGAAGGGGATCATCGCCGCGGAAACCGAAACCATTTGCTGCGGGGCAACATCCATGTACTCCAGCTGTTTGGGACTCACCAGGATGAAATCGCCCTTGTCGCGGGCGAAGACCGCTTCGTCGGTTATCCGGCGCTTGTCGTCCAAGGTCACGTTGCTCTGGGCGATGATGAATTTCTCTTCCTGGGCGGCGTCCAGATATTCATATTCATTGGTGACCACTCCATCCACGATCTTGCGGTAGGGGGTTTCCATGAAACCGAACTTGTTGATCCGGGAATAGATGGAGGGCGACACGATGAGGCCGATGTTCGGTCCTTCCGGGGTTTCCACGGGGCAAACCCGTCCGTAGTGGGACGCGTGCACGTCGCGCACTTCAAAGCCGGCCCTGTCGCGGGTGAGTCCGCCGGGGCCCAAAGCCGAGAACGCGCGTTTGTGCCGCAGCGCAGCCAGGGGATTGGTCTGTTCCATGAACTGGGAAAGCTGTCCGGTAAGGAAGAACGACTGCACCACGGAGATCAGCGCGTTGCTGTTCACCAGATCGTGCACCGTGATCTCGTCGGTGTTGGAGATCGCCATGCGTTCCTGAATGATCCGGGCAACCATGGACAACCCTGTCTTATACTGCTCTTCCAAAAGTTCACCCACCGTGCGCACGCGCCGGTTGGAAAGGTTGTCGATGTCGTCAACCACATCCTGGTCGTGATAGATGTTCACCAGGGTCTTGAAGATGTGAACGAAGTCATCCACGCAGAGGGTGAGGAGGTTGGGGTCCACGTTGATGCCGAGGCGGGTGTTGATCTTGTAGCGTCCCACCTCATCGAGGTTGTAGCGTTTTTCGTTGAAAAACATCCTGTCCACCAAGGCCTTGGCGGTTTCCAAGGTGGCGTCTTCGCCGGGCCGGATCAGGCTGTAGATCTTTTTAAGGGCGTCTTCCTGGTTTTCGGTGGGGTCTTTGGCAATGGTGTTTTCCAGCACCTTGCGGGCGATCTCATACTCGTAGTCGATCACCTCGACCTTCTTGATGCCTTGCTCTTCCAGAATCTTGATCAGGGCGTCGGTCACCTGCTCGTTCACGGTTGCCAGGGGTTCGTCTGAGCCCTTCACTTTGATCTCTTCATAGAGATGGCGGCCCTTCGCCTCTTTCAGCTTCAGGGTCTCGCTGGCGTAAAACACCTTGCGCAGGTCCTGGTTGGTGGAAATGCCGATGGCGCGCAAAATGATGGTGACCGGAAGTTTGCGGCGCTTGTCGATGTGCACATACATCACGTCGTGGATGTCGATGTCGAATTCCAGCCAGGACCCGTTGTAGGGGATCACCTTGGCGGAATACAAAGTTTTACCGCTGGCGTGCTTCTCTTCCGAGAAAAAAACTCCGGGTGAGCGCTGCAACTGCGATATGACCACCCTCTCAGCGCCATTGACGATGAAAGTTCCCTGCTCGGTGATGAGGGGGATCTCACCTAAAAACACATCCTGTTCAATGGTGTCCTTGTGTTCCCGGACCCCTTCGTTCTGTTCGAAGATCGTAAGCCGCAGCTTGGCTTTCAGGGGTGCCTGGTAAGACAGGTTGCGTTCCCGGCACTCGTCGATGGAATACTTCTCCTGCAGGATGTTATACTCCTGAAATTCCAGCAGGAAATTGCCCTTGATGTCCTCGATCGGGAAAATGGCCTCAAAAACTTCCTGAAGCCCTTTTTTCTCCCGGCGCTTGGGATGGATGTCCTTTTGTAAAAAGTCATTGAACGAATCCACTTGCATAGCCAGCAGATTGGGTATTTCCACTTCCGGGATGCCCAGTTCGGCAAATCTTCCGGAGATCTTGGAAAAACTCTTGATCTTTCTCAAAAGCTCACTCCTTTGCGGTCTCTAACCGTTGCATGGTAAATGTGTTGCTTGCGCGGTACCGCCACTTTGCGGTAAAATAAGCCTGCCTTGGATGTGGGGACAGGGATGTCGCTCGGACAATGGATCGGGTTCGGGTTCTGAAACATAACAAGTCCAAAAAAAGTCCCACGGGACTTTTTTTGGACATTGGCTAGGGAGTGGTTACCCTATTTAACTTCGACAGAAGCACCGACTTCTTCGAGTTTCTTCTTAACAGATTCGGCTTCTTCTTTGCTGACTTTTTCCACAACCACCTTGGGGGCGCCGTCAACCAGGTCCTTGGCTTCTTTGAGGCCAAGCTTGGTGATCTCGCGCACGACCTTGATCACGTTGATCTTTTTCTCGCCAGCACTGGCCAGGACGACGTCGAACTCGGTCTTTTCTTCCTGAGCTTCGGCGCCACCGGCAGCCGGGGCGGCAGCCATGGCCACGGGGGCGGCGGCTGACACACCAAATTTCTCTTCCATTGCTTTTACGAGTTCAGAGACCTCAAGCAGGCTCATCTCTGAAACCAGGTCAATAACTTGGGTTATTTTATCGGACATTTTTTCCTCCAGGGATAATATTTTTTTTAGCTTGCCTTGGTTTTGGCAACGGCATCAAGCGCGTATACAAGCTTACGGGCGACACCTTGGGATACATTCATGAAGTTGGACAGAGGAGCGTTCAGGCTGCCCATGATCTTGGCCAGCATTTCTTCGCGGGACGGAAGTTTGGCCAGTTCCTGCAGCTGGGCCTGGTCGAAGACCTGCCCGGCCACCAACCCAGCCTTGAAGCTGGGAAACTGGGCTTCCTCCATCACATCCTTGATGAATTTGACGAGCACCTTGGCCGGGGCAACTTCCTCATCCTTGCAGATGGCGATGGCCGTGGGGCCTTGCAGGTATTCGTCGAGCTCGGTTATGCCCAGGTCATTGAGAGCTATCTTGACCAGGGTGTTTTTCTGGACCAGGTAATCCACTTTCGCTTCCCGGTATTGGTTGCGCAGTTGATTCACCTGCTCCACGCTGATCCCCTTGTAATCCACCAGTACGATCGCTTTGGCGCCTTCCATGCGTTCTTTAAGTTGTGCTACGATGTCATATTTTACACTTTGAACCATTGTTCTCCTCCTCAGCTCTTCGCTTCCAGAGTCGCGCTTGCGATTTGCAGCTTGATGCCGGGTCCCATGGTCGTGCACACGGTGATGCTCTTGATATAGACACCCTTCATGGTCGCCGGGCGGTCTTTGAGAACCGCGGCCAGAACGGCCTTGATGTTGTCCTTGAGCATTTCCGCGGAAAAGCTGATCTTGCCGGTCAGGATGTGCAAATTCGCGAATTTGTCCACCCGGTAGGCGATCTTGCCGCCCTTGGCTTCTTCAACGGCTTTTCCCACGTCCATGGTTACGGTACCAACCTTGGGGTTGGGCATCAGGCCACGCGGGCCCAAAACCCTGCCCAGTTTGCCGATCTTTCCCATCATCGTGGGTGTGGTGATCACGACGTCGAAATCGAACCATCCGCCCGATATCTTTTCCATCAGATCATCCAATCCCACGTGATCGGCACCGGCTTTCCTGGCCTCATCCGCCTTGTCGCCTTCGGCAAAAACCAGCACGCGCGAGACTTTGCCCGTTCCATGGGGCAAAACCAGCGAGTTGCGGATCTGCTGATCGGCTTTGCGGGGGTCGACGCCCAGATTGAAATGGATCTCAACCGTTTCGTCAAACTTGGAAGCCGGGTAAGATTTCAGGATCTTGATGGCTTCGTCGAGATCATAGCGTTTCTGGCGGTCATACATCCCGTAGGCAGTGTTGTACCTTTTGCTATGTTTCATTGACTCTCCTTCTGAATATTATCTCCTGCACAAGGTGGGTCAGTCGTCAACGACCACACCCATGCTCCTTGCAGTGCCAGCGATCATACTCATAGCAGATTCAAGGGTATTGCAGTTCATGTCCTGGATCTTCAGCTGGGCGATGGTGCGCAGCTGGTCCTGATTGATATGGCCAACTTTCACTTTGTTCGGGGTGGCCGAACCTTTGGCCAGACCGGCCTCTTTCTTGATCAGGATGGACGCCGGCGGCGTCTTGATCTCAAAAGTGAAGGATTTATTTTTGGCGACATAGATCACCACGGGGAAAACCATCCCGGGCTGGTCACCTGTTTTTTCGTTGAACTGGCGGCAAAATTCAGGAATGTTCACTCCCACCTGGCCCAACGCGGGGCCGACCGGCGGGGCCGGGGTTGCTTTTCCTGCGGGAAGCTGAAGCTTCAGTATCGCCGCTACGTCTTTCGGTTTTGCCATTTTGTTTACTTCCTATTTCCTTAAAATCTCCACCTGGTTGGAGTTCAGCTCCACCGGTGTGCGCCGGCCAAAGACCGTTACATCGATCACCAGCTTCTGGCCGTCGTCTGCAACCTTTTGCACGAGGCCTTCAAAATCCGTGAAGGGGCCGGCGGTGACCTTCACCATGTCGCCGGGCATGAAAGCGAAAACTTTCCCCGGCTCCTTTTCCCTGTCCGCGATGCCCAAAAGCCGGTTCACCTCTTCCTCATCCAAGGGGATGGGGTCCTTGTGGTCCTTGGTCTGGCCCAAAAATTTAGTGACCCCGGCGATATTCAAAATGTAGCTGCGCAGTTCCGGAGTGAGGTCGGCCTGGATGAACACATAGCTGGTGAACAGCTTGCGCTCCTGCTCGACCCTTTTGCCTTCGCGCACGATGAAGGCTTTTCTCAGCGGCACCAGCAACTGGCCGACGCATTCCTGCAGATCGGTGCCCTCCAGACCCTTTTCAATGGCTGTCTTAACCTTGTTCTCGTGGGACGAGTAGGTATGGATCGCGTACCATTGCATTGCCACTGCGAATATCCTTAGACGAGCTTGAACAGCAGGCCGAACAGCTGGCCAAAGCCGAAATCGACCAGGCTCAGAAACAACGCCACGATGCCAGAGATCACGATCACCACCACCGTGCCTTCCTTGATGTCGGCTTTTGTGGGCCAGGATACGGCTTTCATTTCGCTGAGCACGTCGTGGAAAAAGCGTTTGATTCTATCGAAATTGAGTTTCATGTTTTCACCATTTAACTTTGGGCCTGCAGCATCAGCTGGAGGATGAAAATGTGGCAGGACAGGCAGGAATCGAACCCGCAACCCCCGGTTTTGGAGACCGGTGCTCTACCAGTTGAACTACTGTCCTGCAACATATCGTTCAGCGTTAGCGCTGTTTATGCAGTGTGTGTTTCCGGCAGCTGGGGCAGAATTTCTTCAGCTCCATCCTGTTCGGATTCTTGCGTTTGTTGCGCGTGGTCGTATAATTACGGTTTTTGCACTCTTCGCAAGCAAGGATGATGATGTCTCTCATTGTTCCTTGTCCAGCAGTTTATTCGATGATATCGCCAACCACGCCGCTGCCGATGGTGCGGCCGCCTTCGCGGATGGCGAAGCGCAGTCCCTGCTCCATGGCGATCGGGGTGATGAGCTCACCGGTGATCTGCACGTTGTCGCCGGGCATGACCATCAGTACGCCTTCCGGCAGGGTCAGGGTTCCGGTCACGTCGGTGGTGCGGAAATAGAACTGGGGACGGTAGCCGGTGCGGAAGGGCTTCTGGCGTCCGCCTTCATCAGCGGTGAGGACGTAGGTTTGGCCAGAGAACTTGGTGTGCGGGGTGATGGATTTGGGTTTGGCCAGCACCATGCCGCGCTCCACGTCGGTCTTGGCAAAGCCGCGCAGCAGCACGCCGATGTTGTCGCCTGCCTGGGCTTCGTCCAGAAGTTTGCGGAACATTTCCACGCCGGTGCAGGTGGTTTCCACGGTCTCGCGGATGCCCACGCGCTCTACTTTTTCGCCAACTTTGATGGCGCCACGTTCCACGCGGCCGGTGGCCACGGTGCCGCGTCCCGGAATCGAGAACACGTCTTCGACGGGAAGCAGGAAGGGCTTGTCGGTGGCGCGGTCAGGCTGCGGAATGTAGCTGTCCACGGCGTCCATGAGTTCCTGGATCTGGGCTTCGCCTTCGGCATCGCCATTCAGCGCTTTCAAGGCGGAACCGCGGATCACGGGAAGGTCGCTGCCGGGGAATTCATATTTTTCCAGAAGCTCACGAACTTCCATTTCCACCAGGTCGAGCAATTCGGGATCGTCAACCAGGTCGCACTTGTTCATGAAAACCACGATGGCGGGAACGCCCACCTGACGGGCGAGCAGGATGTGCTCACGGGTCTGGGGCATGGGGCCGTCTGCGGCGCTCACGACGAGGATGGCTCCGTCCATTTGCGCGGCACCGGTGATCATGTTCTTGATGTAGTCGGCATGGCCGGGGCAATCCACGTGCGCGTAGTGGCGCTTGTCGGTTTCGTATTCAACGTGGGCTGTGGCGATGGTTATGCCGCGGGCTTTTTCTTCCGGAGCGTTGTCGATGCTGTCAAAGGAACGGAACGAAGCGCCGCCCTTTTTGCTCAAATACGAAGTGATCGCTGCGGTGAGCGTCGTCTTGCCGTGGTCAATATGACCGATCGTACCAACATTGACATGCGGCTTGTTACGTACGAATTTTTCTTTTGCCATTTTTCCTCCTGGGACCCGCTGGCGGATCCCACGTCGTGTTATTGTTTGTTCGAAAAGAAAGTGGAGCTCAAGATCGGACTCGAACCGATGACCTCCTCCTTACCAAGGAGGTGCTCTACCTGCTGAGCTACTTGAGCTGTTTATTATCTTTATTGGTGCCGGGCTTGAAAATGGAGCGGGAAACGGGGTTCGAACCCGCGACCCTCAGCTTGGAAGGCTGATGCTCTACCAACTGAGCTACTCCCGCTGGCATTCTCTAAAAACGTGGTGGACAGGGAAGGATTTGAACCTCCGTAGACTCGCGTCGCTGGGTTTACAGCCCAGTGCCATTAACCACTCGACCACCTGTCCACAATTCCTGGAGCCGATGAAGGGAGTTGAACCCCCAACCTATTGATTACAAATCAATTGCTCTGCCATTGAGCTACATCGGCGTCAAGTTTTTCCAAGCAATTTCAGCACCTGTTTTTTGTCAATCACTTTTCTTGCGTCACTCTATGTTGTCACCGAAAATCCCGGTTCGGTGCAAAAAATTCTCCACCCCATTTTTTGTCAAGCAGACCTTTGCAACTTTCCCGGATTTTTTCCCGGACGAGCGCGTGCGGATGCGCGCGTCAGCCTTTTTATGAAAACCTGCGCCAGCCCCGTCCGCAGTACTCCGGATTTCAACCCTGCCAACTGCTTTCCAGTTGTTGGGGCACCCCGCGCCGAACAGCCAGGACAGGCCGAAACTGGCCGCAACCACAGGCTGAAACCATTTGCGATTTATCCCATTTTGCCCGGCTCCCTCCCAATATCAATACGGTATCAATACGGAATCAATACGGAATCAATACGGATGAAATCCGTATTGATTCCGTATTGATACCGTATTGATATTGGGAGCTACTCGGGAAAAAGCTTCCTGGAAGATGGCATTTTGGGGATTACGGGGAAGCCTGCTCAAGCGCGCGAAGCCAGGGAATCCAGGCCTGACAGGAACAACCCAGTCCCAGCAGGAGACATCCGCTCTCCGCCAGGCCTGGATGAAAGCCAAACCTGAGCAGTTTCTAAACCTGAAAAAAGGGGCCCGCGTGATGCGGGCCCCGATTGGAGTGTTTATCCAGCAAGTGCTTCTTATTTGATGAGCACCATTTGGGCGCGGCGATTTTCCTGGCGTCCGGCCACGGTGTCGTTGGTGGCGACGGGGACCTTGGAGCCGTAGCCCTTGCTTTCGATCTGTTCCGCGTCCACGCCTCTGGCCACGAGGTAGTCTTTGACCACCTTGGCGCGGTTGTAGGATAGCGGTTCGTTGATCTTGTCATTACCAGTGGAATCCGTGTGTCCCTGGATCTCGATCATCACCTCGGGGAGCTGTTTGAGGGCTTCGGCCACGCGGTCCAGGAAGGGTTTGTCACTGGCGCGAATGGTGTAGAGGTTGGTGTCGAAGTGCACCATGTGCTTCAGCAGGTCTTCCTCCAACTGGTCCAGCAGAGGGTTGCCCGGAAGTTCGTCCGGAACACCGTCGGTATCCTCGAAATCGTTGTAGGTTTCCTTGGTGTTGATGCCCTGGGCCACGGTCTGATCTGTGCCGGGGGCCAGATCGCTCACGTCCGGGATGCCGTCCGCGTCGTTGTCCGGATCGGGGATGCCGTCGGTATCTTCAAATCCATCCTTGTCCTCGGGATCCATGGGGGCGCCGTCAAGTGCATCCGGGATGCCGTCCGCGTCGTTATCCGGATCCGGAATGCCGTCCGCGTCCATGAATCCATCGCGGTCTTCCGGAGCGAAAGGAGCTTTGTCGCGGTCGTCGGGAATGCCGTCGCCGTCGCTGTCCTTGGGTTCTTCGGGTTCTTCGGGTTGCTCGGGTTCTTCGGGTTCTTCAGGTTTAGGGGCTTCCTTAACGGTGCCGCTTACGGGCAGATTGAAGGTTCCTGCGCCAGGACTGGCGTGGGAGACGTTGCCGCTGAAGTTTCCTGCTTTGGCACCGGTGAGGCGCACCCAGATGTCTTTGTCGAATCCGGCCGGAACACGCATTGAGGTGGACCAGTTTTTGCCGCCGTCGAGGGAGAATTCGTAACCCGCGGGAGCGTCGATCACGATGTCACCGGTGAGGTTTTTGCCCACGATCTTGTAGCTTTGGGGCTCGGAGGGGGTTCCCAGATCGGTGGAAAAAGCGTTCAGGCTGCCGGATGTCAGAACGATTTCCGGCATTTCCGGAGCAGGTTCGATCACGGTTCCCGCCACAGGCAGGTTGAAGGTCCCGGCGCCAGGGCTGGCGTGGGAAACATTGCCGTCAAAGTTTCCGGCATCTGCCCCGGTCAGGCGCACCCAGATGTTGTCATTAAATCCTCCGGGCACGGTGACGGAAGGCTTCCAGGTCTTGCCGCCGTCGAGGGAAATCTCGTATCCTTGCGGCGCGTCGATCATGATGTCGCCGGTGAGGTTGTTGCCTTTGATCTTGTAGCTTTGAGGCGCGGAGGGAGTGCCCAGTTCGGTGGTAAAAGCGCTCAAATCGCCCGTCTCCAAACCGATTGAGGGAACTTGCGGCGCGGTTACGATGCCCATCACCGGAACGGTCAGATTTGGCACGCCCGGGCTGACGTGAGAGATGTTACCGCTGAAGTTGCCGGCCTTGGTACCGGGCATGCGGACCAGGATATCCCTGTCGAAGCCAGCCGGCACCCGCATGGATGTGGCATAGGTAGTTCCGCCGTCGAGGGAGAACTCGAAGCCCGCCGGAGCGTCGATCACGATGTCGCCGGTGAGGTCCTTGCCCCTGATCTTGTAGCTTTGGGCGGCTGAGGGCGTTCCCAATTCTGTGGTGAACGTGCCCAAACCGGATGATACCAAGCCCAGAGTTGGCAGGATGGGTTCACGCACCATACCGCTTACGGGCAGGGCGACCGCGGCCGCGCCTTTGCTCTGATGGCCGATGCTGCCGTCATAAGTTCCCACTTTGTCGCCGGTCAGGCGCACCCAGATGTCCCCTGCAAAATCCGCCGGCACGCGCACCGATTTGGCCCAAACCTGGCCGCCGTCAATGGAAAGCACAAAACCTTCGGGAGCCACCAGATCGATGTCGCCCTTGAGGTTTTTTCCCTGCAACTTGTAGGACTGAGCCGCGGAAGGAGTTCCCACCACAGTGCTGAAACCGTTCAGGGTGCCCTGATAGAGCAGCTCCGGCACGGCGATCGGGGTTCCGAAATGCAGGCCCAGTCCGATGTAGGGAGTAATCAGCGCGTCATTTTCCAGAAAATTGCTGGCGGGGCCGGTGAGGTCGAGGCTGTCAGCGTCGAAGTAGTCGAATTTAACGCCCAGATCCAAAGTGGTGTTCCATTTGGAAAGGATGGAAACGCCGGCCGCGGCGTGCGGAAGGGTCAAATGGCCTCTGAATCCAGGCTGTTCGCTGGGATTGCTGGCAACGCCGTTTTCATCTTTGCTGCCGTGGGTGGACCAGCCACCGCCGAGCGCCACGAACGGGGATATCCGTCTGATGAAAGACGCCTCGGGAAAATTGAGCGCGCCGGCCTTGGTGGGGCGCAGTTTCAGATACAAATTGATCCCTTCCAGCGAGGAAAAATACGATTCGGTAGGATCGGCGCCCTGAACTTCCACATTGGCGAACCAGGGGCTGAAACCCACGCCAAGCCAGTCCTTGATCATCCAGGCATCCCAGGTGAGGGCCCAGGCGCCTTTCATCTCGTTGGTTCCCTCAATGTCGTCGAGCGGAATGCCAACTCCCCCTTCTATTAAAAGGGTACTTTCAAAAGCGTGGATTGCCGGCAGCAGCGCCAGCAACAACAGGGTAAGAAGAAGACTTTTTGATAATTTGCTCATGTTCACCTCTATTTTATGTTTCTCCTAATGAAAACAATTTAAACATCCGGACTTATGATGTCAAGAACTAAATTTCCTTTTTCTTGCCAACTGTGTATTATTTTCCACAACATCGGTCAGAGCCTGAATCAGATGAGTTAATGGAACTGAAATTGCATCATCCATATTTTCCTGCTGGTCGCGTGACTGCGGACAATAGTCCTTCACAACGCTCAGCTGGATAATGATTTAACAAACCAGTGAAAGCCGGGCGATCGGATCTCTGAAGAGAGATCAAGGCTCGTCCCGCTTGTGGAGATATCATGAAAATGCTCACGCTCGCTTTGTCCCTCGTGCTGGCAGTGGCCGCCGGGTTCGCGCAAACGACTGTTTTTGCCGACGATTTTTCGGCAAATCAGGACGCAGGCTGGACAACCACAGGCCAGATCGGCTCCAGTGCCTGGTCTGCAAATCGCTCCGGAGATGACTGGGGCGCGCGTCGCAACCTGGACCCCGCCCAGTTGGAACTGACCAATGATGCCAGCGGAACCGCGAATGTTGCAGGCTGGATGTTTGCTTCGGTTCCCACCTCAGGATTTGGCGGCCCCTATAACGCGACCCTGGCCTTGATCGACGGCCTGGTGACCTGGTATGTGAACCTGAGGCAGATCAGGCCCGACCCCGCCGGATTTGGCAGTGGAAACTACGGGCTGGCCTTCATCCTGGCCGGTTCATCGACCTCTGCCTTCAACAGCGGCTCCGGCTACGCCCTGGCCTTGGGCCAAACAGGCTCCACCGACCCGCTCAGGCTGGTAAAGTACAGCGCGGGAATAGGTTCCTTTACGAACTTGATCACCAGCAATACCTCCGGCCTCACGGATTTTGGCAATGAATACCTGAGCGTCAAAGTTACCTACGATCCCTCCACCAACACCTGGGTAATGTTCCTGCGCAACGACGGAACCTCAGCTTTTTCCGATCCCATGTCCGGAACTCTGGTGTCTCAGGGAACCGCTGTGGACAACACCTACACTTTAGACGCGCTGGCCTTTCTGGGCGCTTACTGGCAGGGCTCCACCTCTGCCACCCAGACCGCGTTTTTCGACAACGTTACGGTGCAGGTTACGCCCAACATTGCCGTGTATGCCTATCCCTCAGCTCTGAGCGGTTTTTCCTACATGCAGGACCTGGGGCCTTCTGCCGAGCAGGCTTTCACGGTCAGCGGGGTTGATGTTGTCTCAGACATAAGCATATCAGCCCCAACGCATTATGAAATTTCCGCCAGCTCCGGCAGCGGCTTTGGCCCCACTCTGACGGTCTCACCTACCCGGGGCGACATTCCGCCCACCACGGTTTATGTGAGACTGAAAGCCGGATTAGGCGCGGGAGATTACAACTCGGAAGACATCAGCGTAAGCTCAGGTGGCGCCACCACTGTATATGTAACTTGCAGCGGATCTGTGCTGACGGGCGCTGTTCCGGCAACCCCGGTAGCCACCGCTGCGAGCGCTGTTGATCATTCTAGTTTCACCGCCAACTGGAACGCGGTACCGTACACCAGCAGCTACCGGCTGGATGTTTACACCGGTTCGGATGTCAGTGACCTCTTCTTCTCGGAGTATATTGAGGGAACCAGTTACAACAAGGCGATCGAGATCTACAACGGAACCGGCGCTGCGGTTGACCTGAGCAATTACAAATTGCATCTGTACTCGAATGGAGCTCCCACTGCATCCAACACGCTGGATCTGTCGGGAACTCTAACTAACGCTGATGTTTACGTGATCGCGCACCCAAGTGCCAGTGCCGGAATTCTCGCAGTGGCAGATCAGACCTCATCTGCTGTGATAAACTTTAATGGAGATGACGCGGTTGCTTTGTACAATGTATCCACAGCCAGCCTTGTGGATATCTTCGGAAGAATTGGCGAGGATCCGGGAGATTTCTGGGGTGTATCACCAAACATAACCAAAGACCAAACCATGATCCGCAAAGCCTCTGTCTCTGCTGGAATAAGCCAAAATCCGGATTCCGGCTTTCCCACCCTAACTTCGGAGTGGGATTTTTACCCGGTAGACACTGCTTCCGATCTCGGCTCCCACACCTACGGCAGCAAAGCCATCAGCTACGTGCCTGGCTACCAGGACCTCAATGTGGGCAACGTCACGAGTCACTTGGTGACAGGCCTTGATGAATCGACCGACTACCGCTACCAGGTGCGGGCCGTCAATCTGCACGGGACCAGCGGCAATTCCAACGAGATAGACGTGACCACCACTTCCAGCACGGCGCCGGTTATCTACGCCAGCCACACTTTCAGTCCCTTTTCCACCACCGAAGGAACCCCCTCCGCGTCTCAACACTACTACCTATCTTCATCCAACCTCACAGGCAGCATCAGCATGGCCATTCCCGCAGGGTTTGAGCTTTCCACCGATGGCGGATCGAGCTATCTCAGCAGCAGCACCAGCGTGGCATCATCCTTCAGCGGAAACATCCACGTTCGCCTGGCCGGAACAGCTGGCACCTGGATCGGAAACATCGTCCACTCCAGCCCCGGGGCCATCGACGTGAGCCTTTACGTATCCGGCCTGGTCACCAGCGAAAGCGTTACCACGCCAACGATCCAGGCGTCAGGAATCACCGGATACCCGGCCTTCACCTCCATCACGGCAGAATGGACACCGGGCAACGGAACTTTCCGCCTGGTTAAGGTGAACACCAGCAACAGCTTCAGCAATCCCACGGACGGATCCACATATACAGCAAACACCTATTACCTGGGTTCCGGCGAACAGGTGGTCTATAACGGCGCCACCGAGTACATCGAAGGCGAGCCCTACAACGGAGTTACGGTAACCAACCTGACCCCGGACACTGCTTACTGGTTCCGGGTGTATGAATACAACGGCAGCGGAATCGACACCAAATACCTCACCACCACTGCCGCCAACAACCCCAGATCGGTTTCCACAACCACCTCTTCCGGCAGCGGATACTACGCCGACATCTACGGTTACGGAATCACCATTAAAGGACTGCTGCACAGCCTCTTGCGCACCACCCACACCACAGAGTACTCCTACACAGCGACCACCACCCAACTCAAATACACAGACCAGGACCCGAACAACTCCAACAATGTGCTGGAGATCTACACTGGCTGGAGCATCGACGCAGATTCCTACGGCGGAGACGCCACCGACTGGAACAAGGAACACACCTGGAGCAAGAGCCATGGCGATTTTGGCGACACAGCCCCCGCCGGAACCGACCTCCACCACCTCCGGCCTTGCGACGCCACGGTCAATTCCTCCAAGAGCAACAAGGACTTCGACGACGGCGGAACCGCGGTAACGGACTCCTCTCCCCCGCCCGGATATACCGGCGCCACAGGCTGTTACCAAACCTACAACACCTGGGAACCCCGCCCGGATGACAAAGGCGACGTGGCCCGCATCATCATGTACATGGCGGTGCGCTATGAAGGCACGGACACCAGCTACGACCTGGAACTGGTCGATCACGTATATTCCGACGCAAGCGAAAACCTGCCCTATTACGGAAAGCTGGCCACCCTGCTCCAATGGCACGCAACCGATCCCCCAGACGCCTGGGAAGTCCGCCGCAACAACCGCATCGCCGAGCGCCAGGGCAACCGCAACCCCTTCATCGACCTGCCCGGCTACGCGGCCCGCATCTGGGCGCCCTGTCCGCTGTTCAATTCCGATATCACAACCACAGGTTTCACTGCCAACTGGAGCGTGCCCATCACAGCCACCAACTACTATCTGCAGGTGGCCACCGACAGCCTCTTCACCAATGTCGTGAGCGGCTACTCCAACTTCGACGTGGACCTGCTGACCTCCAAGGTGATCACTGGACTCAGCGCTGGCGGGACCTATTATTACCGGCTCCGTTCATATTTTGAGGACGATTACGGCATGTGGTCGCCCTATCTGCAAGTGGTGCTGGATAACCCCGTGACAGCCACAGCGACCATCACCCCCACGCAAACCCTGGAAGAGGTTAATCTGAACGGAGCCACCGTCACTTACACTCTCTCCGACGCCTCCTTCTCCGACAGCAGTCTGTCGGCATCCAATTTCACGCTTAACAACGCTCCGGCGGGACTCTCGATCCAGAGTGTCAGCCACGTGAACTCCACCACGGCGCTCATCACCCTGGCCTTTACGGGAACGGATTTTGACTCCAACTACGCGGATTTTTCAATTACTGTCGCGACGGCTGAGCTAAGTGTGGATTATCCCGTCACCAGCAATACTGATGTCATCCACGCCCACGTGGAAGGAACCGCCACCATCGCGCTGGAAGGAGCCGACATCAAGCTCACGCTCACGCCGGTGCCGGGAGCTGTTTCCTATGTTGTTTACGGATCTTCCGATCCCTATGGGAGCTATGAATTGATCAGTGACACAACTGGCTCTTTCGATCCCATGGAGCCCAACGTCTGGCGCGTCACTGCAAATTACTTCACAGAAAACAGACTCTTCTTCAAGGTTTCGGCGGTGCTCTGAGCACTGTTTGAATAACATAGGGGCTGCCGGTTGCGAAGCCAGCAGTCCGATTATCTGACTTTCCTGAAAGAGCGGATCGCGCAGTAAAAATAACCCCTGCCGGTAATAACCGGTGAAGAAACCTAACTGACTGCGTGATAGGATTGACGGATATAATCATTGACAAAGAGGACAGCGGCGGAATTAATGGGTTTCTTAGTGAAAACATCTGGAGTATTTGATGCAAGCATTATTTGGCGGTATCCTGGCCTTTGAATGGCAGCAGGCGGTGATGATCCTGATCGGCTTGGTGCTGATCTGGCTGGCGATCGCGAAGAAATATGAGCCGACCCTGCTGCTGCCGATCGGGTTTGGGACCATTCTCACGAACATACCCTTCTCCGCGGCCGTGGGAGAGCACGGTCCGCTGCAGATCCTGTTCAATGCCGGCATCGCCACCGAGCTTTTTCCGCTGCTGATCTTCATCGGCATCGGCGCCATGATCGATTTCTCGCCCCTGCTCAAAAACCCCTTCATGCTACTCTTTGGCGCGGCGGCCCAACTGGGCATTTTCGTAACCTTTGCCGCGGCCACCCTGCTCGGTTTCAGCCTTAAACAAGCTGGCGCGATCGGCATCATCGGCGCGGCGGACGGCCCCACCTCGATCTACGTGGCCAACCGTTTCGCCCAGGACCTGCTGCCGGCGATATCCGTGGCAGCCTATTCCTACATGGCCTTGGTGCCCATCATCCAGCCGCCGGTGATCAAACTGCTCACTTCCAAGGAAGAGCGCAAGATCCGCATGGATTACCACGCCGGCGACGTTCCCAAAGTGGTGAAGATCGTCTTCCCCATCGCCATCACGCTGATCGCAGGGATCTTCGTTCCCGCTTCCGCGGCGCTGATCGGCTTTCTGATGTTCGGAAACCTGATCCGCGAGTGCGGAGTGCTGGAAGGACTGTCCAAATCCGCGCAGAACGAACTGGCCAACCTGGTGACGATCTTTCTGGGCATCAGCATCGCCTCCACGATGCGGGGCGCGGCTTTTCTAAGGCCGCAAACCCTCTTGATCTTTGGCCTGGGTCTGGTGGCCTTCATTTTCGATACCGCCGGCGGAGTGCTTTTTGCCAAATTCCTGAACCTTTTCCGCAAACACAAGATCAACCCCATGATCGGCGCCTGCGGGATCTCGGCCTTTCCGATGTCCGCGCGGGTAGTCCATCAGATGGGGCTGAAAGAGGACCCCTTCAACTTTCTGCTGATGCCAGCCGTGAGCGTGAACGTGGGCGGCCAGATCGGCTCGGTGATCGCCGGAGGCCTCATTCTGGCTCTGTTGGGGAATGTATGAGCATCGATCTGGACATCCTGCTGGAGCAGGCCCAGGCCGCCTCTGAAAAGGCTTACGCGCCCTATTCCGGATTCCGGGTGGGCGCCGCCCTGCTCTGCGCCGATGGCAGCGTGGTCACCGGCTGCAATGTGGAAAACTCCTCCTACTCCCTGACCATCTGTGCCGAGCGCAACGCCCTCTTTGCCGCCGTGAACATGGGCAAGCGGGATTTTCTCGCCCTCGCCATCTATGTGGATTCCGACGAGATCTTTCCTCCCTGCGGGGCCTGCCGTCAGGTTTTGGCCGAATTCAGCCCCCACCTGCAGATCCTCTACGCCAACCGTCTGGGCAGCATTCTCAGCGACTTGGAAACCTTGCTGCCCCAGGCATTTGTTTTGCATGGACAATGAAGCTTAGCCACCCCGAACTGCTGGAATGCCGGATCTGCCCCCAGAACTGCGGGGTGAACCGCCGGGAGACCACTGGTTTCTGCGGCGCGGGGGTTTCCCTGCGCGTGAACGGAGCGCATCTGCACCATGGCGAGGAGCCCGTCCTTAGCGGCACCGGCGGCAGCGGAACCATCTTCTTTTCCCATTGCAACCTGTGCTGCGTTTATTGCCAGAATCACCAGATATCTCATCTGGGCTGGGGCCGGGAGATCAGCGAACAGGATTGCGCCCACATGATGCTGAGTTTGCAGGAAGCCGGGGCCCACAACGTGAATCTGGTCTCGCCGACGCAATTCACGCCCCAGCTGGCCGCAACGCTCAGGCTGGCGCGGGCCCAGGGCCTGAGTGTCCCGGTGGTTTGGAACAGCAACGCCTATGAAAAGCCGGACACGCTGAAAACCCTGTCCGGACTGGTGAACATCTATCTGCCGGACCTCAAATACGCCCATCCGGCCTATGCCTCAAAGTATTCCCAGGCGCTGGATTATCCCGCCCTCGCCTTGAAAGCGGTGCAGGAAATGCACGCGCAGGTGGGAAGGCTGGAGATCTCTGCCGCCGGACTGGCCTTGCGCGGCTTGCTGGTGCGGCATTTGGTGCTGCCAAATCGTCTGGCCGGCACCCGGGACCTGCTCTACCGCCTGCGTGAAATCCTGGGCGAGGGTGTTTGCCTGAGTCTGATGGCCCAATATTACCCCACCACCGCGGCCCGAAAACATTCCGAGCTGGCCCGCGGACTGCGTCCGGAGGAATACGCGGAAGCGCTGGAAGTGGCCCTGAACCTGGGATATGCCGAAGTTTACGCCCAGGAACTGGACCCCTCGCCAAACTGGACCCCCACTTTCTCTTCGGAGGCAACCGAAAATCCCATAACCCATTTTAACGGAAGGAAACACGATGCCATATAACGCAAGAAAAATATTGCTGGGCCTGATCCTGCTATCTTGCTGCGCCTCTTTTCTGAGCGCTGATATCAATCTGCTCTTCATGCCCGCCAAGATACCCAAGAAACTGCCCACCGTCACCCTGGAGAACCGCTCCTATGTGGCCCTGGAACAGATGAACGCGCTGCTGCAATCCATGCTCAGGGTGGAATACAGCGAATACAACGACCACCGCATCAACGTCTGGTACAATGGGCAGCAGTTCACATTCATCACCAACTCACCCTTCTACAGTTTCGCGGAAGGCGTGTTCAACATGCAGCATCCCTTTTTGCAGGTGGGGGCTGAATACTACGTTCCGGAAACCTTTTTCCTGCAAAACCTGCCCTTGCATTTTCCCAAGGATATCACCCTCAAAAACGGGGTTCTGCAGATACCCCGTCCGGTGGACAAAGGCGTGGTCCGCATCGTGCTGGACCCCGGCCACGGCGGCAAGGACCCCGGCGCGGTGGGGAAAAACGGAACCCGGGAAAAGGACATCAACCTCAATGTGGGCCTCCTGCTGAAAGCGATGCTGGAAAAGGAGCTGGGGGTGGAAGTGCTGATGACCCGCTCCGACGACCGCTTCATCCCACTTTCCGGGCGTACCAAATTCGCCATGGACAAAAAAGCCGACCTCTTCGTGAGCCTGCACACCAATGCCTCCCGAAACCGCAGCGCGAAAGGCCTGGAGACCTATTACCTTTCCACCTCCTCCACCTCCGATTCCCGCGCGGTGGAAGCCTTGGAAAACGATGTGGTGGAGCTTTACGAGGGAGCCGAGGCTAAAAGGAACTACGACGCGCTGGATTTCATCCTCAGCGACATGAGCCAGACGGAGTTTCTGGAGTACAGCAACGATCTGGCCACGCTGGTACAGCGCAACATGGTGTCGGGCGCCCAGGGCCAGGACCGGGGTGTGAAACAAGCCAGTTTTTACGTTCTGCGCGGGGCTTTCATGCCCGCCATCCTGATCGAGATGGGCTTCATCTCGAACCTTAACGAGGAAGCGGTGCTGTCCAACAAGCAGTATCAGGAACGCCTGGCCCGCACCATCTTTGAAGGCATCAAGCGCTTCAAATACAGCTACGACAGGATCCGCAAGACCAGTTGAGGCTTCCATGCCGCTGAAGGTGCTCAAAGTTCAACCCCGCAGCCCGGCTGCCAAAGCCGGGATCAGCGGCGGAGACACCATTCTCAGCATCAACGCCATGCCCATCCATGATTTTTTCGATCTCGAATATTACGGCAATGATTACCAGCTCGAGGTGGAACTGCGCGGCCCAGAAGGAGCCAGCAGAACGCTCACCGTGCTGCGGCAACCGAACAAAGCTCTGGGCATCGAGCCCGAACCCCACGAGGTGGCCACCTGCGACAACAGCTGTGTCTTTTGCTTCATCGACCAGTTGCCGTCCGGGCTGCGGCCCACTCTGTATCAAAAGGACGACGACTATCTCTTTTCCTACGTTTTCGGCAACTACATCACGCTGAACAATCTGCGCTCCCCTCAGCTCAAACGCATCGTGGACCAGCATATCAGCCCGCTCTACGTCTCCGTGCACAGCACCGATCCCGCGCTGCGGAAGCAGCTGATGCGCTACCGGGCGGATTTTGACGTGCTGCAAACCCTGCGCCACCTTTCGGACCAGGGGATCAGCTTTCACCTTCAGATCGTCTGCGTGCCGCGATACAACTGCGGCGACCAACTGCGCGCCACCCTCAGCGACCTGCTTGACGGCTCCGTGAACGCTTTGTCCATCGGCGTGGTACCCGTGGGCCTCACCGGTTTCCGGGCCAGACTTGCCGCCCTGGAACCCTTCACTCAGCCTCTCGCGGCGGAAACGATAGCGATCATAGACTCATTCAGGCAGCAGGATGCGGTTGTCCAGGCCGCGGACGAGATCTACGTCCAAGCCGGCCTGCCGGTACCCGGTGAAGATTATTACGGGGAATTTCCCCAGCTGGAAAACGGGATCGGCATGCTCCGTCTCAGCCGGATGAATTTCCGCCGGCGTCGCCGCGCCTTTGGCAAAGAGCTGGACAAGGCCGGGATCCCTTTTTTGATGATCACCTCGCGCTCGGCGGAATCCACCCTTAAAGACCTGGCCTGCGATCTTGGCCCCAGGCTGGATAAAGCCTCCGTGCGTGTCCAGGCCATATCCAACCGCTGGCTGGGAGGCCAGGTGAGCGTGAGCGGACTGCTGGCCGCGCAAGACATCCTGAACCAACAGGCAGCCAAGCCCAACGAAGGCCTGATCGTGCCTTCCAGTATCTTCAACCATGACGGGATCACCCTGGACGATCTTTCCCAGATCGAGCTCCGCGACCGCCTGAGCCGGCCCCTGCTGGTGGTGGACCAGTATTTCGAGGATTGGGAATGGATCTGACCGTTTTAACAACCATTATCAACCCACTTCATTAACGGGAGAATAACCCATGAAACAAGCTGCTCTGATAGTTTTGGCTTTCGCCCTGTTGCTCGCATCATGCATGAGCGAAGCCAACAAACTGGAAAAGGCTAATCTTGAACTCGGATCGAAGAAAAACCCGATCAAGATGTATTTCGTGCCCTCGATGGAGGCCTCCACCGTGGTTACCAGCGGGGAGGCGATCGCCGCCTGGCTGGAACAGGAAACCGGCTACAAATTCAAAGTGGCCGTGCCCACCAGTTACGCCGCCGTGGTGGAAGCCATCGGCGCCTTCCAGGCCGACGTGGCCTGGCTGCCCACCTTCGCCTATGTGCTGGCCGAGGAAAAATATGGCGCCGAGGTGGAGTTCATGACCGTCCGCAACGGTCTGAACAAGTATTGCGGGCAATTCGTGGCCCGCGCGGACAGCGGTATAGACAGCCTGCAGCACATTGAAGGGAAGGTGGTGGCCTACACCGACGCGGCCTCAACCTCAGGCTACATTTACCCTTCCGCCATCTTGAAGCAGAAGGGCATCGTCCCGGCCAGATACACCCTCGCGGGAGGCCATCCGCAGGCCATCACCGCCGTTTACAACGGGACCGCGGATGTTGCCTGCACCTACTGGTCACCTCCGGATGCCAGCGGAAAGCCGATGGACGCCCGGGAAAAGCTGCTTCAGACCTATCCTGACGTGTTTTCCAAGCTCAAGATAGTGGCCCTCACGGATTCCATTCCCAACGACACCGTCACCTTCCGCCGCGGTCTGCCGGCCGAAGTGCAAAACTCTCTGGTTTCCGCTTTGGAAAAGTTTTCCGGATCCAAGGACGGCCAGGCCGTCCTGCGTGAACTTTACGACATTGACGGGCTCACCCGGGCCACCAAAGCCGATTACGACATCGTGCGCCAGACCCTCAAAACCCTGGGCAAGGACCCCGGGCAGTTTTTCAAGAACTGAGGCAGGATGACCCAGCTCGAGATCAAAGACCTGCGCAAAAGCTACGACCAGAAGGTCTGGGCCCTGGACAAAGTATCCTTTGAGGTCCAAAAGGGGGATTTCATCATCCTGCTGGGCCTCTCCGGCAGCGGCAAATCCACCCTCCTGCGCTGCATCAACCGCTTGATCGAGCCGGATGAAGGCGACGTTTTGTACGAAGGCAATTCGGTGCGCGCCCTCTCCCCCACTCAGCTGCGCAGATACCGCCGCAACATCGCCATGGTCTTTCAGCAATTCAACCTGGTGAAAAACCTCAGCGTGCTAACCAACGTGCTCACGGGCCGGCTGGGTTATCACGGACTGGTGGACAAACACAGCGCAGCGGAACTCGAAGCTGCCCACCACAATCTGGGCCGGGTGGGCTTGAAGGACTATGCCAAACGGCAGGTGAAAAACCTCTCCGGCGGCCAGCAGCAAAGGGTGGCCATCGCCCGGGCCCTGATGCAAAACCCAGCCGTGATCCTTGCCGACGAACCCGTGGCCAGCCTCGATCCCGCCACCGCCGATTCCATCATGCAATACCTTGGCGAGATCAATTCCGAAGGCATCACCGTGCTCTGCTCGCTGCACTTCCTGTCCCTCGCCCGCCGCTACGGCAACCGCGTGATCGCGCTCAAGGACGGGCTCAAGGTTTACGAGGGACTGCCCGCGGAGATCGACAACACCCGCTTCAAACAGATCTACGGCCAGGACGCCGAAGAGATCTGAATCCAGCTGTGGAGCGCTCGACCCGCTCCCTGGTTTCCGCGTCCGGCGCCGCCCGATACGGCTCCTGACCAGCGGAGAAATGGTTTTTGTCACCAACCTTATCGGCCCTGAACCTCAACCCGAACGCCCCTTGCCCGCCTCCCGCTGACTTCCCCCCTGTCAGGCGGGAAGTTAGCGGGAAGTCATTGGGAGGCGGACGGGACAGGGATCAGGACGGGGCGACCCTGATTTATCTTGAATCCCAGAATCGCGCCCCCATATATAGTGGGTAACAATCAGGGTCCAAAACGGTCTGGGGAAGCACGGAAAACGAATCCTTGACAAATATCCGGAGTTGAAATATAAAGTTTTCTTCCTGAAATGGAGTAGAAAATGCTTACTTGGGAACTACGAGCCACGGGACGAGTCCAGTTTGTCGGTTTCCGCAGTTTCGCGCGAACCTGCGCGCTGCAGTGTTCTGTTACCGGCTGGGTTAGCAACCGGTCTGACGGCAGCGTGCTGATCGTGGCCAGCGGAGAACGGGACAGGCTGGAGCAATTCTGCGGGCTGCTGCGCTCCGGCAACAGGTTTGTTGACGTGCGGGAGCTGCAAATCAGGGAACAAAATGAAACGGTTGAATACGATGATTTTACGATACGATAAAAAGACCCGAAGCGGGGCCGGCGATCAGAGCCATGGCCACCGGCCGGGCTGGAAGCTTTTCATGGTGGCCTTGGCCTTGCTGCTGCCGGCCTGGCTGGCCGCGGAGCTGGTAACCCACAAGGTGCAAAAGAGTGAAACGCTCTACGGGCTCAGCAAGCAATACCAGGTGTCGATCGAGCAGATCTGGGAACTGAACGGCCTCAGCAGCAACAACATCCAGGTGGGACAGGTCCTGAAGATCAAGGAAGCTGATCCCATTAAACCTGATTTCAAGACACCTCCTGTAACTCCCACCCAGAGCGAAACCCCCACCCCTCCTCCAACTTCACCGGAACCACCTGATCACAGCCAACTCAAGCTTCCGGACGACTACTATTACACCGTGCAGGCAGGGGAAACAGCCTTCCGCATTGCCACGAACCACAAACTGGCTCCCGCAGATTTTCTGCGCTGGAACAACCTCCCCGCCGAAAATCCACCCATCAAACCGGGTGACCGGCTGATCATCAAGGACCCGGCCAGCTTTGATCCCGCGGTGGAAAAACCCGTGGAACAGGGACCCGCCATCCAGGCCGCCGCACCGGCCAAACCCGACACTCTGCTGCTGGAACAGGTTTACGTGGTGAAGAAAAAAGACACCCTGTTCAGCATAGCCAAAGCCCACGGGACCACCGTGGACGACATCAAGACCCGCAACAACCTCACTTCCAACGACATCAGCGTGGGCCAGAAACTATGGCTGACCGGCACTCCGCCCGCGGACCAGGCCTCCGGCTCAAGCAGCGCCAGCTCTTCCACCAAGGTCCGCACCGATTGCGTGATGCCCACCAAGGGCAAGGTGACCTCAGAATTCGGCATGCGCCGGGGACGCCCCCACAAGGGCATCGACATTGCCAACAAATCCGGAACTCCAATCTACGCCGTTTTGGACGGCGTGGTGGTCTTTTCCGGGGTGCAACGCGGCTACGGGAACGTCGTCCTGATCGAGCATCCGAACTTTGTGATGACGGTTTACGCCCATCACGAAAAGAATCTGGTGAAGGTGGGCGACCACGTTAAACGGGGGCAGCAGATCGCCAGAATGGGCTCGACCGGAAATTCCACCGGTCCTCATCTGCATTTTGAATACCGCGTCAAGGGGACGGCGATCAATCCCCGCAAGGTATTGCCATTTTGATGCTTAAAGCCAACGGGGCCGCATGAACCGGGAAAATGTATTTGCAGACCAAGCGCTGCAGAACTACCTAAAGGAAATCTCCAAGTTTCAGGCTTTGAGCCGCGAAGAGGAGCACGAACTGGGCATCCGGGCCCAGGCCGGTGACCACGAAGCGATCAACCGGCTGGTGCAGGCGAACCTCAAATTTGTGGTCAAGATAGCCTCCCGCTACCAAAACCGGGGCCTGTCCCTGTCTGAACTGATCAGCGAAGGCAACATCGGCCTGCTGAAAGCGATCGAAAAGTTCGATCCGGAAAAGGACATCAAACTGATCTCCTACGCCATCTGGTGGATCAAACAGCGCATCATGCTGGCTGTTTCGGAAAAAAGCTCCCTGATCCGTGTGCCGCTGGGGAAATCCAGCTCCGCGCACCGCGTGAAGGCAACCCAGGACCGCATCTACGCCGAGACTGGACTCACGGCCTCCAACGAGGAACTGAGCGAAAAGATGAACGTAACGGAAAAATCCATCGAACAGCTACAGGACCAGATGATCGAAACCACTTCGTTCGACGAACTGATCTCCAGCGGCGACTTCCAGGAGTTTTCCACCCGCGACATGATCGCGGACGAACATTTTGCCGACCCTCAGCAAATGTATCACCGGGAACGCCTGCAGGAAAAGATCAACCGGGCCATCGACAAACTGGACCAGCGGGAAGCGGACATCATCCGCACCTACTATGGCCTGAACGCGGAGCAGGAAACGCAGAACTTTGCCCAGATCGCCGAGACGATGGGGCTTTCGCGGGAAAGGGTGCGCCAGATCCAGAAAGAGGCGCTGAAAAAGATCCTCTCCGACCTCAAGCCGGAAGAAGATGCCCTGGTGGACGAATTCATCGAAAAATACAGCACCTGAGCCTGGCTCGGGAACCGGAGACTGACATGTACAAGAACTTCGACGAAATGGTGAGCGCCGTGAAAGCCAGCCGGCGCGGCACCGTGATCATCTCGGCCGCGCAAACTGAATCCGTGCTCGACGCGGCGATCCTGGCCCAACAGGATAACCTGGCCGACTGCCTGCTGGTGGGCGACAAGCCCCAGATCCTGGCCCTGCTGGAACAAATGGCTCCGCAACATGTGAATTCCTTTGAGATCGTGGATATCGGCCCGGACTCGGTGAAAGCCGCCAAAGTGAGCGTCCAGCTGGCCCGGGAAGGCAGAGGCGACATCATTTTGAAAGGCAAGACCGATTCCGGCCAGCTGCTGCGGGCTGTTCTGGACAAGGAAAACGGCTTGCGCGTGAGCGACGTGATCTCGGACGTGCTGGCCTATGAACATCCTGAAGGCCTGAAACTGCTTAGCGACGGCGGAGTGAATCTGGCCCCCGACCTGAAGGAAAAGGTTGCCATCGTGAAAAACGCCGTTCAGGTGGCCCACAGCCTGGGTTCCCCCGAGCCAAAAGTGGCCATGATCACCGCCGTGGAAACGGTGAATCCCAAGATGCCGGCTACGCTTGACGCGGCCCTCATCTCGCGGATGAACGCCCGCAACCAGATCACCGGCTGCATTGTGGAAGGTCCCCTCGCTTTCGACAACGCGGTCGATATCAATGCCGCGAAGATCAAGGGCATCGAATCCCCCGTAGCCGGGATCGCGGACGTCTTCATCGTGCCCAACATCGAGGCCGGGAACATCTTTGGCAAGATGCTCACCTACTATTGCGGCTGGCGCGTGGCGCACGTGGTGGTGGGCACCAAGGCCCCGATCCTGATCCCCTCCCGGGCCGACCGTGGCGAACTGAAAATGCTCTGCATGGCGATGGCCCTGGCCTGCATGAACAAGTGATCCTGCGCATCCTCCAGGTTGGTAAAACCCGGTCAGGCTGGCTAAAGGAAGGCATCGCCGAATACCTGATGCGCCTGGCCCCGATGGTGAGGCTGGAGGTGGCGGACATCGCGGACGTGAGCCTCAAAACAGCCGGCAGCCCGGACGCCGTGAAAGCCAAAGATGCCGCCCTCTGCCTCAAACGCCTGGCCCCAGATGATTTTGTGATCCTCTTGGACGAACGCGGAGAAGCGAAAACTTCGCTTGAATTTGCCGCGTTTCTGAATAACTTGTCTACAGAGAAGTCGGTTGTTTTCCTGATCGGCGGGGTGTATGGCATCCACGCCAGCCTGAAAAACCGGGCCAATGCCTGCCTCTGCCTGTCGTCGCTGACTTTCACCCATCAGCTGGCGCGGTTGGTTTTGATCGAACAAATCTACCGCGCGCTGATGATCAACCAAGGTAGAAGCTACCACCATTAAAAGTTTCAGAGGCCCCCAATGACCTACATGCTGCTCTCCATGATAGCGCAGAACTTCACACGGTCCCTGCTGATCCTGCTTCAGGGGATGGGAGGGATATTTGTGTTCATGGGCTTGTTTTATGGCCTGATCATTGCCCTGGAGAAGATCTTCAAGGAAAAGAAGGCACAGTGAGAAGGCTCATTTCCGCGCTGGCCTTTCTGCTGTTTGCCACCGCAGCCTTTTCTTCCGTGCGGGTGCTGGAAAGTTCGGCCAACCAACTCCTGCTGGAATTCCGGCTGGACGAATATGAACTGAGCGAGGTGGAGGATATGCTGCGCGTGGACGTGGCCGGGCTGGATTATGAAACCCGCCCCGGAGCTCCGCTGCTGCCGCTGGAAGAGGTCCGGGTGGCCCTGCCTCCTGGAGGCGGGGTCAGCGCCGTGCTGATCAGCTCCAGCCAACGCCAGGCCACTCTGTCCAAACGACTCTTGCCGGTGCCGGAAGTCCGCATGAACGAAGGTCTTTCCGAACACATTTACCTGATCGACGAAAGCCTCTATAACGCTGCAGGCATGCCGTTGCTCACCACCACCGCCGGATCCAGCTTCCGGGGCGTGGATTTCAGCGCTTTGGAGGTCCGTCCTTTCGCCTATGACGGGAGCTTTGGCTTGACCGTCACGGAACAGGCCCTGATCAGGATCGACATTGCCGGCGACACCTCCCACCGGAGCCTGCCCCAGAGCGACGAACTGCTGGACCTGTTCAGTTCCACCCTGCTCAATCCCAGGCAGGCCAGGCAGTGGCAAAACCAGACCCGGAACCCAGTTTACTACGCCGATTTCTCCAGGGCCGACTACTGGCTGCGCCTGGAAACCGACCGGGAGGGCATGTTCCGCATCGGGCCTGAGCAACTCACGGGATTTCCCCTCGCCGACATCGATCCCCGCTCTTTCCGCCTCTTCAGCAACGGCGGCAAGCTGCTGCCCTTCACGATCATCAATCCCGGCAACGAGTTCGCGGAGATCCCCATCCGCGTTATTGGTGAAGAGGACGGCAGTTTTGATCCCGCCGACTACATCGTGTTCCACGGCACCACCCGGGACGGCACGGACAAGAACGTAAGCCTGCAAAACAGCCAGACATATTTCAACCCCTATTCCGGAAACACAGTTTACTGGCTCACCTTTGCCGGTGAGTTCGGCGGAGACCCCCTGCGGATGGAAACGCTGCCCGCGCAGCAAAGCTGGTTCGCTGAGACCTCCAAATTCCGCGAACTGACCCGCCTGGAAACGGAAAGCCAGCGCCGCGAGATCATAGGCTTCGACTGGTACATGACGCGCATGTTCGGCAACGCCAATGCTGATTACGAGTTCGAGCTCCAGTTGCCCGACCTCGACCCCTCCACTTCCCAGGCCCTCAGTTTCACCATCCGCCAGGAAGAGGTGAACGACAGCATCTGGCACAACATCAACGTCTTCGTGAATGGAGTACCGGTACCTTCCGATACCCTGGGCTCAATCACTTTCAGCTGGCGGGGCACAGGCCAGTATCTCTTTTACAAAAACGTTTCCAGCTTCGTAAGCGGCCAAAACACCGTTCGGATAAGGGTTTTGAGAAATTCCACCGACAACCTGTTCCTGAACTGGATCACGGTGGACCACACCCGCGTCATTGCCAAGGGCAGCGTCCAGAGTTTCGTGAACCAAATGGCCCTCAATTATGAAGTCCCCGTCCGCTACAACCTTGCCGGCAGCACCGACACCCGCGTTTACCGGGTGAACGGCCTGACGGACGTGAAGATGGTGCCGCTGCAGAGTTCCGCCGGGCAGAATTACTTTGTGAGCGCGGGCTTTAGCGACACCAAGTATTGGCTCAGCAACGATTCTGAGCTCCACAGCCCGGTGAATTTCAGCTTGGTGGAAACCCCTGACCTCGCCCTCAGCCAAACGCAATGCGACAACGTGATCATCACCGCCGACGAGTTTTCTGCCCAGGCCCAGTCCCTGGCGGACATGTATCTCCAGGACCATGGCAAACGCAGCCTGGTGGTGAAGCAGAGCGACATCTTCAACCAGTTCAACGGCGGCCATCCCGATCCCGCTGCTTTACGCCAGTTCCTGCGCTACGCCTGGCACAACTACCCCTCGCCCCGGATCAGCTCCGTGACCCTGATCGGCCTCGGCACCATCGACTGGCGCAACAATTCCGGCCAGGCCCAGGACAAGAACAAACTGATCATCTATCAACGCAATGTGATCGCCTCGGACGATTACTTCGTGATGCTCACCCAGTCATCCCATCCTGAACTAGCCATCGGACGCTATCCCGTGACCAGTTCCACCGAACTGGCGAACATGCTCTCCAACCGGGAAAACTACGTGCGCAACCCCCAGAACGGCTGGTGGCGCAATTCCACCGTGCTGCTGGGCGACGATCTCTTCAACGGCAGTTCCACCGCCTATGAGAACATCCACACCCGCCAGACCGAGACCGCCGGAAACATCATCCATCCCAGCATCCTCACCGACAAGATCTTTGCCTGGGGATACGAATACGACGAATTTCAAAACAAACCCACGGCCCGGGATGACATGATGGCCGCCATCAATGCCGGCCGCCTGATCTGGCTCTACATAGGCCACGGCGCTTACGACAAGCTGGGCGCGGAGGATTACTTCAACGGCGCTTCGGACATGGGCCGCTTCAACAATCAGGACAAGCTGCCCCTGTTCATGGCCGCCTCCTGCTCGGTTTCCCACTTCGACTACTGGGGCTTTGAAAGCCTGGGCCAGAAGAGCGTGCTGCTGAACAACCTCGGAGCCATCGCCTCCTATTCCGCCAGCCGCACCAGCGCCCCTTACAGCAATGCCCCCATGATGGAGTTTCTGCTGGACAACCTCACCAACGGCCGCAACCCGCTGGGGCAATCCATCATGATGGCCAAGGTCCTCTTCACCCAGAGCAACGACAACGACGCCACCTACGTGCTGCTGGGCGACCCCCTGCTGAACGTGGTCCCACCCCTCAGAGACAGTCTGATGACCGTATCCGGACAGGCTTTGCAGGGGGAAACCCTGCACGCCAGGGACTTGGCCACGGTATCCGGATCCTTCCTCTCCTCGCCGGTTAACGGCACCGCTGAGATCAAGGCCTTTAATACGAAAACGGCATTCGAATTCGACGGACAGACCCACGTGACCCACCGCGGTGCGCCTCTCTTTTCCGGTAGCGTCACCGTGAACGGAGGCGCTTACCAAAGCGGGTTCATCGTTCCGGATGACGTGACCACCGGCAACACAGGCCTGATCGTTTCCTACCTTTGGGACCCCGCGCTGAAACAGGATTACACGAACTACCACCACCCCCTGGCCCTCAGCGACGCTGCCGTGACCGCCGACAACCCCGACGCTCCGGAGATCAAGCTTTATCTGGGCAGCTACGATTTCCGCCCCGGCGACACCGTTGGCACCCAAACCACACTCTACGCCAGGATCTCGGACAGCAACGGGATAAACGTGACAGGCAGCTCCGGACACAATCTGCTGCTGATCTTGGACAACGCGCTCCAGCCGGTGCCGGTTACGGATAATTTCAGCTACGACCTCGATTCCCACACTGCCGGCCTGCTCACCTATCCCTTGGCCGGGCTCAGCGAAGGCCCCCACACCCTGCAAGTGATCGCTTTTGACAACTTCAACCTCCCCTCCGTGGCCTCCACCGAGTTCAACGTGAAGGAGAGCGGCGAGCTCGCCATCGAGCGCTTCCTCATCTACCCGAACCCCATGCAAAGCTCCACCAGCTTCACTTTCATGCTCTCCCGCGATTGCGACCTCAGCCTGGACATCTATTCCGTCACCGGTAAAAAGATCCACAGCTTCCAGGCCAGCGGACGCCAGGGTTTCAACGCCATTCCCTGGGACGGCAGGGACAAGCGTGGCGACCGTTTCGCGAACAACACCTATTTCGTGAAGCTGCGCGCCTCCGCCGACGGCCTCAAAGCCGAGGCCACCGAACGCCTGGTGATCTATAAATAAGGACAGGACCATGCTTTTGTACAACACCGCCAAGCGCGCCAAAGAGGAATTTGTTCCCCTCACCCCGGGCCGGGTGAAAATGTATGCCTGCGGCCCCACTGTTTACAACTATTTTCACATCGGCAACGCCCGCGCCTTCCTCACCTTCGACGTCCTCCGCCGCTACTTTGAATTCCGCGGCTACAAGGTGGATTACGTGCAAAACATCACCGACATCGAGGACAAGATCATCGCCCAGGCGCTGGAGGAGGAGGTGCCCTTCAAGGAAGTCGCCGACAAATATGCCAAAGCCTTTCTGGAGGACAGCGCCGCCCTCGGCATCCGCAAGCCCACCCATCAGCCCCGGGCCACGGAAGTGCTGCCGGAGATCACCGCCGCCATCGCCGCCCTGGTGAAAAGCGGCCACGCCTACGAGGTGAACGGAGACGTCTATTTCGACACAGCCTCCCTGCCTGAATACGGCCAGCTTTCAGGCAAAAAGACCGAAGAACAGCTTCCCGGCGCCAGAGTGCTGGAAAACCACCAGAAACGCAATCCAGCCGATTTCACCCTCTGGAAAGCCGGAAAACCCGGAGAGCCAGTCTGGAACAGTCCCTGGGGCGAAGGACGGCCAGGCTGGCACACCGAATGCGTGGTGATGGGCCAGAAATATCTGGGCGAAACCTTCGACATCCACGGCGGCGGCACCGACCTCGTTTTCCCCCATCACGAGAATGAGCTCGCCCAGGCCCTCGCCCTCACCGGCAAACCCCTGGCCAGATACTGGATGCACAACGGCTTTCTGAACATCGACGGCGACAAGATGAGCAAAAGCCTGAACAATTTCTTCACCGCGCGCGACATCCTGGCCCAGCACAGCGCCGAGGCCATCCGCTTCTTCTTCCTCTCGAAGCACTACCGCTCCCCCATCGATTTCAACCGCGGGATCATCAAGGAATCCGAACGCGCCGTGAACAACTTTTATGCCGCCCTCCGCGCAGTCGACTACAAGAACATCATCTGTTCCCGCGACGGCAGCTTCGACGCCTCCGAACAGGCCTTCACCGAGACCATGGACGACGACATGAACACCGCCAAAGCCCTCGCCGTGCTCTTCGATCTCGCCCGCCACTGCAAAAACGGGCAATTGCCGAGGGCTCAACGGGAGCAGGCCGCGTTGATGCTGGTGCGGCTGGGAGAGGTGCTGGGCTTCTTCTCCGATCTGTGCGGGAAGCTGAGCAAAGACCTGCCGGACCTGTCCCGCCAGCTGGTGGAACTGCTGCTAAGCTATCGCCGCGAAGCCCGCGAGAACAAGGATTGGAAGCTTTCGGACCGGATCCGGGACGACCTGTCCTCGCTGGGCGTGGAACTGCGTGACACCCCCGGCGGCTGCACCTGGAAACTAAAAGATTAGGAGGCCAAAATGGCCATAAGTAAACGCAGGATCATCCTGATCCTCATCATAGCCGTGCTGGCGTTGGCCACCGCGTTCATCCTGCTGAGGCATCTCTTCCCCGCCAGCCTGAACCGCCCGGAAAGCATCGCCTGGAATGATTCCACCCGTACTTTCATGGTCTCCAATGTGGGCAGCGGCCAGATCCTCAGCCTTGATGAGGAAGGGCACTACTCCGTGTTTGCCAAAGGGCTGGAGGCCCCCCGCGGCCTCAGGGTGGTGGATGAACTGCTCTATGTGACGGACAACACCCGCATCGTGGCCCTGGACCTGGCCTCCGGCGATCAGAAAGCCAGCATCCCCATCAAGGGCGCGATGATGCTCAACGACATCGAGAAAGACCACCTTGGCCGAATCTACATCACCGATACCAAAGCCAACTGCGTCCATGTTTTCGACCCTGGCACCAAACTCACCACCCAGCTCAGCTCACCCCTGCTGAAAGCGCCCAACGGCATCGTGTACGACGGTCCCCGCCGCCAGATGTTCATCGTGGGCCTCACCGAAGAATCGCCCATCCTGGCCCTGAACGTGAACACCCAGGCCTTCAGCGTCTTCCAGGACACCCTTTACAACAAGCTGGACGGCATCGCCATCGACGAGCTGGGCCGCATCTATTACAGCTCCTGGGGCGAACAGTGCATCTTCATGATCCCTCAGGAACAGAACCGCACCGAGATCTGGCAAGCGGAACTCCAGTCCCCGGCTGACATCTATTACCACCAGCCCGGCAACGAGATCCTTGTGCCGCTGATGGAAAAAAACGAGATCCGGCGCTTCAAGGTGGATTGAGCCAGGCTTTGTACAGCTCCGCCAAAGCCACTGTGGAACTCCTGCCCCGCTCGGTGGTAAAACGCTTCAACGATCCGGAGGATTTTTACCGCGAACTGCGGGTCTATCAGGCCGGATTGCCGATGGTGCCGAAGCTGCTGCGCTTTGGAGAGCGGGAATGGATCGAGATGGAGCGGGTCATGGGCCAGCCCCATCTGGACGCGGATTTCGGGCCTGAAGCCGCCAGCCGCCTCGCCATTGCGCTCGCCGGCTTCCACCGTGCCTGGTTTAGCGAAGGCGTCTGCCTTTGCCACTGGGACAACCAACCCAAAAACATCCTCCGCGCCGGAGATGATTTCTGGTTCATCGACTTCAGCGAATCCCGCCTCGCCCCGCCGGAAGCGGACCTCACCCACCTTCTTCTCTTCTGGGCGGCGGAGTACCACGCAGAGGCATTCAGAACGCTCTGTGGCGCGTTTCTGGAGGCTTACGCGAAAGTCATCCCCCTGCCCCCCAACCCCTGGCAAACGGCCCTCCAGCGCAGCCTGGAGCGCTTTTCAGCCCGCCGCCGAAACCACTCCCGCCGGCGCCATCACGTTGGCCAGGGCGATTTCGCGGCCAACCTTCAGTTTCTCTCCTCCCTGGGCAATGAAACTCCTTGACCGATTCCCCCTTGCCTGTAAAATGTCCGCAAATCTTGCTATGGAGTAGCCCCCTGCCATGACATTCCTCGACCTTCTGAACCTTTTGGGCGGCCTCGCGCTCTTCATCTTCGGCATGAACAAGATGAGCGACAACCTGCAGGCCGTGGCCGGAAACGAGATGCGCCGCACCCTCAAGAAGATCACCAACACCCCGTTCAAGGGCGTTTTGGTGGGCCTCGGCATCACCGCCATCATCCAAAGTTCCTCCGCCACCTCGGTGATGATCATCGGCCTGGTGAACGCCGGGATCATGACCCTGCAGCAAGCTGTGGGCGTGGTGATGGGGGCCAATATCGGCACCACGGTCACCGCCCAGCTGATCGCCTTCAACATCGGCGAGATCGCCTATCTTTTCGTGATCGTGGGCGTGGTGGGGATGTTCGTGAAGCGCAGCCGCAAGATGGAGCACTGGAGCCAGATCATCCTCGGTTTCGGCCTCCTCTTCGTGGGGCTCAGCGTGATGTCCCACTCCGTGAGCGGCCTCAAGGAATCCCAAACGGCCATCAACATCCTCAGCCAGGCCGCGGAATACCCGCTGCTGGCGATCCTGGCCGGGATGCTCTTCACCATGGCGATCCAGAGTTCCTCCGCCTCCGTGGGGATCGTGATCGTGCTGGCCAATGCCGGCCTGATCTCCTTTGAAGGAGCGCTCTACCTGGTTTACGGCGACAACATCGGCACCACCGTCACCGCCTGGCTGGCCGGATTGGGAGCGAACAACACCGCCAAGCGCGTGGCTTTGGTCCACACTCTCTTCAACGTGTTCGGAACCGCCATTTTCGCCGCCCTCACCTGGCTGGGCTATTACAAGGCCTTCGTGAACCTCATCACCCCCGGAAACGTTTACTCCGCCATCCTGGCCGAGCGCAACATCGCCCGCCACATTGCCAACGCCCACACCTTCTTCAACGTTCTGAACACTTTCATGATGCTGCCTCTGGCGGGATTTCTGGCCAGGATCGCCACCCGGGTGATTCCCAAGGACCCCGAGGACATTATCTCCCTGGGCGAGCCCAAACACCTGAACTACCATCTGATCAACGATTCCCAGCTCGCCATCGACCAATCACTGAAGGAAATGCGGGAAATGCTGCGCCTCGTGCGCCTTGGCCTCTTCGTTTCCTATGAGGCTTTCCGCGACAAGAATTACAAGAAACAGATCCGCGTTTCCCGCATCGAAAATGCCATCGACCACCTCCAGCGCGAGATCACCCGCTACCTGGTGGCCGTCAACGAGCGCACCAACGCCCAAACCATCATCCAGAAGATCCCCGCCCTCCTCCACAGCGTGAACGACATCGAAAAAATCGGCGACTTCACCGAAGAGGTGAACCGCATCCTGAACTACCAGATCCCCGCCCAGAAAAACCCCCTCTGCTCCGATTTCCGCGCCATGATCGACGACCTGCACGCCCGCGTGACCGAGATGCTCGACCTTTCCATCGAATACATCGAGGAATTCAAACCCATCTACACCTTCCAGATCATCGAGCTCGAAGGCCGCATCAACGAAATGCACCGCAGCCTCCGCGCCCGGATCATGGACCAGATCCAAAACGCCGAATGCGACCCCGTGGGCGGCCTTAATACCATCGACTACATCGATGCCATGGAACTCATCGCCGACAAACTCAAAAACCTCGTCAAGGCTGGCACGCACGACTTCATCTACAAGCTGGACGTCTTGAAAACCGACGGGGATAACCATCCGGATGAACCCAGCGGAAGCTGACAGGTGATGCCGTCATGGCCGCGGCCGGTTCCCTTCCCGTGTTCATCCTGATCATCGCCCTCGCCTTGCTGGCGGCGGTGCTGGCCTATGGCCATGCCATCCGCTGCAAAGCCTGCCAGCGCTGGTTCGCCCTGAAGAAAGTGGAGAAGAAGCTGCTCTACGCCACCCAGACCGGGAAACGGACCCGCCACGTGTTCGAGTGCCGCTTCTGCCATCGCAGGCAGGGGTATGAGAGAAATGCATGAGAGCTAAGCTCCGGTAAACATTAGCTGTAGTGTCCAGGATGGCACGCTGCCGTTGAACGCGCGTAAACTCCAATAAAGCACAAGCCGTATTTTCTGTGGATTTAATCAACCTCTTGTGGGAGAACAAGATACGCTAATAAAGCACCAAAATCACGCTCTGCCCCACCCCCAACCTGATGGCTGGCAATAAGGTGCTCTTGGATACATGCCATAACCTATATGCATATATAGATATAAGATATATAGATAATATATTATATAATTATATATTTTATTATTACTATAAAGATACTCTTTCTCTACAGCACCCCTTCTTCCCACTTTCTTTCATCCTGGACCTGGACCTCCTGGACCTGGATCTCCTGGACCGTAACTCTTGGCATGGCGGCGGGGAAGGAGAAGCCATATTTGGTGCTTTATTAGCGTATCTTGTTCTCCCACAAGAGGTTGATTAAATCCACGCTTTTGTGCGCCTGTGTTTTTATTCGGCAAATCGGAGCCGTGGATCTGAGCAAGGGAGTATATGATTGGAATATGTCACTCAAAAGATCTGGAGGTTGAAGACGGAAGGTCGACGTCCCCGTCGACCACAAAATGGAGTGGCAGACGTCGCCGTCTGCCAAGGCCCGGAGGGCCTTTCAGAACCCAAAACCAAGCCCCCGCGGGAGAAGACGGAAGGCGTTGGCTTCAGCCACCGTTCCCGGGCATCAGCGGCAAGGGAGAGACGATCTCCGGCGGTTTCAACCGCCGGCTGACGCCCATGCCTGTATCCGGTGAAAAGGCCGTAAACGCGACCTCCGGAGGCTGTGGAGGACCAACCACCGTGTGTTATGCCGGTGATTGAAAGCACCGGACATCGTCTTTTTGTGGGTCGGTCACCGGGCGGTTAACGGTGGCTGAAGCCACCGCCTTCCGTCTGCTGTCCTCCGGAAAACGAACCTTGATCCGCTGCGTCATTCCGGGGAAATGGGGTCCCACGGACAGGAGCAGCGAGTTCGTGGGGTGTGGATGGGGCCCGACAGTAATCCTCCTGACCCCGTCCCGAAATGTCATTCCGGAGTAGGGGCCCCGGAATCCAGGCAAAACCATAGCAGCTCCCCCAAACCCGCGTCATTCCGGAACGGAGCGCCTGGGCGCGAAGTGACGGAATCCAGCCCTTGCGGGAATAGCCAAACCGATCCCAAAAAACAGTGTCGATCCAGACGCAGTCTGCATCGAAACCCTCAAAGGGGCATTACCCATAACCGTCTGGATTCCGGGATCCCGCGTGCTGGCGCACGCTTCCCCGTAATGACAGCGCAACTCAAGGCTTAGCGCAGGATTCCGATCCTGCGAAAAGACCAAACGCAGCATTGGAATGCTGCGCCACGGCCACGCCACTCCGTCACCAAGCCTCCCCGTCCCACGCCTGCCCCCAAGCCGCCTCCCGCTCGCCTCCCGTATGCCTCTCGTTAACTTCCCGCTGAACAGGCGGGAACTCAAGGGGAGGCGGATAGGAGGCAGAGGGGAAAGGGAAAAGTGGGAAACCAGACAATTTCTCTCATTAGTTGAGGGCGGGTAAGGGAATTACTGGTAAATGAAGAATGGTAAAGGGTAAAAGGCGAAGTCGGAGCTTATTCCGGCTTCATTTGGGGGAAGAGGATGACCTCTTTGATGGAGTCGTTTTCGGTGAGCAGCATCACCAGGCGGTCGATCCCGATCCCGAGCCCGCCCATGGGGGGCATCCCGTATTCGAGGGCTTCGAGGAAGTCCTCATCAACGCTTTGGGCCTCTTCGTCGCCGAGGGCGCGGAGGGCGGCCTGGGCTTCGAGGCGGGCGCGCTGGTCGAGGGGATCGTTAAGCTCGCTGAAGGCGTTGGCAAATTCGTGTCCGGCGATCATCAGTTCAAAGCGGTCGGCGAGGAGGGGGTTGTCGCTTTTTGCTTTGGCCAGCGGCGAGATCTCCTTGGGGAAATCGGTCACGAAGGTGGGTTGGACCAGCTTTGACTCCACGCATTCCTCGTAGATGACGGCGATCAGTTTGCCCACGCCGGCCCCGGGCGGGATCTCGATCTTCCGTTCCCGGCAGAAGGCGGTGGCTTGGGCCAGGTCCATGTCGGCGAGGTCGATCCCGGCGTATTGGGCCACCAGCTCGGTCATGGAGGCGCGGGTGAAGGGCTTGGCCAGGTCGATCCGATGCCCCCGGAAGGTGAATTCCTGTTGGCCGAGGATGTCGATCGCCAGGTGGCGGATGAGGCTTTCCGTGAGGTCCAGCATGCCTTCGAGGTCGGAATAGGCCTCGTAGAGCTCGAGCATGGTGAATTCGGGATTGTGAACGCGGTCCATGCCCTCGTTGCGGAAATCCTTGCCCAGTTCGTAAACGCTCTCAAAGCCGCCCACGATCAGGCGTTTGAGATAGAGTTCGGTGGCGATCCGCAGGTAGAGGTCCGTGTCCAAAGTGTTGTGGTGGGTGATGAAGGGACGGGCGTTCGCGCCGCCGTAGAGGGGCTGGAGCACGGGTGTTTCCACCTCGGTGAAGCCGCGGGCATCCAGGAAGGCGCGGATGGCTGTGATGATCCGCGCGCGGCGGATGAAGACCTCGCGGTGGGAGGGGTTGAGCAGCAAATCCAGATAGCGTTTGCGGTAGCGGAGCTCGATGTCCGCGAATTCGTCGTAGCGAATGGTTTTGCCGTCCACCACCTTTTCCTTCACGGCAGGCAGGGGGCGGATGTTCTTGGAGAGCAGCGTCACCCGGGCGGCCTTGAGGGAATATTCGCCGGACTGGGTGTGGAAGAGGGTCCCGCTGATCTGCACGAAATCGCCCGGATCGCAGAGTTTGAAGAGCTCGTAGTTCTCTTCGCCCACGAGGTTTTGGGCCACGTAGACCTGGATCCTCCCGCTGGCGTCCTCAAGGTTGCCAAAGCCCAGTTTGCCTTGGCGGCGCATGGCCACCAGGCGTCCCGCGAGCGTTACTTCACGCGCCTCGGCGATCCATTCGTCCCGGCCTTCCAGCACGGCGGAGACGGGGTGGGAGCGTTCGGACTTCACTGGATAGGGGTTTATCCCGGCTTCCAGCAGTTTGGCCAGTTTCTGCTTGCGCAGCTGGATGAACTGGTTGTCCTTTGGCTGCATCTTATGGTTTAAAGGTCTTTGAAGGGATTGTCGTCCGCGGGATTGGGCTTCTGGCTGGCATAGCGGCGCCATTCCTCATCGGAACGGGAGCGTCCGCCCCGGCGGGGACGGGTGGGATCGTAGGGTTCGCGGGAATCGCGCCGGTCGTCGGAACGGCGGTCATCAGGGCGGCGGCGCTGTTCCACGATCTCGCCCGGCTGGCGGTCGGTGTAGTCCAGGGTGAGGCGGTGGCTGTCGCGGTCGATGGCGGTGACCATCAGCTCAACCTCGTCGCCGGGCTTGAAATTGTCCTTGTCGCGCACTCGGGAGCGGGGCAGGAGGCCGGTGATGCCTTCGGCGATGGTAACGAAGACGCCGAAATTGGTGGCGCTTTCAACCTTGCCGGTGAAGGGTGTTTCCAGCTTCACCACGTCGTCGATCTGGTCCCAGGGATCGGCCTGCAGGGCGCGCAGGGAAAGGGATATCTTCTGGGTGTCGGGATCGATGCGCAGCACCTGGACCTCCACGAAATCGCCTTCCTTGAGCACTTCACGGGGATGGGAGACGTTGCGGTTGCGGCTCATTTCGGAAACCGGAATGAGGCCTTCCACGCCGGGCTTGATCTCGGCAAAGGCGCCAAAGTTGTGGAGGCGGAGGATGCGGCAGTTGATGGTGTCGCCCTCCCTGATCTCCTTGACGAGCTGTTCAAAGGGATTTTCCATCAGGGCTTTCATCGAAAGGGAGAGCTTTTCGCCCTTGATGTCCAGGATCTTCACGTCGATTTCCTGGCCCTGTTTCAGGGCGTCCTGAGGCTTCACGACGTGTTGCCACGAGATCTCCGAAACGTGCATCAGGCCTTCGATGCCGCCCAGATCGACAAAGGCGCCGAAGCTGGTCATGCGAGCCACCTTGCCGGTGACCGTCGCGCCGATCTGGAGATTCTTCAGGGCCTCGGCCCTCTTCTCGGATTCCTCGGCTTCCAGCAGCTGGCGGTGGGAAACCACCACGCGGCGGCAATTTTCGGAACACTCGATCACCACGAAATCCATGGTCTTGCCGATGTAGTCAACGTTTCCATCACCGCCCCGCAGCGAGATCTGGGAAAGGGGGCAAAAAGCGCGGGCGCCGAGAACATCGACGTTGAACCCGCCCTTGGTGACGGCGTAGACCTTGCCGGAAACCGGGATCTTGCGCTCGAAAGCGTCGAGCAGTGACTGTTTGTCCACATATTGCTTGGTGAGGCTTTTGCCGATGACGAATCCCTGGTCGTTGCTGTCAACGATGTAACCCTTGAGGGTGTCGCCGACGGCATAGGGCAGCTCGCCCTTGTCATCGGCAAATTCGCCGTTTTCGGCATAGGCGTCGAACTTCCCGCCCAGGCTCAGGATCATGTGATGATCTCCAATACTGATGATCGGGGCTTCAACGACGTCGCCTTTCTTGAATTCCGCAGTGGCCTGGAAAGACTCTTCGAGCAAACGAAGATACTCTTCCCGCATTTCTTTCAGCGCAGCTTTGCTGCTGGTTTCACGCACCTTGTCTGACATAACTATCTCCTAAGGACATTTCAGAAAGACCACGTTTTCCGTGAGGCTTTTTTTGTAAAGGATTTTTATTGCGGCAGAGGGCCAAAGCAAGGCGCAGAGAGGAGCGGTCCGGGCGGAAAAGTGGCGTTGGCTGGGCAGCTGAAAAATGGACTTGACTAAATTCTTTCCTGCATTTTAAATGTTTGGAAATACGTTTTAGGTAGTGAAATTGAGCAGTCTTCACCATCTGGTTTACCAGAGCTACATCCAGTTGATGCACCGCTACTGCCAGTATCCGGTGCTGGCCGCAGGCCTCCGGGAGGCGCAGTTTGGGGCGCGCGTGCGGGTGCTGGCCATCGGCAAGGCGGCCTGGAAAATGGCCGCGGTGAGCGTGAACGCCCTGGCCGGGCGGGGCATCAGGGCAGAGGGCCTGGTGCTCACGAAACCCAGCCTCAGCCACGGTCCCATCCCCGGTTTGGACATCCTGTCCGGCGGCCACCCTTTGCCGGACGGGAACAGTCTGGCCTCCAGCGCGCTCATCGCCGCCTGGCTGAAGCAACTGCGGGCCGGGGACGACCTCCTCATCCTGCTCTCCGGAGGCAGTTCCGCGCTCTTTGAGCTGCTTCCCGAAGGCAGCGACCTGGCCACCCTGGCGGCACAGCACAAACGCCTGCTGAGAAGCGGAAAGGACATCGCCGCGATCAACCGCGAACGGGCCGAGCTGTCCCTGGTGAAGGGCGGCAAGGCGCTGGAATTCACCAAGGCCCGCCGGATCAGGATCTTCGCCGTTTCCGACGTGGAGGGCAACGATCCCTGGGTGCTTGGCTCCGGGCCATTCACGCCGCTGGAGCCGGGCGAGCAAGCGGGCGTGGGCTGGCGCTTCAAACTGGGGGCCAAACACATCGAGTACCGCTTTGTGGCCGACAACAAGAGCTTTCGCGAGCTGCTGGCCGCGGACCTGCGTGAGCAGGGTTTCCGGGTGCTGGTGGAAGACGCTTTTCAAAGCTGCCCCCTGCCCAAACTGGCCGACGGGATCAAGGAGACCCTGCGCCAGGCCAACAGCCCGCACTATCGGCTGCATCCGCCCTTCATGAAGGTTTGGGGCGGCGAATCACCGCTGAAGGTGAGCGGCAAAGGCCTGGGCGGCCGCTGCAGCCATCTGGCGCTGCTGCTGGCCCGCTATCTGGCCAAACAGGAGGAAACGGCCCTGTTCTGCTTCGCCACCGACGGCTGTGACAACGTTCCCGGCAATGGCGGCGCCTGGGCCGACAGCAACACCCTGGCCCTGCTCCAGGCGGCCGGGATCGACCCCGTGGCCGCCAAAAGGAACTGCGACAGCTTTTCCGCCCTCAAAGGCATCAACCACCTCCTCCCCGCCCCGCTGTTGGCCAGCAACGTGAACGACATCCAGGTCCTGAGCGTGGGCTACAACCTGGCCAGCCCCTGTCCCTCCAAGGACCGGGAAGCTTTGGACATCTTTGACGACCTGGCCTGAACCGCCCCTGCCGCGATGAGAAGATCCGCCCTGCTCCTGATTCTGCTTCTGGCTTTTGGCCGGATGCCGCTTCCGGCGCAGGCGGCCCAGGAAATTCCCCCGGCCCTGGCTCCCGCCGACTCGCTGCCGGAGGCCCCGGCCCCGGAGGATTCGCTTGCCTACGCGGCCGACAGCCTGGCCTACAACCACGCGCTGGAGCAGATCCGCCTTTACGGCAACACCAGCATCAGCTACCAGAGCTTCGAGATCAGCAGCGATTCGCTGCTGGTGGACCTGAAAAACAACCGCGCCTTCAGCCAGGGCAACACCGTGATGCGCGACGGCGACCAGATCATCCTCGGCGACGACGTGGCCTACGACATCGACAGCCAGACGGGATCGCTTTCCGGCGGGATCAGCCGGATGGAGAAAAGCTACTACACCGGGGACGAGATCCGCAAGATCAGCGCCGAGGCCTACGACGTGGACAACGGCAGCTTCACCACCTGCGAGAACGAAGAGCCGGATTTCTGGTTCACGGCCAAAAAGCTGCGCATCTACCGGGGGGACAAGATCGTGGGCAAGCCCGTGATCGCCTATGTGAACCACCTGCCCGTCTTCTACTTCCCCTTCATCGTGGTGCCGCTGCAGAGCGGGCGCAAGCCGGGTTTTCTGATCCCCCAGCCGGGTTACAACACCATCGACGGCAAGTTTTTCCGCGACATCGCCTGGTATTATCCCTACAAGGACTACGCGGACCTGATCCTGAGCCTGGACCTTTACGAGCGGACGGGCTGGCGCGCCGAACTGCAGCTGGACTATCTGCGCCGCTATCTGCTGAACGGCAACCTCAACGCCGCTTTCCAAAGGAGATCAGGCGGCAGCCAGTCCTTCAACGACTGGTCGCTGCGCGCCACTCACCACCAGGAACTGGGCAACCGGGCCACCTTCGACGCCAACGTGGATTTCGTGAGCAACAAACGCATCTGGGAGGGGAGCTCGGATATCGACGAAAGCCTGGCCCAGACGGTCACTTCCTCGCTTTCCTACCGCCGGCCGCTGCTGGGCTCGTATCTGAACGTGGGTGCCTCCTACACCGAAGATCTGATCAACAACCGCGGCACGGTCTCGCTGCCCTCGGCCTCCTTCGCCCTGCCCACCCGGCCGCTCTATGAACTGTTTTACAAGCCCGAGCGCAGCCCGGACGCCTGGTGGAGCAACCTCAACTACAGCTACAACCTGCGCCTGGACCACAGCGGCAGCCTCTACTCCAGCGACCGCCAGTTCATGGATTACGTCTGGAACAACCGCTACGCCGAAGCGGATTCGGTGTGGCACAATTTCGGGATCAAGCAGCAGCTGGGCCTTTCTTACAGCTGGAAAGCCTTCGGCTGGCTGGGCCTGCAGCACGGCGCCCGCTACAACGAGGCCTGGTTCGACCGCGACAAAAACGGCGCCACCCTGGTGCGGGGCAACGACTACAACGCCTATACGAACGCCAGTTTCAACGTCTACGGCATCCGCAACTTCAAGCAAGGCTGGCTCAAATCCCTGCGCCACATCCTCACTCCCAACGCGGGGATCAGCTTCAATCCGGATTTTTCCGCCAATTCCCGCTTCTACAGCTTCGGCGGGATCGGGCTGCTCAATTCCGCCCGCTCGGCGAACCTGAACCTCTCTCTGGACCAGAAGTGGCAGATCAAATTCGGCAAGGACGACCGCAAGATCAACGACGTGCTCAGCCTCAGCAGCCGCAGCTCGGCGAATCTGCTGAACCCGGACGTCAGGCCCTTTCAAACAATCTCCCACACGGCGGCGTTCCGTCCCGGCAGCTTCAGCCTGGGCAGCCTCAAACTGCCAGGCACCAAAACAAGGCTGGAAGGCCTTTCGCTGGCCTATTCCGCCCAGTACAGCCTGAGCCACAGCCCCTACGGGATGAGCTGGAACGACTGGCAGATCGGCAGCCAGTATTTCTCTCAGGGCTTCACCCTCACGGGCTCCGCGCCCTATCAGGACTATTTCCAGAAGGCCAAGAACCGCATCTTTGACCCCTACCAGCAGGCGGACAGCCTTCAGATGCCATCCCAGCCCCTGTCCGCAGCCGAATCCAGCAATACCTGGCGGGTGGCGGTCTCCCACGATCTGAGCGCCACCACGAACCTCTTCGATCCCAGCTCCCAAAACCTGCGCCTGGACAGCTCACTGCGCCTCACCAAGAACTGGAGCGTGGCCTACGGCAGCTATTTCAGCTTGAAAACCGGCGAACAGCTTTCCCAGACCATCCGCGTTACCCGCGATCTGCATTGCTGGAAACTGGAGCTGAGCTACACCCGCCGCAACGATTACTGGGAGTACAAGGTGGCGCTGTTCAACCTGGCCCTGCCGGACGCCCTGAGGTTTCAAACCAGTGACAGCAAAAGCTTCTAAACGCGCCGTGTTCCTGGACCGCGACGGCTGCATCAGCCCCGACAGGTTCGGCTACATCGGCGATCCCGCCGCTTACGAACTCTATCCCTGGACCGGTGAGGCGCTGCGGCTGCTGCAGTCGCTGGGCTATCTGCTCATCCTGGTCACCAACCAGTCCGGCATCGCCAGGGGGTGTTTCGACATCCCCTCCCTGAATCGCGTGCACGCAAGGCTGCGCAAGCTTTTGGCCGCCGAGAAGGTGAAGCTGGACGGACTCCACTTCTCCCCCTATTTCGCCAGCGGCAGCGTTGCCCCCTACAACATCGAGCACGAGGACCGCAAACCCGGCCTGGGCATGTTCCACAAAGCCCGGCGCGCCCACCGGATCGATCCCGGCCGCTCCTGGATGATCGGTGACCGCCAGACGGACATCACCTTTGGCAAAAACGCCGGCCTCCGTTCCATCCTGCTGCTCACGGGCAACGGCGCTCAGGAAATGCTCTCCGGCCTGCAAGACTGGCCGCGGCAGCCGGACTACATCGCCGAAACCCTGCTCACGGCGGCCAAATTGATCGAACTGATCCACTCATGAAGACCCGCGGCAGTTTCAGCCCAGGCAAGTTCCAAAGCCTCCCCCCCGCTGCCCAGATCAAGGCCCTGGATAAGCTGGCAGCCTCCCTGGAAAGGATCTTGTCCGCCGGGGAACCAGCTTCAGAACTGACCGCGCATCTGGGTGAATGCGTGGCCTGGATGGCGGGACCAATTCCAGACAACGTTCTCAGGCTTTCCCAAGACCTGGCCACGGCGGCCACCCCCCGGGCCGCCCTCCTGGCCATCGCCCGCTTTAAAAGTTCGCTGGGCCAGTCTTTCAAGGACACCCAGTTTTCCCTGAAACAGACTGATGGCCCCCGCTTCGCCGGTCTCAAGTCGCTCGAACGGGCCGGACACGTGATCCTGATCCTGGACAACCTCCGCTCCGCCTTCAACGTGGGCTCCATCTTCCGCAGCGCCGAATGCCTGGGGCTGGGCGCGATCTGGTTGTGCGGAGTAACCGCCACGCCTTCTGACCCCGCTTTGGTAAAAACCGCCCGGGGAACCGCCGCCCGGGTGGACTGGCGCCAGTTTGAGGAAACACCAGAGGCGGTGCGGGAAGCCAAAGCCAAAGGCTACCAGGTTTATGCCCTGGAAACCTCGCCCCAGGCGGGATCAGTCTTCACAGAGGATTTTCAGCTGCCCCTGGCCCTGGTTTTGGGGAACGAAAGCCTGGGCATATCGGATGAAGTTCTGGCCCTGTGCGACCGGACGATCTGTCTGCCTGTGCAGGGCTGGAAAAACTCGCTCAACGTGGCCGTCGCCTGTGCCGCCTGCGCCTACCAGATCGTGTTCGGCACACCTTCCGGCCAATGACGGAGGAAAGATGGACCCCCGGCAATACTACAGCTCTTTGAACGAATTGGTCAGCGCCGGACAGGCCGCCTGGCAGGTTACCATTGTTGAGGTGGAAGGTTCCACCCCCGCCAAACCGGGCATGAAAATGCTGATTCCCGCGCAGGGAAGGGAACAGGGCAACCTCGGCGGCGGAGAACTGGAACATGGCGTGATCGCCTGGGTGCAGGCCTCGCGGCCGGAAAAGCCGGTGCTGAGGACCTACAACCTCTCCGCAGCCGGCGAGAGCACTCATTCCGACGAGGCCATTCCCACCGCGATGAACTGCGGAGGCCAGGTGCGGCTGTTCATCGAGCCGCTGAACCCTGGCAAACTTCTCCAGATCATCGGCGCCGGGCATTGCGGCCGGGCTTTGGCCCACCTGGCCGGGCTCTGCGGTTTTCAAACCCGCCTCATCGACAACCGCGCCGAGATTTTGGAGCGCGTACCGCCGGAGATTTGTTCCGACAAGCGTTTGAGCGATTTTAGCACGCTTGACGGCGGGGTCAGCTTTTCACCCGCGGCCCTGATCGTGATCATGACCCACGGCCACACTCACGACCAGCATGTGCTAGAGCTCTGCCTCAACAAGCCTTTCGCGTATCTGGGCATGATCGGCAGCCAGAAAAAAGTTCAGGCCACCTTCACGGAGTTGTGGAAAAAAGGCCACAGCCAAAAGCAACTGGACCGGGTCACCGCGCCGGTCGGATTGCCCATCGGATCGCAGACCCCATACGAGATTGCCGTTTCCATCCTGGCCCAGATCATTTCCCTCGATCGCTGAGCAATGTTTGCCCAATCCAAAAATAGGGTTTGGCAGGCCTTCCTTAGCCATTATACTGTCCTGCAAAATTAACAGGAGTTTAATCATGAACAAGACTCTTTTGACATTTATCCTGCTGGTCTTCGCCCTCTCCCTGAGTGCCCAGACCGGCCTTTTCGATATCCGCTACGGCATGACCAAAGAGCAGGCCGTTGAGCATCTGGAAGACGAAGGCTTTTCCGTAACCTCCGACATTGACAACTCGGTGGAAATGAGCCCGGAAGACAACTACTACGTGAGTAGCATCGAGCTGGAATTCACCGACGGCGTGCTGCAGGACTGGTATATAGTATATCTGCTCCAGGAGGATGAGGACATCGAGGACCTGGTGATGGAAGCCCTGGTGGAACGCCATGGTGATGAGTATGATATTGACGAAGACATGGAAATGTACTACTGGTACCTGGGTGAAGGTCACTGGGTTTACGCCGGCTGGGACTGGGCCTGGGAAGATTTCTGGGTGGAATATACGACCGAATAGCCCCGGCCTCCTTTCCTGAGTTTAAACGCCCCCGTTCCCCCCGGCCAGTTTGGAACGGGGTTTTTCTGCCCGAAAACCACTTTTGGCCTTTAATCCCGGGATCTCTGAGCTGAGCTCGGACTGAAGCAACGGGAGCGGAACGGGCAGAGCTTGATCCCAACGAAAAAACCCCGCCGGCTGACGGGGTTTTTCCATGTATGCGTTTTATAATGTATCAGTTGAATTTGAGCACCACGAACTGCTCTGTCTTGTTGCGGTCCTGCACATAGAGGATCAAGGTGTTGCGCCCGTCCTCCCGCATTTTGGCAATGGCCGCGTCGATGGCGGTTCTATACTCATCCGGGCTGTTCACCTCGGTGTTGCCAACCTTCAGTACCACGAAGCCAACCTGGATGCCGGCTTTGGAGGCGGGGGAATTGGATTCGATGGCGCTCACGATCACGCCCTTGTCCGCTTTGATGTTGTTGCGCTGGGCGTAGGCGCTGTCGATGGCCTCCACGCTGATCCCGGCGCCGCTTTCCGGAGTGGGGGTTGCTTCAGCCTCGGCCACCTTGTCCTCGGGGAAATTGTCGAGCTGGATGTAGAGGGTCTTGGTCTCATCTTCGCGTACTATCTTCACAGGAACCTTGGTGCCCACCCTGGAAGTGGCCACCGCGATGCGGAATTTGGAAACGTTGGGAACCTTCTCGCCGTTGAATTCCAGGATCACATCGCCCACGGAGAGACCGGCCTTGTGCGCGGGGGAATCGATCTCAACTTTGGCCACCAGCACTCCCGAGACCTCGGACAGGTTCAGGGCCTCCATCAGGTCGGAAGTGATCTCCTGAGGCGAGATGCCGATGTAGGCGCGGGTCACCTTGCCATTGGCCACTAGGTCTTCCACCACGCGTTTGGCCAGGTTCACGGGAATGGCGAAACCGATGCCGATGTTGCCGCCGGAAGTGCTGGTGATGGCGGAATTGATGCCGATCACCTCACCGTGGATGTTGAGCAGGGGGCCGCCGCTGTTGCCGGGATTGATGGCCGCGTCGGTTTGGATGTAGTCCTGATAGATGGGGGAATTGTTGCCAAAGTTTAGGTTGCTTCTGCCGATGGCGGAGATCACGCCGAGGGTCACGGTGCGGTCCAGGCCCACGTCACCAAAGGGATTGCCGATGGCGATGGCCCAGGAGCCGATCTCGAGGTTAGAGGAGTCGCCCAACGGAGCGATGGTGATCTTTTCCCCTTCCTTGAGGGTGATCTTGATCACGGCCACATCGGTGTTCGGATCCAGCCCCACCACGGTGGCGGTGTAGTTCACCTTGTCGGCCAGGGTCACGGTGATGGTGCCTTCCCGGCCTTTTTCCACCACGTGGTTGTTGGTCATGATGAAGGCCTCGCGGGTCTGGGGATTGTATTCATAAATGAAGCCGCTGCCCATCGAGGTTACCGGGCGCTGCATCTCACGGGGCTGCTGGGGAAAGAAATAGCGGAAGAAATCGTCGTCGAAGAAGGGATTGTTGAAATTCTGGACGGTGACCTTGGCCTCGACCTTGATCTGCACCACGGATTCGCGCACCTGGCGCACCACGTTGACCACCGGGTTGGGCTCGCTGCCCCAAACGGGCGCGCTGCCGCCGGCAGTGGGGCGGAACCGCGGAATATCGTCGGCCTGGAAGTCGTTGGTCTGGGCCACGGCGCAGGACATCAGGCTGAGGGCCACCAACAGGGGGAATATGCGTTTGAACACTTTCATCGTTTTCTCCTGAAACCGGGAGCCACTGGCCCCGGGAATATTGTTGTATTGAAAATATAAAACCAATCACATAGCGCTTCAACTGCTGTTCCGAAACATAATAATCCACCCCCTACCCGCGGTCAAGGAAAAAATGCCGTGGCCCGCGGCCGTTGGTTCAGCCAGCTCGCGGCCGGGACAGGCGATGCCTTGTACACGGATGTTGACAACATTTTGCCATCCGCGAGAATGTCCTCCAAATGGAAAAGGCTGAATTCGTAAAAGACACTCGCACCCCGGTTAAATTTCTCAAGGGGGTGGGGGATTTCCGCGCGCGCCAACTGGCCAAACTGGGCATCGACACGGTCATCGACCTGATGGAGCATTTTCCCCGGGCCTACATCAACCGCAAGCTCAACCCCTCGCTGCGCGAGCTGAAACCCGGCGACAACCTCGCTCTCACGGCGATGATCAGCTGGGTGGACGAACGCAGCACCAGAAAAGGGAAAAACCTGCTCAGCGTGGGCATCAGCGACGGCCGCGCCACCATCGTCTGCTCCTGGTTCAGCTATCCCCAAAAGTTCCCGGGGCTGTTCAAGCCGGGAGCCATGCTCTGGGTGGCCGGGAACCTTACGGAATACAACGGCCAGCTGCAGCTGATGCACCCGGAAGTGGAGTTTGTGGACGACAGCGAGGAACTGGATTTTTGGAAAACACGCGAGTATCTGCCGGTTTACGGGCTCAGCGGCGACCTCACCCAGAATTTCCTCCGCCGCGTTATCTACGGCGCGTTCGAGCTCTACGCCGCCCAGATCGAGGAAAACCTGCCCGTGGATCTGATCGCCAAACGCGGGTTCCTGCCCCGCAAGGTGGCTCTGCAAAAGATGCACTTCAGCCTGCGACCCGAAGAACTGGACCAGGTGCGCAAACGCTTTGTCTATGAGGAATTCTTTTATTCCCAGTTGCTCTGGGCCCGCCACAAACGCTTTCACGCCCATGAAGTGCGGGGCATCCGGTTCGAAAACAAGCGGGAACTGACCTCCAGGCTCTACCGCGAGCTGCCTTTCCGGCTCACCCAGGCCCAGAAACGCGTGATCAATGAGATCTTCGCGGACATGGGTTCCGAGCGGCAGATGTCGCGGCTGCTGCAGGGGGACGTGGGTTCCGGCAAGACGATCGTGACCCTCTTCGCGATGCTGCTGGCGGTGGAAAACGGCTTCCAGGCCGCGCTGATGGCTCCCACGGAGATCCTGGCGGACCAGCATCATGCCAACATCACCCGCCTGCTGAAGGATTTCCCCGTCCAAGTGGCGCTGCTCAAAGGCGGGTCCTACAAGGGCAAAGCCCAAACCAAGGCCGACATCTCCGCGGGCTCGGCCAACCTGATCATCGGCACCCATGCCCTGTTGCAGGGCGACATCTCCTTCGAGAAGCTGGGCTTCGTGGCCGTGGACGAGCAGCACCGTTTCGGCGTGCAGCAGCGCGCCACCCTGGCCAGAAAGGACAAGCATCCGGACCTGCTCTACCTCAGCGCCACGCCCATCCCCAGATCGCTTTCCCTCACAGTCTTTGGCGATCTCGAAGTGAGCACCCTCAACGAACTTCCACCGGACAGGGTCCCAGTGAAAACCCTCGTGCGCTCGAACCAGAAGATCGACCTCGTTTACCGCGAAGTGGCCAGGGAACTGGCCGCCGGGAGCCAGGTCTATGTGGTCTGCCCCCTGATCGAGGAATCCGACAAACTCGACCTCCTGGATGCCCAGAGGATGCATATCCATCTTTCCACCAAGGTTTTCCCCCAATACAGTTGCGTGCTGCTGCACGGCAAAATGCTTTCCAAAGAGAAAGACGCCATCATGCTGCGTTTCAAGGCCGGCGAGATCCGGATCCTGGTTTCCACCACCGTGATCGAGGTGGGGCTGGACATTCCCAACGCCTCGGTGATGATCGTGGAGCACGCGGAACGCTTTGGCCTGGCCCAGCTTCATCAGCTGCGAGGCCGGGTGGGACGCGGCGGACAGCAGGCCTGGTGTTATCTGATCGAACATTTTCCGCTCAGCAAAGTGGCCCGCGAACGCCTGGACACCATGGCCAAGACCACGGACGGCTTCCTGATCGCGGAAAAGGACCTCCAGCTGCGGGGACCCGGGGAATTCTTCGGAACCGAGCAGAGCGGCCTGCCCCAGTTCAACTTCGCGAACCTGGTGGCGGACCAGCCGGTGCTGAAGGAAGCCCGGGAAGACGCCTTTGCCATCATCGCCGCGGACCCGGACCTCGAGCAGGTAAGCAACGCCCTGATCAAAAAATTCTACACACGCCAATTCGCTGACAAGGAAAAACTTATCCTCTACTGATGTCCACCCCGGCGGATTAAAGTATTGACTAAATCGCCCCCCTGAGATTTAAGGAAAAAAAACAAAAACCAACCCGAGGTGCCAATGAAAAAGCTGATCCTCCTGAGCCTGCTGATCGTCGCGGTGAGCGCGATGTTCGCGGTTAAATTCGACCCCGACTACTTTTACTCCCGGTCCGTGATCGTTTGTTTCACCAAAGACGCGGTGGGCAACGACACCGGAAAGATAGACTGGTCCGTGCAAAACGGACGTGCCTGCACCGGCCTGGGTTCCTTCGACGAACTGGCCGCGGAATACGGGATCGTGGAACTGCAGCAGATGCATCCATACGTGAAAGTTCCCACCTGGAACGACAACGGGATCTACCTGCAAAACACCTATCGCCTGATCCTGGATTCCGACGACCGCATCGACGCCGCCGTGGAGGCCCTGGCCAAGGACCACAACCTCATCTACGCGGAGCTGGAAGGCATCGCGCGCAGCAAATTCGTACCCAATGACCCCATGGTAACCCAGCAATACACCCACACCCGCATCCAAAGCTTTGACGCCTGGGACTACATCCAGGGCTCATTCGACGTCAAGGTGGCCATCACAGATTCCGGCGTGAAATGGAACCACCCGGACCTGCGGGGCAACATCTGGGTCAATCCCGCCGAATCACCCGGCATGACCATCAACTGGGATGCCGGCACCATCACCGGCGGCAATGGCGTTGACGCCGGAGAAGGCGGAAACAAGATAGATGACCTGGTGGGCTGGGATTTTTACAACAGCGACAACAACCCGATCCAAACCTACGCCTCGAACGACCACGGCACCCACGTGGCCGGTTGCGCCGGCGCCGTTGGCAACAACGCCATCGGCCTGGTGGGCACCTCGCCCATCGTCTCCCTCATTTCCTGCAAGGGCGCTTCCAATACCTCGCCCTCCCAGGGAATTTCCTACGCTTACGACCAGATCAAATACTCCGCCGAAGTTGGCGCCCACATCATCAACGCCAGCTGGGGCAGTCCCGGAACAGGCGCCTACCCCAATTCCATAGTGAATTACGCCACCGCCCTTGGCGCCCTGGTGGTCTCCGCCGCCGGCAACGAAAACACGGAACACAACGCCAGCTATCAGGATTACCCGGCCGACTGCACCAACGCCCTCTGCGTGGCTTCCACCGGCCAGAATGACGTTAAATCCAGCTTTTCAGACTACGGCACCCCCATCGACATCTGCGCCCCCGGCGAAGGCATTCTCTCCACCATCATTGCTGGAAACGGTTACGACGCCTATGACGGCACCTCGATGGCCTCGCCCGTGGCTGCCGGCGTCTGCGCCCTGGTGAAGGCCCTGCATCCGGAACTCACCCCCGCCCAGCTGATGCAGCGAGTGATGATGACCGCCGACTACATCTACGAAGCCAATCCCACCTATGTGGACAAGCTTGGCGCCGGACGCATCAACGCTTTCACCGCCACCATGTTTGACAAGATCCCCAACATCACCATCGACGCCACCGCTGTGGAAGAGTTCGACGGCGACGGCGACGGCATCCCCAATCCCGGCGAAACCATCCGGCTGAAAGTTTCCCTGAACAACTACCTGGATCCCTTCACCGGCCTGGCCTGGCTCACCGCCACCGGTCTCAGCGCCACCCTCACCACCAGCTATCCCGGCATCACCATCATCGACAACACAGCCAGCTACGGCAACCTGACCCCTGGCAGCACGATGTGGAACAACAGCCAGCCCTTCAAGTTCCAGGCCATCTCCGCTTTGCCTTCGGAACCCATCCCCTTTGAACTGGTGGTCACTGCCAACCCCGGAGCGGCGTTCCCCTACACCAAAACCATTCCCTTCCAGGTGAACCTTTCCCTCATCCAATCCGGCTGGCCGGTGGCCCTCGGCGGTGCCTCCACCTCCAGCGCCATCATCCACAGCATCGACGCCAACCCGGACCAGGAGATCATTTTCGGCGATCCCTCAGGAAACATCCACGCCGTGAAGGAAGGCGGAGCATCTGTTGCCGGCTTCCCCATCAACGTGGGCTGCGCCGTGGTGGGATCGATCGCCATGGGCGACGTTGACAACAACGGCGTGAAAGACTTTGCCGCCAGCCTTCAAAACAACAACATCATGCTGTTCGGCCCTGCCGGAAACACCCTCTGGACGGCACCCGCGGGCGGAACCCTGCGCAACGGGCCCGTGATCGCCGATCTGGCCAACAACAACCAAAGCAAGGTGATCGCCGTCACCCAGACCGGCAGCCTGGTGGTGCTCAATGGCGACAGCACCCCCTATCCCAATTTCCCCGTGGCCCTGGGCGGCGCCTGCCTTGGCACCCCGGCCGTGGCCGACCTAAACGGTGACGGCATCCACGAGATCCTCGTGGCCACCCTCAATGGCGCCCTCCACGCCATCAACAGCGCCACCGGACAGAACATCGCCGGCTTCCCCGTGACCATGCAGGGCGGCTCCCAGAATCCCATCACCATCGCCAACCTCGATTCCGACAACCACCCCGAGATCATCGTCACCACCAGCACCGCCGGCTATGTGCTGGCCTACAACCACGACGGAACCGTGCTCTTCCAGAAAAACGTGGGTGGACAGTTCAAGACCGGGGCCGTGGTGGCCGATGTGAACGGCGACGGCAACCAGGAGATCATCGTGATCGGTGCCACCGGCATGGTGAACGTGCTCACTCCCACCGGGACCGACCTGCCCGGAACCCCCATCAACGTTGGCCAGGCCGTGGAATGCACACCCACCGTGGCCTATTTTGACGGCGACAACCAAGCCGGCATCATCTTCGGCGACACCAACGGCTACGTGCACAGCGTCAGGCTCGACGGCACCGAATCCGCCAATTTCCCCATCCGCATCAACGGCAACGTGAAAACTTCCGCCGCCCTCAGCGACATCGATCTGGACGGCGATCTGGACATCGTGATCCCGAACGACGCCTCCTTCTACGTGATCGACGTGAAACGCCCCGCCCAAAGCATTGCCTGGCCCTGCTACCTGGGAGGCTACAACCGCGCCGGGAACTCTTTCCAACACACTCCCGCGGCGGACAACACCACTCCCGGCCTGACCACCGGGCTCAAGGGCAATTTCCCCAATCCCTTCAATCCCAGCACCCAGATCAGCTTCGAGCTGGCCTCACCCGGTGCCGTGAACCTCGAGATCTACAACCAGAAGGGCCAACTGGTGAAAACACTGCTTGACGCTGAGCTGCCAGCTGGTGCCCACACCACGGAATGGAACGGACTTGACGCCAACAATTCCCCCGTGAGCAGCGGAGTCTATTTCTACCGTATGCGCTCCGGCAAATTCAGCTCCACCCGTAAAATGGTGTTGATGAAGTAATCCCACCCCAAATATGGTCTGAAACACCGGAGACCGACCTGGTTTCCGGTGTTTCAGCAAAAAAAGAGAGGATAGCTTGCCCGACAAACAATATGGATCGAACAAATTTCAAGACCTGGCCTGGATTGCCGCCCACTGGGGCTACTATCTGCGCCTGAACGGCCACGTGCTGATGCAGCGAGTGCCCCTGCGCGAGCTGATCGAACTCAAATATCCGCTCCGCCTGCCCGATCCGCCCAAACCACCCCTGCTCTCTGTCGATTTCACCGACGCCTGCGACCTCGCCTGCGTGTATTGCAACAATCCGCTTTTCCCCCACCCCCGCACCATGATGAGCGATGAGGTTTTCGGCTGCCTGTTGGAAAACCTCCGCGCCGCCAAGATCAACCGCGTGCGCATCGGTGGCGGCGAGCCCATGTTGCATCCCAAATGCGCGGAAATGCTCACCAAGCTGGCCCCCCTCACCAGATACCTCTCCGTGATCACCAACGGCCAGTGGCAGGACCCTCACCACATCGACGAGATCCTGCTTTCCGGCGTGAACCTGATCGAGATCTCCATCGATGCCGGTGGCGCCAAGGTCTATGAAGCCTCCCGCAAAAACGCCAGCTACCTGCGCCTGATCCGCAACCTGCGGCACATGCGCGCGTTGCGGGACAGGCTGAACAGCAGGACCCTCATCAAAGCCCGCCTGATGCTGCGCCCTTCCACCCGGCACCTGGAACGCTCTGAAACCCTCTTCTGGAAACGCTATGCCGACACCGTGCTGCCCCAGCTGCTGCTCAAGCATCCGGATTCGGAATACGACACCGACGTTTTCTACGCCCCGGTTTACGACCAGCACACAGCTCCCGTCTGCACCCTGCCCTTCAAGGACCTGGAAGTTAGGCCCGACGGACGCGTCCCCATCTGCCCCGCCAAAGGCTGCGCCATCGATCCCGCCAAACAGCAGTTCCTCGGCCACATCTGCCAGGATGCCCTGCTGGACATCTGGAACGGCCCGGAGTTCAAAGCCATGCGCCAGGCCCACCGCGACAGACGCGGAGACATCCTGGAAGGCTGCAAGGGCTGCAACTACAGCTGAATATGGGGATAATGGCATAAAGAGAAAAGGCTTCTTCATCTTATCCCACGTTTGAGCGCCCTGTTCCTTCCACCTGATAAAACTCCGCATTGAGACGATTCCCGTGTTACGGAATGAATTCCGGACACCCACCAAGCTGAAGTATTGGTTCTTCTTCCAGCCGATTTGGTAACCTGCTGCTGCTGTTTGAAGCGCCGGATATCTTCTGCGGCACTCTTCATCGCCATAAGGTTTTGAAACTAATATCGCTCCCAATATCAATACGGTATCAATACGGAATCAATACGGATTTCATCTGTAATGATTCCGTATTGATACCGTATTGATATTGGGAGCGAACGGTAGCGTCTCAAAGGTTGGTGTCAAATAGGTAACGGCAGATGAAGAAAAAGGTTGAGCCAGATCCCGCTCTTTGTTTTGATGGTTTTGACAAAACTAACAGACAAGGAGACGATCATGACTCAACCGAAGCGAAAGAAAGATGAACAGGC